>Ga0164297_10000741_pt1 | contig 38464 bp, 34 predicted proteins | sample GEODES058metaG_FD_113539 | JGI IMG/M metagenome (GOLD analysis project Ga0164297, IMG submission 113539) | Dystrophic lake water microbial communities from Trout Bog Lake, Wisconsin, USA - GEODES058 metaG | ecosystem: Environmental > Aquatic > Freshwater > Lake | place: USA: Trout Bog Lake... | reverse complement strand
GGCGCTGGCGCTCGGCGCGCATGCGGTGATGATTGGGCGCGCCACCCTCTACGGACTGGCGGCCGGCGGTGAGGCCGGGGCGAGCCATGCAATCGACATTCTGCGCACCGAACTGGATCGAGTGCTTGGCCAGATCGGCTGCCGGTCGATCGCCGAACTGTCACCGGAGCTGCTTCGAAAAGGTTGGCCGACCGCGCGCACACCACGACGCGAACTCGCCGATCGCGACCGTTAGCGTCGCGACGGCCGCCCCCTTCGCGGGTGGACGAATGCCTGGTCGGCTTGTCGCAGCGCGCGCTGACGCAACCGTGCGCGGACCGCCGTGATGAGCGCGTGCAGACGATCACGATCCGTGCGAGTCAGCCACCGAGGATCGAGCGCCTCATCCAGCAGCACGAGGTCCCGCTCGCGGCCCAGCAGGTCGACGAGTCGCACGGCGGGACGGTACCAGGGTGGTGCATCGGACGCGCCTCTCCCAAGGGCGGCGTAGCCATGACAAAGTCGCTGGGCACGCTGTCGCAAGCGGTGCAACGACACGCTGTCGAAGCGCGCATGAACGCGATGGTATTCGCGGCCGGCCCGGCGGTAGCACCGCGCCAACGCTGCATCGACCGATCGCGATCCGCCGGAGGGCAGGTCGGCGGCAAGCTTACGGAGACCACGTTCGGCGCGCCGCAAGCGCCGATGCACGCGCTCGAGCGATAGCCGGGCAATCAGCGTCTTCTCATCGCGATGCAATCGGTCGAGCCACCGTCGACAGCGAACACCCTCCACCCTACCGCTTGCGACGAAGGCATCGAGCGCACGACGCAAGACGTGCACATCGCGCGCCGTGCCGAGCAGGCCACCGATCGCACGTAGCCGCTGGTCGAGACGCCGACGCGACGGCTTCGGCACGCACCCTCGCGCGAGTGACAGCGCGGCCCGGGCTTGCTGGAGATGCCGGCGCGCAAGATGGATCGCGTGCGGCCCGAGCGTCTTGGCCGACAAGCGCGTGGCCGCGGCCGAGACCGCGGCCGCCGACCGCTCGACCATCCGTCGACACGTCTGTCGTCCTGCACTCATGGTCACCGTCCCAGCCCCGGCCCCGCGCACGCGACGCACGTCCGCGAGTCCCTAGTGACGCACGGGTCTAACCCCACTGGCAATGCGTAGATCGCCGGATGTCAGCGCCGGAGGCGCCCCTCTAGAGTCCTACGCAGGTGGCTCGATCGCCACCGGAGATCTATCTCACAAGGAGTGACGTTATGAACATGATCCGATGGGAACCGTTCCGCGAACTCAGCGATCTCGCGAGCCGACCTTTTGTGATGTCCTTTCCACGCTGGATGGGCCTGCAAGGCAGCAACAATGACAGCGGACTCGAATGGGCACCGGCCGTCGACATCAGCGAAACGGACAACGAGTATCTGGTGCGCGCCGATCTACCGGCGGTCAAACGCGAACACGTGAAGGTTGCGGTCGAGGACGACATCCTGACGATTCGGGGTGAGCGCAAGGAAGTCACCGAACAGAACAACGAGCGCTGCAAGTGCCGCGAGACGATGACCGGATCCTTCACGCGGTCGATGCAGTTACCGGACAACGCCGACCTGTCCTCGGTGCGCGCCGAGAGCAAGGACGGCGTGCTCACGGTGCACATCCGCAAGAAGAAGGTCGAGAAAAGCCGCGCCATCGAGATACCCGTGCAGTGAACCTGCGCGGGGTACAGGGTCAGCGGGGGCCGCGGCCCCCGCCGGCGGGGCCACGCGAGCCTCCCCCGAAACGACGTGCGCCGCCACCCGGTCGTGGCGCACCGGCCGGTCGCCCGCCTGCCGGCGGGCGAGCCTGCGATTGCCCGCCACCGCGCTTGGCGTTCGAGCGAGCGCGATCATCGGCCTTTTTGGCGCGGATGGCCGCGATCCGTTCGGCCAACGGAATCTCGAGCTTGCCTTCCGGACGTGCGTTGTAATCAAAATCCGGCACCGTCACGCGCGGCAATCGCTTGCCCAGCACCTTTTCGATCGCCGCGAGATCGCCCTCCTCGTCCCGCGAGACGAAGGTGAAGGCATCCCCCTCGTGTTCGGCACGTCCGGTACGGCCGATGCGATGGATGTAATCGGCAGGCACCTGCGGTACGTCGAAATTGACGACGTGACCCAAGGCCTCGACGTCGATCCCTCGGGCCGCGATATCGGTCGCCACGAGCACCCGGTACTTGCCGGACTTGAAGCCCGCCAGTGCCGCGGTGCGCTGAGTCTGCGAACGGTTGCCATGGATACGCTCGGCCATCACGCCCTGCTTGACGAGATGCTCCGCCAACCGGTTGGCACGATGCTTGGTACGGGTGAACACCAGCACCTCCTGCATGTCTCCGCGCTTCAGAAGCTCCACCAGCAGTGCGGACTTCAGTTCCTGAGCCACCGGATAGATCGCCTGGGTGATGCCGGCCGCCGGCTTGGATTCGCGTTCGAGATTGATGGTCGCCGGTGAGCGCAACATCTCCCGGGTGAGCACCGCGATGGGCGGCGGCATGGTGGCACTGAAGAACAAGGTCTGCCGCTTTTGCGGGATCTGTTTCAGGATGCGACGGATGTCCGGCAGAAAGCCCATGTCGAGCATGCGATCCGCCTCGTCGAGCACCAGCACCTCGAGCGCATCGAGCTTGGCGTAGGACTGCTTGAAGTGATCGAGCAAGCGACCCGGGGTGGCGATGATGATGTCGACACCGCTACGAAAGGCGTGCTCTTGCGGGCCCATGCCCACACCACCGAACACCGAGGCGCCGGTCACCGGCGTATGCACCGCGAGACTTTGCATGTCCTCGAGGATCTGGGCGGCAAGCTCGCGGGTGGGCGCAAGCACCAGCGCACGCGTCTTGCCACGCGGCAACTGCATCAGCCGCTGCAGGATCGGCAACATGAAGGCCGCCGTCTTGCCACTGCCCGTGGCGGCGCAGGCCAGCAGGTCCCGTCCCTCGAGCGCCGGTGGAATGGCATCCATCTGAATCGGCGTCGGCCGCTGGTAACCGAGCTCCTTGATGGCGGACAACAGACTGGGATGCAAACTGAGATCGGCGAACGACATTCGGGCCTCGCAAATGAACACGCCCGGCGGTGCCGGGCGTTAGGAAACTGCCGTCAGGATACTCCTATTCGGCCTGCTGCGGCGGCCTTTCAGACGGTCTGACACCAGCCGTAGCGATCAGGCGCCTGCCCCTGCTGGATGGCCACCAACGCCGCCCGCAGCCGCTGGGTGTGCGGACCGATCTCGCCCTGACCCACCGGAATGGTCTGCGTGCCGCGCACCAAGGTGCCCACGCCGGCCAGCACGGCAGCCGTGCCAGACAGCGCCGCCTCGCCGGTCTTGACCCATTGCAGCATCTCATCGACGGTGAAGACGCGCTCCTCGATGCGATAACCCATGTCGCGGGCCATCGTGAGAATCGAGTCACGCGTCACGCCATGCAAGAACGCCGCATCGAGGCTGCGCGTGAGAATGTGCCCCTCGCGAATCAGCAGAAAATTGGCGGCGCCCGTCTCCTGCACTTCACCACCGGGACAAAAGAGCACCTGATCCACCTGATGATCACGTCGCGCCGCCAACGTGGGTCCGAGTGCCGCAGCGTAGTTGCCGCCGGTCTTCACGACACCCAGATGAGAGGCGCAGCGGGTCGCATGCTCCTCGACGTAGATCTTGAGAGCCTTGGCACCGCCCGCGAAATAATCCCAGACGGGACTCGCGAGCACGATCAGACAGGCCTCCGCGGACGGGGCCGCAGCGGCGCCGATGTTCGGCGTGGTCCCAAAGAGTGCCGGCCGCAGATAGAGCGCGCCTGGCGCCTCGGGGACGTCCGCCCGCACGCGGTCGACGAGCGTGGTGACCATCTCCGCGACCGCTGCCAGATCAGGGAGCGGCAAGGCCAGCGCGGCGGCGCTCTGACGAAAGCGCGCCAAGTTCTTGTCCATGCGGAAAAGATGAATGCTGCCATCCGCCCATCGATAGGCTTTGAAGCCCTCGAAACACTCGCTCGCATAGTGCAGAACGTGGGCCGCCGGGTGAATCGGGATCGGCGCCAGCGGCTCGATCCGATACGGGCTCCACGCACCCCCTTCGAAACGAGCGATCGCCATCGAATCACTGAACAGACTGCCGAACGGCGCGTTCTTTGCACTTTGCGTCATACCCGTGTGTCCTCACCGCCCTGCGGCATCGAAAAAATCGTCGCCGGCTCCTCGAGCCGTTCCTTGAGTGCCTGAATCATCGCCGCCGCGTCGAACCCATCGACGAAGCGATGATCGAAGGACGACGACAGGTTCATCACCCGTCGGATCATAATGCTGCCTGATTTCACGACGGGCCGCTCGAGCGCCTTGTTGACGCCAACAATCGCCACCTCCGGCGCGTTGAGCACCGGCGTCGAGGCGATGCCACCGAGCTTGCCGAGGCTGGTGACCGTGATGGTCGAACCACTCAAGTCCGCGCGACGGGCCGTGCCATCGCGTGCTGACTGCGCGGCCGTCCGGATGGCGGCGGCGAGCGGTCCGAGCTCGAGCGCCTCGACATGACGCACAACCGGCACCTTGAGCCCGTCCGGCGTCTGCGTGGCGACACCGACGTGCACCGCCCGATGACGGATCAGCACCTTGCGCTCCTCGTCGTAGTGCGCATTGCACTGTGGGAAGTGCTCGAGCACCGCCGCGAGCGCGCCCACGATGAAGGGCAGATAGGAATAGGGTGGCTGCCCTGGCGCCAGCTGCGAGTTGAGCTCACTGCGAAGTCGCTCGAGATCGGTCACATCGACCTCTTCCACATAGGAAAAATGTGGAATATTGCGGGTCGTCGCGAGCGTGCGTTCCGCGATCACGCGACGCACCCCGATGATCCTCAGCTCCTCGGTGCCTTCACGAGGCCGACGCACCAAAGGCGCCGCACATTCGAGAGACCCGGTAGTCCGACCGACCGCGAGGTCGGCGGCCAGGATCCGGCCGTTCGGCCCACTGCCGGCGACCGCCGCCAGATCGATGCCCGCCTCACGGGCTCGACGTCGGGTCGCGGGCGAGGCCATCACGCGACCCGACCGCGGCGCGACCTGCGCTACCCGCGCTACCTGCGCCGGCGAAACGACCGGCGCCTCGGCCGGTGCCATCCGCTCTGCAGGGTTCGCACTCGCGGCGACCGACACGACGGGCACCACAGCCTCGGCGCTTCGAACCGAGGTATCGAACACCACGAGGTCCGCGCCGACGGCAACGACATCGCCGGGTTGACCGAGCAGATAGACGATCATGCCGCTGACCGGCGCCGGCACCTCGACCACGGCCTTGTCGGTCGCAAGCTCGACCAGCGGGTCGTCTTCCGCGACCACATCACCCACCTTGACGCGCCAGGCAACGATCTCGGAGGAGACCGTGCCCTCACCGAGATCGGGCAGCTTGAACACGTAGCGACTCACGAGGCCACCATCAGGCGCTCGAGCGCCGCACAAAGACGTCCCGGCCCGGGAAAGTACTCCCACTCGAAGGCGTGCGGATAGGGCGTGTCCCAGCCGCCGACGCGCTCGATCGGCGCCTCGAGCTGCCAGAAACAATGCTCCTGCAGCGTCGCGGCGAGCTCCGCGCCGAAGCCGCTGAAGCGGGTCGCCTCGTGCGCGATCAGACAGCGCCCGGTCTTGCGCACCGAGGCCACCAAGGTGTCGACGTCGAGGGGCACCATCGAGCGCACATCGATGATCTCCGCATCGAGATTCATGCAACGCGCCGCCACCTCGGCGACATGCACCAGCGTGCCGTAGGTGACGATGGTCACTTGCGTGCCGACCTTCACCACCGCCGCCTGCCCGATCGGTACGAGGTAGTGACCCTCCGGGACTTCCCCCTTCGGATGATCGCTCCAGGGCACGGCCGGTTTGTCCGGATCACCATCGAAGGGACCGTTGTAGAGTCGCTTGGGTTCGAGAAACAGCACTGGATCCTCGGCCTCGATCGCCGCGATCAACAACCCCTTGGCATCGAATGGATTGGAGGGCATGACCACCTTGATGCCGCAGACGTGCGTGAACAGCGCCTCCGGACTCTGCGAGTGCGTCTGCCCACCGCGAATACCACCCCCACAGGGCGTGCGAATCGTCACCGGTGCGGGAAAGGCACCGGCACTGCGGTAGCGTAACCGAGCGAGCTCGCTGACGATCTGGTCGTAGCCGGGATAAATGTAATCCGCAAACTGAATCTCGGCGACCGGCTTGAGGCCATTGACCGCCATGCCGATGGCGGCGGCGATGATCCCTCCCTCGGTGATCGGCGCATCGAGGACCCGATGTTCGCCGTACTTGCGCTGCAATCCCTCGGTGACCCGAAAGACCCCACCGAAATATCCGACGTCCTGCCCAAGCACGACCACACCGGGATCACGCGCCATACAGACGTCCATCGCCGAATTGAGCGCCTGCACCATGTTCATTTGCGCCATGGCATACCCCGCTCACGGCGCAGCTCGCTGCGTTGATCAATCAGGTTCTGCGGCATCGCCTTGAAGACATCCTCGAACATCAAATCACTGTCGAGTCGCGGCCCTTCGTTCAAGCTGCCGTAGCCCACCGCCTCCTTCCAGGCCACCGACAACAGCTCCTCGAGCTCGGTCGTCAGCGCCTGATGACGCGCCTCACTCCATAGGCCTCGACCGATCAGATGACGTTTCAAGCGCTCGATCGGATCCCCCAGCGGCCAGTGCGCCGGCTCATCCTTCGGACGATAGCGGGTCGGATCATCGCTCGTGGAATGGGCCGCCACCCGATAGGTCACAAGCTCGATCACGGTCGCTCCGCCACCTGCCCGCGCACGCTCCGCGGCCCAGCGGGTGGCGGCATGAACGGCGAGGAAGTCGTTACCGTCGACGCGCAGACCCGGAACGCCGTAGCCGAGACCACGAGCCGCGAAGGAACGCTGCTCACCACCGGCAAAGCCCTGAAAGGTGGAGATGGCCCACTGATTGTTGACGACGTTTAGGATCGCCGGCGCCCGGTAGACGGTCGCGAACACCAGCGCGTTGTGAAAGTCGGGCTCGGCCGTCGAGCCTTCGCCGGTCCAGGTGGCGGCGAGATCCTCGCGTCCCTGAATGGCCGCCGCCATCGCCCAACCCACGGCCTGCGGCACTTGCGTGGTCAGGTTGCCGGAAATCGTGAACAGCCGCTTCGGCACCGAATGATAGAAGACCGGCAACTGCCGGCCCTTGCACATGTCGCGGGTATTGGAGAGCAGCTGACACATCATGTCGACGAGGCTCACGCCGCGGACGAATTGCAGGCCCTGCTGACGATAGGACGGAAACAACATGTCGGTGGACCGCAGCGCGAGTCCCGCCGCGACCGAGACCGCCTCCTCCCCGGTGGATTTGACGTAGAAGGAAATGCGGCCTTGTCGCTGGGTACGAAACATCCGCTCATCGTAAAGTCGCGTGAGCAACATGAGCCTGAGTCCCTGTTGCAACTCGTCGGCGGTCAGCGCCGGCGCCCAGGGCCCGACCGCCACACCCTCATCATCCAATACGCGGATCAGGCTTTGAGCGAGCGGCTCGAGCTCGGACAGCGCGGCCCCGACCGCGGGTCGTGGCACGGCACCGGCGGGAGACAGCCGTACGTAACTGAAGTCGGGCGCCTGGCCGGGCCGTGCCGGCGAGTTCGGAACATACAATCGGGACACAGGCGTCATGCCAAACCTCATGCTCCTCGCTAACATCGGGTCTCCCCGACCACGGTGCGGGCGACCGACTCTCGCCGACCGCCGTCGTCCAGTCTAGCCTGTCGGCAGCGGCGTCTGGTCGCTTTAATGCCCCGCCTTTCGGCGAGAACGGCTAGAGCACCTCCAGCAAACTACCCTCGAGCAAGCCGAGCGCCTCATCGACTTCGGCGACGCTCACGTTGAGGGGCGGCATGAAGCGGATCGTGCTCTGGCCGCAAGACAACAGGATCAGTCCGTTCTCGTAAGCGCGCGTGATCAACGCATCGCAGAGCTCGCGTGCCGGGGCACCGGTCACGGTATCCACAAGTTCCATGCCGATCATCAAGCCTCGACCGCGCACCTCGCCAATCACCGGGTGACGGGTCTTCAGGCGATCAAGCCCCGCCATGAAATGCCGGCCGACAACGGCGGCATTCTCGCAGTAGCCACCCACCACCAGATCGAGCGTCGCGAGCGCCGCCGCACAACACAAGGGGTTGCCGCCATAGGTATTGCCGTGCGCACCGCGCGACCACTGCGACATGATGCTGCGCTTCGCGACCACCGCCCCGATGGGCATGCCGGAACCGAGACCCTTGGCGAGCGTCATGATGTCCGGCGCGACATCCCAATGACTGGCGGCGAACAAGCGCCCCGTGCGACCCACCCCCGACTGCACCTCATCGAAGATGAGCAAGATGCCGTGCCGATCGCACAGCGCGCGCAATCCCGCAAGAAAGCCTTCGGGCGGCACCAGATAACCGCCCTCGCCCTGGATCGGCTCGATCAGGATCGCCGCCACTTCGGCGGCGGGAACGTTGCTCTTGAACAGTACGTTCTCGATGTACTCAAGGACCGCCTGACCCTGATCGACGCCCGCAAACAACGGGCGGTACGGATTTGGATAGGGCACGTGCGTGACCCCGGGCATCGTCGGAAAGAACCCCTTCTGCTGGGTGTACTTGCTCGAGGTGAACGACAGAGAACCCATGGTCCGTCCGTGGAAACCCCCGAGGAAGCCTATGAATCGCGGCCGACCCGTGACATAGCGGGCAAGCTTCAGCGCCCCCTCGACACTCTCGGTCCCGGACTGCGTGAAGAAGGTCATCGACGGTTCGCCAAAGGGCGACAACTCATCCAGCCGCTCGGCCAGACGGATCTGTCCTTCGTGCCAGTAGTCCGAGGAGATATGCAGGAACCGATCGGCCGCCGCCTTGATCGCCTCGACCACGACCGGATGACTGTGGCCGGTGCTGCAGACGGCGATACCGGCCGCGAAGTCGAGGAAGCGGTTGCCGTCGACATCCCACACCTCGACGCCCCGTCCGTGCGACATGACAAACGGATAGTCCCGCGGATAGGACGGCGAGACGACCGCACGATCGCGCGCGAGCATCGCGGTGGCCAGCGGTCCGGGCAGCGGTGTCTTGATATGGTGGTTATCCAACTTGCTCTCCTGTGATCGGCGCTCGGACCCACCGACCACCGCGATTCATCCCAACAACATCGACGGTTCGAGCGGCCGCTACTCGACGACCGTCTGCGACTGCTCGCGAAGATACTGCGGCAGATAGTAATCCGAGCCGATCGCCTTGCCCGTCGAGGTCGACGCCTTCCAGCCGCCAAAAGCCTGATAGCCCGGCCACGCACCGGTCGTCGCGCCCTGCGGCCGGTTGACATACACCGTACCCGCCTCGATCCCGTCGAGAAAGACCGGCACTTCGTCCTTCGCGCCGTAGAAACCCGCCGTCAAGCCAAAGACCGAATCATTCGCAAGCCGCAATCCCTCGGCCAGTCCCGAAACCCCCGCGACCATCAGGATCGGCAGGAACATCTCCTCGCGATAAAGCGGATGCGTGCAGTCGGCCAGCGCCACCGTCGGCGCCACGAAGCAACCGTCCGCGAAGGCGCCGCGGGTCAGTCGCTCACCGCCCGCGAGAAGACGACCACCGTCGCGCAGGCGCGTGATGAAGGACTGATACTGCCCGACTGCACGTGCGGAAATCACCGGACCCATCTGTACGCCGCGCGCGGTGGGATCACCGATCAGAAGCTCACGCGCCCCCTTCACCAATCGCTCGAGCAATGGGTCGAGTACTGCCCGATCGACGTAGACGCGGGATGCCGCGGAACACTTCTGACCACTCAGACCGAACGCCGACCGCAAGATCCCCGTGGCAGCGCGCTCAAGATCGGCACCGGCCGTCACGATCACGGCGTTCTTGCCGCCCATCTCGGCGATACAGGGTCGGATCACCGGCGACGCGCCGAGGCGTGCCGCGAGCGCCCGACCGACCGCATGGCTCCCGGTGAAGGTGACGCCGGCGACCGCCGGATGCACCACCAACGCCTCTCCAACGAGATCGCCGGAACCGGCGATCAGATTGAACACCCCGGCCGGGACGCCGGCGTCACGGAGGCAGTCGGCCAGCAAGCGCGTGGCCCACGGCGTGTCGGAGGCCCCCTTCGCGACCACGGTGTTGCCGGTAATCAGCGCCGCAGCCGCGGGCCCTGCGGCGAGCGCCATCGGAAAATTGAACGGCGCGATCACGGCCCACACCCCGTAGGGCTTCAACACACTGCGATTGCGCGAGACAACATCACGCACCGGATCATCCGGTAACGGTCGATCGAAGCCGCGGTTTTGCACCATGTGGGCGGCATAGCAGCGGAAGAAGTCAGCGACCTCCTGGACTTCACCCAAGGCTTCGAAGCGATTCTTGCCGACCTCGAGACTGACCGCGGCGGCGATGTCATAGACCCGCTCCTCGATCAGCGCCGCGATCCTGTCAAAGAGCGCCACGCGCGTCGCCAGCGACGTTGCCCGCCAGGCGGGAAACGCGAGCCGCGCAGCCTCCACCGCCTGCGCGACCTGAGCTTCACCGGCTGCACCAAAGCGCCCCAGCAGTGTTCCGTCGATGGGGCTGAGATTGTCGATCAGCGACGCGCCGGGGACATCCCGTCCGCCGATATACAGCGCGTGCGTGGCGGCAGGAGACGCCCGTCGACGCTGGACCGCTGCCTCGAAGCGCTCGTGCATCTCCTCCGGCGGATCGAACATCGTCGAATACGTCAGCTTGAAACTCATGACGTCACCTCCACGAGCAGACGGTCCAAAAGCGCCAGCGCATCGGCAAGATCCTGCTCCTCGATCACCAGCGGCGGCGCGAGGATGATCAGATGGCCACGCGTCGCGAAGGACACCCCGCAGTCCCGCGCACGAGCGACCAGTCGCTTGAGTGCCGGCGGCGTCTGTGGCCATGGCGCAAGCGGCTCGCGCGTCCGACGATCGCGGACGAGTTCGAGCACCGCAAAGAGCCCCTGTCCGCCACGCACATCACCGATCACCGGATGTCGGCGCGCGAGTCGCTGAAGCTCCGCGAACATCGAGGCGCCGAGAACACGCGAGCGCTCGATCAGACGATCCTCGCGATAGCTGGCAAGCGCCGCGACACCCGCGGCACAACTCAAGGGGTGGCCGGCATAGGTGAGGCCGGTGTGCAGCATCTCGTGTTCAAGACGCGCGGCCACCGCGCTCGAGAGCACCACCGCGCCGAGCGGCAGATGGGCACCTGTCAAACCCTTGGCGAGCGTCATCAGATCAGGCCGCCCGGCCTCACCGAAGCGCTGCCAGGCGAACCACTCGCCACAACGGCCAAAGCCGCTCATCACCTCATCGGCCATCAGCAGCACGCCGCGTTCGCGCGTGATCTCACGCAGCCGTGGCCAGTAGTTCGCGGGGGCGATGATGCCGTTGGTGCCGGCATCGACCTCCATCAGCACCGCAGCCACCCCCGGCGGCTCCGACCGGTCGATCCACTGTCCGACGGCCGCGGCGGCGGCCGCACCACAGGCGAGCTCATCGTCGGTACCGAAGGGACAACGGTAAGCGTACGGTGGCGGGACGCGCACGACACCAAAGTCCTTTGGGTTCACCTGTGACGCCGTGCGGCTGTCACCGGAGAGCGCCATCGCGGCATAACTCGCACCGTGATAGGAGCGATCGCGCGTGATCACGGTGGTGGCGCCGACCGGTGAGACCTGCCGCGCGAACTTGACGGCATGCTCGTTGGCATCCGCACCGCCGAGCGTGAAGAAGACCCGCCCGCCCTCAAAGCCTGACAGCTCGAGTAACTCGCGGGCGAGCGTCGCCCGTGGGGTCGCGCCCCAGGCGGACGTCACGAAGCACAACTGCTTGGCCTGCGCCTGAATGGCGCTCACGACGCGCGGATGCTGGTGGCCGAGGTTCATGCACTCGGCGAGACTACTCATGTCGAGGTAGCGACGGCCCGCATCATCAAAAAACCATGCGCCGCGACCCCCAACGATCGTCGGGGCCTGCCAGTCGGCCTGCACGCACCAGGTGTGCAGCACATCATGAGACTCACCACTGACGCCCGTCACTGCTCGTCACCCCCGAAGCTCCGCCGATGGCCACCACGGCGTGGGGCTAGCGCACGCTCACGATACCTCGGAGCCGCGCGCCACGCCTACTCGCCCGTGAAGCCCACGAGGGTCTCGACCACCTGGCCGAGCAGCGCCATCAGTGGCGCGGCCCGACCCTCCTCGAAGGTGCGACGCGTCTCATCCATGTAACACGCCTGCGCGAGCTCGATCTGCAGCACATGGACGCCCGTGTCGGGCGTGCCGTAGTGACGGGTGATGTAGCCGCCCTGGAAGCGGCCGTTGATCACATGCGTGAACGCGCTCGACGCCGCGAACAGCTGTTCGAGCGCCCGGGTCAGCGTGGGCGCGCAGGACCTGCCGCCGTGGGTCCCCAGATTGATGTCGGGCAGACGCCCGGGAAAGAGCCGTGGCACCTCGGCGCGAATCGAGTGCGCATCGAGCAGCACCGCCACCCCGTGGCGCGCCTTCGCCTCGGCGATCATCGTGGCGAGGGCGTCGTGATAGGGCTGCCAGTAGCGACGGCGTCGGTCGGCGATTTCCGATAGATCCGGTGGCTCGGCGCGATACAGCGCTTCACCGTCGAAACTGTGCGTCGGACAAAGCCCGGTCGACACCTGCCCAGGATAGAGCGCAGCGTCATCGGGTGGTCTATTGAGATCAACGACATAGCGCGAAAAGCTCGGCTGCACCCAAGCTGCGCCCAAGCGCCTCGCATCACGGTAGAGCTGATCGACGTGCCAGTCGGTATCACCCACGGCCCGCCCCACCTCGGTCATCCGCGCGGCGATCTCCGCCGGCAGGGCGGTACCGACGTGCGGAAAACTGATCACCAGCGGCGTCCGCCCGGCTTCCACCTTCATCACGCGACGCTCACTTGATCATCGGCAGATCGAGACCACGCTCGCGCGCGCACTCGATCGCGATGTCATAGCCCGCATCGGCATGGCGCATCACGCCGGTCGCCGGGTCGTTCCACAACACCCGCTCGATGCGCCGGGCGGCGGCCTCGGTGCCGTCGCAGACGATGACCACACCGGAGTGCTGCGAGAAGCCCATGCCGACGCCACCCCCGTGATGCAGCGACACCCAGGTCGCACCACTGGCGGTATTGAGCAGCGCATTGAGAAGCGGCCAGTCGGACACCGCGTCCGAGCCGTCCCGCATGCTTTCGGTCTCGCGGTTCGGGCTCGCGACCGAACCCGAGTCCAGATGATCGCGGCCGATCACGATCGGCGCCTTCAATTCGCCACTCGCCACCATCGCATTGAAGGCGAGTCCCAGCCGATGGCGATCGCCCAAACCCACCCAGCAGATGCGCGCCGGCAGACCCTGGAACTTGATGCGCTTGTCGGCCATGTCGAGCCAGCGATGCAGATGCGGGTCGTTCGGGATCAACTCGCGTACCTTGGCGTCGGTCTTGCGGATGTCTTCCGGATCACCGGACAGCGCCACCCAACGGAACGGACCGATCCCACGACAGAACAATGGACGAATGTAGGCCGGCACGAAGCCCGGGAAATCAAAGGCGTTCTTGACGCCTTCCTCGAACGCCACCTGGCGGATGTTGTTACCGTAGTCCACCGTCGGAATGCCTTCGGCATGAAAGGCGAGCAGCGCCTCGACGTGCTTCGCCATCGACTGACGCGCCGCGCGGATCACCTCGGAGGGCGCGCTACGACGCTTTTCTTCCCACTCGGCGACACTCCAGCCGATCGGCAGGTAACCGTTCACCGGATCGTGTGCCGAGGTCTGATCGGTGACCGCATCCGGGCGCACGCCGCGCTTCAGGAGGGTCGGCAGGATCTCGGCGGCATTGCCGCAGAGCGCCACCGAAATCGCCTTGCGACTCTTCACGGCGCCGTCGATGAGCGACAGCGCCTCATCCAGGTCCTTGGCCTGCACATCGACGTAACCCGTCTTGATGCGCATATCGATGCGGCTTTGCTGACACTCGATCGCCAGCATCGACGCGCCCGCCATGGTCGCGGCGAGCGGCTGTGCGCCGCCCATGCCACCCAGCCCGGCGGTCAGGATCCAGCGACCTGTCAGATCACCACCGAAATGCTGCCGACCCATCTCGACGAAGGTTTCGTAGGTACCCTGCACGATGCCCTGGCTGCCGATGTAGATCCACGACCCCGCCGTCATCTGGCCGTACATCATCAGGCCCTTGCGATCGAGTTCGTTGAAGTGCTCCCACGTCGCCCAGTGCGGCACGAGGTTGGAATTGGCCAGCAGCACGCGCGGCGCATCGGCATGGGTACGAAACACGCCGACCGGCTTGCCGGACTGGATCAGCAAGGTCTCGTCGTCTCCGAGCGTCTTCAGCGAGGCCTCGATCTGATCGAAGCAGGCCCAGTTGCGGGCCGCACGACCGATACCACCGTAGACCACGAGTTCCTCGGGTCGCTCGGCGACACCTGGATCGAGGTTGTTGCGCAACATCCGAAGCGCGGCTTCCGTGAGCCAGGAGCGCGCCTCGAGCGTGCTGCCGGTGCGCGCCTTGATGTGCCGGGAAGGATCTTGACGGGATGGTTCGCTCATAACGCCTCTTGCTGTGTTCAGTGAAAATTGGACGATCCGGATACTCAGACGGCCGACATCAACCGCTTGAGGGCCTGCCGATAGTTGCGCTCGATCCGGGCACGCCCCGGATGACGGCCGCGGTTCACCACGGGCACGCCCGCGACCCACACGGTGTCGATGGTTTGCGGGCGTGGCGCGAAGACGAAGGCATCGAGCAGGGCCTCTTCCGGCACGCCGGCATACCCCGCGCGATCCGTGTCGATCAGCACCATGTCGGCCACGGCCCCAACCTCGAGGCCCGCCCCTGCCAGACCCAAGGCCTGCGCACCACCCCGCACGGCCGCGGACCAGAGTGCCGCGCCTAGATGCGGTGCCGTGTCATCGGTCGCAAGGACGCGCTGCTCGCGCCACAGGCGCAGGTTGTATTCCGCCAGCCGCAACTCTTCGCGGGGATCGATCGACACCTGACTGTCGGAGCCGACACCAAAACCACCACCGTGAGCCTTGAACTCATCGAGCGGAAAACGACCGTCGCCGAGATTCGCCTCGGTGGTCGGACACAGGCCGAGCACCGCACCGGAAGCGGCCATCCCCGACAACTCCGTCGCCGTGACGTGCGTGGCATGCACCAGGCACCAGTGCGCGCCGAGCTCGCCCGACTCCAGCAGGAACTCCACCGGTCGACGCCCATGGGCCACCAGACATTCCTGCACCTCGCGCACCTGCTCGGCGACATGGATGTGTAGCGGCAACGGCCGGGCGCCACGGCGCGCGAACGCCGCAAGGGTGTGCAGGGCCTCCGCCGACACGGCTCGCAGGCTGTGCAAGGCGATGCCGGTCGAGCAGGTCGGCGTGTCGCCCACCACCAGCGTCTCGACCATGCGCATGAAGTCCTCGGTACGATAGCCGAAGCGCTTTTGCGCCTCCGACAACCCCACGCCCCCGAAATTACCCTGCTGATAGAGGCACGGTAGCAGCACCTGACGAATACCGGTCTTCAGCGCCGCAGCGCGCAGGCTGTCGGCAAGACGCGTGGCGGGCGCATAGCGCTTGCCGCCGGGTCGGTGATGCAGATAGTGGAACTCACCGACCGAGGTATAGCCGGCCTCCAGCATCTCCGCGTACACGAAGGCCCCGATCGCCGCCACATCCGCAGGCGTCAGCCGTTCGACCAGGCGGTACATGAGCTCCCGCCAGCCCCAGAACGACCCCTTGGCGCCCGCCGCCACCTCGGCGGCACCGGCCATGGCCCGCTGAAAGGCGTGGCTGTGCAGATTGGGCATCCCAGGGACCAGCAAGCCTTTGCCGAAGCGCCCTGTGGAAGGTGGCAGATCACGCTCGATGCGCGCGATACGGCCATCCTCGCCGACCTCGATGCGGACTCCCCGTGCAAGGCCGTCCGGCAACCAGGCGCGCTCGACCCGAAGTTCCATCTGACGTTCCATCGACCCTCCTGTATATACAGGTTCAGGGGTGTGATATTAATCCGCTCCGGCAGGCTTTGACAGGGGTGCACCGTGTGGGATTGTCTATGGACCGATATCCGCCTCGCGACGGCGGCGGAGGCGAGCGATGGCTTTGGCTACCTCGAGGCGGGGGCGATCGGCCTTAAGGACGGCAAGATCGCCTGGGTGGGCGCCGCGCGTGACCTGCCGGGGCCGGTGTCGGCCCTTGCCCGCGAGCACCGCGAGGGCGGTGGGCGACTGATGACGCCCGGACTCATTGATGCACACACCCATCTGGTGTTCGGTGGGGACCGCGCCCTCGATTTCGATCTGCGCACGCAAGGTCGCAGCTACGCGGAGATCACAGCCCAAGGAGGTGGCATTCGATCGACGGTACGGGCGACCCGCTCGCTGTCGGTCGACGCGCTGTGCGAGCGCGCCCTGCCGCGCGCCCGCTCGCTCCTGTCCGATGGGGTGACGACACTCGAGATCAAGTCCGGCTACGGCCTCGATCTGACCACCGAACTCAACATGCTGCGCGCGGCACGCCAGATTGCCAGCGCGCTCGATGTGGACATCCGACCCACGCTGCTCGCACTGCACGCCCTGCCCGATGAACGTGCCCATGAGCGTGCACGCTTCGTCGAGGAGGTGGCGAACGAGTGGATCCCCGCGGTGGTCGAAGAGAACCTTGCGGTTGCGGTCGATGTGTTCTGCGAACACATCGCCTTCACGCCCGCCGAGTGTCGCCAGGTGCTGACCGCCGCCCGCGACGCCGGCCTCGCGGTCAAGGTGCACGCCGATCAACTCTCCGATCTGGGAGGGGCGGCGCTCGCTGCGGAGTTCGGCGCCCTCTCCGCGGACCATGTCGAATACACCTCGGCTGCGGGTGTCGCGGCGCTCGCGCAACAGGGCACGGTCGCGACACTGCTGCCCGGCGCCTATCTGATGCTCGCCGAGACCCAACGACCGCCGATCGCCCTGCTGCGCACCGCCGGGGTACCGATGGCGATCGCCACCGATCTGAACCCCGGCACCTCACCGCTCGCCTCGCTCACCCTCGCCGCGACCCTGGCGCGCGCGCAGTTCGGCCTCACGGCCTCGGAGGCGTTCCTCGGCATCACACGACACGCCGCGCGTGCCCTCGGACTCAAGGATCGCGGCACACTCGCCGTAGGACAACGTGCCGATCTGTGTCTTTGGGAGATCAGCCATCCGCGCGAGCTCAGTTACTGGCTCGGACGCCCGCTCTGTGCGACCGTGATCCGCGCCGGACGAGCCCGCGCAGCGAACGTGACCTCAGCGACCGCCGCACCTCGTCATTAGCGATACCACCCCGCACGCCGCCATCGAACGGCTTTCAGGACTTCACCATGCCCACCCACCCGCGCCGCGACTTTGCGAGCGACAACATCTCAGGCGCCTCGCCCGACATCCTCGCCGCCCTCAGCCGGGTCAACGACGGCACTGCCGGCGCCTATGGTGCCGACGACTGCTCGGAACGACTCAGCGTCCTTGTATCCGAGATCTTCGAACACCCGGCGACCGTACTCCCGGTGACCACCGGCACGGCGGCGAATGCCCTGGCGCTCGCCGCCCTCGCACGGCCGTATGAAGCGGTCTATTGCCACGAGACGGCGCACGTGATGACCGACGAATGCGGTGCACCGGAGTTTTATTCGAATGGCGCCAAGCTGATCGGCTTGCCGGGACACGGCGGTCGCATCGAGGCGCCGGCACTCAGGAGCGCGGTCGAGTTCGCGCGTTCCATGGGCGTGCATCACGTGCAACCCGCCGCCGTGACGCTCTCCGAAGCCACCGAATGGGGCACCGTCTACTCGATCGAGGAGATCGGCACACTCTGCGAAACCGCGCACTCGCTGGGCCTTCGGACACACATGGATGGCGCGCGCTTCGCAAACGCCTTGGTGAGCCTTGGGGTCACGCCGGCCGCACTGACCTGGCGGGCGGGCATCGACGTATTGTCCTTCGGCGCCACCAAGAACGGCGCGCTCGCGGCGGAGGCGCTGATCGTCTTTGATCGCTCGATCGCCAGCGAACTCGAGTTCCGACGCAAGCGCGCCGGACATCTGTGGTCGAAGATGCGCTTCCTGAGCGCACAGCTCGAGGCGTATCTGACCGACGGCCTGTGGCTACGGAACGCCACCCATGCCAACACGATGGCGCAGCGACTGGCCCAGGGACTCGCCGGGATCCCTGAGGTGCGCCTCGTCCAGCCGGTCGAGGCGAATGAACTCTTTGTCGCGATGCCTCAACGGCGCATCGATCACCTGCGTACCGAGGGCTATCATTTCTACGACTGGCCGGCGCCGGCCGGCGTGCACGAACCGGTCATTCGACTGGTCGTGGCATTCGACGTCGAGGCTCGCGACGTCGATACGCTCTTGAGCACCCTCGACCCGGATCGCCCGCGACCGCCCTAGGGCAGAGCGTAGCGACCATAACGCCGCATCAGTTCTGAAAGCGCCGGATGGGGGATCGACGTCGCGTAGTGATCGAGCTGACCGTGCATCTCGGTGGCGGCCACCATCGCATTGATGACCGCCTCCTCCACCGCCTCCACGGTCCCCTGAAACAGCGGATCGAGTGCATCGTTGCCCAGAAACTCGGCGACATTTCGCACCTCGTCACGCGCACCGTCGGCATTTGCGGTCGAGAAGGCGATGAAGATATCGCCCGAACCGTTCCCCGCGAAACTGCCGTTGCGTGCGATACCCAGCGCCCCGCGGCGTGCGATGCGCTTCAACTGATGCGGTAATAACGGCGCATCGGTTGCCACGACAATGATGATCGAACCGGTGTCATGCGAGCCCAGTGTCGGATCGGTGTACACCCGATGCTCGGTCAGTTCTCGACCGACCGGCACACCCGCGATGCGAAGCGTCTCGCGCACCCCGTGATTGGCCTGCACCAGCACACCGACCGTATACGCCGAAGATCCAATGCTCACCACCCGGGAAGCGGTGCCGGTGCCACACTTGAACTCATGGCAGATCATGCCGGTACCACCGCCGACATTACCTTCCGCCACCGGCCCCGAGTGCGCTCGATCCAGCGCTTCGAAGACATGCTCCGGCTTCACATGAAAGCCATTGACGTCGTTGAGATAGCCGTCCCACGTTTCGGCAACCACCGGCAACGACCAGAAATACCCGGTCGCGTCAGCCTTGCCCTGGCGCACACGCCATTGAATCGCGGCATCGCGAACGACACCGACACTATGGGTGTTGGTGAGCAGTACTGGACCTTCGAGAAAACCGGACTCCTCGACCCAGGCCGTCCCGGTCATCTCACCGTTGCCGTTCAGGGCGAAGGTGCCGGCAAAACTCGGCAACTCGTTCGAGCGTCGCCCGCGCGGCAAGACCGCCGTCACGCCGGTGCGTACCTGGTGCTTCGGATCCTGGCTATCGATCAAGGTCACTTCGCCGACCGTGACGCCCTCAACATCGGTGATCGCATTCAACGGCCCCGGGCGTCCCTCGAAGGGCACACCGAGATCACGCGCGCGCGGCGCCGACAGCACCTCGGCCGCGAGCAGGCTACCGATCGACCAAACCACCAGAATCAGCCCACGAGTGATCATCCGCGCGCCTCCGGAGCAACCTCCTTGAAACGTTCCGGCAACAACCCGGCGAGTTCGGTCCGCGTCAGGTTGCGATAACGTCCGGGTTCAATGCCGTCCAGCCAGATGTTGATGAACCGCACCCGCACCAGTTGCCGCACGGTGTAACCGAACACATCACACATGCGACGGATCTGTCGGTTGAGCCCTTGCGTCAGGATGATGCGAAAGACGTTCTTCGAGACGCGATACGTACGACACGGCTGCGTGCGGGTATCAAGAATCGCGACGCCCGACGCCATGGCGGCCAGGAACTCGTCGGTGACCGGGCGATCCACCGTGACGATGTATTCCTTCTCGTGACCGTGCTCGAGTCGCAACAGCGCGTTGACGATGTCACCGTCGTTGGTGAGCAGTATCAGCCCTTCCGAATCCTTGTCGAGTCGACCCACCGGAAACACCCGCTCTGCGTGTGCCACGAAGTCGATGATGTTGTGTGCAACGCGTCGATCGGTCGTGCACTCGATGCCCACGGGCTTGTGGAACGCCAGATAGACATGACGCGTCGGGGCACCCAAGGCTTCGCCGTCGAGCAGCACCGTGTCGGCGGCACCGGCGCGCGTGCCCAGGGTCGCGACCACGCCATTGACCGTGACCCGACCCGCCTCGATCAAGGCATCCGCCTCGCGCCGCGAGCAGACGCCGCGTTCGCTCAGATACTTGTTGAGACGCAAGCCCGCCGTGACCTCCCGCGGCGGCGCGCCCGTCGCCGCCGACACGGCGGGCGCCACCTTGGGCGCGGTCGGTGAAAAACTCGCCACGCGCGGTGAGCGCGACCGCGAAGGCGGCGTCTTCAACGGAAGCCTTCGCCGTAGGACTCGGCGACCAGGTTCTCAAAGCGCGTGTACTCACCGAGGAAGGTCAGATGCACCTCACCGGTCGGGCCGTTACGTTGCTTCGTGATGATGATGTCGGCGATGCCCTTGCGCGTGGTGTTGGGGTCGTAGACCTCCTCGCGATAGATCATCAGGATCAGATCCGCGTCCTGCTCGAGTGCGCCCGACTCACGCAGATCGCTCATCACGGGTTTCTTGTCCTGACGCTGCTCGACACTACGGTTGAGCTGCGAGAGTGCGATCACCGGCAACTGCAGTTCCTTGGCGAGCGCCTTCAGGGAACGGGAGATCTCGGCGATCTCCGTCGCACGGTTCTCAGCGGTCCCCGCGACGTTCATGAGCTGCAGGTAGTCGACCACGATCAGGCCGAGACCCTTCTCGCGCTTCAAGCGGCGCGCCCTCGCCCGAATCTCGGTCGGTGTGAGTCCTGCCGTCTCATCGATGTACAAAGGCGCCTGCGACAGCACTTCGGTGGCACTCGTGATTCGCGGCCAGTCCTCCGCCGACAGCGCACCGGTGCGCAGATGTCCCTGACTGACGCGACCGAGCGAGGAGATCATGCGCATCGTCAGCTGCTCGGCCGACATTTCCATCGAGAAGATGGCGGCCGGCACCTTGCGATCGATCGCGGCATTCTCGGCGATGTTGATCGCGAGCGTGGTCTTACCCATCGAGGGTCGCCCGGCAATGATCACGAGATCCCCCGGCTGAAAACCGGTGGTCATTCGATCGAGTTCGGTGTACCCCGTGGCCACACCGGTGAAGGCGCCCGGGTTTTGATGCAAGGCATCGATCTTGTCGACCGTGGTCGGCAGGATGTCCTTGACCGCCTGAAAGCCCGCACGGGTGCGCGTGCCCTTCTCGGCGATCTCGAACACCCGGCGCTCCGCTTCCTCGACGAGCTCCGAAGGCGCGCGTCCGCGGGTATCGAGCGCGGCCGAAGCGATCTCACCACCCGCCTGCACCAGCTGGCGGAGCAAAGCATGGTCGCGCACGATGCCCGCATAGGCGCGGGCGTTGGAGGCGCTCGGGGTATCGCGGGTCAGTCGGGCGAGATAGCCGAGCCCGCCAACCTCGTCGACGATGCCCTGATTGGAGAGCACCTCGGAGACGGTGACCGCGTCGCACGGACGCTGCGATTCGACAAGCTCGGCGATCGCGCCGTAGATGAGTTGGTGGTCGCGCCGATAGAAGTCGCGACTTTCGATCAGATCGGCAACGCCATCCCAGGAGGAGGCATCAAGCATCAAGCCGCCAAGGACGGCTTGCTCCGCCTCGACGGAGTGCGGGGGCAAGCGCATCCCGTCGGTGTCCGTCATGCGCTGCGAGGAATTCGAATAAGCCATCCGCCACCCCAGTGGGACCCGACCGGGGTCACCGGTCGATTCTACCAAGGCTTGCGGCCGCCGAGCGCTCAATGCGCCCGGCAACCGCCGGATCAGGCCTCGGCGTTGACGACAACCGTGATGTCAACGTTGACATCCGTGTGCAGGTGCAGCGAGAGCACCTGCTCGCCGACCATGCGGATCGCGCCCAGCGGCATGCGCACTTCGGCACGCTCGATCGCGTGACCCTGCGCCTTCAGCGCCTCGGCGATATCGGCCGTGCCGATCGAGCCGAACAACTTGCCCTCGGTGCCCGCCTTCGCGGTCATCACCAGACGGAAGTCGGCGAGCTTCGCCGCCCGTGCTTCGGCATCGGCGAGTTCCGCCGCCGCCTTGGCCTCGAACTCAGCGCGCTGCGCCTCGAACTTGGCGACATTCTTGACCGTGGCGAGAGTGCCACGACCGGTCGGCAGCAGATAGTTGCGGCCATAACCGGACTTGACCTTCACGCGGTCGCCGATGTTGCCGAGGTTCGCTACTTTCTTGAGGAGAATCACGTCCATCGAAGCACCTGTATCAATTGCAGATCAATTCGTTCATCACACCCGACACCCGAAGGGCCGGTCTCTTGCGGCTTTCGTCTCAGACCTTCATGCGGGCCCTGAGCGGAAACCAGTTATCGACAAAACCCACCGCCGCCAACACGCCCTGCACAAACAAGGTCGTGAACGGCAGGAAGAGAAGCACGTAGGTCACCCCGAGCCAGGCGCCACTCACTCCCATCCCCGCGCGCGCCGCGTGCAGCACGGCCAAGCCTTGCAGCACGAACGCACCCAAAAAGACCCACGCGGCATCGGCCGCGAGGCTCCAGTGAAACACCAGCGACAGCCCGGTCACCGCCACCGCCATGACGGCGAGCGTCTTGCCGGCCGCGAGCGCCCGAAAGGCGGGACCCAAACGCGCGCTGCGCGCCAGGACGCCGGACCAGTAAAGCCCCACGAACACCGTCACCATCGTGTTGAGCAGCAAAAGCCACGTCACCACGCCCCACATCTGTGCCGCCGAGGCTTCGACCAGGTTGGCGTCCTGCGGACGCCGGCCGGATCCCACATTCGACATCACCGCGGCTACCTGGTCGAGCTCCGCCGCCAGTCGCTCCAGAAACGGCCGCCAGACCCCCGGGGGATCGGCGAGCACGACATGCACACCCACCAACCCGAGCAACGCCGCCAGGGTCGCCAACTGGAAGGCGAGGTTGAGCGATCCGCCCCGCGCCAACAGCCGACCGAGCAACAGCGCCGGCACCACCAGTACCAACGCCACCAGTAGCGCAGGCACCGGCCCCGCTCCCGCGAGCAGCAGCCAGCCACCGATCGTGGCGCCGGCCACCAGTGTCGCGACCCAGTCCTCGAGCGGCCGCGAGCCACCGAGCGCCAGCAACGCGATCAGCGCACCCGGCAACCAGGGCCCGAAGGGCAGCAGCAAGGCGAGGAACGCAAGACCCGCCGCGCCGATCAGGGCGCGCGTGCGCGAGGCGGTCAACCACACTGCCAGACCCTGCATGGGGTGTGTCCGTGACGCCTAGGTCACGGACGACCTCACTCTAGTGCTGGTCGGTGTACGGCAAGAGCGCGAGGAACCGCGCACGCTTGACCGCTTCCGACAGCTGACGCTGGTAGTTCGCCTTCGTGCCCGTGATGCGGCTCGGAACGATCTTGCCGGTCTCGGTGATATAGCTCTTCAGCGTACCGAGGTCCTTGTAATCGATCTTCTCGACACCGTCCGCGGTGAACTTGCAGAATTTCTTGCGACGAAAATAACGTGCCATGGCAGTACTCCTTCAGGACTCAGTGACGGAAGCCGCGGCCGCCGCGATCATCGCGGTCGTCACGGTCATCGCGATAGTCGCGATCGTCATCACGATCGTCCCGGCTTTCGACCTTGTCCTCGCCACCCTTCGCCATCGGCGAAGGCTCGGTGATCGCGGCATTCTGACGCGTGGTCAGGTGACGGATGACCGCATCGGAGAATCGGAACGAACCCTCGAGCTCGGCGAGCGTCTTGGCGTCGCACTCGATGTTCATCAGCACGTAGTGCGCCTTGTGAACCTTGGCGATCGGATAGGTCAGCTGCCGCCGACCCCAATCCTCGAAGCGATGCACGGCACCACCCCCTGCGGTGATCATGCCCTGGTAGCGCTCCACCATGGCCGGAACCTGCTCGCTCTGGTCCGGATGAACCAGAAACACGATTTCATAATGTCTCATGATGACTCCCTGTGGGGTTGAGCTGCCGGGCTGAGACGGCCCGTGCAGCAAGGAGAAAACAGTGATCGACTCACCGCACAGCGTGCTGAGCGGAGCCGGCAAGTATAGAGATCCATGGCGAGCTACGCAAGCAGCCCCCTGACAAAAATTCAGGCGGCTCAGCGGTTTAAGCGCCCCGTCGCGACCCGCCGGCGGCCAGGTCGCGCTGTCGCAGGGCCTCATAGAGCATCACCCCGGCCGCGACCGAGACATTGAGACTTTCCACGGCCCCCTTGAGCGGCAGCTTGACGATCAGATCGCAATGCTCGCGGGTGAGCCTACGCATGCCACTGCCCTCCGCCCCCATCACGACCGCCAGCGGCCCGGCAAGGTCGGCCGCATGGTGCGCCATCGTCGCCTCGCCATCGGTACCGACGACCCAAAGCCCCAACTCCTTGAGTTCCCGAAGGGTTCGGGCCAGGTTCGTGACCTGCACGAACGGCACGGTCTCCGCCGCCCCGGCAGCCACCTTGCGGACCACCGGCGTGAGGCCCGCGGCCCGATCCTTGGGCACCACGACCGCGTCCGCCCCCACCGCATCGGCCGTGCGCAGACAGGCCCCCAGATTGTGCGGATCCTGCACCCCATCGAGCACCAGCACGAGCGCTGGATGCGACAACGCCGACAGCCGCACGAGCCACTCATCCTCGGCCATCGGACCCGCCGCTTGAATGGTCGCGAGCACGCCCTGATGCAAGCCGCCCGCCGCGAGACCATCAAGCTCGGCTGTGGATTTGCTCTCGATCGGAATCCGCTCGATGCGCGCAAGCTCCAGAAGCTCCGCGAGTCGCTTGTCGTTGCGGTTGGCTGCCACCAGGAGGCGACGTACGGCGGCCGGACGGCGCCGCAGGATCGCGCTCACCGCATGCAGCCCGTAGACCGACTCCTCGCTCATCGACGACCCCGCTTGGCACGCCGGGCGCGCGCTGATGGGGAGGTTTTAGCGGCTTTGGCGGGCTTTGCGGCTTTGCCGGACTTCGCGGCCTTGGCCGGTGCGTGAGCGCCCGACCCCTTGGCCGCTGGCGTCGGCTGCCCACGCTTGCCCTTCCGTGCCGGAGGCTGAGCGCGCGACCCGCCACCAAAGACGGTCTCGACGCGCCCACCGCCCTGTGGGTGGCGGCGCGGATGGAAGGCGGTCTCGGTCCGCGCCATCAGTTCGAAATCGATCTTGCGCAACGAAGGGTCAACGCGCGCCACGCGCACTCGCAACCGATCACCCAAGGTAAAGCGTTCGCCACTGCGCTCCCCGACCAAGGCCCGTCGGTCCTCCTCGAAGCGGTAGTAGTCGCGCCCGAGCGTCGCGATGTGCACCAGACCATCGACCTGCAAGCCCTCGAGCTGCACGAAAAGCCCGAAGTCGGTGACACCGGTCACCACACCGTCGAACTCCTCGCCCTGTCGATCGCGCATGAACTCGCACTTTAGGAACGCCGTCACATCGCGTGAGGCCTCGTCGGCACGCCGTTCACGCATCGAACACTCCTGACCCAGAAGCTCCATCGCGGCCGCCTGGTAGGTGAAGGTGGCAGCATCACCGCCCTCGATCGCATGACGAATCGCGCGATGCACCAGCAGATCCGGATAGCGTCGAATCGGCGAGGTGAAATGCGCATACGCATCCAGCGCCAGACCAAAGTGACCGATGTTCTCCGGTTGATACACCGCCTGCGCGAGGCTACGGATGATCATGCCCTCGAGCATCGCAGCATCCGGTCGGCCGCGCACGCGCTGCAGGAGATCGGCAAGCTTCTTTGGATCCATCTCCCCTTCGGTCTCAAGCAACAGACCGCGGGTCGCAAGGAAGCGCTTGAGCTCGAGGATGCGCTCCTCATCCGGTGTCGCATGGACACGGTAGAGCGCCGGCAACCCCTGCTTTTTGAGAAAACGCGCCGCCTCGACATTGGCGGCGATCATGCATTCCTCGATCAGTCGATGGGCGTCGTTGCGCGGATAGGCCTTGAGGTCCGCCACCCGACCGTCCGTACCGATGATCACCTTGACTTCGGCCGATTCGAAATCCAGCGCACCGCGCGCCTCGCGATGACGCCGCAAGGCACGGTAGAGGTCATACAGCGCTTCCAGCGAGGCGAGCACCGCAGGCGTGAGCTCCGCACGGACGCTGGGCGTTCGATCGATCAACGCTTCTGCCGCGCGGGTGTAGGTGAGCCGCGCCGCCGAATGCATGATCGCCGAATGAAACTTCGAGCGCGTGACCTTGCCCTCGCGGGAAATCATGAGCTCCGCCACAAGACAGGCCCGATCCACCGCCGGCATCAACGAACAGAGATGATTCGACAACTGCTCGGGCAGCATCGGCAAGACCCGATGCGGGAAGTAGACACTGGTGGCGCGCTCGTGCGCCTCGTGATCGAGCGCCGATCCCGGTCGCACATAGTGGCTGACATCCGCGATCGCGACCAACAGTCGCCAACCGGACTTGGTCGGCTCCGCGTACACCGCGTCGTCGAAGTCCCGCGCATCCTCGCCATCGATCGTGACGAGCGGTATCGCGCGTAGATCCACCCGTGGACCGAGCCCGCGCGCCTCGACAGTCTTGCCGAACTTGCGTGCTTCGCGCACCACGGCGGCCGGAAACTCGTGCGGCAACTGATGCGAGGCGATCGCCAGTTCAATGGCGGTGTCGGCGACACCTTCCTCGGGCAACACGCGAATGATCTTGCCGACCGCTTCGCCGTGGCGACTCGGCGGTTCGACGATCGCGGCCACCACGAGACTGCCGTGCAAGGCGGCACCATGATCGCGCGCCGGGATCACGACCCGCTGACTAATGCGCCGATTGTCAGGCTCGACGAAGCCGACGCCGCGCTCCACCGTGAAGCGTCCCGCGACCTGATGGGTGCGGCGCTCGAGGATCTCGGCGATCTCACCTTCCTTGCGACCGCGTCGGTCGACGCCGACGATGCGCACCGCCACCCGATCCCCATGCATGACGCGACGCATCTGCAGCGGTGCCAGGAAGGCGTCGTCGGAACCATCGTCAGGCACGAAGAAACCGAAGCCGTCGCGGTGGCCGACCACTTTGCCGACACGCACCGCCACCCGCTCGAGCAACAGGAACTCATCCCGACGGTTGCGAATCAGTTCGCCATCGCGAACCATCGCCTGCAGACGCTTGTCGAGGGCAAGCCGCAAACCCTTGTCCTTCAACTTGAGGGCCGACGCAAAGCCCTCGGCGGTCAACGGAGCCCCCGCCTCGCGCAGCACCTCGAGCAGGTACTCACGGCTCGGGATGGGTCGCGCGTAGCGCTCGGCCTCATGGGTCTGGCGGGAATCGGCGCGTTGCCAATCGGAAGTTTTTGTCATTGAGGGGGCTTTGGGGTCGATGAGGAGGGCCGAAATCGGGATCCGGAAGACAGTAAGGTAATCCAAAACCTGATGTGGGGGCGCAAGTAGTTGATTGACAGGGGGTAGCCGACTGCGTAGATTGCGCCGCGTCGTGGCCGGGATCACCCGGATCCGCGCCTTGCCCAGGTGGCGGAATTGGTAGACGCACTAGTTTCAGGTACTAGCGGGTAACACCGTGGAGGTTCGAGTCCTCTCCTGGGCACCATCTGATCGACCAAGGTCATCGCCATCCGGCGCCGACGGCCTTGGGCCGCCGCGACGTCCCGTGATCACCAGCAATGGTCAGCGATCGTGAGCGATTGCGCGGCCGCTCGAGGGCGCTGAGTGGGCCCGAGCGGTCCCTAAAAATCAACTCAATCAGTCCTTTATAGGCAAACGCCACAGCGGCGCCGAAGCCGCTACTATCGAACCGTCGTTGTTCTTGCAAGGCGCTGCCCCTGCCACTCGCTCGCACCACCGCAGACCCACGCCTCCCGCGCATCGTGATGCTCTTGGCGCTCGCGACCTTCATCAACTACGCGGATCGCGGCAACCTCGCGACCGCAAGTCCGATGCTGCGTGGCGAACTGGGCCTCTCAAACGCCGAGATGGGCCTGTTGTTCTCCGCCTTCTTCTGGTCGTACGCGCCCCTGCAACCGCTCGCCGGTGCCCTCGTGCAGCGCTTTGGCGTGCGTCGGGTACTCGCCGTGGGCCTCGCGCTCTGGGCCACCGGCACAGCGGCCTGTGGTTTTGCCCACGGCTTCTGGCAACTGCTCGCGTGTCGGATGCTCCTCGGCATCGGCGAGAGCGTCACCTACCCCTCGAACGCCCAAACCCTCGCAAGTCGCCTTCCGCCCACGGCGCGGGGCCGCGCGAATGGTCTTATCGCGGTGGGCCAGGCGCTCGGCCCGACCGCCGGAACGCTGCTCGGGGGTCTCCTGATGGCGGCGCAGGGCTGGCGTATCAGCTTTCTGCTCTTCGGCGGGCTGTCTCTCCTGTGGCTGCTCCCGTGGATGCGTGTCACTTCCGATGAGACCCCCGCCCTTCGCGAGTCGCGCGCGCCACAGGTCCGTTACCGCTCGATCTTGGGCCAGCGCGCGCTCTGGGGGACGGGACTCGGTCACTTCGCGGGCAACTACGCCTACTACTTCAGCCTGACGTGGCTACCGCTTTTTCTCGTGAAGACGCACGGCTACACGGTCTCGACGATGGCCTGGGTCGGTGCACTGGTGTATCTGATGCAAGCGCTCGGCGCACCGCTCTCGGGCCTCTGGTGCGATCGACAACTCGCCCAGGGCGCCGACGCCGACCGGCTGCTCAAAGGCGTGATGGTGCTGGCCCTCGGTGCCGTCACGGTGCTGATGGCCGGCTGCGCACTCGCCAATGCCCCGATCGCCATCGCGCTCCTGCTGCTGTCGGGATTTTTCTTCGGCGTGCAGAGCGCGCCGCTCGGGGCGATCACACAGACGCTCGCAGGACCCGCCACGGCGGCCCGTTGGATGGGCGTGCAAAACCTCTGCGGCAATATCGCCGGCGTGATCGCGCCGATCATTACCGGGATCGCCATCGACCGCACCGGCAGCTTCAGCGCGCCCTTTCTGATCGCATCGCTGATCACGCTACTCGGCATCTTCGCGTATCGCATCCTGATCCCGAGCGTGCGCCCGATCGACTGGGAGAGCGTCGCCCGTCGGCCGCCCCGCATGCGATCATCCCGGCCATGAGCACACTGCGCATTGCGGGACTACGCACGGGCTACACCGATCTGCCCGAGGCGTGCATGATGAAGGTGGCACCCACCCCGGTGCGAACACCCCACCTGATCGCACTCAACGAGCCACTGGCCGACGAACTCGGTCTTGACCTCACCGAGCACCCGCGCGAGCACTGGGCGGAGTTCTTCGCCGGCAATCGCCTCGCCGAGCACGTCGAACCGATCGCACTCGCCTACGCCGGCCATCAGTTCGGTCATTTCTCGCCACAACTCGGCGATGGCAGGGCGATCCTCATTGGCGAACTCACGGATCGCGCGCACCAGCGGCGCGATCTGCAACTGAAAGGCGCCGGGCGCACGCCCTACTCTCGCGGCGGCGACGGACGAGCCGCCTTGGGTCCGGTGCTTCGTGAGTATCTGGTCAGCGAGGCCATGCACGCGCTCGGCATTCCAACCGCACGCTCACTCGCGGCGGTGACCACGGGCACTCCGGTGATGCGCGACGGCGTCAAACCCGGGGCAATCGTCACACGGGTTGCTCAAAGTCATATCCGCATCGGCACCTTCGAGTACTTCGCGGCCCGCAAGGACCTTGCGACCCTCACGACCCTGGTACGCGCGATGATCGAGCGACACTACCCCGCACTCACGGGCCATCCGATCCCGGCACTTGCGCTCCTCGAGGGTGTGGCGGAACGCCAGGGCCGACTGATCGCGCAGTGGCTGGGCGTCGGCTTCGTGCATGGCGTGATGAACACCGACAACATGACGATCTCCGGCGAGACCATCGACTTCGGTCCCTGCGCCTTCATGGACCACTATGACCCCGATCTGGTGCTGAGCTCGATCGACCGTGGCGGCCGCTATGCCTATGACCAGCAGCCGCGCATCGTCGCCTGGAACCTTGCACGGCTCGCCGAAGCGCTACTGCCGTTGATCGATCCGTCGACCGAGCGGGCAGTGGCACTCGCGACGGCGGTGCTGGAAGGCTGCGAGGCACGCGCCGATGCCGACTGGCTGTCGGTCTTTGGCGCGAAGTTCGGCCTGCAGGACACACAGCCGCAGGATCGGGCGCTGATGCAGACCTTCCTCGATCTGATGGCGGCGCACGAGGTGGATTTCACACAAGGTTTTCGCGCGCTCGCGAAGGCCATCGACGAGTCGCAAAGCGCCACGCTCAGCGCACTCTTCAAAGCGCCTGCGGCGGTTCTCGCCTGGCTCCCGGCCTGGCGACGACGGCTACAGCAAAACGCTCATTCGCCCGGCGAGACCCGCACGCGGATGCTGGCGACCAATCCGTGGGTGATTCCGCGCAATCATCAGGTGGAAGCGGCGATCGTGGCCGCAGAGCACGGTGACTTCGGTCGCTTCGAGCGCCTTTATCGTGCCCTTCGGCAGCCGTTCGCGGAACACCCCGAACAGCACGCGTTCACCGAGGGACCGGCGCCCCACGAACGCGTGCTGGCGACGTTTTGCGGCACGTGACGGTTACCGCGAACACCGGGCCGCACGACCCATCGGGGACCGCCGCCGACTAGAAGCGAGTGGCAAAGCCCAACTGCACCGCCTGATACCAGCGCAGCGAGTTGTAACCGCCATCGAGCGTCTGTGCCAAGTGGTCGGACTCGGCCTTCAAGCCTTCGCAGTAGACGCTGGACTCGGCCGTGCAGGGTGCGGGAGCCACGAGAGACTGGCCGGCCGCGGCCCGTGCGCCGAAGCGCGCAAGCAGCGCCACCTGGCCGTCATTCATCGTGACGCTGTCCTCGCTGGCTCGGGAATCGGCGAGCCGAAAGCGACGCGTCTCGCGCGTGGCATCCTCGGCGACCGGCGCCGGCGCACTCGACTCATGCGTGTCGGCACTCAACCGTGCGGCGCCCTTGGGGTCCGGCCGGTGATGGTCACGCCAACTCAAGAGGGCCTGCTTGAAGCGCGAGGTGACGGGCGGCTCGGCGAGTGCCGTCGAGGGGATCGCGGACGGCGAATCGCTCGCCAGATGCAGGGTATGCAAAGACCGACGCCAAGCCTCGTGGAGCCCACCCTCCAGGGCAGACCAGGAGAAGCCGCCGCCGTGCGCGGCGGCCACCGGCGCGAGGGTCTCCGCGACCCCAGGATTCAGGCGGGTGGCGGCCCCCTCGGCGAGCTCCTCCGCTTGCCCTGCGAACGACCCGAGTGCACCGAGCAGCGCGCAGGCGGTGAGCGCGAGCGGCCCGGAAAGCCATCGGTGTCGGTGGAGGCGACGGTGTGCTGCCATGGGGCTACCTGATCGGTGCGCGGCTCCTCTCGGAGAGCCGCGAAACACTATATACCGCGTACCGATGATCGAAATGTGACGCTGTCCACCGAAGCGTCGCACTGGCCACCCCCGCTCGGGGGTGGCCAGTGCCTCACCGAGCTGTCAGCCGGCGAGCTTGGCGGAGGCCGCCGCGAAGTCCGCCTGTACGTCGATGATGCGACCAAAGCCGCTGACCTCGAAGACCTCCTTGACGGCCGGCACGAGCGAGCAGACGGCGAAGCCGATGTTGGCGGCCTTCGCCGCGCGGGCAGCCACCAGGAACACGCGCAGCCCGGCGCTCGACACGTACTCGAGGCTCGCACAGTCGATCACCACGGCAGCACCGCGTGTCGCAGCCCCCGCCACCGCCGCCTCCATCTGGGTCTGAAATCCGCTCGAGGCCTCGAAATCAAGACGGCCAGAAGCTTTGACGCAGGTCAACTGGGGGAGTTCTTCGATCATGGCATTCACGGGATAGTCTCCTCGGGGAACAAAATTTAGAACAACGGGGTCATGAAGGCACGCGCCCGGATCTCGGCATCGGCGCGGATCGCCTCTTCGGTACCGCGGACAAAGAGATCAAGGCCGCCGACCTGCTGGATGCGATGCTCGAGCCTTGCGATCTCGGCCGACGAGAGAAAGCCCTGCAACAACTGCGCCGCGGCAGCAAAGCCGAGGAGTACCGTGTCTGCCGTACTCGGCAGCTCCTCGGAGAGCAAGAGCTCCATGATGCGAAGCTTGGCCTCGCGTTGCTCGCGACCATCCTTCATCGGATAACGACGCGCCTTCAGCACCCACAGAAAGCGCTGGTCCTGCTGGGCCAGGATGCCGCGTTGGGTGAGGATGCCGAGCGTGGCGGCCACAAGCTCAGGCCCCCGCGGCTGAAGCTCGAGGATCCAGTCCGAGATCGACCGACCGGGACCCTTCGCCAGCGCCTCGAGCACCAGATCCTGGGCGGCGATGCCCGTCGGCGTTGTCGACACCACCCGCACGCCGGACAAGTCGGCATCGAGTCGTCCACCGACACTCAGCTCGGCAAGACAGGCGCCGATGATGGCGAGGCCGAAGCCCGGCAACCCCGCGGTGTAGGCGATCCGGCCATCGTCCTCGACGGCAAGCAACAGCAATTCTTCGGGTAGTGTGATCATCGAAATCCCTGAGCAAGGCGTGGAGCGAACGGCGCCGGCGGAAGTGTACCCAACTCGCTCGGCGACTGTCGCCCCTTGGCGACTCTACCGAGGCGATCGGGCAGCGCGCTCAAGCCATGCGCTTTTTGAGCCAGCGTTCGAACTCCGGTCCGAGGCTGCGATGTTTCAAGGCGTAATCCACGGTGGCCTCGAGGTACCCCAACTTGCTGCCGCAGTCGTAGCGTTTGCCCTCGAAGGCAAAGGCATGCACCGGCTCCTCGTCGAGGAGCGCCGCGATCCCGTCGGTGAGCTGGATCTCGCCCCCGGCGCCACGGCCGATGGTCGCCAGCTTCTTGAACACGGTCGGACTGAGCAAATAGCGCCCGACCACCGCGAGCGTCGAGGGCGCATCCTTGGGCTTTGGCTTTTCAACCATCTTGCGCACGCGGCCGATCGCCGGTGCCACCGGGTCCACCGCGACGATGCCGTACTTATCGGTGTCCTTGGCATCCACCGTCTCGACGCCAAGCACACTGCCGCCGTAGGTCTGATAGACCTCGGCCATCTGCTTGAGGCAGGGCACCTCGGCATCGATCAGATCGTCCGCCAGGTGCACGAAGAAAGGCTCGTCGCCGACCACCGGACGGGCGCACAGCACGGCATGACCCAAGCCGAGCGGCGCGGGCTGGCGAATGTAGATACAGGTGGCGGACGCCGGCACGATGCCTCGCAGAAGCTCGAGGAGCTCCTGCTTGCCTTGCGCTTCGAGCGCCGCCTCGAGCTCCGGCGCCGAATCAAAATGATCCTCGATGGCACGCTTCGACGAACCGGTGATGAACACAAGCTGCGTGGCGCCGGCCGCGAGCGCCTCCTCGGCGGCGTACTGAATCAGTGGCTTGTCGACCACCGGCAGCATTTCCTTGGGGCTGGCCTTGGTGGCCGGCAGAAAGCGGGTGCCGCGTCCGGCCACCGGAAATACCGCCGTGCGAATCGTCTTGTGCATCGCCTTACCCCTCGTTGAGACGCCATTCTGTCACAGGCGCGATGCGCCCGCCGTGCCGCCACGGACCTTGGCCGCGCCCCCTAACGCGCCCGTACCGTACCGCCGCGGCCGGCCGTCAGATCCGACGGCGACAGCGGTTTTTGCGAATCCCAGCGGCGGCACCCCGGGCACTGCCAGAAGAAACTGTTGGAGGAAAAACCACACTCGCCACAGCGAAAGCGCGCCGCCCGCAGCGCCTGGCGGCGCAAGGCCGCGCACAGCCCTTTGAGCATGGGCTCCGCGAGCATGCCCTCACCGGGGCGAAGCGCCTCGACCAATTCAGCCACCGTAGGCTCGCGCTCGACATACGCGCGGGCCAGTTCAAGAAGCGCGGGCGAGCCAAGCTCACCGGCAACGATGGCCGCATGGGCGAGCGCATCGGCAACGTCCGGGCCATGGGCGGCAAGCTCCGACACCACGGCCGGTAACTCTTCCGTACGCCCCACGGCGGTGAGCGCCCGTACCAGACGCGAGAGCACTTCACCGGCCAGCGCCGGCGTTGCGAGTGGCACCCGCTTCAGCAACCGCACCGCGAGATCGGCCTCACCCATGTCGATCGCGACATCCGCCCGCACCAGTGCCGCGCGCGGAAACTTGCGCTGCTCGCGGCGGGCAGCGCGCAGGTGCTCGCGGGCCGCCGCAAGTCGCCCGCCGACACGCTCGAGCTCGGCGAGTTCGCAGTAATAATGGGCGATCGCAGCCGGCTGCTCGGGTTTGCCGGCCTTGGCGAGACGCCGATGGGTGTCGATCGCTCGAGCCCACTCGCGCTCGGTCTCGTACAGGGTCACGAGATCATGGAGTGCGGCGATCTGGTAGTTGCCACCCTCGGCAAGCTCGAGCAACAGCTTCTCGGCATGATCGAAAAGCCCCGCACGCTGATAGTCTTGCGCGAGCGCGTAGCTTGCCTGCTCGCGAAAGCCCGGTTCGAGCGCCTCGCGGGCAATCAGGTTCTGATGGACACGGATGGCGCGATCCACCTCGCCACGTCGACGAAACAGTGCGCCCAAGGCGAACTGGGTCTCGACCATGTCGCGTTCGACCGCCACCGCCCGCAAAAAGGCCTCGACGGCCCGATCGGGCTGATCCTTGACGAGGAAGTTGACCCCAGCGAGGTAGTCACGGGAAGGGCCGCGCGGTGCGGGCCCACGGTCGATGCGTCGGGTCGACAGCCAGCCGACGATGGCGCCACCACCGATAAGCGCAGCTTCAACCCAACTCACATGCATGTGATCGCCCTGAATCCGTGGTCGGGGCGAATTAGAACACAGGCGGGACGACGGCTACGAGCCATCGGGCCTGCTGCGCCGTGGCGCAGCCCGTCATTCGCGGATCGGAAACTGCTGACCGTCGTTGACCCGCTCGCGCAGGTCCTTGCCCGGCTTGAAATGCGGGACGTACTTGCCAGACAGCGCCACCGCCTCACCGGTCTTCGGGTTGCGACCCTGACGGGGTGGACGAAAGTGCAAGGCGAAGCTGCCATAGCCGCGGATCTCGATCCGCTCGCCGGTGGCGAGCGCGTCACTCATGATCTCGAGGATCTGCTTGACGGCGAGTTCCACATCCTTGGCGGGCAGATGCTTCTGCTTCGCGGTGATGATCTCGATCAATTCCGACTTGGTCATACGGGCATCCGGGTCGGGTCGTGGGCAGGAATACGATGCAGCACACCGGGGCCCGCCACCGGGCGGGCCCCGACGTCATCAGCTGTTATCGCGGTCGTTGAACTGTTCCTTCAGGAGATCCCCCAAACTCGTCCCTGTGGGTGAATCCGTCCGGTAAGCCTCCATGGCCTCCTGCTCCTCGTGCACTTCCTTGGCCTTGATGGACAGCGCGATGGCGCGCGACTTGCGGTCGACGCCCGTGAACTTCGCTTCCACCGAATCGCCGGCCTTGAGCACCGTGCGGGCATCCTCGACGCGATCACGCGCAAGCTCCGACGCACGCAGGTAACCCTCGACGCCGCCGGGCAGGTCGATGATCGCACCCTTGGCATCAACTTCGCGCACCGTACCGGTGACGATCGAGCCCTTCGGGTACTCGGCGATGAAGCCCGAGAACGGGTCCTTCGCCATCTGCTTGATGCCGAGCGAGATACGCTCGCGCTCCGGATCGATCGCGAGCACCACGGCCTCGACCGTCTGACCCTTCTGGTAGTTGCGCACGGCTTCTTCGCCGGGCACGTCCCAGGAGATGTCCGACAGGTGCACGAGTCCGTCGATCCCACCGGCGAGGCCGATGAAGATGCCGAAGTCGGTGATCGACTTGATCTGACCCGAGACACGGTCGTCGCGGCTGTAGTTCTCCGAGAACTCGTTCCAGGGATTGGGTTTGCACTGCTTGAGACCGAGGCTGATGCGACGACGCTCCTCGTCGATATCCAGCACCATGACTTCGGTCTCCTGACCGATGTGCACCACCTTGGCCGGGTTGACGTTCTTGTTGGTCCAGTCCATTTCGGACACGTGCACCAGACCCTCGACGCCCTCCTCGATCTCGACGAAGCAGCCGTAGTCGGCAATGTTGGTGACCTTGCCCCACAAACGCGTGTTCGCCGGATAGCGACGCGCGATGTTCTGCCAAGGATCGGCGCCCAACTGCTTGATGCCGAGCGACACACGCTGCCGCTCACGATCGAACTTCAGGATGCGCACATCGATCTCGTCGCCGACCTTGACGACTTCCGACGGATGCTTGACGCGCTTCCAGGCCATGTCCGTGATGTGCAGCAGGCCATCGATGCCGCCGAGGTCGACGAAGGCACCGTAGTCGGTGAGGTTCTTGACCGAACCCTTGACGACCGCACCTTCCTGCAGGTTGTCGAGGAGCGCCGAACGCTCAGCACTGTATTCCTGTTCGACCACCGCACGGCGCGAGACCACGACGTTGTTGCGCTTCTGGTCGAGCTTGATGACCTTGAACTCGAGAACCTTGCCTTCGAGGTAGGACGGATCACGCACCGGCCGCACATCGACGAGCGAGCCCGGCAGGAACGCGCGGATGTTCTCGATCTCGACGGTGAACCCGCCCTTGACCCGGCCGTTGATGATGCCGGTGACGATCTGTTGTTCGTTGAAGGCCGTCTCAAGACGCGTCCACGTGCGGGCACGCTTGGCCTTCTCGCGCGACAGGCGGGTCTCGCCGCTGCCGTCTTCCACGGAGTCGAGCGCCACTTCCACCGAATCACCGGCGACGACTTCGATCTCTCCGCGTTCATTCTTGAACTGGTCGATCGAGATGACCGCTTCGGACTTCAAGCCCGCATTGACGATCACGTAGTCCGAACCGACCTCGACCACGAGCCCATTGAGAATCTGTCCCGGGCGAAAGCGCTGGTTAGCCAGGCTTTCCTGGAACATCTCGGCAAAACTTTCCGTCATGTTGATGTATCTCTTGGAACCGAAGGTTCCGCGTTGTGTCCTCTCAAGGCCGCAGGTGAATCACCCGTGTATCGGTCCCGGAGGGGTTGAGCCAAAAAAAGTGCCTCAACTTGCGTCAAGCCACCACCATTCCCCGCCGTTGCGGGCAACACGCCGACCCCGCATCCCGCGACACCGTTCGAGTGAGTCCACTCGCTCGCCGCCCGCATGCGCCATCACCGTGCCCAATCGCGTTGACCCGCCTGGCCACGACCGCCTCCACCACCCCGCGGGCGGCAGCTGGGACGAACCGGGCGATTTCTCGCGAAAGGGCGGCGAGCCTACCACCGAGTCCCTTATCTTTCAACTGGTTAACAGATTATGGCTGGGGCGCCCCGGTCGGCTTGGGAGCTCGGGCCGAGCCGCCTCCCCCAAAGTTCGCCCAAGCGCGGCGGGCCCCGCCCCGTCCGTGAGGCCGTCACCCTGCTGACGAGCGCGCCCTGACGAGCGCAAGCACCTCGTTGATCACGTCCCGTGCGCTGAGCGCAGTCGAATCGATCTGCACCGAATCTGGCGCCGGGATCAGCGGCGACACCGCGCGATTCGCATCACGGGTATCGCGGGCGGCAATCTCCTCCGTCAGGACGGCAAGGTCGGTCAGGATCCCCGCCGCCTGCAACTGATGGTAGCGGCGCTTCGCGCGTGCGGCGGCACTGGCTGTCAGAAACACCTTAAGACCGGCATCGGGAAAGATCACCGTGCCCATGTCCCGACCATCGGCCACCAGGCCCGGTGGCTTTCGAAAAGCATGCTGCCGATCGACCAGCGCGCGCCGCACCGCCGGAAAGGCCGCCACTTCGGAGGCTCGACGACCGGCGGTCTCCGCGCGGATGAGCGCCGTGACCTCCTCGCCGGCGAGCAGGATCCGCTCCTCACCGGCAGCGGTTTGCCCGAACGTCACCGGCAGCGTTGCCGCCAGCGCGGCATGACCCGCCTCGTCGTCTGCGGCCAGACCGGCGCGCTCACCGGCAAGCCCCACCAGCCGGTACAGGGCACCACTGTCGAGCAGATGCCAGCCCAAGGTCGCGGCCAGCGCGCGGGCGACGGTCCCCTTCCCAGACCCCGAGGGACCATCGATCGCCAACACCGGAATGCGTGGATCCCCCATGTCGCGACTTAGGCCTCGACGACGAGCCTGAGTCCGGCAGCACGCGCAAGCGTCGCGAACTCCGGGAACGAGGTCGCGACATTGGCGACGTCGCGGATCTCGATCGGCGCCGCGCTGTGGAGCGCAGCGACCGCGAACGACATCGCGATGCGATGGTCGCCATGACTATCGACCACGCCGCCCCCGCTGCGCCCACCCTCGATGCGCATGCCGTCGGCGGTGGGCCCAGCGCGTACCCCGAGCGCTTGCAAGCCCTCC
>Ga0164297_10000740_pt1 | contig 38477 bp, 36 predicted proteins | sample GEODES058metaG_FD_113539 | JGI IMG/M metagenome (GOLD analysis project Ga0164297, IMG submission 113539) | Dystrophic lake water microbial communities from Trout Bog Lake, Wisconsin, USA - GEODES058 metaG | ecosystem: Environmental > Aquatic > Freshwater > Lake | place: USA: Trout Bog Lake... | reverse complement strand
ATAAAAAGAATAATTATACTAATCATGAGAAGGATGATATTATTCAGAATGATAGCATTGCTCAGAAGAATGCAATTAATCAGAAGAGAGTTGATGAGTTTATGAAGATGAAACCTGGCGATGTAAATATGATTATACCAGATTCTGCTTATGATTATGATTTTGAGGATTTAAATAACCCTCAACTCAAAAAAGCGCACTTGTATGCATTGGTCCAATAAATTATTACACAACTTATTATAAATAAAATGGAGTATATAATAAATACAATAAATAAATCACTTAAATCTTATTTACTATATCATTAATAAGAATGAAGTTATCTATAGTTGATAAGAGCAAGAAGGATATTTTTATTTCACTTTTCCAGCTTCTTAAAAATGCAGCATCTGTTATTTGCATAAATTTCAATGATGACCATATTTATATTCAAGGCATGGACAAATCCCATATTTGTCTTTTTGATATTAAAATTTTTTCATCTTGGTTTAATACATATGAATATTTCTCATCTGATGATTCATGTATATGTCTTTGTAGTCAATTCTTTTATAATATAATTGCAATGAGTCAAGATAAGACCAGTCTTAATATTCATTATGAGGGTAAAGTTGATGCAATTTTTATTGATTTATTATGTCAGCAAGAAACAGGTGATTATAATAAATATTTTAAATTACCCCTCACTGATTTTGAACCAGAGGTTTTAAATATTCCAAATGTTGATTATGATGCAGAGTTTTCTATTGGAGCAAAGAAAATATGTGAATTATGCACTCAGTTGCTTATTTTTGGAGATATAATGAATGTGAAATGCAATGAAGATAAGATTGATATTATTTCCAAAGGAGTAGGAGGAGAGATGGCAGTAAATATTCAAATAGATGATTTGAATGAGTTCAGTATAAGTGAAGGAGAGATTATTGATATTTCTTATAGTTTGAATTACATACATAAAATGTGTTTGAGTTCTAAGCTGTCTATTGATATTGGGTTTTCAATTAGCAAGGATTATCCTCTCAGAATTAAATATGATTTAGGTGAAGATAGTGTTGTTATGTTTTATATGGCACCTAGAATTGATGATGATGATTAATTTTATAAACTCTATTTTTTACAATAAAATAAATAAAAAAATTGATTAAATAATGTATTCAATTAGTAAAAATACAATATACTGAATGAGTTTAAGCAAGTTTGAAACAACTCAACAAGAATACGGTTTTGTTTATTTGAGAGATAATAAATGGTTTCAAATAGAAAAAGTTATAAAACTTGGAATTAGTGCAATTTTGAAAGATAGGGGTTGTGGTTATATTACAGGAGAGCCAATTCCAGGGACATTCATAAAAGGTTTCAAAATACCTTTGCAAGACATGCACAAACTGGACAGATTAATGAAAAATTATTTTAAACCTTATCATAAATATGTTTTAGGTGGAGGAACAGAATTTTATGATAGATGTATCATAGATACTGTTGAACATTATTTAAAATTACTTAGAGTTAATTACACACTTCTCTCTGAAGAGGAAATTAATAAAATGGAAAGAGTTGAACGCTTGAAAAAATTAAAAGAAAGTATTACTTTAAAAAAGGCACTACAAAAATTTGCAGAAACTATAAGAAATAAAAAATGTAAAATACATCAATGGAAAGAGAGAGATTATCAGATTTCAACTATAAATATGGCATTAGAAATTATTCATAGAGAGAATAAAATATATATTGAGTTACCAACTGGAGGGGGTAAAAGTTATATAGTTTATAATATATTTCAAAAATTAGAAAGCAATTTTATTCTTATATTATCACCTAGAAAAATTGTAAATTCCCAAAATATTTCAGATAAATACTTACAAATATTAAAAGATAAATATTCAATTTTAAATTATTCAGAAAATAATAATATTGACGAGTTTTTATTAAAAAAAGGTAAAAAGATTTTGATTTGTTGCACTCAAACAATAAAGAAAATTTACGAAAAACTTATATCATCTAATATAAATAATATTGATGTTTGGTTTGACGAGGCTCATTATGGAATTGAAGGATGGACTAGAGAATTGTTAGAAGAACCACATGTAAGATTTTGTTTATTGAATAAAAATAATATTAGAAATAGGATATTTACATCTGCATCTCCAGATAAAAAAATTGTCCAAGAAAATAAATCAATCTTTGGAATTCTTTATTCGCCTGTTAAAATTAAACAACTAATTGATATGAAATGGCTTGCATCTATTAAGCCATATGTTTATGAAAATAGAGTAAAAACAAGTATAGATAGAGCATCTTATATTTTGTATGATTTTAAAGAAAAAAATAGGAATTATGGATTTAGTTTTCATCATAATCAAAATAATGCATATGAATTATTTCATCAACATTATTTGAAATACAAATCAGGAATCACTTGTATTAAACCATTCTTATTAATTGGAGATGATTTTAAGAGAGAAAAAGAGCAAATACTTGAAGAAATTGAACATTGCTTGGGGTATGATTATAGAAATGTTGTGGAATTTGAGAAAATGCCAAATAACATGGGGTATGTTGTACAGAAATACAATATGGGATATGATTTCATAAAATTAGATTACTTATCTTTCAGTGACCCAAAAGTATCTATTCAAGATATTATTCAATGTATTGGTCGTGGTATTCGTTCAGATGGATTAGGTGAGAATGGTTCTAATAAAGAAAAAGAATTAATTATTGCATTACATACTAGTAAAAATGGCATTGAAGAAGAAACAAATCCATATGAGAAAATATTCCAAGTTCTTAAATATTTGATTCATGATATTGAGATAACATTTGATGATATTGGAGTATTTAGTTATTCTCCTTCTTCCACATCTGATGAAAAACCTTATTTTATTGATTATTCAGGTAGTGAAGAAATGAAATCGGTATTTCTTGATTTATTAGACTCATATAATAGGAATATTTCACTTGGAACAACCTATGAAGCAGCAAAAATAATAATAAAAGACCAAAATTTACAAAGTAAAGAGGAGTATTACAAATTATGTGAAATAGATAAGAGATTGTCATTAGACCCAGAAAACATATATAAAAAAGAAGGATTATGGAATAACTGGTATGATTTTCTTGGAATTGATACTACAAAATTTATTCAATCTAAACAAGAGTGGATAAATTTTTGCAAAGAAAAAAATATAAAAAAATTAGAAGATTATTTTATAGCTTGTAATATGTATAATAATTTACCCAAAGAACCTGCTGATTATTATAAAGATTTTACGAATATTACATCTGAATTAAAATTTTATAATTCAAGAAGAAGATAATTGATTATTCTTCCTCAACTTTTAGAATTGGTTTTATCTTTGTTTTTTTAACCTTTTTATTAGTTTTTGATTCTTGTAAATTAAATATACTATTAACATTATTTAACCCTTCTTCGCAAATATTTAATTTACAATCTAGATCCATAATAGATTCGGTTCTTAATTCTTCTATACAAATTTTAAACTGTTTTTCATTTTTTTCATTATAAGAACTTGATAATTTATTTATCCATTCTTGCATTTTTTCTTTACAGATTGGAATTGGTATCATTAAATCTTCTAATTTTTTATAATTAAATCTTGGATATTGACTTGCAGTACATAAATCTTTTTCAAAATTCTCAGATAAAATATATAACATTGCATAAATATAAATTGCTATATTTTTATCCTTTAGTTTTATATTCGCTAGACCTCCTGAAAATACAAAATTTTCTATATCAGGAAAATCATCAGAAATAAACAAAATTTTTGATGGTTTTGGTCTTACACATGATATTAATATATTACCATAATCAGCTTGAATACTTGCTTTATTTGGTAGTTCTTTTGTATCATATGCAGTAAAATGACATAACATATTATTTGTTATATCCCCAATCTCAACATAATTGTATTTTTGTTTAGTAAGTTTAGATTTTTTATTTATACTTTCATATATATCTGAAAATTTAACTAATTCATAATGACTACTTATATGCAATTGTTTCTTATTATATATTTTACCATCTAATGAACATATATCATTATATAAAATTTCTTCTACTGACACAATCGTGTTTAATTTTTCACTTATTGTTGAAATATCACCTTTATTTTCTATAATAACAATATCACCAAATACTTCAGCAAATTTATCTTCTGTATATCTTTCAACAACTAAATCACTAAATTTAATTTCAGCCGTTTTTTCTTCAATGTTATCAAATATGACAACCGAAGTTTTAGTTGAGGTGTTTTCAAATTGGTCTTGAGGAAGACTAATAATTTCTCTAACATTAAATTTTTCAACCAAACATTTTCTTAAATCTGTATATGTTTTATTAAAGAACACTCCCTCTTTCAAAACACCAACAGCAGTTCCACCAACTTCAACAATATCCATCAACAACATAAGAGAACAACTTTCTTTATCATTTCCTTTTAATTCATTGTCTTTTGCAAATTTTTGAATTCTAAGACTAGATGAATTAACACAAACCTTTGATTTATCTTGTTCTTTTTTTTCTTGTTTTTCTTGTGCTTCTATTTTTTTTAATTGTTTTTGTCTCTTAATTCTTAATCCTTCATCTGTAGTATTGAGAAGTTCATTTTTAATATATTCTTTTACTTTATCCCTTTTACTTTGGGTTTCTGTTTTAAAACTCTTATCTCCACCATACGGAGGATTTGTTAGAACTAATTTATATTTTTGGCAATTAAATTCATCTGCAAATGAATTTTTATATTTTAAATTATTCATGTTAGGCAATACCCCAGTTAAACAGAAGAATTCTAACCCTGCTGATTTAATAACATCTTCATTCATATCGTAATGTGAAATCTTATTTATTTCAGTTTCCCAGTTAATTATTTTTGGATATTTTTCATTTAAATAATTAATATATCCAGTAGTAAAACCACCAGAACCACCAAACATATCAATCATTGTTGATATTGTTCCATCAGCATTTATTGATGGATTTAATTTTGATAATATATATTGTACAATATGTCTATCTGTAAAATATGCTCCTAATTCACTGATTGCACTTTCATCTCTACCAATAAAGTATTCATAAATTTTACCAGATAATAATACGTTGCACGTTTTTTCAATGCTAGTAATTTTATCAATTTCTTTTATAAGATACACAAATACAGAACCTCTAATATTTTGTGGTATTTCATAAAATAGTAGTTCAAACAATTCACTATTACAAATTGATTGCAAAACATTTCCAAAAATTAAATCTGCCAATTGTTCGTCTTTATTTTCATTTGCTAAATTCAACAAGTATGAAAACTCACAATCAGGTTTCTTCAAACTTACTTTATCAAATAATCCATGTTCTTCTATTTTTTTTAATCCATAAATTATATTAAATACTTTTAATGCATTCATACCATAACCAGCACCATTATTTCTAAGATAGTTATGTATTTCGTGTATTTTATCCTTCAAAGCTTCTTTATTTGTGATACTCGCCACATTCAACTCACTTATAGAATTCATATCACTCATATCTGGTATTATATAATTTATAATATTAGTTATATTTATATTCAATTTTTATTTATAATAAAAAATATGAAAAATATGAAAAATATGAAAAATATGAAAAATATGGAAAATATGAAAAATATGAGGAATATGAAAAATAAGCGTATAAATAATAAAAATTTATTATGATTTTTTATTAGTTATGTTAAAATTATTTATTGCATTCTTCATTTTTTGTCTCGTCTTATTTATGTATCTGCATGTTCATTTTCATATGAAAACCAGTGATGACCTTGAAGTATATGAAATTGAACAAGCATCAAAGGATAAATTAGAGGAAATATGCGATCTTCGGCAACCTATCATATTTGACCAAGATAATGATAATGTCTTGAGGACATCTAGCAAAAATGCGATATTAGAAAATTATCACGCTTTTGAAATCAAAATTCGTAATGCAAAAGATACTGACTATACCAGTGAAATTTATATGCCACTACCTTTACATTCTGCTGTAAAATTATTCACCGAGGATAAAGAATCCACTTATTATTCTGAAAATAATATGGATTTCTTACAGGAATCTGGTGTCATTAAACATATGCAATATAATGACGAATTCATCCGCCCAGGAATGGTATCTAATTGTTATTACGATATTTTAATGGGTTCTGATGGAACTGTCACCCCATTTCGTCATGAAATCAATTTCCGTAATTATTTCTTGGTAACTCAGGGCACAGTTCAGTTCAAGTTAGCACCACCTAAATCATCTCGTTACTTGTCTCTTATTAACGACTACGAAAATTTTGAGTTCAGGTCACCTGTGAATCCTTGGTCTGTTCAACCACAATACAGTGCGGATTTTGATAAAATAAAGTGTCTAGATATTACCTTGAATGCAGGTAAGATTTTACATATACCTGCTTATTGGTGGTATAGCATTAAATTTAGTAAAGATTCTAGTATCAGTACATTTTTTTACCGCACTTACATGAACAATATTGCTATCACACCTCATATATGCATGTATGCTCTTCAACAGCAAAATGTAAAGCGCGATGTATTGAAAAAAATACCTATTAGCGAACTTTCTAAACCAATACCTAATAATGCAACAAATATTCAATCTGATGAAATAAAAGATAGAGATGATACCACAATGATAACTGAAATAAAGACACTATCCTCCATTTAGGATTATTAAATTTTTTTTACACTTAATATATATATGGATAAGCAGACAACAATTGGTAAGTGGACAAAGAATGATACAGCATCATTAAGTAAACGTCTTTTTTATGCAACAGGTTATTCTTTTCCTAGTACTATTAATTCATTAAAGAATATATTAAACAAATTAACTGCAATTGAAAATTTAAATGCTGATATTAATACAGTTACAATAGACGATTTGAAATTTATAAAAAAATTTATAGAAGAAATCATTTTAAAAAATAATTTAAAAGAGCTTATTTTAAAATTTCTGAAATTATCAAAATTAGGAAGAAATGCATGTAATTTAGTGATTAATTATTTATTTGAAATATTTAATTCAAAATCTTTAGATAAATTAGAAGAAGAAAAATTACAATATTTAAGAACAGTAATAGATTTTTTTTCAGAAAATGAACTTTTTGATGCTGATAATAGTGAATTATTTAAAATAAAGTTGACTAATGCAAACAATAAAAATAAATTACCAATAAAAAGTTATGAAGAACCTGTATTACCAATAAAAAGTTATGAAGAACCTGTATTACCAATAAAAAGTTATGAAGAACCTGTATTACCAATAGAAACAGAGTCAAGATCACCAACATTTGGAACAGGTGGAGCAGGACCTGTATCTAGAGAATATATTCTAAATGAATTAGAGAGGAGAAAAATTAACGATGAGATTAAAAAACTAATAAATGATTATGATATTGAAGACCCAGATGAATATCTTTGGACATCCGATTCTAATCCTATTTCTCAACTTAAAATTATAAAGAAGTTGTTGAATTCTAAAAAAATTAATGAAGAGGAAATAAATAAATTAGAAAGAATGTCAATAATAATTTCAAATAAATATCATGTAGATATAGAAAGATTAAAAGAAAAATTTCCGTTATTAGTTGATAGAATTACTGTGGCTATTAACATTATAGAAGACAACTATAAATATTTATCAGGAGGGTATATTTCCAAGAAATCCAAGACATTAAAGAAATCTAAGAAATCCAAGACATTAAAGAAATCCAAGACATTAAAGAAATCCAAGACATCTAAGAAATCCAAGAAATCCAAGAAATCCAAGACATTAAAGAAAAAATTAAAGAAATCCAACACATTAAAGAAAAAATTAAAGAAATCCAAGAAATGCAAATAAAATGCAAATAAAATAATAATATACAACTGAAATAAAATCACTATTATCCATTTAGGAGGATAATTACTCAATTGAGTTGAGTGATAACATAATCATAGATTTCCTTAAACTTTTTCAAAACTTCTTCCTCTTTACATTGTGCAATTGGGCTAAATAATAACATACTCTCCAAATTGCATTTGAGAGCTTGAGAACCACCAAGATTTTTAATTGAATTTACCCATTCATCCACATAATTTTTGTTATCTGGGTGATGCATTGAACTGTACACTCTTTTACATAAATTATGATTAAATATGCAATATTCCGAGTCCAAATCTAATCTCATAGATTGAAGCTCTTCCATTTCTTTAAATTCTGGATAAGGATTTTTCTTAATAAATTTCTCAATGATATTATTTGTTGTGCACTGCATTATGTTATTCTTTGATTTGTACAATAAATATAAATCAAAGATTATGTTTCAATTTTTCCAAGAAATCAAAATAAAACTTATACAAACAAATTAAAGCTATATTAATATTATAATTAATATTATTATGGATCAATTATACAAGGTCAATATTAATGACCGTGCTTATACCAGTTGGACTTTTTACACAACACATGATTTTCGCGAAGTTTCTCTCCCAATCAATCCAGCAGAACATAAATTATTTACAAATGATGTCTTTACTTTTGATTCAAACTCAGAAAAACCTATTATAAATTTAGTTCATTCTAGTATTATTAATTATGACTCTATTGCAGGAGTACTTGTTTTAAAAGGCAATAAAACATATGGTCGCAGTAAAAATGGTAAACTCTTATACAAATGCATACCTGATGATGTAAGAATACCTGCTTTCTTGATACCATATGAAATGAAGAACATGGGATTCTCCAAAGTATTTCAAAATTTATATGTAACATTTCATTTTTCTGAATGGACAGATAAACATCCTTATGGTGTATTAGTACAAACTATTGGTTCAGTTGACATATTGGATAATTTCTATGAATATCAACTTTATTGTAAAAGTTTAAATGCATCTATTCAAAAATTCACAAAAGACACTAGCAAAGCATTGAAATCTCAACCTCATGATGCCTTCATTGAAAATATCAGCGCAAGATATCCTAACATTGAAGACCGAACTGTTGATTATCATGTTTTTACTATTGACCCTCATAACAGTCTAGATTTTGATGATGGGTTTAGTATTAGAAATCTTGATAATAATATTGAATGTATAAGCATTTATATTGCAAATGTTACTTTATGGATGGATATTTTAGGTTTATGGGATTCGTTCTCTCGCCGAATCAGTACTATTTATTTGCCGGATAGGAAAAGGCCAATGTTACCTACTATTTTATCGGATTGTTTGTGCAGTCTTCAGGAGAAGACAGTTCGTTTAGCCTTTGTAATGGATGTTTTTATCAAAAATTCAGAAATTATTGAAATCAAATATTCCAATTGCAAAATTCGTGTTTCAAAAAATTATTGTTACGAAGAACCTGCTTTACTCGGTTCTTCTCATTATCAAGATTTATTTCTTCTTTGTAACAAGTTATCAAGTAAATATAAATATATTAATAATGTTCGCAATAGTCACGAAGTAGTAAGTTATTTAATGATATTAATGAATTATAACTGTGCAAAAGAATTAGTGACAAAAAATAGTGGGATTTTTCGTTCTACAGCTATCAAGCGTGAATTTTCATTACCATTACAGCTACCTGAAAGTGTAGCGAAGTTTATTAAAATATGGAATAGCAGTGCAGGTCAGTATTTAGATGTTGCATCTTTGAAAGAGGGAGAAACCTTATCTCATGACCTTCTTGAGATGGAAGCATATATTCATATTACTTCACCTATTAGGAGACTGGTAGATTTACTCAATATGATCAAATTTCAGCAGACAAGTGGATTGATTGAATTATCTGAAGATGCTGGTAAATTTTATGATAAATGGATTAATGATTTGGAATATATCAATGTAACCATGCGTGCTATTAGAAAAGTACAAAATGACTGTTCTTTATTATATATGTGTAATTTAAATCCTGATATTATGGATATACTTTATGACGGTTATGCATTTGATAAAATTATTAGAAATGATGGTCTTTATCAATATATTGTATATTTACCCGAACTTAAAATGACATCACGAGTTACCATGAGAGATAATCTAGAGAATTATTCAGTAAGTAAATACAAGTTGTATTTATTTAATGATGAAGAGAATTTTAAGAAAAAAATCAGATTACAAATACATAATTAATTTCTTCTAGCAACCTGGAGGAAAAGTCTTCCTTGTCCAGAAGGACCTTCAGGACCTGGAGGACCTTCAACACCTGGAGGGCCTTCAAGACCAGGAGGACCTTCAAGACCAGGAGGGCCTTCAAGACCAGGAGGGCCTTCAGGACCTGGAGGACCTTCATGACCAGGAGGACCTTCAGGACCAATAAGACCAGGTTCACCAGGAGAACCATCATGACCAGGAGGACCAGCAGGACCAGGAGAACCAGCAGGACCAGCAGGACCAGGAGGACCAGCAAGACCAGCAGCACCAGGAGGGCCAGCAGGGCCAGCAGCACCAGCAGGGCCAGCAGGACCAGCAGGACCATCAGGGCCTTCACTTAAATTATCATAAATACTATTAATATTTGTTTGACTTAATGCTCCATCATAGAGTGTAAAATTTTTAATATAAAGATTTCCATCTTGTTGATGAAAATTATCACCAAATTGTAAAACAGTATTTGAATCTCTATTTCTTATAGTAGCAAATGTTCTTGTAAAAACCATAATATTATTAATATATAAATTAAATGTATTACCACTAAATACTAAAGCAATAAATACAGGTATTCCCATTGGTAGTAAAATACCAGAATCCAAACCATCATTAGCATTAGAACTTGTTGTAAATCTTATATGAAAATTATTTGTATTATCTGGATGTACAAATACAGCAGGCATTCTATCTCCTGCATTACAACAATTATTATTTGTATCTGTAAAACGGAAAATATTTCGCCAATATCCCTGACCTCTATAATTTGTAAACAAAAATGCAATAGTTAATTGTGAATTAGGAAGTGTAAATCCAAAATCCCTAAAATTGAATCTAGGACCATTTTGAACAATTCTATACCAGTTAGTATTAGATTGAGAAAATGTCCATCTTCTTATATTTGGTAATTCAAATGCTGCACTGTCAGTTGTTCCGCCAAATTTTTCAACATATTTGTAATTATATCTTAATAAAAATAACAATGCTAAAAAAATAAATATTATGAATATTATGAAAACATATTTTTTTTTAAATAAATTTCTTATACTTAACATTTTATATAATAAATATTAGATAAAAATATTTTATATAATATCAAATTCATTTTGGTTAAACCTTTATACATATTTTGATTATACATTTTATTATACATTTTATTATAATGTTTTAATAAAAATATACAAATACATACTTAACTACCTAACTACCTAACTACCTAACTACTTAACTACCTAACTATTTAACTACCTAACTATTTAACTATTTAACTACTTATATTTTTCTTCATCATAATTTATTATTCAAATAAATAATAAATTATACCTAAGCGCATTAATGAGATTTTATTTTGTATCTTGCACTGCGAATATAATTTTTCTTGTTCTTGGTCTTGCATTGACATTTCATATGATCTTATATTCCTACTCTTGATAATCTTTCCATCATATTCTTCCTCATTGTATTCATAATTTCTCCAATGGTCCTGGTCCTCTTCAACGTTGCTTATCTCATAAATATTATTCTTCAAGACATGAAGACTCACCTTACGTCTAGGTCTCTTAAGCTTTCTCTCAATCACTCTGCTGCTTTCTATCTCGTCAATTGCTGGCTCTGACTCTGGATTTGCAGAGATATTATCGTCCTCTAAGACCTTCTCACGCATATGAAGTGCCTTCTTTTCGGTCTTACCAAGCCTGCATGAGGATGGTCTTTCTCTTCTCTCTTGTTCCTTTCTTTGACTCTTCTCCTTCTTGTATAACTTGCGCTCTATTTCCTTATATTTCAACTTATTACCTTCTCTTCTAGTACTAGGGCCGAACTCTGCGTTGTATGACATTTCAAATCTTGTGTGCTTGGTGATATTGTGCTTTTATTATTATTTATTACACCTTTTAACATTTCAATTTTTTATAATTGGTTATTTAGTTTTCAAAATAATTTTATTCTAGAGTGTTTTACAATTAAAAAATACTTATATACTTACCTAAATACCTAAATACTTAACTACCTAACTATTTTATTTAAAATGCATCTTCATTGTCTATTATTCTTACTCTGGTCTTTGTCTTTGTATTTACCTTGTTGACTCTGATTGTTGTAGGTGTCTTCTTCACCTTGAGTGTCGTCTCCGTAGTAGTCGTAATTTTCACCTTGAAATCATGTGATTCTTGCTGAACATCTGGCTCTTGTTCTTCCTCCAGTTTTCTGCCGAAAATCTCCGCTCCAGTTGTCCTCGCAATCTTCTTATCTATTATCTGTTCACGAGATGCTTTTTGTGTGCGAGCATCCAAATACACATCGCCTTTCTTCATTCCAAATTCAGGATAGTCCTCATAGAACACAAAGAGTGTAATCTCCTTGTTCCCCTTAGTGCAGCAACCAGCACCAAGTTCAATCGGCACTTTCTTTGCAATAGATTCGGAAATTTTGCGAGGAACATCTGAATAAGTCTTGTTGCTGCGCTTCACCTTTGAAATCTTGAATTGTCCCTCATCAAAATTCTCTACTTGCTCCATTATATCTATAGTTTGTTCAGCGTCATTCAGGTCCTGAATCTGAAAATTGGAAACCGCGGATTTAACTGCGCTAATCAGATGTTCCCTAGAAGCAGAGCATGGGTTAATATCTTCCGAACCATCCACCGCAAAACTTGTAATTTTTAGTGGAATAATATCATAATCCTCGCGCCTAGTTGCGTTTCCACCAGCCAAGTTTTTCGCCTTACTTACAATTACATTCTCTCCAAAGTCCATCATCTGAACATATTTCTCTAAATCACCTCGTGCGAGAATGCCTTCATTAATGTAGATAACAGTTTCCTGATTTGCGTTGTATCCACACATGCGACCGAGCAGACCTTGTAGCACCACATCAGACGTTGACGACTTTGACATCTCCATTGCAAATGATACATTTGATTTGTCAAGACGCTTACCCATTCTCAACATACCTTTTAAAACAATCAAAGTATCTCTCTCAGGAGCAATGTTAAGAGCCGACATGTCAATCTCTTTTTTTTCGCTATCATACTCTACAACAAGCCATCCGCGTGCCTCAGCAAACCCGCAAATTTCATTGATGTCAGCTTTCGCAGTCTTACGCAAAATCGCATAAGATGGTTTGGTTTCGTCTTTATGGAATTCTAGAGCAGTCTTCAGGCATTCACGCCATTTGTGGAATCCGATAATTTTGTTACTGTGAATCATCTGTTTAACGCCATAATATCCCTGTCCTGGAGCCATCCTAATAACGCGTTTCTGCTGTTCCATGTGAACCTGGTCGCTCAACTCGGAAAATGGTGTGGCTGAAACCGACAACAAGAAGCTGTTAATCGTTGCAAGGTGTGAAGGGTCACCAGTAGGACAAATTCCCATTTTTTTTAAGAATTCTCCTGGGCGCATTCCGGTATTTTGCGCATAATGACTCTCATCCCATACGAAGAAGGTCTGGCTTGGGTTTGCAGTGTACTTCTTCAAATCCGCTGACCAGACTACCTCAATCATCTCGGACATCAAATCGCACATGTCGCAGATTTCTTCTGGGGTATATTCGGCACCATGCTGAGTGTTTAAATATGCCTTATACTTCACAAAAAACTCCTTCTTGGATTTATGCACTTGTTCCCTGAGCTCAGTCTCAGCGCTTCCACTGAAAATTACCCCTTTCTCTACTTGACCTTTCCTTAACATTTCTGCAATTACAAAATAATATGTCATCGTCTTACCTGACTGCATCTGTGCAAGCAGTACACACCATCTGACTCCGTTTTCCAAGCACGCACTGATTATTTCTCTCGCCGCATTTTTTTCGTTTTCATAAAGTCTTCTTTGTTCTCTTAAAGAAGTGAATCTGGCTAGATTTCTCTGGACTCTGTCATCATCAAGAGTTGATGAATTCTGAGTGTTGTTTCTTCTGATTGGCAGCATTTTGGATTCTTTTCAATTACTTGGTTAACTGATGATAGATTGTACATGCAAGCAAAATTTTCAAAAACTTTTCAATTTTTAAATCTTTTTACAAAAAAATTAGAACAAAAATGAAAAGTGCTAATTTTTACAAAAAATAAGTTCAAGTCAAATTAAGGTTCAAGTAAAAAATACTTATAACTAACTCTATCTACCTAACTACTTACTTAATTACCTACCTATCTGCTGACATACCATCTGCGTCGTGGGCTCCCATCTCATTATTTAAGCCTTCTTGTCGCTGCTGTTGCCTCTAAAATAGCAGATAACATCGTTCATATTCTTCAGGTTGCGAATGTAGTGAAAGTAGCTGAAATCCATCTTTGATATCTCGTTCTGCAATGACTCCAGGCTTTGAATCCTCTCCAAGAAGCTGAGGTCAATTTTTGTAGCCATGTTTTGGTACGCTTCAAATGTGCGCTTCTGAAGTATCATGTAATCTCTCTGCAAAAATACTCCAAAGTATGCATTCAGAATAATGACCGCATATGTCATGAGAATCACCGCAATGTGAATCTTGATGAATAAGCATACATTCTCGTAAACGTTATCTTCTCCTTCTTTGTTGCATTTTTTTACACGCGCATCTAGGAAAACATCGCCCTTTGAGATGCCATAATGAGGATAATTCGCTTGAAATACGAATATGGTTAGCTCTGTCCCTTCCGCATTTATTCCGCACGCTGTTCCCAGTTTCATCGCCTTCTTCTCGCTAACAGAAGCACTGATTTTTGCAGCGACTGCTTTGTATGACATGTTTGACGGTTTCACATTCGCTATCTTAAATTGCTTACTAGAATAATTAATTACTTTCTCTTTGATTTCAGCCGAGTCTTCGCTGCAGTTATGGTCTACAACATTTCCTTCTTTAAAAGCACATCTAACTGCATTAATCAGATATCTTCTTGAAGCTGTGCATGGGTCAATTCTAGTACCATTATTCGCAACAAAATCAGTAATCTGGACAGGAACGATTGCGCTAAGGAAACTCATTTTAAATTCAATTGGTTGTTTGCTTTCCTGGGGAAGTTGTGCATTCAATTACTTATTCTTTTTTGATTTCAATTTTTTAGAATTTATTAAAGAAGTTGGATATAAACTAATAATTGCTAATTTTAGAAAAATAATATGTGATAACTATATTATGAATAAATCAAGTGAATCTAAATCAAGTGAATCTAAATCAAGTGATAATTCTTATAAAAAACTATTACATAATATTAGAAATATGAAATCTCTAACTAATGAACAAAAAAAAAACTGTAAAAATTTGACTAATTCCGAACTTGTTGACTTAATATTTACTTATAATGATATTGTTAATAACTTAATACACATTTTAGATTGCAAATAAGTTATTATATAATGAGTTTTGAATAAATAATTTTTACTCTCTTTAATATATATTATTATGGTTAAATATGTGGTTGCTATTCCTACTTATAATCGTGCAGATGTTGTAGGGAAAAAAACACTAACCACTTTGAAAGAAGGTGGAGTTCCTAGAAGTGCCATCTATTTATTTGTTGCTAACAAGGCTCAAGAAAAAATATATGAATCTACAGTACCTAAGGAACTCTATGCAAAAATTATTGTTGGAAAAATCGGAATATCTCAGCAGCGTAAATTCATAGTGAAATATTTTCCTGAAGGTGAATATGTTATCTCTTGTGATGATGATATTGAGGCTTTAGAAATGTTGAAAGGAGAGAAATTAGTTAGACTCAAAGATATTAATGGTTTCTTTCTAGAAGCTTATCAGATTTTAAAAGAAGAAGGCCTACATATATGGGGTATATATCCTGTTCACAACCCATTTTTTATGCAAAAAGGTTATACAACTGGTCTCAAATTTATTATTGGATTATTACGTGGATTTATTAATCGTCATTCAAAAAAGCTTCAACCTTCATCACAAATAAAATGCAAGGAAGATTATGAAGAAAGCATATTGTATTATTTAATGGATGGTGGTGTATTGCGTTTTAATGATATCACATGTAAAACGAAATTTAATTCTGAAGGCGGATTAGGTAAAGACCGTCATGTTATGAATAAAGAAGCAGCTGAATTTTTACAAGATAAATATCCTGATATTGTTACCATAAAGCATAGAAAAAATGGAATGACCGAAATTAATTTGGCAAGGTTACCAAGAGTAGAAAAATAAATTTATTTCTTAAATAAGTAATATAAATGATAACAAATAGATGAGAAGCCTAACATTAACAATATTTCAAAAAATTTACGCGATGTTTTCTCTTTATTATAGCCAATAATAATCAATAATGGACCAATAATTAAAATATGTATTATATTTACCCATATACTTTTTCCACTTTTTGAATAAATATAAGATTTATAAATATGGTATAATATAATTATAATACCTAAATAATACAAGACAGTGAATAAATTACTGAATATTTTATCTCTGTAAATGCCAACATATAAAAATAATGCACCTACAATTAGTATATGAAACAAATGAACGAAAACTTGACTATCCATACATATTCTTTTTATTTTATATTTGTTATATTATATATTTTTAGATTCCCATTCTTGTTTCATCTTTTCTTTGAATAAAATAAAATCCATATCTGAATCAGGTTCATATTGTTGTTTATTACCTTTTGAATCTAAGTAATCAAAATAATCATAATGAGTAGTGTCTTTTTCATCATACTTGTAGCACTGTATAGTAATACAGGTTTGGGTATTTTTATCTAAATTTGTTAACTGATGCACTTGATTCAAAGTTGGGCTAATCCAAGTGATATCATCTTTCACAAATTGTGATTCATTAAAGGGTTCAATAGTATCTTCTTCATCACATAAGAAGGGAAATAATTTGACATTTATTTTACCATGCAATACACGAATCACTGCGTTTGCATTACTATGACTATGAACTGGTGAAAAATGTCCAATTGGCCATATTTCCATTACATAAGGTATGCCAGGTGATTCGCCATTATTTTCATTCAATGTAATTCTTAAATAAGTTTCTAAAATATTGGGTTTATTTTTATCAAACTCGGTGCTTTTGTCTTTAAGTTTTTCATGACACCATAATCCAGGTGTTGCAATACTGTATTCAATTGCTTTGCTAAAATCAGGGAAATCAATTGAGTCTAAAACAAAATTATTACCAGAAATACAATCATATAATTGTTGAGCATCTGAAGATAATAGTGCTTTTGGTAAATATGTTTTATTTGCAATATCATCCATGGTGAGGTGATTTGTATCTTTAACAAGAAGTGGAACTTTGGACATAATTGGGTCCTTCAATAATTGAATTGGGATTATATTCAATGTTAAATCAATATTTGTTAGACACTCTAAGAATGATTTATTCTGTTTTCTCTCTTCATCATTGTTTCTAGGAAAAAAATAACAATATATAACATTTTCTATTCTTGCTTCGCCAATTCCTGCCTGTATTTTCTGATTTTGTGCATCAATGCTTACCCAATAATATGCACCTTTTTTTGAAGATAAACCTTGATTATTATTTTTGTCTTTAAGAACTTCTACATCTGGCCATTTATTTATTTTTACTGATTTTTTATTAAATTCTATTATCAATCCTTGTTTTCTCTCTTCATCTTGAACATAAAATTTGCACTTCTTGGTTGATTTACTTCTAAACAAAAAAGTGTATTGCCCATTAATAATGAAATGAATATGTTTATTATTTCCATCAAATAAATGGAGTGATTTTTTGTTACAACTCTTTACAATTGTCATTCTTTATAATTATATGTTTTATTATTTTTATTTGTAATAATAAAGCATTATTATTCACCGATTTGTCTGCGTAATAATCTTACAGTTTTATTATGTTTTATCATCTGTTTTTTTGTCATATGTTTTGTTTTTTGCCATATATTATATCTTAAATAACATACAATAGAGAGACGCTTTGCATCTTTATTTTCAGGAATCATAGGAAGATTACCATGCCATTCATGAACATTCATTAATAATATATCATTATTTCTAACATCAACACCAACACCATATTGAGGAAATGTAGTTTCAGCACCTGAATATTCTCCATCTTGAATTACTACAAGGTTACCGAAACCTTCTGCATCATCACCTGCATCTTTGTGTAAGGCTGTTTGAAAATTGACATTAGTTGTGATAGTTGTAAAGCAAGTACCAGGAATTTTAAAATGTGTTTGTTTTGCTTTCTTACACTGTAATTTGTATTTATCTGGTACATTCTTTTCATATTGTTTATCAATTTCCTTAATAAGAGGAATTAATTTCTTAAATCTATCAGGATAATCCATATTGAATCGTGTTTCACGAACAGTTAAGTCAATTTTTTTGCCTTGTTGTTTTATTATAAATTTTTGTCTTGGAGAGAAAGTATCAAAGTATCCTAAAATATTAGTCATGATTTTTGGATTATGATAAATATCTTTTTGTTTGGATGCAGATGTGGAACCGCGATTTGAAGTAGGTGTTTGTGCAAATTTGATAACATTATCATAGAATGCTTTTACGCTAGAATCTTTTAATACATCTTTTCTGAATTTTAGAAGAAGTTTACCATCCTCTGTGTAAACATCTGCATCATGGTTAATAATGAAATCAATATCAGTTGGTTTTACATAATGACCTGCCATTGTCATCATTTTTTCATCGCTGAACTTTTTACCTACATGATATACCATTATTTTGCCTTTTTTTTCTTTTTTAATCAACATATAAATCTTATATATTGATTATATTTTTTATTTTTTATTTTTTATAAAATTACAATATATGTTTAGTTGGACAGCAAGAGATTCTAGTCGTCCTTGGTTGTGTTGTGCTTCATCAAGTGATGGAGTTAAATTAGTTGCTGTTGTTAATAATGGGCAAATATATACTGGTGTGTATTCTTAATTTTGAATAGTTTATGAGTAGTTTATGAGTAGCAAATTTTAAATATATTAGACTTTTACATGTAAAAATCTTAATATATATTATTTTAAATGTACTTAAAGAAAACAGAGCCTTTTTACATTTCAAACGCATAATGTTCGTAATTATGGTTAAAAATAAATGTATTATATAAATATAAATGGAACATCTTGATGATATTTTTAATAAATATGATACTGATAAAAATACATATTTCCACAATTATACAAGACAATACAATACATTGTTAAATGAGTTTAGAGATAAACCAATAAAATATTTAGAAATTGGAGTTTTTAATGGAGGTAGTGTAAAAGCAATAAGAGAGACATTTAAAAATTCTACATGTATTTTAGGTTTGGATATTAACAATAGATGTAAAACATATGAAGATTTTGAAAATAATATATTTATAGAAATAGGGAATGCAACAGATAGAAATTTTATAGAAGAAATTACTAAAAAATATGGTTCATTTGATATTATTTTAGATGATGGTTCTCATACAAATAAAGATGTAATAGAATCATTTGAATTATTATTTCCATTGTTAAATGATAATGGGTTATATATTGTTGAAGATACTATATGTTATAAATCAAAAGAGCATATAGTTGAAAATTATGAAAATCATTTACAATATTTCTTTGAATATACAAAATACTTAAATCAATGGCGCAAGGATGATTCAACAGAAGGAATAAAAGACCATTGCATAGATCCTTTTAAAATTCAAAAAAAAACCGAAAATGTCTTTGAATATTCTATAGATAAAATAGAATATGGATGTTCTTATATTGCTATTTATAAAAAAAACAGAACGCATTGGATTAAATAAGCAGCATTTTAAATATAAAATATTTTAAATATAAAATATTTTAAATATACTTAAAGAACGCCAGAACATTCTTCCGCTGCAAAATATATTATTTTAAAAGGTACTTAAAGAAAACAGAGCATTCCTCTATAAAATAATATATTTTCAAATAAAGAACTTAAAGAACCAACAACACATCAAACCCTTCATTTGTTGATATGAATAACTTTTGCAATGTTTGAAAGTATTTTACTATGTATCTTGTCATCTTCTTCTTTATCTATTCCTCCTGTGCATTTTAACCGAATTTGTACATATTGCTCATGCTTTTTAGTATTTATATCCTTAGCTTCTGGATGTTTCTCTATCCATTCTTTTACTTGTCTATAATTACGCGTACCAATATTTTGAATGGCTTTCTTAACCTTCACATTATCTTCGTCTTTATGCCACACATCATTATCTTTCACATACATCACTTCTCTCTTCAAATCACTGCAATGAATTGGACGCTTATGGACATCCATTTCTTTCAACCCTCTTACAACAATATCAGTAATCCCCTTAACATACCCTACCTTTCCTGTATTCTCCAAATCTTCTAAAGTTAATGGAAGTGTATTTACAAACTCACTTATATTGAGTGCATCCTTGCACTGTTCATTCAAGAAGAAGTTCATATTGAAGCTCTGGTTGTTATTATTAGTAATGTTATTGTTAATAGTTTTACCGTCTTTTACGATGTCAAGTATCTGTCTTTGTAGTTCATTATTTTGCTGCAGAAGCATCATAAACATCTCCTTACTAAGTTCAGGATGGTTACTAGTAGTAAGTTGTGTATTAACAGTGCAGGTTTTTTTATGACACCATAATCCATTGCGAGACTTATATTCTCTATCACAAAATTTGCACATATATATAGGGCTTTTTTTACCCAAAACTTCACTGTTTTGTTGATTTTCCGTCACGAAGCAGGCATTTTTGTGTTTTATCGTCTCAATATGTCGGTCATAGTCTTTCTTGTTAGACGTATTAAAGTCACAAATTTCGCATGCGTATTTTGGGGTTTTTTTGTCACCGTTTGTCACATTCATGTCTCTTAATATATATACACACAATGTTTCTAAGCACTTTCTCCTTAAAATATAAAAAAATTTATGCTCACAAACTTTTTATGGAAAAATGAAATTAAGAGCATTATGCTCACAATTAGAATTTCTGTGTTTTTTTTCAAAAGTCCACATCCCCTTTTCATTTTTGGACATTTATTTTTGTCCATTTTTGAAAAGGGGATTCCGACTTTTAAAAGACTTTTCCAGAAATTTTAATGGTGACCATAAATTGCAGAAATCTATTGTTTTTAAAGTTATAAGAGCTAAATACATGTCAATAATCTTTATATTTCATTGATATTATCATTTTTATAGATGAATGACATAAATGGTTCAATTACAAATTTAATAAATAAATAATGATATATTAATTTTTATACATTATAAGATACCATATTAAAATATAATTTTATAAAGATAATATATGGAAGACAAACAAATAACTGCGTTTTTTTTTACTCATCAAGATAGATTAAGAACATCTATAATGAGAAGGTTTGATAAAATTCTTGGAAGGAATCAAATTGATATGAAAGCACAATTTTTCAATGGATGTATTTTATATTTGAAGATATTTAAGGAGGATAAGACATCATATAATGATCAATGGAAATTTGAATTATCTATGGTTTATCCAGGTGACCCTGCTGCAAGGAAAACATCTAAAAAGTATTTCACACTAGAGAATACTGGTAATCCAAATGATATTGTTTTTCAAAAATTCACAATGTATTTAAATTCAAATCAGATGATGCAATATTTTCATATAAATCAAGCAGAATTAGACAGGAATACAATATATAATTTATTTTTTATGAGACATGGACAAGCACAACATAATGTGAAGGTTGTATATAATCCTCGTATAAATACAGATTTAACAAGTGCAGGAGAAAATCAGGCAAGAGATGCAGGTAATTCTTGGGCAAAATGGGCAGAACAAAATGGTATTTCTTCAATAGATTATTTCTGTGTATCTGATTTGATAAGAACACAACAAACAGCTGCAATGTTTTTATTTGGTGTAAGAAGTTATACACATCCTAGTAGAAATAGAAGTGATTCTAAATTTTCAACAGAAGCATTAACTCGTCCACTTTGGGATCCAAATATGGAATACCAACAGAGAGGAGGAAAAATTTATAATGTATCGGTTATTAATATAGATAACTTAAAAGTAATTGTATTACCATGTTTACATGAATTGGAAAAGGGTCAAGATGATGGCTCAATATCATCGTATGGTTTAGGGCATTTAACATCTGCTTTAACTCTTGGTACAACATCAGGAGTTATATCAAGAGAGAATATAACAAATTGTCGTAATAAAAGTTATGGTAAGCGATTTTACGAAGCAAGTGGAGTAACAACAAGAGATTGTAGTAATCTTCCATCAGTTACAAATCCTGAAGGACCAGAAAATATAGGGAATAGACCAATTCTAACAATGGATTGGAATTTTTATAATAAATTTTATAAAGGTTATAGAGACCAAATATCATTTGGTGGTAGAGACCATTGTGGAAAGACACACTTTATAGGATTATTCTTTCAAATATTAAAACAAGAGCAAATACCACAATCTCCACCTAGTCATATGAGTAGTGTAGATAGAGGAACTGGTGGGGGTGGACCAGTACAACAGCCAGTACAACAAAAAACCAGGACAGGATGGTTTACCAGGTCTAAGTCTCCTGCAGGTGGCGGTTCCAAACATAAGAAAACAAGAAAATCTAAAAAATCCAAGAAAACTAGAAAAAACAGGAAAAATAATAAACAAGGGAAAAAATCAACTACATAATATAGGGAATTGATTATATAAATTTTTAAGGATGTAAATTATTATATAATCAATATTATCTAACAATATCTAACAATATGTAAGATTAATTGCAATCTTCATCACTTGAATCATCATTAATTTTCAAATTTAAGAGTTGAAGTTTATTCTTTTCGTTATATTCGCTTACGATTTTTTCAAGTTCAACAATATCAATTTCAGCTAGTTCAACATGTGATTCCCAAAAATAACGACAGAAAGCCCACATAAATTCGCAATCCATTGGATACCATTCAGGATGTAGATTCATTAATTTATTACATAATTTATGTGGTAACAAATGAAGACAGCTCTGAGGCAATACATAAGCAAGTTGTACAAGTGATGAAACAGGTTTATAATCGTTAGGTGTAATAAGAGTTGTTTCAAAATAAGGGATATAATTAATCATATCCTGTAACAATGGAGGATAATTATATTTGTAATGCCATCTCCAATCTGCACATCCAGTAGTATAATATTTCATAGTCCATTCAAGACCTTCTAAATAATTAAGGGAAATTTGTCTAAGTCGTTCTTCGTCATTATTAATTTTAAAAAGTGCCTTATAATATCTAGATTGCCAACCATTTTTGCTAGGGTCAATGTATTTTTCAAGTTCGCGTTCATAAGTAGGGATAGCTTCAAATTTGGCATATCTTTGCTCAGCTGTTTCAGTAGGTAAAAATCTATTTTCAAATTTCGCCCGTTTTTTAAGTTCATCAATAATGAATGTTTCCTCGTTTTCTGCTAGGAAGTTGATTAGTGTCCTTACATTTTTCCAGTAGATAGTTTTGCCATCAGTGAGGTTTTGATTAGTGTTACCAATTGTGGCCTTGTATGCATTTAGTAGTTTATCAATTCCAGCTGTGCGAATATTTACAGCAGGAAAATGAGGTAAGAAATCATTGCCAAGGAAGAAACATAAGAAAATATAATCATAAATGCGATTTTTTTGTTGTTCAGTTGTTAAAGGAGAGCCATTATTCATATTGAGTGTTATAACGTTTGCGAGTTGAGGTATATCAAGTATATATGTTTCATTTGGTTCCAGGGAAGAATCAATTGTCTTAATAAATTCGGGTGTTTCTCTAAAGAGATAGATATTGCTAGTAATAGGGAGGTGATTAATAGAAAGCATAATAAGGTCTGCATCAAGTCCATAAATAATAGTAGTTTGTTCTTTATGATCTTCAGGATGATTACGAATATGTGCAAATAATTTATGTTCCCCTTCTCCAAAATCATGAGATGTAGATATTATTATTTTTTTGACATTGAGTTTTTTGTGAATAGTAGGTGAGTTGAAGTGATTATAAATAATATTATTTAAATCACTCATAAATAAAGTGCCAGGAGTGATTGCTGTTGTATTCCATTCATTGCTATAAGATTTTTTAAATATATTTTTAGATATTTCATTTTGATACCATGATTTGTAACGACGATTGCGTTGCTGTTCCAATTTAGCGACTGGTGCGACACCATCAAATGCAATATAAACGCAATTATCAGGTTGAATAAGTGCAATATATTCCTCAATTTTGGAGATAACTTTTTGAATAATAATATTGCTGGATATTTGATTGATTGATTCTCCAGAAATAGTTTTAACAGCATCATAAATAATAGAGTTGCAATCCATATAAAGGTTATTAACTTCAAAGTCACCTTTAATTAATTTTTGGATGATAGATGGATGATTTTTAACAATATATGAAAAATATGCAGGTATTCCCATTGTTTTCTATAGAAATTAATTGAAAATCTTTAATATCATTTAAAATATATTAATTTAAAAGTAATTTAAAGAATGCCTACCCTGGACTGCCCTTGGCTTAAATATATTATTTTTAAAGGTATTTAAAGAAACCCACCATATCCCCACAAAAATCAAATGTATAAATTTGAATATAATAATAAAAATATAAATAATATGAAAGAAAAAAATTTAAAAATTAGTGAATCCTCAAATAAATCCTCAAATGAATCCTCAAATAAATCCTCAAATAAATCCTCAAATAAATCCTCAAATGAATTAATAGAAATAATTTCAATAATAGAGAAAAAGTGTGCCTTTTTTAGAGATGTTATTCAAAAAACATTAATAAATATTCATAGAAATAAATCACAAGATATTTTAGGAACAAGTGATGTTAATGATTGCATTCATAATTTGAATAATGTAAGCGATAAAATAAGCAATTTATTGAATAATATAAAAAATATTAATAAAGAAGAAATAACATCAAGCCTTCAAAGTATAAATAATGATTTATCTCTTATTTTTAAAACAAATGGTACAGAATCCTTAGATGATTTTTTCATAATTTGTTTTGGTAATAATAATATTTTAACTCCATATGATGATGTAGGTAAATATGAATTACTTAGAAAATATTTTCATCCTACAGGTTATAAGGTTATAAATACACTTATTAAAAAGGAAAACAATAAAAAAACAGTAACAATAATAGATGATTCAAATATTGATAACATGAGAAATTTAGATTGTGAAGATATTTCACATTATGTAAAACCTTATTATTTAAAGGTAAATGGAATAAAATTACATTTATATCATCATGCATTAAACAAAAAATTAATTATTTATGGCATTTTAGATAATATCAAAATAGATTATTTGAATAATTCATATATAAAAAAGAAACAAGAAGATATTGATAAAAATTTGCCAGAAGATCAAGAATTCAACGATGAATGTTTTAAAAGATTTATAAAATCTCTTACCTTGAAGGATTATTTAATAAATGATAATAGTTCTTATATATATGAAAAATATGTAGGCCTTTTAAGTAATTATAAAGTTTTAAAACAAAAGACCCTCGCTAATTTGGTAAAGGATTTTGTATTATGTGATTTATTCAATAAGAGAAATACAATAATTCAATTATTAATAAACTCGGTAAATCATGAAAATAAATATTTGGCTTATTTATTGTATGACCTTCTCTCAAATGATAATAATAATTATATTGATACTACAGAACAAACAATGATATTAGATAGCTTTCCTTGGGAAATAAAAACATATTTTAAAGATGCAATGAAAAAGACAATAGAATATAATAATGATTTATCTAATTTTGATTTAAATAAAATACCATTGGAACAACAAATTTGTTTATTAAAGGTAAATGATAATGTCAAAGAAAAAGCAATGATGAAATTAAAAGAAGTAAAAGCAAAATCAGAGGATTCTGGTTCAAAAGCAAGACAATATTTGGATGGTTTATTAAAGATACCATTTAATGTATATATGAAAGAACCAATTATGAATTTGATGGAACAAAATAATAAATTATTTATTGATATCATGAGAGAAAAAGGTGAAAATGAAATAAAAGAAAAATATAACAGTTTGGTTATTATGCAAAATTTAAATAATTTGAAATTTGATATAAATTTATTGGATACTTATAATAAATCAAAAATAATAGAAATTGCAACAAAAATAAATAAAATTATAGTTGATAATAGCCTGAATATAAGCAAGATAAATAAAGCATCAAATTCTAAAAAAAAGGATATTAAAGGACAAATTCTACAATTTTTTCAGTTTTGTGAAAGTAATAACGAGAGAAAATATTGTGAATATTTATTTTTAAACAATAAAATAAAATTTTCAGTTGAAAAGATAAATAATAATTTTACAGAAATAAAAACATATATCAAGAATGTAAAAGAAATATTAGATAATGCAGTATATGGTCATAATAACGCAAAAAAACAAATAGAAATTATTATTGGACAGTGGATAAATGGAGAACAAACAGGTTATTGTTTTGGATTTGAAGGAGCGCCTGGATTAGGAAAAACTTCTCTCGCAAAACGAGGTTTATCAAACTGTTTGAAGAATGAAAAAGGAGAAAGTAGACCATTTTCAATGATTCAAATGGGCGGAGATAGCAATGGTAGTACACTTCATGGACATAACTATACTTATGTAGGTGCAACATGGGGGTCAATCGTTCAAATATTGATAGATAATAAATGTATGAATCCAATAATATTGATTGATGAAGTTGATAAAATCTCAAAAACAGAACATGGAAGAGAGATTGTTGGTATTTTAACGCATTTATTAGATCCTGCACAAAATGATTGTTTTCAAGATAAATATTTCACTGGAATAGATATAGATTTATCAAAAGCATTATTTATTCTCTCTTATAATGATGTTGATGCAATTGATAAAATATTATTAGATAGAATACATCGTATAAAATTTAATAATTTATCAATAGAAGATAAGTTAATCATATCCAGGAACCATATATTACCAGAGGTATATAAAAAAATGGGACTAGAAGATGTAATAAATATTCCAGATGAAGTAATAAAGTATTTAATAAATGAATATACTTGTGAAGCTGGCGTGCGTAAATTAAAAGAAGTTTTATTTGAAATTATTGGAGAAATAAATTTGGACATATTAAAAAATAATAATATTTCACTAATAAATGATAAAATAAATATAACTATTGATGATGTGAGAAATAAATATTTTAAAGATAAAGCTGAAATAAATATCAAAAAAATAAATGAAAAAAGTGAAATAGGTATAATTAATGGATTATGGGCAAATGCTGTGGGTCAAGGTGGAATTATACCAATACAAGTGCAATGGCGTCCAGGTAATAAGTTTTTGGATTTACATTTAACAGGAATGCAAGGGGATGTTATGAAGGAATCAATGAGTGTTGCATTAACATTAGCTTGGGAATTAGTTCAATATAATAAAAAAAAATACATAAAAGAAGAATATTGTAATGATGGAATACATGTGCATTGTCCAGAAGGTTCTGTACCGAAAGATGGACCATCCGCAGGTGTAGCAATAACAACTGCTATATATAGTTTATTTATGAATAAAAAAATTAAAAATACTATTGGAATAACAGGAGAAATATCCTTAGATGGGTCAGTAACACAAATAGGTGGACTTGATTTGAAAATATTAGGTGGAATGAAAGCAGGAGTAAATGAATTTATATATCCAGAAGAAAATGAAAAGGATTATATTAATTTTATTGAGAAACATAAAGATAATGAATTAATAAAGAACATTAAATTCAATAAGGTAAAGAATATAAAAGAAGTTTTTTTACTTATTTTTGAAGATTTAGATGATGAATAATTGAAACATATAATAATAAAATAATATAACATATTATTATATGGATAAATTAACACCAAGGGCATTATCATTATCAAATCCATGGAAATTAATAGAATTTATGTCAGTATTTTCTCCTGTTATTTTGGCGTTAATTGTTTTTAGCATGACATTTATATTTCAAAGCCCCAAAGGATTTATTTTTTTAATAATATTTCTAATAATTTCAGGATTGAGAGAATTTGTGCTTTATTTGATGAATGCACCGAAATTTTTTGCAAAGGGAGATTTTTGTACTATGGTGCAATATGGTCAGTATAGTAATGTAGGATATATTGTTTTTATTGCTACATTTACATTTATATATTTATTTACACCAATGTTCTATAATAATGATTATAATTATTTGGCATTAGGTGGTTATTTGACATATTTTATAATAATTAGTTGGTTATTAATGAATCAAGGATGTATGAAAATTGTAGATGTGTTTTTGAATATGTTTAGTGGAGGTGTTGTAGGAGTTCTAGTATTAGGAGCAATAATGTCACTGGGTTTAAAAGATTATTTAGTTTTTAATGAGGTATCAAGTAGTAAAGAAGTTTGCACTATGCCAAAGAAACAAACATTTAAATGCTCAGTTTATAAAAATGGGGAGTTAGTAGGAAGCAGTAATACATAAATATAGGATTTTAGTTTTATATCATTTTTTGTAAAAATCTAATAAATCATCTATTTTTTTATTAGTAATATCTGACATCATTTTATCACATTTTTCAAGAGCTTTATTATTTTTTGGATATAGAAAAATTTGTTTAATAGTAATTTTTGTTTCACTTGAAATAACTCCACAGCAATCAATCCATTTATAAAGTTTAGAATAATTTTCTACAGAAATTATAAAGAATAAATATACTGGATGTTTTTTTTCATTTTCTACTTTTTTGCAAACAGTTTGTTCTAATAATACATCAAATAACTTAAACTCAAAATTGAATTGAACATTGTCAATTGAAAAATTCTGAATACCTTTTACATCTTGAACAATTTGTTTCATAATATTTCCGACTTCAATATTGATATTTGTGTTTTTTGTATTTTTAGAATATTCTTTTATTTCACTTTTATCAAATTTTTCTTCATTAGAACCATCATCAAACTCAATTAACATATTATTGATTAAAATTTCTTCTTCTTTTTTATTTTTTTCAATTATATATGTCTGTAATTGTTTCAATAATTGTAACCTATAACCAGCTGTATTATCATCAAATCCCATAATAAGAATTTCTTTATCATACTCACCCATTTTCATTAATATATCTTTTTCTTTACTAGAATGCACAGTTTTATCTAATGCACCACCACAGCATTTTGTACACCATAATATTATATGTGTATTATTATTTTGTTCATATTTCCATAATTTTTTAGTATCTAAACATTTAGAACACATAATTTTACAATTATTACATAATTCTTCAACATTTTTCCATAACTCAAATTCTAATTCTTGATTACTTTTCATATATTATAAATTTAAAGAAAAATTTATAATAAAATGACGAAAATTAAATAAAATGGCGAAAATTAGTCATTAACCATTTTTTGAATTGTAGAAGAATCATTTTTCGTTGAAAAGCATCTGCAATTAATTTCATATTTCCGTTTGTTTGATATACAGCAACGAAGTTATTATATATTTCAACAGTTTTATTATTAGCATAAGTATCTGTTAAATTATCGTGATTAAAAAGAGGTTTATTTTTACGTTTATTAACAATATTATGAAACATACAAAGTAAATTTCTTAAGTCTGTTTTATTTTTTATACCAGCAACATTCACCTTTTTCCAAAATGAAGTAGCATGTTGTGAACATTCAGGACAAGGTAAAACATTACATATTCTTCTAATAAAAAATACTAATTGTGGCATTAATGCAGCAAATTCAGACTCATTTATTTTTTCAGCAAGAGTATGAAATAATGCCCATGTAGGTGGTCCCCATTGATTAGGTGACATGATATAATATTAACCCCCTAAAATAATAATTAAATTATAATTTAAAAATAAAATTTAAAATTAATAGTAGAAGTTACTAAAATGAGCAAGTATAATATTGAAGGAAATATGAATTTTTATGATGAATTATATAAATCGTTAGATAATGTGGATGAATATAAAAATGATGTTTGCTTAATAACAAATGAGCCTTTAACAGAGAATTATGTGACTTTAGAATGTAATCATAAATTCAATTATATTCCTTTATTTAATGATATCAAAAATCATAAAAAAAAATTTAATAATTTAGAAGCATTCAGATTAACCCAAAATGAGATAAGATGTCCATATTGTAGACATAAACAAAAGAAGTTATTACCTTATTATGAAAGTATGGGAGAAGAAATGAAAGTATTAGGTGTAAATGTACTTCCTGAACCACCACCAGGATGGGAAATTGGTATATGTTCATTTCATGAAGAGGGCAGTGAAGAAATGAAATATTGCTCTATAAATGTCATCTTATTAAGTGATAATAAAAAATATTGTAAACATCATTGCCATGCAATGAAGTGTAGATTGAAAAAGGAAGCTGAAAAGAAGGAAAAGCAGGAAGCAAAACAAAAAGAAAAGGAGAAAGTGAAGAAATTAAAAGAAGAATTAAAACAAAAGGTAAAAGAAGCAAAAGAACAAGAGAAACAAAAGGCAAAAGAAGAAAAAGTTAGTAAAAAGAAAATGAATAATACAGAGGATTGTAAAGTTTATAAAAATAAGAAAATAAAAATAGAAACAGAAACAGAAACAGAAACAGATAATAATGGTAATAATATTAATGAGAATACTGATGAATTACAAAATGAGAATGAAAACGTAGTAATTAGCTCGCAAACATGTATACATATGATAAAATATGGACAAAATAAAGGTCATCAGTGTAAAGGAAAAGTTTATTTAATGGGAATATGTAAAAGACATTATAATTTACATGCATCAAAAAATAATTCAATTGAAAATAACTCAGAAATAAATGCGGATGCTGATAATTTAGATAAAAATAAAAATGAAAATGATAATAAATAAGAATATATTATAAATTATAATCTAAATATAAAAATATTATTAAGATTATATATGGAAACGAAAGAAGAACTAGTAAATTTAATTAAAGAATGGATAAAGTTAGATAATGAAATCAGTGGATTTCAAAAAGAGATGAAAGAGAGAAAGGAAAAGAAAAAGACATTAACTGAAAATTTAGTTTTAACTATGAAAAAAAATAGTCTTGATTGTTTTGATATAAATGGTGGTTCTCTCTTGTATAAGAAAAGTAAAGTAAAAAAACCAATAAATGGAAAAACATTAATGTCAGTTTTACAAGAATATTATAAGAGTAATCCTCAAACAGCTGAAGAAGTAACTAAATTTATAATGGACAATAGAGAAGAACAAATAAAAGAAACAATTAAGCGTAAAATAGATAAATAAAAAATATAACAAAAAATAAAAATAAATGTTACCTAAAAGAATATTAAATGAAAATTATGATAATATATTAAATATGAATATTCAGAATTACCCAAATAATTTCAAGGAATATATAAGAGGACATAGAAGAATAGATGATGAAAATGATGAAAATGATGATAGCGATCATGAATATGCAATTTTTGAAAAAGAATTTAATAATTTAAGTAAATATATACAGGATATAACTTCAACTAATATTATAAAATCTAGAAATGATGATGATATATATGAATCTGAATATTTGTACAATATAGAAAATATATTGAGTTATGATTTAGCAGATTATTTAAAAAATAATGATTTCCCGAAGAAAATAAATATTTTACCATATCAAATAAATAATAAAGGATTAAAACCTTTTGTTCAATATTTTCTTATGAAATCTTCAAATAATAAGTTATCATTTATTACTTGTGAAGGTTTGAACACATTTAATAATTTAGTAAATAAATGTATTAAAATATTGGAGGTCATATTTTTATCTTATATGAAGATATCACAATATGAATATAAGGGATTCAAAGTATTTGATGACGAGATTTATATATTTTATGATTGTTCAAGGTCACAAATAGGAATGCATTGTTTAACTAAGAATAATGATATTTGGCTAACATTAATGCATGAAATAATAAATATAGGTAAGGTTTGTAATTATGAAATAGATAATAAAGTGAAAACATTATTTATCAATAATGATGGTTTGATTTATTTGAAAAATAAGAATAATATTAATTGTGAGTTACCTGTTGTAGTATATTCAGATGGTTATGATGAAGAGATTGAATTTATATCAGTATTTGGAGTATCAAGATGCAGAGATTTATTAAAGGGATTTGCTGGAAAATATTATTATTTTTATAGTTATGAGAATATGATAGAGAAGATGAAGAGAGAAAGAGAGAGAAAAAGAAAGGGATTAATAAGAATATCATTATTTTTAGGTAACATGAAGGTTCCTATGAATTTAGAAGTAGACGAACCAGATAAATCTGTGCACACAAGAGAATTATTATTAAAAGATAGTACAACAACAACAGATGAATATAAATTAGTAAGGGAAATGATAAAAATTTCAGATAGAGATGGATTATGGAGCGAGAATTATGATAGTATTTATGTTGGTAAAATAAAGTTGGGTGATTTTAAAGATATGAAAATGCCAATTTGGGTAGTGAAAGAATATGAACAGCAATTGCCATTAACATATCATATAATGAAAATATAAGAAGATAATAACAATAATTTTTATGGAAAAAAATGGAAGGGAAAGTATATGATATATAATGATTTTTAATTTCTTAAATGATTATATATGGCTTTATCATTTACAAACTTATTATCAATATTTGGGTTTTCAATGATATTTACTTATGTGATAACAAATTTGTTGGAATTTTATGGAATAGGTGCAAATGTATATGGAACTTATATAGGTTTTTATTTATTTTTATTAATAAGTATTTTTGTTCTTCCGAAGGATTATCCAAAAGGTATATTAAGAGAAGGAAGTAATTAAACCTTATTGCTTACATCATTGGCCTTTAGGTCTTCAATAATTCTATTAAGAGTATTTAGATCTATTTTATCACTTAAATTATCAATAATTTCTTGATCAAGAGGTTCTCGTTGATTAAGATTAAAAAATAACTTTTTAAAATCATTAACAGTAACAATATTTTTTTCATTAATTTTTCGTTTTTTTAAATTTCGTATTTGTTTAATTTGTTCAAGTTCATTATCACGAGACATTTTATTATCTTCATTGAACCAAGGGTTACGAAATTTTTCAGTAGATGTAAGAACATCACAAACCTCGGGTTTACATATTTTTTCAAAATCATTATTATTTTTGAAGGAAGATTTGAATTGAGTAATAATTTTATCGGGTATTACAGGACTTGTTTCCATAAGTCGGTCAAATTCTTCTTTGCATATTTTGAGCATTTGAATAACATGCATTCTCTCTTTTGGGTGTTTAGCGAGTTCAATTTTGATATTACGATAGAATTTATCCCAAGCAATACTACTTACGCGATGTGCTTCATTTAATTGTGTTATTTTAAGGAATTGTTGTATAGTGCTAATAATTCCACCTAAAATATTGACTCCACCGACAACCATTGTAAACATACTTTGATATTCAACTGGAACGCGCTGTTGTGCAAAATTTGCAGTACCTGCAAGAGTAGAAATGATAATACATGGAATAGTATACCATGCATTTAAATTTGAATATAAGGAATTAGATTTAGAATGAAGCCATCTATAACACATGGCTTTATCCGCCCATTCTACAAGTATGCGTTCATGGTCAACACTCCATTCGCAATCTTGCGATGCAATTAAATTATTTATTTTAGAATCATTATCGCTAATATTATCCTGGTGTTCATCATTATTAATATTAATAATCGCATTATTATCACTGGGGGTCTGAGGTTGGTTCTCATTAGATATATTCTGAGTTACTTCCATAATAAAGACAAATAAAATATAATTTTGATAATTTGATAACTTATTCTCTCTGAGTTATTATTTACATATCTCTAAAATTAGAGAGAAATCCAAAGGAAAGTAAAAATCAAAGAAAATATATATAAATAATATATGGAAATGGAACACCGTTTAAATGAACTGAAGACAGAGTTTTCGGGAATAATAGAATTAAAGGAAGAAAATGTGAATATATTTATTCTTTTAGAACAAAAAATAAAGAAACTCAAGAATAATTATGATGATTTTATAAAAAATAATAAAAATAATTTATTTATATTTGGATTGGATTCTTTTCATTTTCAAGGTAAATTAATAGATATTGAATATGAAGATATAAAACGTTTATTTAACGCAATAACAAATCGTATGTATTGTGAGTATTATAAATTGCATAAGATAATAATAGATTATGTTATAGAAAACGTAACTGATAAGAAGATATTAGAATTAATAAAATTAAATAATAATTTTCCAATATATAAGGATTTAGAACCATTTAAACAATATGATTTTTCAATAATACAACAAATTCATGAATTAAATATAAGCATATTACATTCATTATGTAGTTTTTTAATTAGTAAAGAGCACGATTTAAAGAATTACCAGAACAAAAATAAGACTGGATTAAATATAGATAATTTTGTGAGTACATTTAATTTTAATAACACTGTGATGAAAGAGAAAGTAGCATTATTTGTTACATACATAGAATTTTTTCATAAATTACATACTAAATATTTGAAGCGTTTTACTACTAAAATACAATTATTAATAAGTCAATTGAATTATGATATAAAATTTGAAGAGAATGAAAAACCGGAAGTAGCAAAAAAGAATGCATTAGATACATTAAAAAATGAGATAAAGGATAAGACATTATTAAAAAGTCTGAAATCAAATATGTCTGATAATGATGATATAAGTGTAACTTCAGAAATATATAATAAAAATAAAACAAACAGTGATGATTCATTAACAAATAGTTCAGACCGTTCTGGTAGTGATGCATCAGATAAGCCATATTTAACGGATTCAGGTTCTGAAAATAATGACAATAATTTAGATGTAAATAATAATAAAAATAAAATAGATGAAAATTTTATAGAATTGAAATCTGTAAAAAGAGAAATAACAAGTCCTAAGGTTCAATTTAATAATGTTAAAGCTGATACAAAAAATAAAAGTAATCCAAAAAATGAACAATTAAAAAATAATACAAAAGAAGATAAACTAAAGGGAATAATAAAGATACCATCAAATGAAAATACAAATACAAATAAACTAGATGAATTATTAGAAGATATATCAACACTTGAAAAACAAACAATAAATGATGAATGTTTATCAGCAATTACAACTGATAGCAAGGATAATGATAATTCAGAAGCAAAATTCAAAAAACCAATAAATCCAATAAATCCAATAAATCCAATAAATCCAATAAAAGAATTATTAGAACCAGATCATGTAAATGAATATCAAAGTGAAACAAATTATAAAAAAGATAACTCAGATATTATTACAATTAATTTTCAAGAACAAGAACAAGAACAAGAAGAAAAACAAGAATCAATATTTAATTTAATTGATTTGGCAAATAAAAATATATACGAATTAATCCCTCCAAAAGATGATAATGATAATGATTCTAAAAGTAATCAAAAAAGTGAAGATATTTCTAATGTAGTTCTTTAAGTAGGTTTTATATATATTAAAAAAATTGAGCTAAAGTTAATTTAATATTATAAACAATATAAAGAAGTTATAATGGAGAAGAGAATAGGCAAAAAGCATGATGCATATATTTGTGAGTTCAAGGATAATATTCGGGATAAAGCTGAATTATTAGGTTTAAAGAGTGATGGAATGAATGCAATGCTTCAATATATTTATGATTATGAAAAGCTCACATTCTGTAAAGAGGATTTTGCAAAAAGAAAAAGAGTTAAAAATGTTGTACCATTATTTGAAGTATGTTGTGCAAAGCGTGCAAATGGTTCACGATGTACTAGAAGAAAAAGGGATGGTAGTTATTGTGGTACACATATGAAGGGGCTACCTCATGGATTAATTGATAATCAAGAAGAGACCGAGGAGGAAATTCATAAAGTTGAAGTTTGGGCACAGGATATATTAGGTATTATTTATTATATTGATAAAAATGGCAATGTTTATCAAGTAGAAGATATTGTAAGTAATAAACCAAATCCTAAAATTATTGCTAAATATGTAAAGACATCAACTGGATTTAGCATCCCTGAATTTGGTATTTAGATTTATTCAATGCAATAAAAATTTACAAATAATTTATATTTTTTTAGTAATGGAAGAGATTACTAAAAAATTATTAAGAGAGGTTGGTATCCATTTTGAATCTGATGAAGAATTAAATGAAATACTTATACCAAGAGAACAATTATTAGATTATGCAAAATATGAGAAAGTAAAAACAGAAATAAATATGATGAAAAAAATTTACAGTTCTTCAACTCTAACAAGTTTGCAAAAAAGTGCAGAAATAAATCAGCGTTGGCCTCTTTTGAATTTAGTTAGACAGATTCTTGGAATACATGGATATCATTTAGAACCACTTAGAAAAAGTGATGGTTATACTTTAGATGGAATAAAGAAATTTAAACGATATTTTCAAATAAAAAAGAAACAACAAATAAATAATACATCAAAATCAGAAGAATAATAACTATTACTATTATATGTTTATTAGATTATCTCTTTTTTTGTGTATTACAATTTTCAATATACCACAATTATGCTCTAGAATTGTTATTGTTATGAAGAAAGATATTTCTACTAGTCAAAATCTTAAATTATTTGAACAACAATTTTATAAACCAAAAACTCTAAACCAAGCAAAGTATATTGAATGCTTAAATGATAGTAAAACTAAAATAGTATTTTCAATTGGTCCTGCAGGTACAGGCAAAACAGCTCTGGCTTGTAATAACGCAATAAAAGAATACAAAGATGGTAAGTATCATAAGATAATAATAACCCGACCAGTAGTTCCAGTGGAAGAGGAAATCGGTTATTTACCAGGTACAATGAACAAGAAAATGGATCCTTGGATAAGACCAATTATGGATATATTTATGGAGTTTTATTCTCAAAAAGATATAGATGATATGATGTATAATAATATTATAGAAATATCTCCTCTAGGTTTTATGAGAGGTCGTACCTTCAAGAAGTCGTTTATTATTGCCGATGAAATGCAAAATAGTTCGCCAAATCAGATGTTAATGTTGACGACACGAATTGGAGAAGGTAGTAAGATGGTTATTACAGGAGATTTGAAACAAGCGGATAAAGTCGGACAGTATTCAGGATTGCATGATTTTATTAAAAAATGGAAGATTTATGAAGAACAACAATCAATAAAATATAATAATACTGATATAAATCATGGAATCAAGTTAATTGAATTAACTAAAGAAGATATCATGAGAGAACCAATTATTAATAAATTACTTGATATTTATGATATAGATGAAATCAAATATAATAAAGATAAATTACAAAACGATTGCGCTTTAATTCCAAAAAATATAGATAATGGAGATTGGAATTTTCTTTAATTTGGAAATAATAATTTATCAATTGTTGTTCTTATACAAAAAAGACGATGCGCAATTATACCTAAAATAAATAATACAATAATTGTATACAAAATCGGTAATTTAAAGAATATTGCAATGAAATAACCACCTATAATAGTTAAAATAACATCAATTATTGCAACTCCTAAGAATCTATATTTATGAGCACCTGTATTTGGTTTACCAAAAATATCCTTATATTTACACAAATCCATATAATTATAATGATATAATTATAATTATATTTTAGTTATTTTATTTATGTCTTCTTGTTCTTCTGTGTTTCCTTGATTTCTTGGATTTTCTTGATTTCTTAGATTTCTTAGATTTCTTAGATTTCTTATATTTTTTTCCTCCAGTTATTCCTTTAATTATTCCACCAGTTATTCCGCCAATAGTAAAATGTTTTATTAAATTATCTAATTCATTGTATTGTTGTTCACTAATGGTATATATTGTTCCATCTCTTAAATTTAATGAATTTCTAGTTAACCTTAAAATATTCCATGGCAAACCAGAAGCTTTTGGGTCTTTATAATATAAACGAATAGATTGTACAATTTGACTCATAACTTCTGGAGTAAGTGGAACACTCTGTATAAAAGGTGTAGAGTAACCAGAACCACCACTAGGATTTTCTTCTGAAAAAGGCAAGGTATTAGAACGATTTTGTAATCTTAACAGAGAATTTGCTCCTTGTCTTCTTAATCTTGGAGGTGCAGCAATACTACTTCCAGATGATGAACGGGGTCTAGGTGGTGAATCATAACTTGAAGTTAAATATTCTGGCATTCTTTGAATTCTCGGTGATGAACCATTACTAGTTGTTTCATATAAATCGTCACTCATATATTATAAATATAAATT
>Ga0164297_10000739_pt1 | contig 38494 bp, 56 predicted proteins | sample GEODES058metaG_FD_113539 | JGI IMG/M metagenome (GOLD analysis project Ga0164297, IMG submission 113539) | Dystrophic lake water microbial communities from Trout Bog Lake, Wisconsin, USA - GEODES058 metaG | ecosystem: Environmental > Aquatic > Freshwater > Lake | place: USA: Trout Bog Lake... | reverse complement strand
GGGCTCTGTAAATCAACGAATGTCTAAAAAAGTGGCAAATACTCTCGTATGGCATGCGCGCAAGGGACTACTCACGGGTATCTGGTCTCCCAATAAGATTGTAAACACCATGAATATTCGTCGCGAAGTTCCAACAAATTACTCGAACATTCTTAAATCAAATATAAAGACGAAGATTAACGCGCGTAAAAATATCAACAGTGCCCGAAAGAATCGTGCGCTCGGTGCTCTCAATGTCCTCTTTACCAAAAAGCCTGTGTTGAGACCAGAGCCCGAACCAGAAGCAAATCTGAACATCTCCTATCCTAACAATAACCGAACTCAACGCCAGGCACCCAAACGTAACAACAACAATTTGCGAACGGCTCGTCAGCACCGAGAGGCTTTTGGAAATAACTTCTAACCACTAAATAAGAATGAACAAGAAACTTGTTTCAATTGTCGTGTTTTTCGCAATTGCCAACCCCGAGACGATCAAACTTGTCCGTGGCGTGGTTGGGAAATGGCTCGCATCAGCAGAGGGTCTGCCCACTACGGCAGGTCTCCTCCTCTTTGCGCTTATCCATGTGCTTGTCGCCGATTTTGTATTGAAATTAGTATCTGAAAAGAAAAGTGCTACCAAGGACTATGACGCAGTGGGACGTGAATATGACCTCGACGAGGTGATCGATGTTCCCAAATATATTTCTAGGTAAATAGTACCAAATGGACGGATTTGATATCAAGAAGAAGATTGTCCCTTTCGTTGTTTTTTTCGCTGTGGCCAACCCCGAGACCTTCAAGCTCGTGCGTAGCATCGCAGGCTCTTGGGTCGCGAGCGCAGACGGCTGCCCCACCACAGCCGGTCTTCTGCTGCATGCCCTGGTCTACGTGCTCCTGGCCCACTTTGTGTGGGTGATGGTCTGGGGCAAAAAGTCAGGCTACGAGATGAAGCCAGCTGACATCGACGCAAGCTGCAATTAAATACGTGTAAACAATAAATGAAGTGGGGTTTCATCATTTTACTTGTTATCCTTGCGTTTCTTTTGCTTCGTCAGACTTCTGGATTTTACGGACCAAAGATGGCCGGTGAACGGTGCGAAACAGGTGACGAGTGCTATCACACATGCGCAGGGGGGAGGTGCAACTAATTTTGTTTCTAAATTGTAAATGTCTGCTACTCTCATTCCCATGGCAACCTATGTTCTGGTTGCCAACCCAGCCACATACAAATTCGTTCGGGGTATTCTCGGTAACTGGGTCGCAAGCGCAGATGGCGTTGCCACCCTCGCCGGTCTAGTTCTCCACGCATTTGTATATGTTCTTCTGACCGGCTTCGTGCTCATGTTCTTCATGCCACGTGGCTCAAGCTACACCCCAGGTCCTTCCCCAAGTCCCAACCCCGTTCAGCAGGCCCAGACATCAATTGCGTCCGGCCTCCAGGGTCTCGCCAGTGCAATTGCACCAAAGTAGACTAAAATGTAAGTTCATAGTAAATGGCACTTGTCAATTACATCATTCCCCTCATTGCCTTTATGATACTGGCCAACCCAGCCACATTTAAGATTGTGCGTGGACTTGCAGGAAACTGGGTCGCAAACAACACAGGCGTTGCAAGCACCCAGGGCCTGTTGCTCCATGCGCTCGTTTTCGTCATTGTCGTCGGGTTCCTCATGACCCAGCTTCGCACATCAAATTACATCGTCGAGCAAGGATACTATTTCGAAACACGTGATGACGCAGATGATGATGAAAACAAGCACTTTCAGGAAAACCGCATCGTGTATACAGTCACCTAAAGGACACACTAGTAGTTTACCCAAGTAATGATAGAAGACTTGGAATGTCTGAAACAAGTTCTTCAACGTGAAGATGCCCAACGAGGTCTTGTGGCACTCTATTCACAGAGTCAGTCTGAATGTACACGAGATGGAAAGTGTGGTATGGAGATAGGTATGGCTCGAGAAAAGGATCAGGGTGCTATTCTAAAGCTTTTTTTGAACGATAAAATAAACCTTAAAATAGACAACAACTTGACAGAGGATTATGTTATCGGAAATTCAAAAATTTCAGCAAAACATTCTGGAAACAAGATAGGTTCACCTGTAAAAATCAAGTGGACATCGGCAGATACTCCCGTCAAAGAAACAATTGAAAAAATTATAAATGACACCGAGTATCCACATTTGTTGATTACATATCTCGATACCACATGTGAAAAAGTTACAATAATATGTATAACAGCCGAACACAATAAACACGTCATCAAAACGTTGCAATACGATGCCTTTACAGTTCCGAAAGGAAACTCTAGAGGTATCGAGTATTCAAAAAAAGCAATGACTGAACTTCTTCAAAACAGGTATTTTACAATTGAAATTAAAAATGTAAAACTAAGAGGAGGTTTGTGTCCCATTGAAAGGAGAATAAATGTCTTAAAAAGTATGGGTATTGATGGTGTTTAGTATTTTTTCTACTTTCCTTCCTATTAAATAGGAAAGTAAAGGAGGTACTGCGTTCCCGATAGTTTTATACGCCTTGCCATTAATTTTATTCGGTTCCATGAGGATACACGTGGGTGGAAATGTTTGAATGAGTGCCGCTTCACGTACCGTTAAACGTCTTTCCGGCAAGTTGGGTTCATTTTTTCCACCGTTGATTCGACGAAATTCTATGTTGCCATGGTGCTCTGCCCGCATTGTCGGTGCAAAATCACTCAAAGATACCTCTTTTTGTCCTTGTCCCTTTTCGAGACGAGCAGCTTTTGAGTAAACCTTTTGAGCAGGGTCTTGTGAAACACTAGGCTCTTCTAAATGTTCAAAGTAGTGACCAATTGTACACCGTATCTTGTTTTCATCGATGATGTTCCAGTTTTCAGAGAGTGCAGCTCGCCGGTCTACACGGACCCCCATGATGATAACACGCCACCGTGTCTGTGGTACACCGTGCTCTTCACACTTTACAAGTTGATATTTTACTTCATATCCAACTTTAGAAAAGTCATCAATAATAGTGTTAATTGGTCCACCCTTCATGGTGAGTAAACCGTGAACATTTTCGGCAACAAACAAAAGTGGTTTGACTCTTTTGACAACTTCAACAAAGGATTGGTACAAAGTTCCACGGCTCGAATCAAACCCTTTTCTTTTTCCGGCATGACTAAAATCCTGGCACGGAAATCCACCTGTAACAACATCTGCAGACGGAAAATTGAAGTTTTCTTTTAACATGTCACGTATATCTTTTAGATGAAAGTTATGGTTCCATTTATTAACTTCAGCAAAAGTCTTTGCTTCAGAAAGAATGTCATTTTGAAAGACAATATCAAAGGGTAATCTTTTCAGGTTTACGAAATTTGGTACAGATGCCTTTGAATCTATATAGTCTTCAGTAACGCTATTTTTGTGAACTACGACTTGTTCAGCAAAACCAATGTCCATACCTCCCATACCTGAAAAAAGTGATATGACCCTATGTTTCATATAGATATTCCATGGTCGGGGTCTTTAATATATTTTTCTTGCGTAATATAAATGTCTTCCCTTATAGTCCCCGGTGTTGCTTTCGCCGTTGCATCCAGCCCCGAGACTTTCAAGCTGATGCGCAAGGTGGCCGGTAACTGGGTGTCCAGCGCCGAGGGCGTTGCCACTCCAGCTGGTCTCTTCCTGCACACCCTGTTCTTCCTGCTGGTTCTGTGGCTGACGAGCAAGTACCTGCCACGCCTTCTGCCAATGGTGTCTGGCACCAACAGCCAGGGAACTCGCCAGCAGCCAGCTATGCGCTAAAAGTCCTCATCAAACCTCACACCATCACCTTCAGTGACAAGATGCTTTGAATAGTCCCCGACCCGTTTCTCAAAGAAATTGGTCTTCCCTTCCAACGAGATGTTTTCCATCCAGTCGAAAGGGTTCTTTGCTCCGTAAATAGGTTGTTCACCAAACTGGGTCATCAGACGGTCAGCAACAAATTGAATATATTGCTTCATTTCCGCTGCGTCCATACCTATGAGTTTACACGGGAGAGCTTCTGTGATGAACTGACTCTCCACCTCACACGCCCATTGGACAATCTTATGAATATCTTTGGTTGGGCACTTTTCTAGTAAATGTGAATACAATGTGACCGCAAACTCCTGATGAAGTCCTTCGTCTCGTGAAATGAGCTCATTCGAAAACGAAAGACCTGGCATGAGACCCCGCTTCTTGAGCCAGAAGATTGCACAGAAGGATCCACTGAAGAATATTCCTTCCACACATGCAAAAGCCACAAGACGTTGGGCGAACGGTGCGTCGGAACCAATCCATGTTTGGGCCCACTCAGCTTTGGCTTCGACTGCGGGGACAGTCTCGATAGCCTGAAAGAGACGCTGCTTCTCTTCGGGGTCAGTGACGAGTTTGTCAATCATGAGTGAATATGTCTCTGAGTGAATACTCTCATTGAATGACTGATATGAATAAAATGAACGTGCTTCTGGGATTTGAACTTCTTCGCTAAAGTTGAGGTTTATATTTTCCATGACGATGCCATCCGAGGCGGCAAAAAACGCAAGAACTGTTTTTATGAAATGACGCTCCTGGTCTGTAAGCCCTACCCAATCTTTGATATCACCTGCCAAATCAATCTCTTCAACCGTCCAAAAGCTCGAGATGGCCTTCTTATACAGTGCCCAAAGATCGGGGTAACGTATAGGAAAGGTTGTGTAACGAGCTGTGTTTGTTTCCAGAATTGGATCTCCCATTGTTGATTTTACGTACTATTTTTTTAAGGTGAGGGTGACATCGCCGGTGACATTGCTGGTGAATTTGAGTACCCTCCAACCGAGCTCTGATCAGGAAGTTGAGGCTGTGAGTAGCCATTCAGGGCGGGTGTTTGTGCGGGTGAGGGTGACATCGCCGGTGACATTGCTGGTGAATTTGAGTACCCTCCAACCGAGCTCTGATCAGGAAGTTGAGGCTGTGCGTAGCCATTCAGGGCGGGTGTTTGTGCGGGTGAGGGTGCCTGGTAACCATACGTTGCAGTTGGAACCTTTGCAAACCCATATGATGGAGGGGGTGGAGGAGGTACCGTATTTGCAACAACTACAATGACAATAAATGCAGCTATGAGACCCATGAGAAAACCCACAAGGTACTTCCAATTATATGTCGGAAGAGGAGGGGCGTTTCCGTTCATTACTATGTACTGAGAGTTTTTTAGAGTGTTGCGTAATGCTGACCAAGAGGTGTCAAACTTCCATCGAGTGCAATGAGCGCACCATTTCCCATATTTACATCTGTAGTTGGTCGTGTTTTCCAACAAAACCGTTCAACATAGGGTCTAGAGTTCATACCGGCGACAACCACATCCATAAATGCCTGGATTTGAGCTGTTGTATACTTTTCTGAAGTTGTGGGTGTAGCCTTCCAGTCTGCAACGCACATTTCGGTTACCCACAATGGTTTTTGGTATTTGGTATAAATGTTGTCAAGCCATCCTAAAAATCCATTTGCGTCCGGGGGTGCATACCAATGAAGTGCAATAAAATCAGGGGTCATACCTGCTTGGGATAATTGTGTCCAAAGTTCATCAAAGTACGATGTTGTTATAGCTGCTGAACCATCGTTTAGTTTATACGATGTTGCTAATGGGTTCTGGGAAGCAGCGACCGATCCTATACGAAGACCCGTTGCCTTGAGTAAAGGCCATAAACTCACAACATCTTGTACTCTAATATTTGATTGAGCACCTGGCTGATTTCCATCCGGCTCGTTAAATGCTAAAATTTCCGTAGAACCAGCTGGAATTTGTATTAATTTTTGTGCGTCCGGAGCACCCCATATCATTGGTGTAAATGGTAGTGCCAACCCCGGCGAACCAGTGAGACCCCATGTATAATACCATCCAAGGTTCAAACTTTGCATTTGCGTATTAAATAAAGTGTTTGTAGCTCCGTTTATTTTTAAATCATATACGAAACCTTTTTTAGAACTTCCACCTGTCATTAATGGAGATGGAGATAAAAGTAATGGAGGCGAAGGACTTGTCAGAGGTGGAGTTGACACCGGTGAAGGACTTGCCAGAGGTGGAGTTGACACTGGGGAACTTCTATTTGGGAGAGTAACTGTATTTGCAATAACAATCATTACAAAAAACCCAAGTATTATTCCAAATAAAAACCCAACAACATACTTCCAGTTATCTGGTTCCACTATTACTTACTAAGATGTTTGTAGAGGTGCGGGGGACGGGGAGCTTACATATGGAATTGGTGGTGAACCCTGGGGTGCGGGAGTTGGAGCGGCCATCGGGCTAAACCCATACTGAGCAGGTGTACTGCTGTTTGTCATGCCGTAGGGAGGAACCCCTATTGGACTTTTTGGAAGGCAGTTTCCGTTACTATCTATTCCATTCGTTGAACAACAGTCTGAACCGTATGTCCCGGTGCTTGGCTGTCCGTCAGGTGTGCACTGGTTAGGATTCGTCTGCTGTGTGGCATTCATAAAATAGTTAAACATGAGACCGCCGCAGCAACACACGATACATAAAAGTAAAATTGTGAAAAACATATCCCAAGAAAAATGGAAACCTTGGGGTTGAGGTGCTGCTGCAGGTGCAGTAACCTTCGGCATGTCTACAGGTAAAGTGAATGTAACCTGGGCCATTCTAACATATAAAGATATTTTAGTTGGTGAATGTATGGAGGATATTGTTCGACGACTTTCACTCCGTCTTAAGATGCACAAGACTTCAGGGACTCCTGTACATCACGCAGCTCTTTTAAAAAAATTCCTTGATCATCGTGGCCTCAAGACTGAAATGATCAAGGGGTACTGTGTCATCTTTGATACAAAGGAAGCCTGTGACCACTACTGGATACGTGACACAGACAGTGGACTTGACCTTGACGTGGCGTTTGAAGTTGCCAAACTCAAGAGCCCCGAACTCCAAACTCTAAATCCGGTTCTTCTGGAGACGATTCCCCCGGGCTTGAACCGTTCGGATGAAACTGAGTGGCAAATCCGCCGTGAAAACGAGCGTCTGTTCGAACTTTTTCAGCAAGACTCCAAAGCTTTTTGGCGCGAGGCTCCCCAAGACGTGAAAGACTTCCGTTTGAACTAAAGTCTTCACTTGGACTTTTTCGAGGGCTCATGTTTACTGCAGCAGCCGCCAGACTTAGGAGTGAGTTTTTCATCTTTTTTGGAACCTGTGTAAAAGCCAAATGGTTTTCAAGCTCTTTTTCAAGTGGATTCCCTTGTTCAAGAGCTGTATTAAACTCAGCAAAGCAATCAGACAAAAACGCCTGACCATCTGTCACTCTGTTCTCAGGGTCGATACTCAACTCCTTTGAAATCTTGAGAGCTAAACGTTTCATAAGAGTTGCCGCACGTACCGAGTTGGTCATCTTTTCATTTATTTTCAGGTACAGTTGAATAGACCCAAGAACCCCCGTACCTGCAGACAATATAGCATTCATAACAGACACGTACTCTTGTTTCACGAATGAATTGAGAGCTACAGCAGTCAGTGCATTAATTGCAGATACAATCAATATAGGAACATTAAACCTTGATGCAAGTTTCTGATAGTATATGTGGTCTTTATTGTGGTGATCATAGTATACATTACACTGGTGTTCCAACTTGGCTAAAAATTCTTGTTCATCTGGATGCCATCTTGATACATCCCCTATAACCATATTATTAGAGGACATTATAATTGGCTCACCAATTTTGATCCAAAATTAATCGCACCCCTCTCAGAATCAATTTTGATCCAAAATTAATTAAAAAAACTTTGAGTTGCTTTCAATCTCAATGATACCCTTCATTCGTTCAGGAAGTCTACTTTTGATTGACTTGTAAATCATATTGAAAATTGGGTTTGTATTTGTAATCTTAATTTTTTCCAAGAGTCCCTTGTCAGGACGAATTTGGGTCAAGAGTGTAATCAACTCAAGAGCCATGCCCGAGTTGAGTTTGGTAATAGGAACCCCCTTGAGGTTGAGTTCAATAATTTCCTTCATGTTGTACTTTATGACGTAATCGTCGAGTTGCTGAATAATGGGACGGACTTCAATCATAAAACGTGCAGTCTCTTCCGGTGTTTTTGGCTGTCTTTTTATATAATTGGCTCCAAGGAACTCGATGTGTAAGTGGGTTCCTTTCGGGTGAAACACAAGCATATCTGCCATCTTGAGTTTTTTATGAGTAACTTTTTTAACTCGTTCTATCAATGAAGCAAGAGTTGAAAATCTTGTTTGCAACATACTCAGCATACAATGCATTTTCAGATAAACCATGGATTGCACGGGCGTTGTGGATTGGTCTAGCTCTTATTGTGCTCAAGTTTATGCCAGACAGTGCCAAGTACTTTGTGATGGTCGTCTTGACATGGAACGTTATAGATGCGCTTATGAATGTATCAAAAAATGAGGGTGATGATCAATGCACATCTATTGTGTCAATCTTGAAAAACGCATTGACAGGAAAGAAAGTGCCGGAAGAGAGTTTAGTCGAGAAGGACTTGACGTCGAGTTCTTCCCAGCCACAGATGGAAGAGTTGACACCCCCTCCGGACTTGACGTCAACCCTGCAGAGTACGGATGCTCAATGAGCCATTCCCGTATATGGAAGGACATGATTGATAAAGGGCATCAGATGGCTCTTGTCTTTGAAGATGACGTCCGCCTTGTAAGTAATTTTAATTTTAAATTAAAATTGATCCTTGAGGAGGTGAAGGACCTAGATTGGGACATCATCCACCTTGGGCCACTTATCCCCATTATCAAGAGGCAGGTAACCCCATCGGTATATGAAGGTCAACCACTTGGAACACATGCATATATTATAAGCCTTGAGTGTGCTAAAAAGATTGCCCCGTTTGATCCGGCTCTTTTCAAAGTTTCAGTTGATTTCCAACTGAATAGGTTTCCTTTGAGAATTCTATGTGTTAACACATCACTCGCAAAGCAGGAATCTATTGAAGATGAACCTCTTATTGGTCTCATGAAATCGGCGTTCAAGGGTGATATAGGAATGGACCGTACTTATGACTTAAATTACTTCATCCGGTTCGGGTTCCAACGCTTCCGCATCCTGATAGTTTTCATCGTCGCTTACTTCTTCCTGTGGGTTTGTTGCCGGTAAGTGTATCATATTTTGCATAAAAGGAGGGAGGAGACTTTTCACAGATTGAATAAGGGTTGATATGACCGAACTCGAGTGTGAAATTTCACACCCTTCTAGTAAAATACAGTCCTTGGTGTGGTTATAAACGTTCCATATAATTTTTAAAAGGACGTGAGGTCGAATACTTGTTAAACGTATACCCTCGAAGTTTGCAGTACATACCTGTTTCATTTTTTTGGAAAGACACAGCTGCTGGATCTGATCAATCATTGGGTACATTTCCTCACAAAATTGATCAGCTCCCTTGAGGCTTTTTGGTTGAGATTCTATAAACTCTTTCAATAGAATTTCGACATGCAAAATACCAGCCTTTTCATCAGGATTGAACAAGAGCCAATCCATACTGGACTATTCCTAGAAAGTTTTTAAGACACTGTGACGAGTTCTCGAATACATTTTGGTATTGCAAGTGAGGCTGCCCTGTAAATCCAACGAAAAATAAAGCCTCCGTTTTTGAAATGAATATTTACAAGTTTTGTTTCGTTTCGGGTATGTTCTTCGAGAATACAAATAAGTTTCACAACTGATACAATATCGAGTACAAGTAAGTTTGCGTCTTTAAGATCAACTGTGGCGTACATATTTACATTTTTTGAGCGACACTCATCAACCGTACCGATAATATCTTCAAAGTTTACAGGTTGATGTTCAATAAACTTTTGTCCTGATATATGTATTTCTATTTGGTTTTTATCATTAAAAGACCAAGTCATAAAATCCTTCATCTAATGATATAGAAGGAATTTATGGTTTGGGATTTGCATCAGGTGGGGTTCGAACCCACGCGTGCGTAAGCACACCAGATCTTAAGTCTGGCTCCTTAGACCAACTCGGACACTGATGCTTAACTTCCATGGTGGGGATCGAACCCACGTCACAACGGTGAAAGCGTTGTGTGCTAACCACTACACTACATGGAATGACTCTAGCGGGGGTCGAACCCGCAACCTCCAGCTTGCGCCGGGTGAAACAATGTTTCACCTAGAAGGCTGGTGCACTATCCAGTTGTGCTATAGAGCCTAACTCGATCTGGGGGGATTGAACCCCCGACCATGAGGTTAAAAGCCTCACGCTCTACCTCTGAGCTAAGATCGAAATGTCCCTGGCGAGGTTCGAACTCACGACTTCGGGCTCCCTCGTCACAGTTCCTTCGGAACTGGTTCATAAGACCCGCACTCTAACCAACTGAGTTACAGGGACTGGGTGGGCTTCTACCCAAAGAGACAACAGCTTTTTTCTTTAACACTAGTAGGCATGCTGCACTTGGTTCGACTTTTAGGAGTAGCATACGTTGGTATACTCAGTTTCATACTCTCTTTTCTTTTCTCCCATTGGCTCGATAAACTTACACCACCTCTTGATAACCAAAAACCCAAGTGGATGATATTTACAGAAGTTGCTTTACAGTTTGGACTTATAGGAGCCCTCATTTACCTTTCTCGTGGAATAATCAAAAAGGTTCCTTTCCCTCTTGAGGGCGTCTCTGGCTACATACATTCTCAACTCGGTGAGTTGCGCTCTCTCCCCCTTATTGTCTTTATTTTCATGTTTTTCCAACAGAGAACGCAAGAAAAAATGAAGTACCTCATAACTACTCAAAGTGTTATACCTACGAAGTTCGCCTAAAACATTCAAAAAGATGTTTTACCTCTTTCCTGTGTGAAAGTGCTGAAAACTCATCGATGCTGTACTCGTCTCCCATGGACCTGTTACACTGTGAGCAAATAGGACGCAAATTGTTAATGTCAGTTGCACCTCCTTTACTTTCGGGAATATTGTGTCCCACCTCGAAATTAAATGGGGTTATTATGTTTTCGCACCATTCTACGAGACACTTGTGTTTAAAATTTTTGTCCCCGCACCACAGTATCCAAACTTGTTCACGAAGTGCTCTTGGTATTTTTGCTTTCATAAATACTTAAATTATTCTCTCTTTAATTTAAATTCCCAAAATCTTCATCTTTTCATGAAACTCTTGATTTTCACCCCTTCCAGAAATGGTGCGCCACGAAGCACTCACAGGGTCCTTGATAATGTCACGGAGAGCTTGTATCTCTAAACGTGAGAAAGTTACCGAACCGAGACGAAAGTCTTCAAAGGCTTCGCAAGTTACTGGCACTATAGGCTTGATAGCCTCGTACACTTGGACAGCCACATCCCGAATCTCCTTTTGGGCGTGATCCTCCATGCGCAACTGCAAAAAATGAAGCAAATTGTGCAGATCAATCTTCCAGTAAAATTCTGTAAATGTACACTGGGGCAAGTGTGCCCGGGCGAGTTCACGGCTTACACCCTTTTCAATGAGTTCATCGTAGACATAAAAGGCAAAGTCACATGCAGACTTTTGTTTACTCAAAAGGTTGTCACCACCTTGGCCAAAGGGTTCCTCCCCTCCTTGGCCACGGGTTTGGCTTTGCTTCCGGAGCTCCTCGGGCAAAAAGAACTCGTCGGGAATGACCGAGTACCGGGCAGACATCTCATTCACAGAGGCGGTTCGGTGTCGGAGCCACTGCCGAGCCACGTAGATGGGTGCTCGGATGTGAAACTTGAACTCGACCATCTCAAAGGGGGTGGTGTGCTTGTGTCTCATAAGGTATCTTATAAGTGCACGGTCATCACTGACAGACTTGGTTCCGGCACCATATGAAACACGGGCGGCTTGGACTATAGATGCATCTGTTCCCATACAGTCAACAAGGCGAACGAAGCTCATTTTTGTTGTTTCTACTCGTCGAGTTTTTAAGACGAAGCAAATTATTATGTCAGTGTTTTAGTAAGAGATGCCAATTGTAATTCAACGAGTCTCACCAAGAAGAGAAGAACGTGCTCGTCTCATTATGGAAACTGCTCGGCACTTTCATAATCTTAGAAAAATTAACCTAAATAAAGTTTCATATGCAACTGCTGTGTTCATTATTGATTTTGAAACAAATGTAGTGAAAGGAGCTCAGGGAAACCATGCAGCTCTCAATAGATCTATAAACGCCCTCCCCCGTGTTCGAAACATATTGAGGAAACAACCCGCTGCGACAACTATTCAGGCACATTGGAGAGGTATGCGTAATCGCCAAAGGGCAAACACACGTCGACGTGCCCTTGGAACTTTGCAAGTCATTGGACCAAATGGATCCATTTCAGTTGCTGTTCCATCGTTGAGACGTCGTTAATTTATCTCTTTTTAGGGGACTTGAGATGCTTTGGAAGTTTGTTGTACATGGCTTCAAGAGCAATTCGCTCTAGGAGCGCATCAAATCTTTTTTTTTCCAAACGGCGCACATTTGCTGCAGCTTTTTGAATTGAAAGAGTTTTTTGTCTGTTTGGCGTTGAGGGCATTCTTAATATGGGACACATATTAAAAACGCTCCCGACAGGGTTTGAACCTGTGACCTTGAGGTTAACAGCCTCACGCTCTAACCATCTGAGCTACAAGAGCTCTGACCTACCGGAATCGAACCAGTGACCTAAGGAACTACAGTCCTTCGCTCTACCAATTGAGCTAAGGTCAGATTGTATAAATCTTTTTCGTCGAACAATTTCCTTTACACATTGGACAGTGACGTTTGTCACGTGTACTCAGCCAGCAGTGGTCACAAATGACGTGACCACATGGATCAATAAACAAGTCAATAAAACATTCGCAACAAATTGGGCAAATAAACCTATCATACCTTTCACTGTGCGTATTCGTGAGCACCTTACTCATTGCCTCATATTTTCCCCTAAGTTCCCCACATTGTTGAGTCAGCGTATCAAGACCCGCCTCGGACTCGTGATTGTCTATTACTGATAAGAGCTTCGCCTTTAAGTCGTCATCTTCAACTTTATTTGCAATAAGTTTAGAAACTACGGTTCTTTTATTAATATTGTCAATCGCAAACTTTTTCACGTCATGTTCTCTAACTGTCCTTTTAAACTCCGCCTTGAATTTACCAAGTTCATTTTCAAACTCTTTCCATTCATCTGAAAGCTCACATTCAATTGGTGGAATATCTACAGTTAGATTTTCAAAATTTTGTGAAAGTGGAGTACCAAGTGCGGACCCGAGTGCAAGTTCAAGAAATGCAGTTTGTGGGTCTATAAAGGAATATGATGCCATATGTCTCCTAAATAAAATATTTTTAAGTAATAAATGCTTGGAGATTCTCTCCTTGTTTTGATTGGTTTGCTTTTAATTGGCATGGGTCTTCAGCCTATGTTCCAGAGTGACGTGCAGAGTGATTCCGTCCGTATCGCCAACTCAGTAACTATGATTGTGATGGGCGTCTTTATCATCTTTTACTGGAACACCATTGTTCCATAAAAATGTTTATAGATAGTAAATGTCAGCCATTGACAATGGATTTTTCGTTTTGTTCTTTTTGCTTACCGGTGGTTTAATGTTGACAAACTTTCTCCAGGCTCGTACAAACATGAAAAAACCTTACCAAAACTACTTTGGTCTAATGTATCTATTTGCGGTCGTTGCACTTATCGTAGTTAAAATAAACGACCATCCTTAAATTAAATGACTCATCTCCTCGGTCACATAGAGGGTGTTTGGGTCTCCAAAGTGAGGCATCTCGAAAATATTATGGATCGAATCGCTGAAAAGTGTGGGTTCAACGTAGTTGCCCGAGCTTTTCACCAATTTGAACCCCACGGAGCAACAGGTGTACTTGTTTTGGCCGAAAGTCACTTCAGTGCACATACATATCCAGAAGACAACAAGGTGTACATTGATGTCTTCTGTTGTTCTCCAAAATTTGATCCAAAATTGTGTATTCAAGTTATTGAAGATGAATTTATGAGCCTCGATTCTTCATGGCGACTCGTGTCAAGAAAATGAAATTATGTCATCAAGTAAAAATTCATCCTTTTTATAAACAAAACTTTTTTCGTGTTTTTCACTTAATTTTATAAATGTTTCTTTACTGTACATTCCTTCTACATATTTAAAGTAATAGTTCAGTGTTTTGTAATAGTATATATTATTAAACTCATTATACGGGGTTTCGTGCAAGTACATTTCATCAATTTTTTCATCAGGATTTTTGATATATGAAAAAATAGGTACAACGTTAGGAACTTTATTTATGTAGCCAAATTTTATAATCAATGCACATTTCCAGTGTTTTTTAAAGTAATAATTTACCGATTTAACCGGAACTTCAGATATATATTCGTAAATGTTTGAATGAAAACCAACTATATTACAAAAAAAATCAAATCTGTGTAAAAGAGCAGAACTTTCTGTTAAATCTCCAAGTAAGGTAGTTAAAACGTGTGTTCTTGTTAACATTTTCTCACACTTTATTGTATTTTTCAAATATCTTGAAATGTATTGACAATTATATCGAAACCCGTGAATAAATGCAGATGTCCCGTGTTTGTAATCTTCTTGTTGAGAATTAGAACCTATAAAAAACAAGTTTTTGCATTCTGTACTTTCAAAATGAGGTGTAAGAATGGGGTACTTGTCAACTTTTACAAGTTCTTTTACAAGTGTATTATCAAACTCAAAGCCGTGACAGTATATTAATATATGAAAATATCCACTCATAAATGAATTATTTTTTACATTATTGTGTCTATTTTGATAGTTGTCCCATGCTATATGTGTATTTAGTTTTAAATGATAACTATCAAATGGTGAAAAGTTTACACTTCGAAGATGACCAGGGTAATGTGTTAAATAAGCTAATTTTTGTTTACCAATTACTTTAATTTTATTGACATATGGTTCCAGCCATTTTACAGTTTCGAAAGCTGCGTTTCCAGAACCTATTACAATTATATTTTTGTCTCTATATACTTCTTTATCAATTGGCATGTCTGCGTATGTAAATACTTTCATAGAAGAATTAACTTCATAACACGGTTTCTTGGGAACTATTCCAATTCCAAAAAATACACGTGTTGCAGTATATTCGCCATTATTAATGAAAAAAAGTTCATCTTTTTTTTCTAGAGATGTTACTTCAAAATTATACCTTATTTTAATGTTTCTTAGTTTTACAAAGTCATTTACGTACTTTAAATAATCATCTACATGTGGATACAATTCTTCGGAATAATCCCTAAATGATAAATAATCTCCTAAAAAAGAGTTCCAATCTAAACGAAGATTTCTTGATTTATTTGCTGAAATGAATTTTCTGTGACGTGGAAATTTATGAAAAAAACTACACGGAACACTTGCCTTTTCAATAATGAGATATTCTTCATCAGCAAGAAGATTTGCCATTTGAATACCAGCAGGTCCTGCACCAATAATTATATTTTTTATGTGCATACTTCTATTTTAAACTGAGCTTTTTGGTTAAAATAAACCACGCAAAAACAAGAGCAAGAATTGTCCATCCAGTGATATGATCAAGGTTGTCCATGGCTTTTTTTTGCGATTCTGGAAGGTCTTCATAGGCTTGTTTGTATCCCGGAGGCTTGAATGGAAGCCAAATGTACCTGCCGAAAGGCACTATGGTTGGCTGAAGTTTATCCTTGCATTGGTACGTCCAATCGTACCATGCAAGTGCTATATATGGAAACCAAATCAAAAATGCGAGAATCCATGGGTTTTTATGAGGAAGGTACCAATATCCCGCCGCAAGAACGAGAGTAAAAATGATACACTTTACGTTAAAATGAAAAGGCTGGTTTGGAAATATTCCCCCGGCCATTCTTGTTATTCACTAATATAAAGTCTCTGACCCAAAAGTCTTGAACACTTTTGGGCCCGAGGGCCGTTTTTTAATTTTAATATGCTTCCGTCACAAGTACTACGTACTTGGTCCGTCTAGTTGGAGAATGCAAGGCCGCCCATGCCAGACTGGATGCGCAGGATGTTGTAGTTGACTGCGAACATCTTCTGCAGAGGAGTGGCATAGCCGCTCTTCATGTTGAGAGCCACCTGGGCGTTATCAATGCGAGAGAAGTTGCAAGTGCCGGTTGGCTGGTGCTCCTCTGGCTGCAGGGCGAAGGAGTACACGTAGATGCCGGGGTAGGGGGTGCCGGTGTGGTACAGGTAGGGCTGGTACTGGTTGAAGTACTTGCCGGTCTGCTCCTTGAAGCGGTCCTGGCCGTTGAGCACGAGCTTGAAGTTGTACAGAGGGCCAACCTCCACGCCAATCTGGGAAGCAGATGCCACGTTGGTGGTGGACTCCTCCATCCAGCCAACGTTGGAGGTCAGGCCGGCGGTCACCAGGCCCTGCAGAGCCAGGGCGTTGGAGTACACGCGGGGGCAGCCCAGGTCGTGGGGCAGAGCACCTGGCGCGAAGATGGGGCTTGGTGCGCAAGTGACGTTGACGTTACTGGACAGACCGGATGTAAAGTTCCACAGGGAGTTGTATGCTGTGGACACGGTGTTCTGGTAGCACCAGATCAGCTCCTTCACTGGGTGGTTGAAGGACAGACGGACAGTCTGGGCACCGGGGTTGCCGGTGGCAGTGATGCTGTCACCACCGGTGTGCTGCACCTGCTCAATCAGGTACTCGTGGCCCTTCTGGGCGAAGCGGCGGCGCTCCTCAGTGTCCAGGTACACGTAGTTGGCCCACACCTCGAACACCTGGGCGGAGGAGCCGAAGTAGTTGGTGAAGTAGGCAGTCAGGTCAAAGTCCAGGCGCACCTCGTGGTACTGCAGGGCAATCAGGGGCAGGTACAGGCCGGGGTTGCGGTTGAAGAAGAACAGCAGAGGCAGGTACACGCTGTTCACGTTGGTGGCATCAGCGGTGGGGGCAACGCTAGATGACATCTTGCCGTAAGCAATCTTGTCGCTCTCGCCCAGGAAGCACTCGGCGTACAGACGGAACCAGGTCTGGTAGTGCTTGTCAATGCGCTGGCCACCGATGGTCAACTCAACGGCGGCAATGGCACGCTCAGCCACCCAGCACATGTCAATGCTGCTGCCAGTGGAGGTCAAGTTGGACACAGCCAGTTGAGTTGGCTGCAGACGGACGTACATGTTGCCGACCAGGTCACCGTTGCGGGCAATGGTCACGGACACACGGCCGCTGTTGGATGGAGTACCGTTCACAGTCTGCTGAATGTTCTCCATAGCGAAGTTGGTGTGACGCTTGTACACAGCCTGGAAAAAGGTCACCTTAGGCTGACCAGTCAGATACACATCCTGAGCACCGTAAGCAACGAGTTGCATTAAACCACCAGCCATTTTGTACTATCTCCCAAGAAAAAAATTTAGTTGGCAAATGCGAGACCGCCCATACCCGATGCAATTCTCAAAATGTTATAGTTGACCGCAAACATCTGTTGAACCAGACCTGCAGGCATACCCGTCTTCAAACTGACAGCCACTTGGGCCATATCGATACGGCTAAAGTTGCACACACCGCTTGGCTGTAGGTCCTCCGGATTGAGGGCAAACGAGTACATGTAAATACCTGGGTAAGGGTGTCCGGTATGGTACTTGTATGGCTGGTACTGGTTAAAGTACTTGCCGAACTGTTCAGAAGCACGGTCAGTTCCGTTCAGAATCAACTTGAACTTGTGGAGAGGACCAACTTCCTGTCCGTAAGACACGTTGGCAGTTCCGTACTGTGGCAAACCAGCCTCGACCCAGAAGACGTTTCCGGTCAAAACGTTCGACTGAACAGACAGGTTAGAACCCTGTGTCACACCACTTGGAAGAGACACGTACAAGTTAGAAGACAGAGTAGATGGAACATACAAAATAGGGCTTCCTGTGTTGTGTGGCTGGAACAGAGCACCAGACTGACACAACTTGTTTGTATCAATAGTCATATTCACGTTTGCGACATTCGATGAAAAGTTCCACATGGAGTTGGGGTTGGAATATGGGGCGCCGTTCTGGTACACCCAAATGAGCTCCTTTACTGGGTGGTTGTACTGGATGCGAATGACGCTTGGGGTATTCTCAGAAGAGCTACCGACAGGGTCGCCGTTCACGTGCTGGACTTGCTCAATCAGGTACTCGTGGTTCTTGGTGGCAAACTTATCACGCTCATCCTTTTCCAGGTACATGTAGTTGGCCATGACGAGAGGAGGATTTGTGCCAAAATAGTTTGCATAATTTGGAGCAATGATGAAATCGATGCGAACCTCGTGGTACTGCAGAGCTGTCAGTGGCAGGTACAGACCGGGGAAACGGTTGAAGAAGAAGAGCAGAGGCAGGTACACGTACCCGGTGGATGTTTGATTGACGTTATTTGGCACTGGGAGAGATGCCAACTTGCCATAGTTGAACTTTTTAGACTCGGAAAGGAAGCACTCGGCGTACAGACGGAACCACAGCTGGTAGTGCTTATCGATAGACTGACCACCGATGAAAAGTTCCACAGAGCTGAAGGCACGTTCGGCGACCCAGCACATGTCAGCAACTACGTTGTTTGAGGTGAGCTGAGCATTTGTTGTTGGAGTTGGTTGAAGTTGAACCCACATGTCACCAACCAGATCACCGTTCCGGGAAAGAGTCACGGACACAAGACCGCCAGGGGTGGGGATACCAGCCAAAGTCTGGGGAATTGCTTCCATGGCAAAATTGGTATGGCGCTTGTATACAGACTGGAAAAAGGTCACAGTTGGCTTTCCTGTGAGGTACACATCTTGTGCTCCGTAAGCTACAAGTTGCAAAAGAGCTCCACCAGGCATTTAGTATTACTTGCGATTTTAATCACGACCTATTTTCTACATAATTAATACAAATGTCTCGCCGTCCAGCACCCCCAGCAAAGATGCCACCACCACCCCCACCCGAGGAAGAGGAGGATGAAGAGGAGGAGGAGTTTGAGGAGGGACCTGACTTTCTCGAGGCCATGGCAAGTTTCCTTGCAACTGAGGATGGTGAAACCATTGCAACCATTCTGACAGCAACCAAGGATGCCACAGAGAAGATTGCTACTCAGCTCGAAATGCAGAACAAAATCCTCGTCAAAATTCTAACCGAGATGAAGACCAAGGCAATTCCTGAGGTCAAGGAGGACACCGAGCCTTAAAAAAGTCTGACGTGAGATTATCAATGGTCCATACAATTAGCAAAAACGTAACACCCGAGCATGAAGAAGAAATTAGAATTGCAAATCAGAATAGTGAAGTAAACTCGTGGACAATACAGGAACTTGAATCAAAGATATTAGAAGCAGAAAAGGATGCTGGGTTTGATATACGTGGAAATACACTTGCCGCCGAAAAAATGTGGGCCTTTGTACTTTTCCCGGAAAATCAAGAGAGAGATCAGGACCGGTATCCCAGAAATTATGAACGTGAACATATTAAGATCCGAAAGGAACGTTTTATTAATAGTTGTAGAACCCTTTTGACCCGTATCGATTCACTTGAAGCAAACAAGGTGTCCAGTAAAGATATAAATGGAGATGAATTTACACTTGAATTCCGTGTTCGCAGACTTATTGTGGACCGACAAGAAATGTTTGAACAATACAATATTTGGGAACGCAGGTACAACAGAATCAATAATCCAACGCTTGCAATTGATAACAGCGATATGAGCCTAAAGGATGATGACAAGTTGACTTCGTACCAAAGTCTTTTGTTGTACCTCTTGAAAGAGGCTTACGAGAATGGTTACAAACGGTACAAAGGAAAGTGCTGTACTCAAATTCGAAACACACGTGCATGGAAACCCGTCAAGGAAGTGAAGGACTTTGTGTACGATGTGACCCAAAAAGAGGACAATCCTGAAATGTGGAAGCATCTCACAAGCAAAGGAACTCTTGTAAATGATGTCGTGAGACACCTTACAAACTGTATTGACTTTCAGTTTCCAGAAATTAAAAAGGACAGACATGTGTGGTCATTTCAAAATGGTCTTTTGGTTGGAAAAGACTGGATTGAAGAAGAGAAACAATACAAGATTCGGTTTTATGATTACAACTCTTCAGAATTTAAAAACTTGGATCCGACCATCGTAAGTTGCAAGTATTTTGACCTTGAATTTGACCCATGTGAAGATATTGAAGACTGGTGGAACATTCCAACACCTAACATGCAGCGTGTCCTTGACTATCAGCGTCTCGAAGATGAAGTGTCCAAGTGGGTCTATGTATTCATGGGTCGTTTGTGCTTTGATGTCAATGAAATTGACGGGTGGCAAGTTATTCCTTTCCTCAAGGGTATCGCCCGCTCGGGAAAGTCTACACTGATAACCAAGGTCTGTCGCAAGTTTTATGAAATTGAAGATGTGTCGGTGCTCTCTAACAATATTGAAAAGAAGTTTGGTCTGTCAAGTATTTACAATGGGTTTATGTTTATTAGTCCTGAGGTCAAGGGTGACTTGCAGCTCGAACAGGCTGAGTTCCAGTCTCTCGTCTCAGGTGAGGATGTGAGCGTGGCTCGCAAGTTTGATACTGCGTTAACCATCCAGTGGAAGACGCCCGGCATCTTGGGAGGAAACGAAGTTCCAAACTGGAAGGATAATTCCGGTTCAATTCTGAGACGTCTGGTGACTATCAACTTTGGACGACAGATTGCTGATGATCAAGCCGACCCCCATCTCGAGAGGAAGCTCGAGGCGGAGATTCCCGCCATCTTGTGCAAGTGTCTGCGGGCATACCTCGACTATGCACACAAGTACAGTGACAAGGACATTTGGAACGTCTTGCCCAAGTACTTCAAGGTTGTTCAGAACCAGGTGGCAACAGTCACAAACCCTCTTCAGCACTTTTTGTCTTCAGAAAAGATACGTTACGGCGCAGACTTGTTCATCCCACAAAAGGTCTTCATCACACACTTCCAGCAACACTGCAGCCAAAATGCGCTCGGAGACAAGCCCAAGTTCAACCAGGATATTTACGCAGGTCCGTTTAGTTCAAGGGAGCTCGAGGTTAAGATGGACTCTCGCATCTACAACGGGGTCACATATGCAACTCAGCCATTCATCTTTGGAGTTGACTTGGTTCAGTCGGAAAATTAAATGTACACGTATTTTAGATATGAATAATTATGGAAGTTTTTTATCCCCTTCAAACTTTGAATTCAATCTTCAAAAACTAAACACAGAACGAAACATAAACGCCCGGGTCTCCGGGGTCAAACTGACAACTATGGTTTCAAAGGTAAAGTACTCAGTTCCCTTTGAAAAAATACTCACAATGGGTACAAACTTTGAAGAGATTTCGGCATTCCCTGAAAAGAGTTCTCATGCGGTTATTCGCAAGACAAAGACAAGAAACATGACCACAAACAACTTTAAAAACTTTAGGACAAATACTAAACTCATAGATAAAGTGCGTTCAATCAAGGTGAAGTTTGACGGGTTTACTGTCATATTTTACAGAACATATTTTGACATTTTTGGAGTTGATGCATGGGACTTGGCCAAGGATGCCATTATAGAGAATGGTTGGGCAACTGATACATTGCGTGAAAAATTAGTAGAGTTTCAACTTATAAACGGAAAGTTTTCTTTGGGTAAAAAGGTGAATACCGAAAAGTTTGCACGAGCCGCCTCTGTCCTTGACAGAAGTGCCTATGAGGTTCATTTTGGTATAAAACCAAAAAGAGGAAAAGGTGGTGTAAAGATGCTCGAAAGATACAACTACCAAGAAAGAAACTTGGGCCAAAACTTTAATGAAGGATACGATGAGGAAGAGCAAGTCCCTGTAGGACCCGCCCTTGAATACGTAAAACGTAAAATTCCAGCTGTTATTATAAAGTATAAACCGGCCCGAATTACATATCAGGTGTTTAGCAGTGGAATAGTACTGTTTTCATACCCAGGAAATGGTATGCCCGATGACATTCGAAAATTCTTTGTTAAAATTCTTTTTTCACTCCAGTATGCTTTTGAGAATGTAAATGAAGCAATTCCTGTGAATAAAAATTATCCAAACCATCCAATAGCTCGGCAACTCGGAAGAGGTGGGTTTGCCTACAAGGTTGGAAAGGAATCGTTCACTGTTATACCCCCACATGGGTTTTACATTCGCCCCGGGCCAAACCAAAAGCCACGTCTGTACAAGTGGCTCAACATGAAACTCACAAAAAAGAACGCCACCATGGTCGCCAAGGCGTATGCAAATGCCAAGGTGAATATTCCAAACCACACACGCAAAGTGTTCAAGAATGAATTTGGATTAAACTTGGAGGTGCCTTCAGAAAACAAAAAGGTGTATGCAAACACCTCGAACAGACGTGCCCCAAGCTGGAACGCAACAAAGCCCGGGTTTTACGTTCGCCCAGGACCAGGCAAACAGCCATACTGGGCGGCTATTCCGGCTGGTATAAATGCTGGACGCAAAACAGTTGTAAAGAGGTACACAAATGCAGGTGTCAATATACCTCAATCAGTTCGAAACATCTTTAAGATTGGAACTAATGTCAAGACGGCCGGAAACAGAACGCACAATGTCACCATGGGCAATAACGACATTCTACGCATAAATGGACGCCAAGTCACTCGTTTAACAAAACCAGAACTTTTAGCCATTGCGAAAAACTTGGGTATTCCACAAGCAACCAATTCATCAAACAAGACAAACCTCATCCGTTTTATAAAGAACCACAGGGGTCTCAAGACGAAGCAAGAGGTTGGCGAAGCACGTGGCAAAGAACTTGCACAGAAACGCAAGGAGGAAAAGGTCGAGGCCAAGAAGGTACGTGCCGCACAACAGAAACCTCTTGAAGAGGAACTTCAGATTAAAAGAATGGTCAAAGTTGTTCTTGGGAATAAATACACGAATCAGAGAGCAAATAACTTTATTACTATTTATCGGGGACTTCCATCGGGACAACGGGGAAAACCTCTAAAGGCGAACCTTCAAAAAGCACTTGAAAAGTTTGCAAATACTATTAAACGCACTTGAGTATATCAAACACCTTATACAAAAGGTTATATAACTCGTCTCTTGTTTGAAGCTTGGAAGGGTCGATAATCTCCATCTCAACCTGGTACACTGTGTCTTGGTCGCAGTCCTTGTCCTCCGGGGTCCCCTTCACCATGCTCAAGTCGATAGAGAGGTTCTTGCGAACAAAAGACCAACGCTCTTTGGTCTTTTGCTCTGTACTTGTCTCTTCACCATCATACTCGAATGGTTTCTCCGTACTAATACCGAGTCGAACATCAAATGGGTGACCTTCTAGCTCAAAGTCATCCACCTTGACACGCTTCTTAATCTCTCCAATCTGCTCCTCAGTCTCATCATTCACCGTCAGTCTCTTGTTGCCATCGAAATAATAGACAGTCACACTTGAGTGGTTTGTCTCCTCCCACCCCTTGTAGTTGTTCAGAGACTGAAGAAGTTTCTTAAAAGTCTCTGGACCGACATTCGTGTCGAAAGTATTCTTCGACTTGCGGCCAAACCGAATTTCAATCTCAGTATCCGGCTTGTTCTTGTACTCTTCGATAATCGAAGCCCAACGGGCAAACATCTTATCCATTACTGAACATACACACTCAATCTCTAAGTGTTTGAGGTACACGAAAACTTAGAGAATAGGCTTTTAAGTTTACCAAGTACAATGAGAGGTTTGCATAACCTAGGCAATTCGTGTTATTTTAACACGGCTATCCAGTGCCTGGCTCATGTCCCACCTCTCACAAAGTACTTTTTTGATGCCGATTTATCAAATTGTACGTGTGATATTACCAAAGAGTACCAAAAAGTTGTAAAAAAGCTTTTTGTAAAAGGTGAAAAAAGTCCTGTAAGTCCAAGTGATCTTCTAGGTGCTTTTCGTGTACGCTTCCCTCGTTTTTGTTTTGGACAACAACATGATGCCCAGGAGGTTGTCCTTGTTCTCATAGATGTCTTTGAGGAATCCCTTGGAAAGGAGTTCATCACAGACTTGTTTAACGGTGAGGAAGTCCAAGAGACGAAATATTGGGGAGGTTCCTCAACAATAAATACCCCATTCACTACAGTCTTATTGGATGTCTCCGAGCCATGTCGTCTCCAAGATTTAATGGATGATAAACAAAAATCAATTTTGATTCAAAATTACCAAGACGAAAAGGGGGAGCTTCACCCAAAGGCTGAGGTTACTCATCACATTTCTAGGTGGCCCAAGTTTATAAGTTTTACATTTTCCATGTATGAACACAAGTTCCCAATTGAAATACCCTTTGAATTTGAAGGACGAAAGTTATTTGCGTGTATCCTCCATCAAGGTGTCCAACACGGTGGGCACTATGCCCTCCTTGTAAGACGGTTCGACAAGTGGTTTATAAAAGACGATGACAAGGTATCTGAGTTACCTGATATACAGACACTACGAGGTGAGTTTTATCAGGCATGGTATAGACCAGTAAAGTCACTTTGATTACACGAGTTCATGTTTTTGTATATTTTCACGAATATTCACGAGAGTTCTAAAATAGGTCCTTCTGTTGTTTGCGTGGCTCTTGTCTGTGCGTATCTTTTCTACAAACCACCCAAGGTCTCCGTAGCCGCACTCGACAATTGTCCCGTCAGCCAAATTTGGCCGACGATTCTTGAGATGAAGGTGTGCTTCCAAATAAGGCACACCTCTGTCTTGTACATACAAGTCTCCCCCATTTTTTAGTTCAAAGTCGATAGTTATCTTTTCCCGGGGTTTCCACTTGAACATGGTCTCGTGAGTCCCCATTCTGATAGGTTCCTGAATAGGTGTAAATATGTACCCATCAATGTCGTACTCGAACGTATCCGGTAAAGGAGTTCCTAAAGGAACCATAGACTTGACACGTATCTCAAAGGGGGCTTGAGCCGTCTTGATAATGGTTTTTACAGCTTTCTTCGCCGCCTCGAGCCTGTAATCGAGTGGCTTTTGTATGAGGTCCTCTCCCTTGACTTTTACCGCATCGTGAACCATAAAGAGCTTTTTCCCCGTCTTGGTCTCTACAAGTTCACCATCGAGGAGTGTGTCTCTTGGAACCTTTATTTTGACAGGTTCTACATTGAAGGCTCTGTTGACAATAAATACACCGTCTTCAATGCTGGCCAAGAGGTGGCGAACCCCATCCGTCTTTTCACAAACGAAATAGGGCTGGACTTTGAGCAAAGGAAAATGACGTCGCTCTATCGAAACAGGTTGAGGTCCTGGAAATCTGGTCCCGTCAGATTTCCACGCCTCATGGATGAAACGAAAAAGGGTTTCCCCCATGTACGTCCTTGATACTAGAAAACATCAAAACTCTAAGCCTCCCACAAACACGAAACTTTTAGGGTTCCAAGCGAACTCCGGAAGCCTCGAGAATATTTCCAAAGCACTCGTGCACAAAATGACACACGACGATCGCCTCGGTTGCGACACCAACCTTTATTCCGATATCTTTTAGTTTTTTGAACATTTGTTCGGGCTCATTTGGCAATTTGATAATTTCCTTCCCTCCACGTATCTTTTTATCCACGGGCTTGGTATCCATTGCCCACACACGTGCGCTTGTCGTCTCACACTCGTAAAGACCGTCCGCAAGCTTCTTACCAACAGTTGTGTCAAACTGGAGACCTCTCTGTCCGGCTGGCTCCTTACTTCCCGCCTTGGTCTTTTTCTCAAATGAGCCCCAATCGATACCCTCCTTGACTGCCGGAAACACGAGAACCTGAACACCCTTTTCAAATGGCTCGACCACTTTACTCAAAATTTCATTGTTCAGGTTTGTTCCATACTCCATCCAGAACAAACGCTCACCCGTCTTGATAATTTTTGGAAGAGATGACCGATCCTCTACAAAGTGAATTTCGAGATGAATTCCTCTCTGCATACAAATCATATGCAGGTTCATCATGGTGTGCAGGGTTGTTGCGCTAATAGACTTGTTGCGTGTGACTGCACAAATATGAAGAACCATTTATTTTACAAGTTTTTTAAGCTTTAAGTCGCTCGTCTAGCTTTCCCTGGAACCGAATATTTCCCACGTGTCCTAGGACGGTCATGCAGTCGGCAAAAATCTGACCGCCCATTTGCTGCCACCGCCGACAAAAGGCGTAGTCTTCCGAAAGGTACCTCTTTGTCTGAGGGTCAATCATACAATCAAAAACAGCAATGTACTCGTCGAGATCCTTATTCTGGTGGTCGTTAATACACCGCAACTCTGGGTACTTTTCAAACATCTTTGTAAAGACCTCACGCTTGATGAGCATAAACCCTGTCGGACCGTCAAGCACTTCGGCAAACCCATTTTTAATCTGAGTCTGTTGATACCGAAAGTTGAGCACGAGGGACGAGGCGACCCGAGAGAGGTCCCGACCGCTCTCACCAGACTTGACATAGTTTTCGGCACTGTCCCACATGACGGTCTTTTTGGGGTAGGCTGCAACCGCCACGTCATGCCCAGACTTGATAAGACGGATAACAGACTCGGGGTCAAAGTGAATGTCGGCGTCTATAAACAAAAAATGGGTCGCCTGGGTCTTTTGGTAAAAACGAGCAACGGCAAGATTACGGGCACGGTGGACAAGGGACTCGTTTTCTGTTGTATCAAGCATCATTTGAATGCTATTGGCGGCGCAGACACGCTGAAGGCGAAGCATAGACTCTGCATACGCCTGAAGACAAATGCCTCCATAACATGGAGTGCTGACAAATAGAATAACGCCAGACATTTCTTAATTAAACAGTCTATGTTTTAAGTTTCTTAATAATAGTCTCAATTTTAACAAGAGTTGGTTCGGAAATATCACAAATTTTGCAAATTTCCTTCTTGTCGGGCTTCAGGTTCATGTTCATCAACGTGAGGTAAATAACTGCACAGCAGATGGCCTTTGGCGTACGTCCCATGAGCTCCACACACTCTTCAAGTTCATTGCACTTTTTAATAATCTGCATTCTGACCCGCCCTTTACTCTCCTCCGGAACAATGGTGATGTGGTTAACAAATCTCGGAACCAGATCAGCAGGCTTTGTCACGTGAACCTCAGTCTCAGGGTTTTGCTCCTGATACATGTCAAAAGTTCTTGAAATGTCTCTTGGAGGGATACCAAACGCATCCGCAATCTCTTGTGTTGTTCGAGGACATCCCATCTCTTTGCATGCTTGAAAAATACAGTTTGCTTTGATGCCATTCCGCACGGCTCCCCGAGTCAATACAGCCTCAGTGAACCCCTTGTACTTGAGTTTGGCTGCATACATGACAGTTTCCGGGAGTGCGAGAGTACCTTTTCCAATTCTGTCCATTTCTGAATATGCATGGAAAAGTGCTCTGTCTTTGTGATTCATAGCCTGATGCGTCTGTATTTTCTTCATAGTGGAGTTTCCGGTAATCATGGTATTCATCTCCCACTGTCTCGAAAAGAGTTCACCGGAAATTGGCCCACCTGTTCTGGTCGGATCAATTTCACCAGTATCCTCGGCTCCTGTCCTCCACTCAGGTTCATCACTTATGAATGCATTATCCTGAGCTCCACACTGGGTACAGGTTGGGAGATCAACCTCAACTCCATCAAACGTTTTAGGGTGCCCACAAAAACGACACAAATAATCTTCAACGTTTGAACTCTGAACTTCTACGTTGGAAACACATCGTAGAGCCTCAAAGTCTTTCCAGGCTTTCTCGAGTATCGCATCCATCTTAACATAAGAGAGTGCGTTACCCAACCGTAGAAAAAACACGAAATTTTAGTATATGCAGGCCGCAGTCCCCGTTGTCGACCACGTGAAACGTTCTGCCATTCAGGATATTAAATCAGGCGGAATTTTTAACATTTTCAACATTGTCGCCGTTGTTGCCATTCTTGTGATTGGCTATTTTCTTTACAAGAAGTTTACTGAGAAGTTCCAGAAGGGGGCTATCAAGCTACCTCAGGTTCCAGTCAAGGTGACCAAGGAGGCAACCCCCCTGGTCGCTCAGGCTGTCGAGGTTCCACCTCCAGTTGACGATGCCACCCCTACGTCCACATAGAATCAATAACACCGTGTTTTAGACACTTTTTAGCATTCATGTACACATCCCTTTTGAGTATTCTTTCCAACTTGTTTTCAGGTATTTTTGTCTCTTTCAAATAAATTTCACGAAAACGTTCCATAAACTGTTCCAAATTTTCCATTTGGTCCTTGTAATCTTGGAACTTTCCCCAAGACCCATCCATATTTAATTGATGTATTAATATGTATGAGTTTGGCGTCATATGCCTCGTGTATCCACCCAAAAGAATGAAGGTTGCGGCACTCGCACACAGCCCGTCGGCGATGGTTCTCACCTTGACACGTGTCATGGAGGCTATAGCATCCATAGCACTGAGCCCAGAATGAATGTCACCCCCGTCGCTTCGGATCCAGACCCGAATTTCTGGTTTTGTAGAAATGTCCAAGTCGAGATACTTGTGAAGAAGCTCTTTTTCAAGTTTCTTGAGTTTCATATTCAACTCAAGAACCGTGACTTCACAGACTTCACAGTAAAAGTAAACATCGGAACCTTGAACCTGAACATACTCCTCTACGTCTGACTCGTTAGACATTTCTTTAGAGATGCTACCGTCTTGGCTTTTATCTTTCGAAGAGGACTCAAATGGTTCAAAACGTCGATGTCTTGGGGTTCAAGGTTGTACTCTCGTAGAATTTCACCGTTTTCATGTTCAGCATACTCTCGAAGAAGAAGCATTTCTTCGAATGATAGACGTTTTCCCGGAGTTCTTTTTGAAAGAACTTCAAGTCGTTTTTCACGCATACACATGTTCTGGAACTTTGTCCATGTAGAACCCGGTCTTAACTTTGTTCCAAGACTGTGCTTGAGCTCGACTGCGGGCATGATGCACCCCCAGACATTAAAGTAGTGAAGATACTCCCAACTTCCATCATACACTTTTGTTTCTATTATATCTGCAACACTGAACATTGATGAAATTTCAGCCAAGTTCCCTTTTCCATCCACATAATTTTCATGCAAAATTGATGAAATGTTTCCGGGTTCTTGAATGGGATACCCTATGTACTGGGCAGGGTTAACATTTGTTTTTTTGGATACAAGTGAGTTTAAAAAGTCTCGAGGTGTCTGAAATTTGTCTCTTATGTCAGACTTGAATTCAAGACTTTGTTTTACAATACGAATATCTCCTTCACACGTCTCAATAACTTTTTGATCCGCCTTTGGGAAGAGTTTTTTAATTTCAGATGGGGTTTTTATTGGCACATTGTACACATTCATTTCAAAGTCGAACTTTACAGGTATTTGTGAAATAACTACAAATTGTCCGAGGGACGGTGGTTCTTTTATTTCCCGAAGTCCAATGAGATCATATACACTCTCGTACTCATCGAGAACTACGGGAAGGGGGGAATTTTGAATTTTAATTAAGAATTCACTAGTGGTTTGCTTACTTCGCAAGATGTCGGCGGTCAACTCAAGGTACCTCTCAAACGTGTGATGAATAAGCCACGTCTTTCCGATACCCGTCTTTCCAAGAACACACACAGCACGACCGAGTTTCGTAATTTCATGTTCATTTTTTTGCTTCGGAATAGGAAGGTAGCGATCCATGGGGAGTGAAATAGATGAGGAGGAAACTCTTACTAAGCAGATCCTAAATATGATCTTGGAAAATAACGCAGTACGGGACACTGCCTTCCCTTATATTACAGGGTTTATTGTTTTTAATGTCATCATTCTTATTTTACTAATTTATATCTCTGTAAGAATTAGTATAAAATGACCGTAAAATTGTACAAGGCTCGAAACGGCAAGCACAAGTTTATGGCGGTTTTCCCAGACGGTGCAGTGGTTCGGTTTGGTCTCCAGGGGTACTCTGATTATACGATGCACAAGAACAAACAGCGTATGGAGAGTTATGTGCGTCGCCACGCAGGGTCAGTAAATGGACTTCGTTCCAGACGGGAAAACTGGTCAAAGTCAGGTGCAAAGACGGCTGGTTTCTGGTCCCGTTGGCTCTTGTGGTCCAAACCAAACTTTACATCTGCTCTTCGAAAGACTGAAAAAATACTCGGGCAAAAAATAGTATATACAAGATAGTAGAAATGAGCATAGAAGGAAAACTTGCAGCAAAGGCTGTCGGGTACGCCGTCCCAGGTGCAGGAGAGCTTCTCATGGCAAAGAATGCAGGACAGGGGGTTGCTCGTCTTGCATCCTATGGCATCGCAGCATGCACTTTCAGTATGTTTGCAGTCTTTGTAGGAACTCTGGCCGGGTGGATACAGCAAAACAGTCTCGGAGACAAGGCTGACCAAAATAAAAAACAAAATTTGTTCAACACTTGGATAGCTTTCTTGGTACTTTTTGCGTGTTGCTTTTTGTTGTGGTTCATCGTACACAGGGGGGCCACATTCAAAATTGGAGGCGTATTATAAAATATTGAGACATAGTAATATGGGTCTCAAAGAAACCATGATCCCAATCGCATTCGGTGTTATTGCTGTACTCGGTATAGCAATTTCATCAGCCCTCATCAATACTTTCCTGAAGCTTCCATCGGCTCAACAGGACGCAAATGCCCGAAACAATTTTAACTTTGCAATCTTTTTACTTGTTGCATCGATACTTGGCTTGGGTGTTTCAGGGTATTTTGCATTCAAGGCTTTCAAGGCACCATCGGCTGAAGCGATGGCTGCAGCTACGGCGGCGGCAAGTGGTTTTCCAAATATCAAGGCAGTCGAGGCGGTTGTTCCATCAACTGAACAAATTACTGACCCAACAGCTCTTCCAACACCAAACGCCGTACGTAAAGCACAGCAAAACATGAATGTTGCTATAAACGGCCTCATAGAACAACTCGGACAAACAAAAGCAACTAAAAATCAGCAACTTCAGGCAAAACTCGCAGCTTTAATTCAGGCTGCTCAGGCTGCCGCAGCTTCTCAGGCTGCAGCTGTTTAAAGAGACCCTGGGGGTTTGATAGGTGTAGGTATCTGTACGGGAATGGGAGTGGGTGTAGGGGGTGCACCTGCGATGCGCTGCTGAAGACCGGTCGTAGTACGATTAATCCGTGCATTCAAACCAGCCTTGGCTGAAGTTGCAAATTGTGTTCCAACCTTTTTAGCATAGTTTGGTGTGAAACCAAAAGAACCTGCGACTTTTTTCACTGAGTTTGGTGTAATACCAAAAGAACTCGCCGTCTTTTTCAAAGATGCTAGATTAAACCCAGTTTTCTTTTGGCCAAACATTTATTATTACTCAACACTTTTTTGAACGTATCTTTTTGGGCACGTTGCATGACTTGGACTTGCGCCCATACACTGACTTTCCATCGACTCGTACTATATAACTCCCTTTCAGAGTTACATAGAACGGACGACCTTTTGTGTTTTTGTAAGGGGTAATTATCCAAGGAACTTGTCCAATTTGACGCATGAGTGCTTGACGTCTAGTAAGGCCTTTTGACTGTTTCATGAGGGCGTTCCTCCTCGAAACTTTTTTAGGTGACACTTGTTTCAAAAGCAAATTGCGACGGGTGCTCATACTACTTAGAAATAAAAATGTTTAGACAGAGTACCACTTGATGGTCTCGCTCGGGCGGGTACCCCTACCCCCCTTGTCCTCAACAGATTCTTTTTATGTCCTTCATCTCCCAGTACTCAAGCAAGTGTACAAAGAGTGGACCGAGGCTCTTCCCCATGTAAAACCATACTATGCAATCAAATGTAACTCGACTCCAGAGATTGTGCGAGAACTCGCCAATCTTGGGTCGAACTTTGATTGCGCAAGTCCGGCCGAGATACAACAGGTCTTGGACTTGGGGGTTGAGCCAGAGCGAATTCTTTATGCAAATCCGTGCAAACGTATGGAAGATATTCGTTTTGCAAGAAAAAATAACGTAATGCGGACCACGTTTGATAGCGTGTGCGAGCTCAAAAAGATTGCGGCAGAGTTTCCTCGAATGAAACTCCTTTTGAGAATTCGGGCAGATGATCCATCTGCTCGGTGCAACCTCGGTGTCAAGTACGGTGCCGAGGAGCACGAATGGGACACCCTTTTGTTCACGGCGAGGATGCTTGGACTTGATGTTATTGGAGTTTCCTTTCACGTCGGTTCATTTGCATCGAGTTCAACTGTCTTTTATGACGCTATGGAAAAGGCTGAAAAGGCACTCAACTTGGTTCGGGAACACGGGTACTCCCCGCACATTATAGATATAGGGGGTGGTTTTAGTCATACTCACGGTTTGCCAAAGACTATCAGTGCTCCACCAGGCGTCACCTTGGTTGCCGAACCCGGCAGGTTTTTCGTTGAGCGTGTGATGGAGTTGCACACACCTGTGATTGGAACAAAAGGTTCGGGCCTCACAATCAGTGAAAGCCTGTATGGTGCATTCAACTGCATCCTATTTGATCATGCTCAACCCCACATCAAGGAGGTTCATGACGAATTTGGAAACAAAATTGAGGGACAACCTATCAAACGTACAATTTTCGGATGCACATGTGATGGGGGTGACATCATTTACAAGGAGTACGAGGTACCAGAAGGTACAGACTTTGGGTCATGGATTGTCTGGGACAATATGGGTGCATACACGTGTGCGGCAACTACCCGGTTTAATGGTATTGCGTTCAACGATAGACACATAAATATAATTACATAACAGATATGAAATTTCCAGAACCCGTTTTAATAACAGACGCATTTGCAGTAAACAGTGAATTTCAAGTTGAAAAAATTGACGATGTTGTTATTATCGATAATTTGTTCAAAGATTGGGTCAAGGTGAGAAATTGCTTTATATATTCTCCGCCATTTAATTGGAAAATGCCGAAAGGGACACGTAACTTTATAGACTATTACGATTGTCGACACTTTTTTTCACATTACGAGGGGTTTCCATTTGATGAGCCTTTGCGTAAAGTAATTAAACACGTGTATGGAAACGATACAGAGCTCGTTCGAAATGGAATACGTACAAACTGGTTTAAACAAATAAAACCAAAAACATCTGAGTGGGCCCAATTACATTTTGATCACACAAAACCAAATGAAGAGTTTACAATGATTACATTTTTGAATACAGATGAAGAATGCTCCGGTGGAACATCAATATTCAAAGGTCTGAAAGACATTGATGGTCATACAGGTATGGATTATTGGTCAAATTTGAAGTATTATGGAAACCCATTGAACATTGAAATGAAACCCGGAAGAACTATTATATTTCCATCCGAACTTGTACATGCCGCATGGCATCCCATTGATTCGTTTTATGACTTTCCGAGACACAACATGGTGTGTCGGTTTGTTCCTCTATAAAGGTTAAGAGTATCTTGTATGTATGGTAAAACTCGGGTATGTTGATAGTCTTGATTCAAAGGTTCGAAAGGTTTGTGGAGAATACCCCGAACTCAACTCTCGGATAAACTCTTTGTACCAAGACAAAAAGTTCCCAACACGTGCCCAGTTTAACAAGGCGTATGACGATTACTACTTTGGCAAGATTGATACCAAGTTGAATCGTAAAAAACAAGTGGTAATACTTACACCAGAAGACTTGGATCAGTTTAAACTTGAAGTTTCCGAAGGTGAATTCGAGGAGGGAGATTACTCAAAGATGTTTGAAAAAATTGAAAAATTATTCAAGCTTCAGAAAATTGTTTTCTTTTATGATTAATAATGAAGATTGTTATCATTGCGTTCCTGCTTGCCATTCTTGTCATTCTGTGGATGAGAAGAGGGACAATTGTGAAAAAGTGTCCAGCCGGATACTACTATGCTCCATGGGCATCTTCAGGCTCTGCGTGCATACCCATAGGTATTTCTTCGTCGGAGGCGGGTGTGTCTACGGATGCGACCCGTCCAGAGGTTTACTGTACGCTCATGTCACCGGCTTAATTTGTACTTTATAAATATGAAGTTAGTAAACACTAACGAAATTTTCGAAATAAATGAAGAATTTCATGTTGAAATAATTCAACTAAAAGACAACCAAAAAATAACTGTAATAAATAATTTATTTAAAGACTGGAATAAGATTCGTGAATTATTTTTAGAAACACCTGCACCTATTTTTAAAAGCACTGAAAGGTGTGCAAACTTTATAGATTACTACGAGTGTCGACAGGAAATATTTATGTATACTTCTAAATGTACAGATTGTTTAGGTGAAATTATTAAACATGTTTATGGGGATACTATTAAAAAATCAGCAAACGTAGTACGTGGACGTTTTTCATCAAACATGTTTATGCAAGTAACTCCCCGTTTAACAGATTATGGTATTATACACAGAGACGCTAAAATCCCTTCATATTCCGTTATAACTTATTTAAACACTGAAGATGAATGTTCGGGGGGAACTGCATTTTTTGATGAACCTTTACACATTGTTGAACATCATACAACATACTGGGATAAACCGACTACAGAGCCTTTATACCATTTTAAAATGAAGCCAGGTGTTACAATAATATATGATTCACGCATTTATCATGCGCCATGGCATCCAGAAGACTCATTTTACACGTATCCACGTTTGAACGTTTTCACTCGTTTAAACGCTCGCTCACAAGAATCATCGTCTCCATGACGTGTTTTCTTCCCGGTTCATCATGTTTTGTATTTGAAGAATATCTTGAATAAGGCACCTCTGTGTACCTCACCTCGTAGGGTCGAAGTATCTCTTGCCAACCCGCAGGACCAATGATACCTTCATCATTATAGGACACAAGTGTAAACTTTGAAACCTTCACACACCGTGCAATAAGTTGACGCATTGCCCGTGCAGCCCCAACCTTGTTGTTGTAGTCTGATTTAATGCGTTCCTTTGGCAGACCAGTGACTGTATTCACATTCACCGGTCTCTCATTTCTGAGAACCACATTGTGTAAAAAATAAAAAGCCCCATATTCGTGTTCATTGTATGGGGGGTCTAGGTATATCAAATCAAGCGAGTTTTCGGGAAGACGGTCAAGGAGGGTGTTCACTGGCTCATTATAGCAGTGAACGTTCAAACAGTTTTTATTAAAAACTGGTTGTTCAAGAATCATAGGTTCTTTGACTCGGTCCCCACACAACTCAAATGTTCCGACACCATCTCTTTTCGAAAAGGCTTTGAAGTGTCCATAAGTATTCGCCCTTAGAGACATTTGTATAAGGATGGGAACCAGGCACCAGTGTTGAATATCCGGTTCAACATTTTCAGAAATGTACCGTCTCCATGTGTCTATCCTTAGGGCATTTTCATGAGTAAAGTAACACCTCTCACCCTCTTGTACGTTTTCTGTATCAGCCGGAGCATACAGCTCAGTTATGATTCCGGGAATCAATTTTGAATTAAAATTCATAATTGAGAAGTGATTTTTGATTTTTTCTTTTTGTTCCTCGGTAGGTACCTCAAGGAAACACCGTGCTGCCATGTAAGAATACATCTCGAGGTCATTTGCATGAATCTCAGATGCGTGTTTTGTCAGCATACGGGCAACTACCGTAGACCCTGTAAACCCGTCAAGTACCTGAAGTTTCTCCTTTCCAAGTATTTTCTTTACATCGAGGACAACCTTTTCGATATGCTCTAAAAGTTTTCTCTTGTTCCCGAGGTAAGTAAACATAGGTTGAAATACATATTCGTCCTCCATATATTTGTCACAATTTAATTCTTTAAGATTAGTACTAATGAACACAGTTGTTATTATTATCATCTTCATTTTGTTGGCTGTGTGGTTCCTGACCCGTCCCCGTCTCGTGTACGGTGGGGGTCGGCCCAGTGACCAGTTTGTGTCCATGTGCCCTCCAGGCTACATGCCCACGGGAAGTGGCTGTGTTACAACTGATGAGGCGATTGGGAGCATGAAGCCTTGAGTTGGGAAAACTCATCTGAAAGTTCTTGATGCCACGGATACAAGACAAAGGTGGCAAAGACTGCAGAGTAAAAACTTATGAACAAACCAATAACTGGTACCCATCGTAAGAGTTCATGCACCTTGTTGGGCTCTTGGGCCTCAGGGTCCATATATTATCATTACATAAAATAAGAATGCCTCGTCACCCTCGCCACACTCGAGTACGACCTGGTGGGTTGTCTTGGCCCGAACGGTACTTTTCAGGCTTGAGTAAGTCTATGAAACTTCAGCGTGAAAAGGAACTCCTGAAACGAAGAAAAACACCATACTCTAAACTCCGTCTCGGAAAGTCGAATGCAGGTGGTACAAAAAAACGATCAAAATGGACCGAGTTGTTTCACAAGGTGTACCCAGAATTAAAGTTTAATAAAAATGCCATTTTCCGCCGAACGGGTATTCCCAGAAAGAACTTGAACACTGTATACAACAGGGGGCTCAAGGCGTGGAAGACGGGTGGTTCACGTCCAGGGGCAACTGCGGCTCAGTGGGCAATCGCCCGTGTTTACAAGTTTGTACTAGTTTCGAAGAAAAAGGCCCCGAGGGAATGGTACGTGACCCGGTTTGACCCGAATGCAAACCTTCGACGATGAACCACCCAACACCAGTTGCAGCACCTACAAGACTTGCGAGACTTACAATTCCAATTGTTACAGCTTTGTCCATTTACTATTAAAATATTATATTATTTAAATGAGTAACTCGCAGAGTAATATAAGATCTATTGGAGGGACTGTTTATAGAGTACTTGGACCGCCTTCAAATTCAAACTCAAACTCAAATAACAATGTCACGTCTCGAAACCCAAATAATATAACAGTAAGACGTATTCGTAATTTTTTAAATTCTGGTTCACGAAATGTTCAAAGGGCTCGGAGATTTGAGGAAAACTTATTGTCTGTTCACAGTCTCTCGAACAATAATCTCAGAAACCTTTTTGGTAGACTTAATAACATTACTCGGCACAATCAGAGACAGGGTAGGTATACATCAACTCAGCCAAATATTGATCCTCAGGTACTGCGACAGGTTTCACAGCACATTCTTGGAGGTACCCGTAGAAACTTAATGGGAAATTTCAATCAAGCAAACACAAATATGAATAAAATTTACCGAGAGGCTGTGCGGTTGTCAACTTTAAATTTGAACAAATTTGGAAGAAATAACAGAAGTAAAGCTCGTTCATTTATTACAGCAACCATAAATGCACAAAATGGAAACGAAAATTCTTTTCGGTACGCACTTTCACTTTTAAACAATGTGAAGCGTATTGGAGGTGGAAATATACCTTTGAATAAACGCCAAGCAGCTCACAGAGCTGCAACGACTATTCAGAAATATGCAAAGGGAATGGCTGCCCGGAAGAGAGCTGCTGCTCGCCGTTCTCGTGTCGTACGCATGCCAAATGGTACATACGTAATTGGAGTTCCGACGAGACGTTAAGAATCTTCCCTTCTCCCAATAAAGTACTCTTCTAGTTGTTTCTCAAATCTTTTCCCCTTGTCTGAAAGCTGTAAAAGGCCTTGGTCTGTGTATCCAATGTCCTCAAAAGGATCAAACTTGTTCTTTGTCAAAATGTCCCAACGCTCTCTGTATTTTCTGTCTGCAAATGATCCATGCCATTCGTGTACTATAGTTCCATCAAGCCAATCAACTGCAAGTTTCTTTACACGTACTTCATACATTTTAAGTAAAATTTTGTAATTTTCGTGAAGGTTCCCGGGGCAGGTTTGTTGACCGAGGCCTGCGAGTGACATGGCCATGTGGCGGTCGGCCGAGCCTAGTATTGCCCAATCAACAAGTCCATCCATAGTTCGATAAGCTTTTTTAGTACATGCCCATGCAAAGCCTGTGTGCCAAAATCCATACTTGTCATTCGGTGTCCAAGGTGTTTTACTTCCTTTATACATGTAAGCAAAACTCTTGTCAATTTTCAAAACTTCACCCTTTGGTCCCAAGTTGACTGCATTTTGCCACATTTGCAGAACATCACACGACCGAAGTTTCTCCTTTGTTTCACTGACCCAATTTTGATTTAAAAATGTAATGTCGGCATCTATCCACGCAACAAACTTCCAATCCTCTGGGAGTGACTTGATACCAATATTGATAAGGTTTTCCTTAATCCATACCTTGCTCGTTGATGCCACTTTTATGTGCTTGTAGACTGCAAGTCGACTGAGAGGTGCTGGGCCTTTTACCTCGACGACAACCAGTTTCAGGTTACTGTACCGTTTGACAAAGTCGAGAAATAATTTTCTTCGTTTTTGAAAGCCGCAATAGTTGAAGTATGGTAGTATTATATAGAGTGGGTCACTTGAGCCACACTTCATTCTGTAATAAACTGAGGTTTTTCTCCAAATGAAAAACGTATACCAACGGGATTAGGACTACCTTCACTAAAGAGATATCTACCGTTTCTATGTTTCCATACTGTTCGAACCTGAGCCCCTTCTGTATATGACCAGTTTTCCCCGTCAAAGATGAGACCTTCGTGAACTTCAAATTCATACTCTTTAGGTAGTACATTGAAATATATAGCTTTTCGTTTGTCTGGCCAATATCTCCATGATACTTGGGAAAGTGAGAAAGGTACAAAGTTTGTTTTTGGGAGTTTTTTATATATTCCAAGGGCTCTTCGGGTGTCTATATCTGCGTGAAAGGCTATCCGTTCAAGGATTCGTGGGTTCATT
>Ga0164297_10000735_pt1 | contig 38622 bp, 40 predicted proteins | sample GEODES058metaG_FD_113539 | JGI IMG/M metagenome (GOLD analysis project Ga0164297, IMG submission 113539) | Dystrophic lake water microbial communities from Trout Bog Lake, Wisconsin, USA - GEODES058 metaG | ecosystem: Environmental > Aquatic > Freshwater > Lake | place: USA: Trout Bog Lake... | reverse complement strand
TCGTCAAGCAAATGGTCATAACCCGGAATACCAAGCGCGGTCGCGCTCATTGGGCTCATGCGGCCAAGGGTGTCAATATATTCATCAGATATTGCGAAAATTTCAGAACGATGTGTAGTCATTGCGCAATAATATTGCCTCAACGTTTTCATGCATAGAACGTGCCGTGTACGTATGATCTACCAATGAAGGCACACGCGGGTGAGCGAGCGCGCAACACGTTGTGGTACCTCTTCTTTCTCATGGGCGTCGTATCTATGGCATGGGTTCCCCGGATTCCCGAGATCAAAGCGGAGCTACACCTCAGCGACGGTCGTCTCGGCTTCCTATTGCTTGGTAGTACATGTGGTGCAGTGATCGGTTCTCAACTTGCCGGCAGACTGATACACACCTTTGGCTCCCGAATTCTCGCAAGCGCAGGTTCCGCAATCCTCTCTCTCGGACTAGTTGCCATGAGCGCCTCGCATCACATACCACAATTATTTGCGGGGCTCTTTGTTATGGGAACAGGTTACGTAACGCTTGATATTTCTGTGAATACCCAAGCAGTCGCCGTAGAAAAGATACTGAACAAACGTTGGATGTCGACCTTTCATGGAGCGTGGAGTGCCGGCGCATTTGTGACAACGGTAACTGGAGGACTGGTAGCACATATCGCATCTCCGCACTTGGAGTTAGCAATAGTCGGACTTGTTGCGCTCTTTCTTTTCATTCCTGGGCTCGCATATTTACTTGATGGCAACAATGACGGTCATAAAGGTGAGAGCGGGGTCTCTGAAGGAAAGGTTCCATTGTTTGGAAAAGTTTCACTTCCACTGTGGGCAATCGGAATTGGTTTGCTTGGTTGCTTGCTGCCCGAAGGAGCGGCAAGTGACTGGGGCGGAGTATTACTTCATGATCATATGCGCATCGGAAAAGGAGCGGACGCGGTTGCCTTTGCAACTTTCTCACTCGCCATGATCACAAGTCGACTCTTAGGAGATTCATGGCTGGCGAAGTACGGACCGCATCGAACTGTCAGAGTCGGTGGATACACCGCTGGAATATTTTGGGGGCTCTCCATTGCAATCGCTGTTCCGCTTTCGGCTCATGCCAAGATTCCAGCACTCATCATTATTTGCCTCGGATACGCTGCGGCAGGTCTCGGTATTGGCCCCATGGTGCCGGCTTTTATGAATGCGGCTGCAAAGGTTCCCGGTATTGCTCCATCTGTAGCACTTGGGCGAGTGAATATCATCGGCCTTGCTGCATTTTTCATAGGACCGACTCTTACAGGTGGAGTCGCACAAATAACTACTCTTCCCCTGGCGCTTGGAATCTCGGTAGCGCTCCTTATATTTACGGGCTATCAATCCCGCGTGATTCGGCCTTAACTCTTGCTACCCTCATAGCGTGATTACCGAGGCACTCACCTTCGCCTTCTTTTTACTCATCGGCCTAGAGATCCGCGAAGATCTAGGGCACCCCAAGGAGATTGCGCTGCCCTCACTTTGCGCGCTCTCCGGCATGATCTTCCCGGCCGTGATATTTAAAGTTCTTAACCATCATGGAAGCGCATGGGTTGTTGCAATGCCAACGGATGTTGCTCTCGCCCTAGGTGCGCTAGCACTTATGGGCAAGCGAGCAAATCCAGCCGCACGATTATTCTTGTTGTCTCTCGCGGTTGCCGATGATTTCTTCTCACTCGTCGTCATCGCGATCTTCTTTCATAGCCATCTGGACTTAAGCAGCGCCATTTACACGATGGGAGCGGCGGCTATTGGCGTCGTTCTTCCTAAGCGTCAAACTCTGATCAAGTACTTTGCGCCGATTGTTACTTACATCGTTATTCCTCTTTATATTTGGATAAATCTCTTGCGACATCTCGAGTTTTCACAAGCAGGTTCTTCATTGAGCGTTTCGCTCATAATCGCACGTGTAGTTGGAAAGTGCCTAGGTATCACGCTCGCAGCATGGGCAATAACAAAGGCAACACCACTCAAACTTCCAGCAAGTATCAAGATTCGCGAAGTGGCGGGGGTAGGACTTTTAGCAGGAATGGGGTTAACTGTTTCGCTTGTGATAGCAAAGATCACAACTCAAGGGGCAACTCAAATTTCGCAAATCAAGATTGGGCTCTTTATCTCGGCACTGATCTCTGCGTTATTGGGAATTCTCTGGCTTAACGTAAGCGCGGTTCGGCAAGAAGATTAATGAGTCAACGTCACTTTGCTCAATCCTGCAGGAGCATCGGGATTAAAACCGTTGTGGACGCTGATGTTATGGGCAAATCTCTGAATTAAGATCGCATCTAAGAGCGAGGAAATCATCTCATCGCCTGCCGGACATCCTCCGACCATCAGTCCGCGACTTGGATTTACGCCGTGTCCAATCCAAAATAATTCGGCATTTGACGTGTAAAGACGAGGCAAAAGATCGGCGAACAAGTTTTCCGGAGCACCATGCGGGGCGATGACGATGACCTGTGCATCTTTGGACATTGCCGATATTGGACCATGTAAATAATCTGCGCTCGACCAACTTTGAACCGCTATATGTGAAGTCTCTTGAAGCTTTAAGCCCATGTCCTTTGAGTTTCCATAGCTTGATCCGCGACCAATGATGACAACCTGCCTAGAAAGCTGAAAGACCTTTACTACTTTATCGATCTCAACTTCCAGCATCGATGGGGCTAAAGATGTAATCAATTCCAATTGCGGATCCTTCTTTGCCCAAGCCATCACAAACAAATAACTGGAAAACATCTGCGCCGCATAACTCTTGGAGGAGGCCACGGCCAACTCAGGGCCCGCGCCAATATTTATGTGAAAATGTGAAGTTTGGGCCATAGGAGATGAATCATCGTTTGTAAATGAAATCGTGAATGGGCTGGTCTTCTTTGACTCCAAGAGGTAATTCAATAGATCCGGAGATTTGCCGCTCTGACTGATTGCAATGACCAGCGTCTGTTTCAAGTGCATTGAAGCCTTGTAAATACTTACGAGCGATGGCGAGGCGAGGCTTACTGGTAGGCCTAACTGATATTCAATGAGAAATTTTAAGAAGTGCGCAGCATTGTCCGAGGAACCTCGTGCGATGATCAGAACATTTGATATCTCGCGGTGGCTCATCGCATCAACAACTCCCTGAATATTTGTAAGGAGTAGATCCCCCCTTGAATAGATATCAGGAATCTCTGCGATCTCTTTCCCCATAATTTCGCCGAGTTTCATACTAAACTCCTCTCATCATTTGCATTAAAAAATCCATTATTAGTTATCCCGGAAAGGAAAATCGATGGCTACTTCCGGCACTTTTGAAGACGACCTCGTTATTGGTATTGACGCGGGTGGTACCGAAATAAAGGCTGGAATACTTAGTGGTGGTGAAATCATTGCGCAGCGCAGATTTCCCACCGAACGAGAATTTGGTCCAGAGCATTCTGTTGCACAAGTCTTGAATGCGGCTATAGCGATGCACGAAGAGTTCCCTAGCGCTCATGCGATAGCCCTAGTGGTACCAGGTGTCATTGATTCCAAAAATGGAATCGAAATATTTTCCGAAAATTTATTGTGGAAGAACGTTCCCTTTGGTCCCGAACTTGGACGCTTAACCGGTTTGCCATGGGGGTTTGGCCATGATGCCCGCTTTGCCGGAGTAGCCGAAGCCACGTATGGAAGTGGCAAGGGATTTTCTGATTCGTTCTTTCTCGCAATCGGCACTGGTATCGCCGGCGCGATGATCGTTGACGGTGAGCTCATTGATAATCCTTATGGTGGAGAGATCGGCCACATGGATGTCCATAGCGGTCGGCCATGTGCGTGCGGAGTGAATGGGTGTCTGGAGAGCATTGCAACTGGACCATCGATTTATGCGTATTACGCGGAGTTAGCCGGGATTGCAGAGACAGCGGACACTCCAAAATTTGGAGCACGTGAAGTTTTGCAGGCCGCAAACGATGGTGATCGACATGCCCAAAAAGCGTGGGGCGATGCCACTCGCTCACTGGGTGAAGCACTTGCTGCATATGTCTCCATTCTTGCTCCCGATTTAATAATCCTTGGTGGAGGTGTCTCCAATGCTGGTGCCGACCTCGTTGAGCCAATATCCGCATATTTGGAATCAAGACTCACCTTCCAAAAGCGACCTCGCATTGCACTTGCCGCTCTGGGCGATACCGCCGGAATGATTGGTGCGGGAATATTGGCAAGACGATCTTTAGCTCAACATCGCGAAAACACTCGTTAATCCATAAATGCTCCGCCGTTGACAGAAATAGATTCACCGGTAATAAAGGATGCATCATCCGACGCTAAGAACGCGACCACTTTTGCAACATCTTCGGGAAGTTCAAGGCGACGCAAAGGAGTGTCATTAATCCAGAGCTTCTTTACGCTTTCAGGATCTGTTCCACGAAGTTCTGCTTCCCATGCAAGTTCGCGATCCTGCATCGGGGTCGCGACGAAGCCTGGACATACTGCATTAACTAAAATTCCATGATGTGCGAGTTCAAACGCCATCGCTTGGGTAAGACCCATGACAGCAAATTTGCTCGCGACATAATCGGCTAAGAATGGAACACGACCTTGCTTGGATGCCATAGAAGCGGTATTAATAATGCGACCAGGCTTACCCAGCGCAATCATCGCGCGAGCAGCTACTTGGCCACAGAAAAATGCGCCGTAGGTATTTACTTCAAAAGTTCTCTTAAGGTCTGCTGCCGAAACATCCAAAAAGTTCTGCATCTTTGAAATTCCGGCATTTGATACCCAGACATCCAGCGCACTGTGGGTTTCGACAACCTCATCGACAAGCTTTTGACATGAATCGGGATCTGTTACATCAATGAACTTTGCCTCGCTACTTTCTATACCCGCAGCGACTTTTGAGGCGCTATCAATATTTATGTCCGCGACAACAACGTGATAGCCACGTGCCCCCAAAGTGGTTGCGATTGCGGCACCAATTCCTGACCCTGCTCCCGTAACACATGCAATTGGTCGTGACATATCTATCCCCTCGCTATTCGGTGTGAAAATGGAGTCAACGCTGCTCCAAGATTTAAGAACTGGTGGTACTTCTCTTCGTAAATTGCGGTGTTAGATTGGTTCGGCGCAATCTCTTCCCCGACTTCAAGCGCAGTGTTCACATACGCCCAGTCATCGATGGCTCCAGTGCCGATTCCTGCAATGACTGCGGCGCCAAAGGATGCGCCTGGATGGTTAATAATTGAATGTAATTCTCGATCAAGGACATCTGCCAATATTGTTCGCCAGAGTCTGGATTTTGACCCGCCATTCGTGACGCGCACTCGAGTGATCTCCACTCCGCCTTCAGCAAACACATCGAAATGAGCTTTAAAGCCATAGGCGATCGCCTCTAAGAATGAGCGATGCAAATCTCCGCGTGTAGTTCCCAAATGCATTCCGATAACTGCACCACGTAGATCGGGATCATGAAGCGGGGTCTTTTCGCCGAGAAAATAAGGTAGCGAGATCAACGCTCCAGGGCTTCGCGAAGCAGCCTCAGCGTCTAAATCTTCAAGAGAGGCACCGCCCATAATCCCTTGTTCCCAGCGCAATAACGATCCACTCGTGGCCATGCAGCCGTTAGGCATCCATTTGCCCCGAATCGGATGGCTATCAAGGTAAAGCCTGCGGTCCAGATGAATTGAATCCGCAACGACCAAAATGTCGCCAGCTCCTCCGAGTTTTACGAGGCAATCACCCTGATTAACCAAGCCGGCGCCGTATGCCGACAAGACATGGTCCGCTCCACCAACAACGATTAATGTTCCAACTTGTAATCCAGTTTCTAAAGATGCGCGTTGCGAGACGGTGCCAACTACATCACCTGGATGTCGCACATCCAACAAATGGGGCCACTGAATTCCAGTAACTTCTTGCGCAAGGGGTAGTGGTTCCAAATCGATTGAGTAGAGTCCGCTTTCTAGCGCCCAATTGGACTCCACATGTGGTTCCACACCCAGTTGCGATGCGATCCAATCGTAAGAGCCCATGATCGCCGAGATGCTTGGATATTTCTCGCTCTCGTTGTTTGCTAACCACAGAATTGTTGGTGAGACAGATTGCTGCGAGAGTACCGAACCCGTTAAGTTAAGTAGATCGACATCACTGAGTTTCTCTTTAAGGAACTCAATTTCTCTTACGGCACGCGCATCATTTTGCAGAATAGCTCGCCTTAGCGGCTTACCCGTGGAATCGACCACAACAACTGCAGGGACCATTCCGCTCACAGAGACTGCGGTAATTGCTGTTGCACTGCACTGAATTTCACTCAGTAGCGTGGGAACGACAGAACAAACGGCCGACCACCACTCGATGGGATCAGCCTCTGCCCAACCAGGTTGTTCGCTAAATAAATCTAAGGGAACACTGTGAGTAGCTACGATCCCCTCTGCCGGATGAAGCAGGATCGCTTTTAGCCCTGATGAACCTACATCTAGACCTAATAGAAGTCCGGAATATTTATCAGGCACTTCGTGCCGCGTCCACAAATCTCTTGACGCGCTCTGGGTCAACTTCATTCCATGTATACCCATCACGCTTCAAATAACTGCCAACGATGCAACCATCGGCATATTTGAAGAACTCTTTGATGGTGTGTGACTTTGCACCGGTGTTGAGCAGAACGGGAATATTCGCGGCTACAGACTCGCGGACTTCGGCAACTGTTCTCACATCCGGCTCGCTGCCTGCCATTGGTCCAGAGACCAAAATGACATCGGGCATCGTGGAAACCACTGTGGAATGGGCTATTTGAGCGGCGGTTCGAGTACCAATAGGTGAGGCAAATTCGGGGGTGATATTTGCAAAGATTCCCAAGTCTTCGCGGCCGAAAGCTCTACGATCGCGAAGCAACTTCGCAGCATCCGGATTCCAAGGTCCCATGTCAGACTCCCACGAACCTGAAACAACTTCACGCATAAAACTGGCTCCGGTACCGACCGCGATTGCTAATGCGGCCTGTGCATCCCACAGGTAATCAACCCCGAACGGACGATCCGTAGGTTTGCATTCAGTAGTTACACGTGTCATCACAGCTGATGCTTCCAGGCCTGCATGAAGTTGGTACGGACGATCTCCTTCATTGCAGAAGAGAATTGCGTCGAAACCTCCTTCAAGCAAGAGCTCTGTATCTCTCTTTACATGGTCGATGAGCCCTTGTACTCCTGCAGCCGCATCAAAGAGTGGTGTGCCGGGTAGTGGCGGAACGTGCGCCATTGCAATGAGTGGCTTATACGAAGCGCTAGCTTTTGGAAAAATGGTATTAAAGCGACTCACGTGCGACCTCCTGTTGTATCGGTTCAACGTGCAAAACTTCTACACCTTGCTCCTTGATTGCCATAATTGTTTTGTTCGTTGCTAATGCGTTTGTAATCAAGAGATCGACTCTATGAATTGGAGCAACATTGATAAGTGCAACATGATCAATCTTTGTCGCATCCGCTAGAACAATGACACGCCTTGCAGCGCTCATTGCAGCATTCTTTACGTAAGAATCATCAATATTTGGATCGGTGAGCCCCTTCTCCACTGAAATTCCGGCAACGCTCATGAAGAGCGCATCACAGTTGATGTTCTTGTATGCCTCGAGCGCCTCTGGTCCCACGAGGTTCAGTTCATCAACTCTGACCATTCCGCCGGTCACAATGGTGCGCACGCTCGGTTTTGTATTGAGTTCAGAGACGATTAAGAGTGAACTGGTAAAAACAGTAAGTGGCATATCGGCTGGAATTGCTTTTACAAATTCATGGGTGGTTGTTCCACCGTCGATGATGACGGTTTCATTCGGGGCTAGTTCGTTTACGGCTGCGCGGGCGAGCGCACGCTTCACCTCAGCCTCTTTGCCAGATCGCAGCAGGACCGGTGGTTCAAAAGAGCGGCTCTGAATGGAGATAGCCCCGCCTCGAACCCGCCGGGCGCGACCCTCGATCTCCAGAAGATCCAAATCCCGCCGGATGGTCATCTCTGAGGTGCCAAAGGTCATGGCAAGCTCAGCGATGGAGGCCTCTCCGTGATCTTGGAGGCGTTGGGCGATCGCGCCTCGACGGAATTTCGAATCCATTTTGCTACCTTATGCTCCTTTTTCACGTTTCTCAATAAAAAAATGATAATTTTTCACAGTTATAACCCAAAATTACCATCTAATTCACGAAAGTTAACATTTTCACGGCGGTGCCCTTCGAGGTGGATGGGCAGCCGTTCCTTCAACTCCGAAATTGTGGAGGCGGTGCCCCAGGCGACTTCACTGATAGCGCAGAGTCTGGGGAAGGCCATGTAATCCAGGTGGCTGGCAGTGTGGATGTATTCCGTCCAAAGCGCGGCATGAATGCCCAACAGGTTGGGCCTCAAGCCCGCCGGAATTTTTTTCAACTCTTCGTTAAAACTGTAGCTTCGCTCAATGGTCGTCGCTAACGGCGGTTTCGTCTGCGCGATTGGTTCACTGATATCGGGAGAGTTAGCCCAATCGAGATAGAGGTATTCCATCGGAGCGAGAATTACCGAATAGCCCTTTTCCAGCGCCTCGAGGCCTTTCTCCATACCTCGCCATGCCATCACTGTCAGGCCGGAAGGGATTTCATTATCGGCAACTTCATCCCACGCTAATACTTGATGGCCTTGAGATTGGAGGACAGCCGTTAAGCGGTCGGTATAGAGCCGCTGCAAATCATGAAAACTCGTGAAGCCATGTTGTGACATTACTTGTTGGGCAGCTGCGCTCTTTTCCCATTCAGTAGTTGGACACTCATCCCCACCAATATGGAAAGGGCTTCCAGGGAAGAGTTTTCCTACATAGAGAACAACTTCCTCTGCAAATTTCAGAGCGGCCTCACTCACATTCAAAACGTGTTCTGATATTCCCCAATCGGTCCATACTTCAAAGCGTTCTCCTGTATTGCCTAATTCAGGGTATGCGGCGAGAACTGCTTGTGCATGACCGGGAAGATCGATCTCCGAAACGATTTGGACACCACGAAGCGCAGCGTATTGGCGAATCTCCTGCAGATCAGCAGCTGTGTAGAACCCACCGTGGCGTATTCCGTCACTTGTATATCCATCATCTGCGTGTGCGACTGGCGTTGAACTACGCCACGCTCCTACAGTTGTGAGCAGCGGCCAGTCAGGAACTTCAACACGCCAACCTTGATCGTCATTCAAATGTAAATGTAATTTATTGAATTTGTGCTCTGCAATTAAGCGAATGAATCGTTTAACCTCAGCGACCGTGAAGAAAGTTCTTGAAACATCTAAATGAACACCTCGCCATGCAAATGATGGCTGATCTTTAATGGAGAGAAACGCGCCAAATTCATCTCCTAGTTTTTTCAAAGTTGTCAGACCATAAAAGGCACCCGTTTGCGTAGATGCGCTAATTTCGATTCGATCGCCAACAACGATTTCATATCCCTCTGATTGGATCCGTGAATCTTCGAGTACTAACACCTCCGGCAACTCTTTAAATTCCAAAAGGGTGAGCAACTCAACCCACTGTGGTGGGAGCGAGATATCTCCCATTTTCAAGCCGTTTTCCAAGGGATCACCAATTATCACGGTCTGCGGTTGCGGAATCACTGTCGCAAGCTTGCTCTGCATAGATCTCATTGTGAGACCGCGAAACAGGAGACGTTGTGTTTGATCGAGACTTCTTGCAGATGCGGATCTGTAGTCCGACACTTATCCATGACCAGCGGACACCGCGGAGCAAACCTGCATCCTGGTTCTGGATTAATAACCTTAGGCGGCTCACCCAAATCTCCAGTGTTATCCAACTCAACGTATGGCAAGCGTGGATCTGGAGCAGTGGACATTAAGAGTTTGGTGTACGGATGTCGTGGTGTTGCTACAACATCCTCGCTGGGACCTTCCTCAACAATCTTTCCCGCATACAGGACGATCATTCGATCGGCGACATACCGGGCACTGGCGAGGTCGTGTGTGATGTAGAGAATTGAAACTTTCTCTTTCGAACGTAGATCGCGCATCAAATTAAGCAAACCTATGCGGATCGAAACATCGAGCATAGATACTGGCTCATCGGCCAAAATCAAAGATGGGTTTGATGCAAGGGCTTGCGCGAACCCGAGGCGTTGTCGTTGTCCACCGGATAGTTCATGTGGGTAGCGTTTGAGCATTTCATCGCCAGGAGTAAGCCCAACTTTTTCTAAGAGTTCAACTGCAGCAGCAACTCTCTCTTCTTTAGAGAGATCGCTTCGATGAAGTTTGAGCGTACGGAGAATTCCATGACCAACTCGGTAAACAGGATTGATTGAACTAAAAGGATCCTGGAATACCAGCGGCATGCGGCCACGTAGCGTTCGCTTATCAATCTCGCCAAAGGCTTTACCTTCGAATGTGATTGAACCTTGGGTGGGCTTATAGATGCCAGCCAGGATGCGGGCGATAGTGGATTTGCCGGATCCCGATTCTCCAACCAATGCAACGATCTCGGACTCATTGATATTGAATGTGATGTCATCGCTCGCATGAAGCGAAGCTTGTGACCTGAAGTTACCGACTTTAAATACTTTCGTGACTTTATCAACAGTTAAAATTGGTTTATTCATCTCTGAATTACTCATCAGCGCGCCCCTTGCTTCAGAGCATCCGTAGAGAAGAAACAGCGCGAACCATGGTGACCTTCCTCAACCAACGGTGGCTCCTCTTGTCGACAGATCTCCTGAACCAATGTGCAGCGCGGAGCGAATTGGCACCCAGGTTTCTTATTCACCAAGGCAGGTGGATTTCCCGGAATTCCCAACAATTCTCTAGATTCACCGATGAGCGCTGGGAAGGCCTCCATCAGCCCGAATGTATAAGGATGCTTTGGTCGGTCAAAGACTTCTCGCGTCTCACCAATCTCCACAATTTGTCCGGCATACATGACTGCGAGACGGTCGGAGAAGTGTGAGACGACGTTCATGTCATGGGTTACGAAGATAACGGAAAAACCTAATTCCTTCCGAAGTTGTTGTACCTGGCTCATAAGTGAGCGCTGTGCAACAACATCCAGCGCGGATGTTGGCTCATCCATAATGACCAACTTTGGATTGAGAAGGAGAGCCATTGCGATCATCGTTCGCTGGCGCATTCCGCCAGAGAGTTGAAATGCATAAGAGTCCAGGTGAACCGGGTCAATGGAGACCATCTTTAAGACTTCAATGGAGCGCTCCAAAATCTTTGCATCGTCCCAATCAGTATGAGCCTTGCAAGTATCGGCTAGCTGCTCTCTAATGCTGACCGTTGGATTGAGGGCATTCATGGCGCTCTGCATGACAACAGAGATGTCCCGAGCACGGATTTGGCGGAGAGCTTCATCATCAAGCGCCATGAGATCAACACCATCAAAAATTACGGAGCCAGCAACGATTTCTGCTGGGCTGCTCAGCAACCTCGCAATTGCAAAGAGCAAGGTTGATTTGCCACAACCGGACTCACCAACAATTGCCAGGAATTCACCGACTCCTAAATCAAAACTGACACGGTCGACGGCCTTCGCAGCGCCTTTAGCGGTGGCGTATTCGACTTCTAAATTGCGTACTTGGAGAACTGGTGATTTCATGCCTTCACCTTGCTGGCTTTCGAACGCGGAACAGGGCGCAGCGCGGGATTCGCTACCTCATCAAAGGCGTAGTTCAACAGGGCTAGCGCCGTTCCCAAGAGCGCAATAGCGATACCGGGGGCAAGTGCCCATAGTGGCATTCCGCTAGCCAGCGCTTCATTATTTTGTGCCCAATACAACATCGTTCCCCATGATTCAGTGTTGATATTTCCAAGGCCCACGAATTGCAGCGCTGCTGCCGCAAGTACTGCATAGAGCGCGGCGCCTAAGAAGTTTGCAACGATGAGTGAGGTCATCGGTGGCAGCATCTCAAAGAGAATGACATACCAACTCGATTCACCGCGTGCCTTGGCCGCTTGCAGGAAATCACGGTTGCGGAATGAAAGAGCTTGAACTCGGAGTTGGCGCGCACCGTATGACCATCCTGTAATAACCAGCACCGAAACCATCAACCAGAAATTTGAAGCTTTAGCGTATGCCGTAATAACAATAATCAACGGGAACGTCGGAATGACCAGCACTACGTCAGTCATCAGCGAAAGTCCATCATCGATAAATCCGCCAAAGAACGCGGCGCTCACACCAACGATGACGGAGAGAATGGTGCAGAGCAAACCAACAATGAGCGCGATCAACATCGATTGCCGCGTGCCCACTATGACTTGCGAAAGTACATCCTGCCCAAAGGATGTTGTACCGAGCCAGTGCTCCCACGAAACCCCAGCATGAGGTGTGAAGACTTCGGCAGCTGGATCGTATGGTGCGAAGAAAGTTGGAAATGCGGTAATGATCAGGAGAATCACCATCATGAGTGAACCGATAGCGGCTTTGCGACTGCGCGTACAGAAACGATAGAACTTTACGAGACGTACTCCCAATGCGTGAAGGATGCTCATTGGTTTGCTCGCGTTCTAGGATCCAAGATCGCAGTGAGAATATCTGAAATAAATATCGCGATCAGAACAGCTACCGTAATCAAGAGGAAGAGCGCCTGCATGAGCGCATAGTCTTCGTTCTCCACAGCCTGCAGGAGCATGAAACCTACTCCGGGATAGTTATAAACATATTCGACCAAAATGGCTCCTGATATAACGAAGCCGAGTGACATCGCGAAACCCGTTAGATTAGGCAAGAGCGCGTTTCGACCTGCGTATTGCCAGATAATTCGGCGAGGCTTCAGACCCTTAGCGCGCGCCATCTTTACATAATCTTCAGATAGCACCGTGATCATGTTGTTGCGCATAGTGAGAATCCAGCCACCGATTGAGGTAACCAAGATCGTGGAAGCCGGCAACACCGCGTGCCATAGGACGTTAGCCACGAATCCCCATGTCCATGTTGGTGTGATGGTTTCGTCATATGCGCCTAGTAGCGGGAACCAACCTAATGTAAGTGAGAAGAGCCAGACGGAGAGTAGGCCAACCCAGAAATATGGAAAGGCTGAAATCACAATAAATACCGGAGGGACGACGTTGTCCAACGCTCCTCCGCGGCGCCAAGCTGTGAGCGCTCCAAGGCCTGTGCCAATAACAAATCCGAGAATTGTTGTTACCCCGACTAGCGAAAGCGACCATGGAAGCGCTTTCGCTATGACGGAGGAGACAGAAAGAGGGAAGTAACTCACGGATACTCCGAAATTCCCGCTTAATGAATTTCGGAGATAATCAAAGTAGGCACTGATCAAACTTTGGTGAGTATTAACACCGAAGGCGACTTCGAGCGCCTTTATTGCATTTGGGTTTACGTGGCCATGAAATTTGGCCATCATCGCTTGCGCAGGATTACCCGGCATGAGACGGGGAATGAAGAAATTTAGAGTTAGTGCCCCCCACAGGGCTACGAGTAGGAACCCTAATCGTCTAACTAAATACTTCATTCCCCATCCTTTATCTATCGATAGTTACCGGCATGGGCCGGTGACGTGCGGTGAGATTGCGCTTATGCGCCAGGCTTCAAGTTGTCGAGTACATAACCCCAGTCCGGAGTGTTGTACAAGCCTGGTTGTGCATAAGGGTTACTGGCCGTTGGGTAACCAGTAAATGCCTTCGAGTTGTACTGGAACCAGTCAACTTCTTCGAGTACAGGAATGACTGGAACTTGATCAACAAGCAGCTGTTGCAACTTGTTGACGATGGCATGTTGATCAGTAGCACTCGTCGTCGAGGTGTATTGATCAAGTAGCGCATCCGTAGCAGGGCTGCTGAAACGCTCCCAGTTCGAAGTTGCTGACTGTCCGATAGCTGCAGAATTCTTCGAGTACAACCATTGACGGAACTCGTAGAACGGAGTTGGTCCTCCACCCTCAGCGTTATAAGCAAGTTGATACTTTCCTTCATAAAGATTGTTATAGAAAGTATTTGAAGCCTGTGGGCTTACAGTGATCTTGATTCCAACTTTTGCGAGCTGTGTAGATACAACTTGCATAGCTGCAACCCAGTCAGAGTATCCACCGTTGGTAGCCAATGTAAGAGCAAGTTCTTTTCCGCCCTTTGCATAGATTCCCTTTGAATCCTTTACATAGCCATCGGCCTTAAGAATTGATTCGGCCTTTGCTGGGTCATAACTGCTTCCTGCTGATGCAGTTGCAGCAGAGCTTGACCACGATGTAAATGTAGGTGTGACTACGCCAGTCTGGTTTGCTGGTGGCTCATAACCATATTCACCAATGCTGTTAACGAGCGTGCGATTGATTCCGTAACTAATCGCCTTGCGAACAGCTACATCGTTAAGCGGTGCAACTGTTAGGTTCGGGAAGATCGCAACGTTTGCAACAGGTGGGAACCAATAAGTATTTCCAGCCTTCTTCTTCACGTAGTAAGAGTCGATGCTAGGAATGAACTGGGATCCCCATTGCGATTGTCCGGTAGCCAAATATTGGTTACAGGTGTCATTTGAAAGGAAGGCAGGCATATTCACTGTCTTAACAACAGCCTTGCCAGTTTGCCAATAATTAAGGTTGTTCGTCCATTGGATGTTCTGTGGAGTGCACTTAGTCATGATGTAACCACCAGTACCAATTGGATTCTTAATTGGATCTGTTACCGGATTAGCAATCTTTGACCATACCGATTGCGAGACAATTGGAACTTGTCCTGCAATGTAGTAAAGATACGGAACAGAAGATTGACTAAAGTTAAATACGACCTGATTGCTTCCGGAAGCCTTAACGCTTGATAGCACCGACCACACTGAATTTACATCGAGTGCGGGATACTTCTTAATCAAGTTAAATGTGTAAACAACATCCGCAGGAGTAAAGGCAGTTCCATCGGTCCACTTGATGCCATCACGAATTGTGAAGGTCAGCGTCTTATTTGAGTTGCTCCACACATATGAGGAGGCAAGCCAAGGTGAGGTCTTTCCACTCTGAAGTGAGTTAACAAAAGAGAGTGTCTCGTATGTAACACCGACCGAATATGGCGATGAACTTGGGTTAAATGGGTTGAATGAGCAGGACCATAATGCGCCTTGCTCGTTTGCAAGATTAAGTGGAACTTGTGCGGCTTGTGCCGGTGTAAAAGCAGCTACTTGCGTGAGTGCGAGCAACGCGCTGCCGATAACGAGTGAAAGGCGCCTTAAATATCCCTTCGGTTTTGTTGTCATCAGTGGAAACCTTCCTTCCAGAAGTCAAAGCTCGGACGTGCTAAATGCTCACATCGCTGGTGTGATGGAATGGTAAGTTCGTTTCTCACAACTTTCAATGGGTTTGTTGTTATTTTTTTACATAAATCTTGAACAAATTAACTATTTGTCACAATTTTGTTATAGGAAGCGGCATCACCAGGAAGCGGTATCACCATGTAGCCGCATAACCATGATGACCCCTTCGTCGTTTCCGGCCCAATCCTGAAACCCAAAGTGGCGGTAAAAGCCGATCGCCCGCGGATTGTTGGCGTCCACAATCAAATGAACGCCCGGGGAGCCTTCGGCCGCGAGCGCATCTATCAGGGTCTTCATCAAGGCCCGACCCATGCCCTTTCCGGCGGCTGCTGGCAGGAGGTCAATGTGAAGATGACTCGGGTAGGGGTCGACTAATTCATCTGGGAGCTTTGAGATATCACTAATAGATTGGTAATTGGGCCATAACTCCGCTTCGGCCTCCGTAAATTCGGCGACAAGTGGAAGGTATTGAGCCCGGGCCCTGGGGAGATACTGCTCGTCCAAGAACTTCCAGAATTTTCGAGTATCCAGAGCAGCTGCGGCATAGCCGACCGGCACATCATCGAGCGTCAACACAAAAACCAGATTCGGATCGCTCTCCAAATAGGGGCTGATGTAGTAATCCCCCAAGAATGACTTCAGGTTATAGAGGTGCGAGGCATTTTCACCCCGGTATCCTGTCTTGAGGCAGATCTCCACCAATAGCTCACGGTCACTCGGCTCTGCCAGTCGGATTTGGAACACGCTGCAGAGTACTTTGCGGCGTTTACCGATGTCTATATGAAATCTCTATTCACACAATTTCGAAGGACTAAATTCTCTTACCACTTGAATTCAAATATTGAACAGTGCAGCTACTTTCGGTAGGCAACCACACAATGAAGTACGGGATAGGTGCACGCACCAAAGATGCCGTAGCTTCGGGTAAATCTGGGCATTTCACTCTCACAGATGCCGTACCTTCGGGAATACGACCGAAGATAGCTTGAGATGCCGGAATTCTCACTCCACCTATGGTTCCCTGTGCTCGCCAGACCGTGGCTATGACGATTCGTGACGCCTGCTTCTTCATCCTAGACAAGGCACTGAGGCTAATCCTGTCGGGGTAAATAACCTTACCCGGTGCGATTACGTTTAGGCGGATGGCTTCAAACTCTCCGCCCTTTAACTGCATGAAATCGCACTCATAAAGCTTTTTACCGAGCCCCGATTTCTTTGTCGAAATCACCGCTTCGCCAAATTGTTTGCGAAAATCGACGACATCCAGTGTCGACGAATTTGATGGGTGAGAGAGTAACGAGGCACAGGTCTCTAGAATGGCGCTTCGTTGCGATGAATTAACAGTGATCGGGGTTGCACTCCACACAGGTGAGGTCTGACTTTCTGCAAAGAACATCACGGAAAAAAGTGCAACTACTAGCAAGGCTATGGCCGGAATCGTTAACTGTCGCGAGCGCAAGCGGCTACCGGTGAAAGTTGCCTCATGATTGACAAGGTGGAGGGGATCGAATGCCTCTCTTAACTTCGAGCTCAGCGCGAAAATTTCCTCGTCAGTAAGTCCGTCGTGTGAATTCATGTTTAATCCACCATCCATATCTCTTTAACCAGTGCTCCACGTAATGCGAGCAGCGCCTTGTGCAGGTGAGTTGAAACTGTCCCCGGCGCAATTCCTAATTCCTCGGCGGTTTGGTTTATCGATAGATCCAATATCACCCGAAGGGCAATGACCTCACGTTGCTTAATCGGAAGTGCGCGAACGGCTTCCAGCAGAATCGGGTCAACGAATTCGGCAATATCTATATGATGCTTTCTAGACGCGACATTTATTCGGGTGAAAGTTACTAATCGGCGCCATCTGTCCCGATGCAAATTAAGGGCAGTTCTGACCACCCAGGCTTCCTTGGACGGATGGGCCTCTAATACATCCCAATTTTCTAGCGCCCTGGTAAAACTCTCTGACAAAAGTTCCTCGGCTTCACTGGAGCTTCGGACAGTGACACATAGAGCTCGAAAACAGGAGTCTTTCGAAGAACTGTAAAAGTCTCTGAAAGACGCGGGCTCCATACCTCTCCTACGTTTGAGAAGAACTTTTTCTTTACTCGCACGGTGACTTTTTTAGGAAGAGTGAAATATGGAGCCCCCCGTCAGGATTGAACTGACGACCTTCCGCTTACAAGGCGGATGCTCTACCACTGAGCTAGGGAGGCGAGCCACTAGCCGTGGCGGCGCAACGCATTAAGAGGGGTAATTATGGCATGGCTATTTGCCCGGAGCGAAATCGGGCGAATCCCGGTAGGTTTCTCGCGTGCGCCTCGGAGTCCTTGATGTCGGTTCAAACACGATCCACCTACAAGTGGTTGACACCCATCCTGGCGCTCGGCCAAATCCCACTTTTAACTATAAAGAAGAGTTACGCCTCACCGAATTCCTCACCCCTAATAACGAAATCAATGATGAGGGAATCGACCACTTAAGGCGCTCCATTGGGAATGCCGTACTCCAAGCACGCACGGTTCAGGTGAAGGAGTTCCTTCCTTTTGCGACCTCTGCGCTTCGCGAAGCGGCCAACGGTGAAAAAATAATCGCGGGAATCAACAAGGAATTTGATATTGACCTTCAAGTCTTGAGTGGGGACGAGGAGGCGAAACTCACCTTTTTGGCAGCTAGGCGTTGGTTTGGCTGGTCCAGCGGACGCCTACTCGTCATCGATATTGGCGGTGGCTCACTCGAGATCGCGGTGGGCGTAGACGAATCCCCAGAAGTTGCGACCTCGCTACCTCTTGGGGCTTCACGATTGACACAACGCTTTTTAAGCGGAAATCCATATACCCAAAAGGGAATTGGTCTGATGCGCGAACACATCGAGTCGCAATTGGAAGCGGTACTACCAGCATTGGTAAAACATCAAGATACCGATCGTTCGATTGCGACTAGCAAGACTCTGCGAACCCTCGCTCGTTTGAGCGGTGACTGGTTTGATACCAACGGCAAAGTAATTAAGTTTGATGTCATCAGAAAGATTGCGACCAGGCTTGCAGAGATGACTCACGAAGAGCGGACTCGCCTTCCAGGAGTATCTTCTAACCGTGCTAAACAAATCGTGGCTGGCGCATTTGTTACTGAAAGCGTGATGCGCAATCTGGATCTACGCGAACTCGAAATCTGCCCATGGGCACTTCGCGAAGGAATTATTTTGAAGTATATGGATTGGATGGAGAAGGGTTAGTATTTAAACGCTCGGCGCTGCAACGCGATCGATATGTTTAACCTCTTTTTTGTCGTGGAATAGCACCCACGCTTCACCAGGCAACAACTTATTATCTGGATAATCAAAATCAATTTTCTTGGTGAGCTTCTCCATCATGCGGGGCAGCACTGGGTTGTGGCTACACAGAATAATCTGCTGGTTTGATTTAATTAATTCTTTTGCGTAATCAATCGCTTTCTCGCGATTCTTCTTGTATGTGTATTCGCTAACGGCACTTGTGATGATTGGCGTGAGTTGTAGTGCCTTCGCCATTTGCGCAACAGTATCTAAGCAGCGCACTGCATCTGATGTGTAAATCTCTTCAATTCCATAGACCTGATAGATAGAGAGCATGCGTTTTGCCTGGAGTTGACCAATGATCTGTAGCGGACGATCTTCATCCTCACCTTGCCACTCTGTGCGCTCCAGCGCCTTCGCATGACGCAACATGATGAGCGCCGAGGTGTCGTAGGGAGTCTCGCGGAAACGTTCGATGATCGTCCGATCAGAGTCCCGGGTAGCTTTCTCTAGCGCGCTATCAATAGTGAGCCATTGCACCTCATCGACCTCTTCGTTGGGATGAAATGCCGAATTATCCCCAACCAGCGAAGCGCTCCAATATGCGACTTGCTTAAGCCCATCTGGTACGAAATATTCAACTGAACCGATATAAGGCCCTAATTTTATGCTTAAACCGGTCTCCTCAAGGAGCTCACGATAGGCGCAGGCAATGAGCGCCTCGCCATCTTCCAGCTTTCCTTTTGGAAGTGTCCAGTCGTCGTAACGAGGGCGATGAACTAAAAGGATTTCAACGTCGCCATCAATATTGTGACGCCAAACTACTCCACCTGCCGCAATGATTGGAGGCGTCATCCGTGCACCTTGTACCAGTCGATTGCTGAACCATGAAAATCTTTCAAGCGATTTCCGGAGGCGTCAAATTTAACTTCGATCCAGTTTCCATCAGCCTGTAACTCCCAACGAACATACTCATTGGAAAGATACGTGTCGACGGCGCCAATGAGAAAACGCTTATGATCGGGTTGCGTGATCTGCACTAGGCTTTCCACTCGACGATCAAGGTTGCGGTGCATAAGGTCAGCACTGCCGATATAAAGTTCGTCTGCTCCACCATTTGCAAAATGGAAGACACGAGAGTGCTCCAAGAAGCGTCCAAGTATCGAACGTGCGCGGATGTTCTCGGACAATCCCGGGACTCCGACGCGAATTGCGCAAATTCCGCGCACTATTAAATCTACTGGGACTCCTGCCATCGAGGCAAGGTACAAGGCTTCTACAAATTCTTCATCCAAAATGGAATTTAATTTCATGCGAATGAATGCGGGCTTACCTTCTTTGTGATTCGTAATCTCGCGGTCAATTCGCTCAAGCAAACCGCTGCGCATCGTGCGTGGTGCCACGAGCAACCTGGTGAATGCAGTTTGCGGCGCGAAACCAGAAAGTTGATTGAAGAGTTTGTTGACATCTTCACCTAACACTGGATCTGCTGAAAGTAGTCCGAAATCTTCGTAGAGGCGCGCTGTCTTTGGATTGTAGTTACCGGTACCAATGTGAACATAGCGACGAATTCCATTAGTCTCTTGGCGCACGACAAGTGAAAGTTTCGCGTGTGTCTTGAAACCAATTAAGCCATAGACAACGTGGACTCCGGCATCCTCCAATTTGCGAGCCCAGCGCACATTCGCAAGCTCATCGAAGCGTGCCCGAATCTCGATTACGGCGAGAACCTGCTTGCCGGCCTCGGCGGCCTCAATGAGGGCCTGCACGATTGGTGAATCACCAGACGTCCTATAAAGCGTCTGTTTTATAGCTAAAACATGGGGGTCAGAGGCGGCAGACTCTAGGAACCGCACAACGCTGGAAGTGAAGGATTCGTAAGGATGGTGGAGCAGGACCTCACGGCGGCGAATGGAGTCGAAGATGCTCTCAGCCGCATCTGGATCCGCTTCACGTAAATCTGGGGCAACTTGACTGCGAAACGGTGGGAAGCGAAGTTCAGGAATATCAATATCCGCCATCTGATTGAGGCCTGTTAAATCCAAAGGCTCTTTGTAATGGCTCACATCTTCGGGTTTGATGTTGAGTTCATCCATCAAGGTCTTGAGAAGTTCAGGGCGGATTGAACTATCAACTTCAAGGCGCACCGGTGGACCAAACTTACGGCGGAGCAATTCTTGCTCCATGGAAGCAAGCAAGTCTTCCGACTCTTCTTCTTCAAGCTCCAAATCCGCATTTCGTGTTAAGCGGAATGTGTAATGATCTTTGACTTCCATGCCTTGAAAGAGTTCATGCAAGTTGGCGATGATGACTTCTTCAAGAGGAACGAAGCGTCGCAGTCCTGCCTTACCCGTTTCTACAAAGCGCGGAAGATTGGAGGGAACCTTTACACGCGCAAAGAGATCTTCGTCAGTTTCCGGCTTCTTAACGACAACAGCGAGGTTGAGTGATAGACCTGAGATATATGGAAATGGATGAGACGGATCGACAGCAAGCGGTGTAAGCACGGGAAAAATCTTTGAATGAAAGACCTTGTTGACCGAGTTTCGCTCTTCTTCATCGAGTGAATTCCAGGAAGCAATCTCGATTCCATACTTCCCCAACGCCGGAAGTACATCATCATGAAAGGCTCGAGTCTGTCGTTCCAATAGTTGCTGCGTCTTCGTCGCAATCTCTTTCATGAGTTGGCTCGGAGAATAGCCTGCTGTATTTATTTTGGTGACACCAGTATCAAGCTTCCGCTTCAGTGTGGCTACACGAATCATGTAAAAATCATCGAGGTTAGATGAAAAAATGGCGAGGAACCGACAACGCTCTAGCAACGGCAATGAACTATCTTCGGCGAGTTCAAGGACCCGCTCGTTAAAGTCCAGCCAGGAGAGTTCTCGATCTATAAGGCGACCCCGTGGGTCATCGATGATCCGGTGCGACATACGTCTAGTTTGCCCTATTTGAGTGAACGCACGGTAACTATTCGGTAGCCAACGCGCGATCGGCCCATATATGATGCATAACGATCGCCGTCGCTACGCTGGCATTAAGGGACTCCACATCGGACTGCATAGGGATTGAAAGAATCACATCGCATTTCTCGCGTACCAGACGAGAAAGTCCCTTTCCTTCGCTACCCACAATGACGTAGATGGGTTCTCGAGCGAGACTAAATGTTGGAAGGCTCTCGTCACCTTCGGCATCCAGTCCCACGACAAAAAATCCACTCTTTTTTGCGTCCTCTATAGAACGAACCAGGTTAGTTACTTGTGAAATAGGAAGGCGTGCCGCCGCGCCAGCCGAAGACTTCCAAGCAGAACCACTCATTGCAGCGGTACGGCGTTCGGGGATTACTACGCCATCTGCGCCGAACGCAGCAGCGCTTCGCACAATTGCACCTAAATTATGGGGATCGGTCACGCCATCTAACCCAATAATCATTCCCGGTTTCTTAGCTTTATCTACGAGTTCGTCAAAGTTTGCATATTGAAAAGGCTTAATAACTAACGCAATGCCTTGGTGAATTGTGGTCCCAGTTAGTCCATCTAAGGATCCGCGCGATACCTCTTTAATGAGCAAGTTCTGATTCTTTGCTAATCGCATCGCTTCTTGGATACGTTCATCGATCTCTGTCCGCTCAGCAATCAACAATTCTTTCGCAGGGATTTTGGCGCGCAGCGCTTCAACTACCGGATTGCGACCGGCAACCGCATCGGAAGATGGTTTTGTTTCGCGACGACTTTCGGGTCTACGAGTTTGCTCGCGCTTAGGTGCAGCTGCACTTTCGCGACGTTTCTTGCCTGGGCGCATTAGTTAATACTCCATCTGGTACCCGCGGCAGTATCTTCGATGACTACTCCGAGTTCCGTAAGTTGATCTCGAATCGCATCTGCGGAAGTGAAATCTTTGCGGGAACGTGCTTCGGTGCGTTGTTCAAGCGCGAGAGCGATAAGTCCATCAAGTAACTCTGTTTGATCATCACCATTCTGGCTAAAGGCCTCTTCGAACGGGTCACATCCAAGGATTGAAAGTGCACCGCGAATATTGGCGGCGCTATAAGCCACTCCTGAGTGATCATTTGCTCCAAGGGCTGTGTTCCCTGACCGAAGAAGTTCAGAAATGACTGCGAGCCCTGTCGGTACCGCTAAATCCTCGTTCATAGCATCGGCAAAATCTTGGGGTATCTGATTGTCGGGTAGTTCACCCAACACTTCTTTCGCGCGCTTTAAGAACCCTTCAATCCGTCTGAAATTAACCGAAGCCTCTTCGAGAGCCTCAAATGAGAATTCCAGCATCGAACGGTAATGGGCACTGCCTAAATACCAGCGAAGTTCAACGCCTCGAACACTCTTTAGTATTTCGTGGACTTGCAGCGAGTTTCCTAGAGATTTCGACATCTTCTCTCCAGAAGCCGTTACCCAAGCGTTGTGCATCCATGTTTGGGCAAAACCCCAACCTGCAGATTGCGATTGTGCAATTTCATTTTCATGGTGCGGGAAAATTAAATCAAGGCCGCCACCGTGAATGTCGAAAGATTCACCCAGGTATGCATGCGCCATTGCGGAGCACTCTAAGTGCCAGCCCGGACGACCTGCGCCCCAAGGTGTGGGCCATGATGGGTCTCCTGGCTTTGCAGCTTTCCACAATGCAAAATCGCGAGGATCGCGCTTGAAAGTTTCTTCCGCATCTTCGGCCGATTGCAGATCGTCCAGCTTCTGCCGTGAAAGCGTTAAGTATGAAGTAAGTTTGCGAACTTCCAGATACACATCGCCATTACCCGGCGCATAGGCACTGCCGTTTTCAATAAGCAATTGCATGAGCTCAATCATCTGTGTGATGTGCCCTGTAGCCCGGGGTTCATACGTTGGTGGAATCACGTTAAGCGCACGATAAGCGTCAGTAAAGGCACGCTCATACTTCTGTGCAACTGCCCACCATGGAATTTCTTCGTGCACAGCTTTATGCAAAATTTTGTCATCGATATCTGTCACGTTACGAATGAATGTCACGTCGAAACCAGAAGCAGCAAACCAGCGACGCAGAATGTCGAAGTTCACTCCGCTGCGTACATGACCGATATGTGGAGGAGCCTGAACCGTTGCTCCGCAAAGGTAGATGCCAACTTTGCCTGGTTGCAACGGCTTGAAATCAGAGATTTCATGCGTAGCAGTGTTGTAAAGCCTTAGTTGCGCTGACATTTGCGAATTCTAGCGGGTAAGTGGAATCAAGAGCGCGGTAGCGATCGCTGATAGACCCCGTCCCTCGCCTGTAAAGCCCATGCCATCGGTTGTCGTCGCCGATACCGATACCGAAGTACCTTCCATAATCTTGGAGATTGCAGCGATTGCTTCTGCTCGCCGTGAACCAATGCGCGGACGATTGCCAATGATTTGCACCGAAATGTTGTTGACCTGATATCCGGCCTCACGAACTCGGTAGAGAGTCTCTGACAATAAATATTGCCCGCTGGCGCCTTCATATTGCGGATCATCAGTTCCAAAATTTGAACCTAAATCCCCCAAGCTAGCTGCGCTAAAGAGTGCATCGCAGATCGCATGAATAGCCACATCGCCATCAGAGTGGCCATCAACGCCGACTTGATCCGGCCAATAAAGACCGGCCAACCAAAGCGCGCGATTGCTATCTTTTGAAAAGGCATGGGTATCGGTACCAATACCGATTCGCATAAGTGGATTGACTTCATCGACAAGGAAGGACTGCGCGCTTTGCAGGTCCGGCATCGTTGTAACTTTGAGAGCTCGAACTTCACCCTCGATAACTTTTACTTCAATTCCCATATTTTCTACAAGGCCCGCGTCATCTGTAAGTTCGTCTTTGCTCTGATGCGCTTTTACTAAAATCTTATGTTTGAAACCTTGAGGAGTTTGTATTTGTCGCAACATTGAACGGGGATAAGTCCTTCGGACATATCCATCCACATCAATTCGTTTGATGGTGTCCGCTACAGGCAGGCCGGGGATTACTGCTTTTTCACCGCTGCGCAGTTCATCAATAATCCGAAGCGCTAACTCTGTGGACGCGAGTGGGCGAGCTGCATCGTGAACGAGAACGTAATCAACTTTTCCGTCTATATATTTGAGCGCGTTTTTTACGCTCTGGGTTCGCGTGCTGCCACCAGATATAACCTGCGCGTCAGAACCCAGCAAATTTTGAAAATGTTCTTCGTAGCCAACCGGAGCCGCAACGATGATTTGATGGGCTACGGGTGCCATATTGGCGACGGCATGCTCCACCAATGTCTTGCCAGCTAAGTGAACAAGCGCCTTTGGGATTGCCGCGCCGAGTCTTTCGCCACTGCCGCCAGCAGGAATGATGACGGCAATTAAATCTGACACGATGGTAGCTTTAGGAAGCCAAAACCTCGTCGAGGATAACGCCAGCCTTCTCTTCATCCGTGCGCTCTGCGAGCGCAAGTTCAGAGATGAGAATCTGCTTTGCCTTGGCAAGCATGCGCTTCTCTCCGGCAGAGAGTCCACGATCTAAATCACGGCGGTAGAGATCACGTACAACTTCCGCTACCTTGATGACATCACCTGAGGCTAATTTTTCGACATTCGCCTTGTACCTTCTGGACCAGTTTGTTGGCTCCTCGGTATATGGCTGACGAAGGACGTTAAATACCCGATCCAATCCAGCGGAATCGACAACGTCGCGAACACCGACGAGATCTACATTCTCTGCTGGGACACGTACGGTCAGGTCGCCTTGAGCGACTTTCAGTACTAGGTATATCTTCTCTTCGCCTTTAATGGTCCGGGTCTCAATTGCTTCAATGAGAGCCGCTCCGTGATGGGGATAAACAACGGTTTCGCCGACCTTAAATGACATTAATTTGGCTCCTTGGGAATAGGGTCCAATTGTACCAGCGACTTGGGTCACATAAAAATGGCCATACTTCCCCTGTATTCTTCCCCCATGATGAAGAAGACCGCCGGCCTTGCAACAGTACTTGTCAGCGTCCTCGCCCTCACGGGTTGTGGCGCATCAGGCAACGGGGCTCCTACACGTCTCATTCGCCAAGTAACTGATGGTGTCGAAGGTCAGAGCGGTTCGATCCTCGTGCGTGACCTCTTGTTGGTCAACCAACCTGATGGCAGCGCAACGCTCGTTGGAACAATCATCAATGAGTCCGCAACTGACGACTCCATAACTGGAATCACGGTAAAGGGAATAAGCGCAAACCTCTCGGCTCCAACTTTTGATCTTGCCCCCAATGCGCCAATCATTTTTGCAGGTGATTCGGCAAATGCATCTGGAAATGTTCCTGGGCTCAATGCACAAGCGGGTGACCGTGTAGATGTCGTCGTAAGTTTTGCTCACGCACCTGCGATAACACTCAATGCATTGGTTCGCGCTAAATCAGATTACTTTGCAAATGTTGGTCCCACAAGCGATGTGGCGACTCCTTCGCCATCACCATCCGCTAGCAAATAATTAATTAGCTCTCGAACTTGTATCCGAGGCCGCGCACGGTCTGAATGAAAACTGGGTTACCAGGATCAGCTTCAATTTTTGCGCGCAAACGCTTGATATGTACATCCAATGTCTTTGTATCGCCAAAGTAATCGCTACCCCAGACGCGGTCAATCAATTGAGATCGCGTTAAAACACGTCCACTATTGCGAACGAGAAACTCCAAAAGTTCAAACTCTTTCAATGGCAGAGCTTGTGGTTCACCATTCACTGTAACAAGGTGGCGTTCGACATCAATTCGAACCGGGCCAGCAGTCAATAATCCATCGGTTGAAATATCGTCTTCGCCTTGACGTCGAAGCACCGCACGAATGCGCGCCACTAATTCACGTGTTGAATATGGCTTTGTTACATAATCGTCGGCACCGAGTTCAAGGCCAACAACCTTATCGACTTCCGTATCTTTGGCTGTAAGCATGATGACAGGAACATTTGAACGAGAACGAATCTGACGGCATACCTCGGTTCCGGGAAGTCCTGGAAGCATGAGGTCTAACAAGATGAGATCAGCACCATGACGATCAAACTCTTCTATCGCACCCGTACCCGTATCTGCGACTGATACATCGAATCCTTCGCGACCCAAAAGATAGGCGAGGGCATCGGAGAAGGATGCTTCGTCTTCTACTACGAGGATCTTTGTCATTACTCGGCCTCCACGGCTGTTAGTTGATGTGAGATTGGAAAACGAATCGTGAAAGTGCTTCCAGCATTTTCAACACTCCATACAGAGACATCGCCACCATGGTTGGTAGCAACGTGCTTGACTATCGATAAACCAAGCCCAGTACCGCCGGTTGCGCGAGATCTAGCTGGGTCAACACGATAAAAACGTTCAAAAATACGCTCTAAATCCTTTTCAGGAATCCCGATGCCTTGGTCAGTAACCGACACTTCAGCCAATCCGTCATTAACCTTAAGTGCGATTGCGACGCGGGTTCCTTCGGGACTGTAATTAATTGCATTCTCAATGAGATTAGAGATTGCCATCGAAACTTGGCTCGGGTCTCCCTTAATTCTTGCAAAGGTCGGCTCACCATAAATCAACTCTATGTTTCGCGCTTTGGCATTTAATTCGGATTGATCAATCGCGCCCAAGAGAATGTCATTCAAGTCAATCATCTTTGCATTTTTGAGAGGATCATCATCCTGCAATCGCGAGAGGTTGATGATCTCTTGCACTAAATCACTCAGGCGCTTGGACTCAGTCTGCATTCTGGTAGCAAATCGCACGATTGCTTCCGGGTCATCGGAGGCACCGAGCACTGCTTCGGAGAGAATCGAAAGTGCACCGATTGGAGTTTTTAGTTCATGTGAGATGTTCGCCACGAAATCCCTACGGATCGAATCAAGTCGACGCATTTCACTGTCATCAAAGATCAAAATGCAGATCAACCCAACATTGGTAAACGGAATTACCCTTACAAGAAGGTCATGAGTGCCGGTACCCAGTGGGCCACGAGGCAATTCGAGGGTCGCCTCTTGAATATTTCCACTTCGACGTACCGCACGGATGAGATGCTGTAACGATTCGTTCTGAATTCGATTGTCACGTATTAAATTAAAGGTGAAGACATTAACGCTGGTATAGATTGCAGAATCGTCTGGGCCGATAATGATTGATTCGGCATCAACGTTGCTGAGCAGGGTGGTGAGCTCTGGTGAGATCTGGGCAGGTACAACTACCGCCATCTCCTCGTTCTTGCGCTTGAGCCAGTTCACCCCCTAATCGTAGGAGGCTGGGCCCGCTTGATCTCGCCAAGTGGGCTGCTTCCGGGAAAACAGCCCCAAATCTTAAGATTCTGTTTAGGGCATGTTCACAATTAACCCCAAAAACCAGTGAATCTAGCGGTAATCTGCACCAATGCGCGATGTATTCCATGAGGAGCTCGAGTCGATCACGGCCGACCAGCTCAAGATGACTGCCCTTGTTAAAGATGCAATCGACTCTGCGACTAAGGCGCTTCTTAACGCGGACCTGCAGCTAGCAGAGAAGGTAATCGCGGACGATCTCGCCGTAGATAACATCCAACATAATTTGGATGAGCGAACCATCAACCTGATGGCTCGGCAACAACCAGTTGCATCGGATTTGCGTCGCCTCGTTAGCTCACTTCGCATAAGCGCCGATTTAGAGCGTATGGGTGATCTTGCACATCACATCGCTAAGTTGGCACGCATGCGCTACCCAAATCGCGCCGTACCTGCAGAAGTTGTTGAAAATATTACAGAAATGGGAAATGCTGCTTCACGAATTGTGGAGAAGATGTCAGTTGTATTGGAATTTCGCGATACCAACCGCGCTCTTGAAGTAGACAAAGATGATGATGAGATGGACAAGTTGCAACGTAAGTTGATCGCTACGATCCTTGGTCCAGATTGGCAACACTCTGTTGAATCTGCCGTTGATATGGCCTTTGCAAGCCGATACTTCGAGCGATTCTCCGATCACGCTGTATCAATTGCTCAGCGTGTGTATTACACAGAGACCGGAGAGTTCGCTCCAAAAGTTTCGTAAATCTGGAATTACTTCTTTCCCTGATTTGCAACTGCGACGATTGCTTCAGCAGCGGCTTCTGGATCTAAATATTCGCCGCCGGTTTTGCTGGAGTGAAATCGGCATTGAGTTCATAAAGTAATGGAATTCCGGTCGGAATGTTCAAGCCTGCAATATCCGCATCAGAAATTCCATCCAGATGCTTAACCAATGCGCGAAGGGAATTTCCATGCGCAGTGACCAAAACTGTCTTATGGGAAGTGAGGTCAGGGATGATTGCATCGAACCAATAAGGCAACATCCGCTGAACAACATCTTTTAAGCACTCTGACTTCGGCATCGCCTCGCCTAAGTCGTGGTAGCGAGGGTCACCAAACTGGCTAAACTCATCGTCGTTGTCGATTGGTGGTGGCGGGACATCAAAAGAGCGGCGCCATAAGGCGAATTGCTCTTCACCGTAAGCAGAAAGGGTCTGAGCCTTGTCCTTACCTTGGAGGGCACCGTAGTGGCGTTCATTAAGGCGCCAACTGCGATGGACTGGAATCCAGGCTCGATCGCATTCATCGAGAGCGATTTGAGAGGTGCTAATTGCACGGCGAAGGAGTGATGTATGTACGACTTCTGGCAAAAGACCGCGCTCTTTAAGCAGCTGGCCACCACGCTTAGCCTCAGCCTGGCCTTTTTCAGAGAGCCGGACATCGACCCAGCCGGTAAAGAGGTTCTTTGCGTTCCATTCTGATTCGCCGTGGCGCAGTAGGATGAGTTGAGTAGTTCCAGGAGTCGTTCCAGTAATCATTGCACTAGTTTAATTGAAGTTTCATCACCGCGTGACAAGACTTGATCATATACATCCAATGTTCGTCTCGCCGTTGACTCCCAGCCAAAATTTGCTGCATGTTTTAGCGCGCCAAATGAGAGCGACATCCGCCTAGCCGGATCCATCAATAAGCGAGAAATAACGGCAGACCATGCCCTTGGGTCATGACCGTCCACCAATGATCCAGATATTCCATCTGCAACTGCGGTGCGCAATCCACCGACGGCGGTGGCAACGACTGGTGTACCGCATGCTTGCGCTTCGAGTGCTACAAGGCCGAAACTTTCCGAATAACTTGGTACGCACACCAAATCTGAGGCGCGGTACCACTCGGCTAATTCATCACGAGGTACGGGTTCTTTAAATGAAATGACATCATCGACACCTAAGAATTTTGCAAGTGCAGCAAGTCGTTCCGGTTCAGCTGCGCCAGAACCAGATGCGCCCCCCATGATTACTAACGCAAATTTCGGACGAAGTTGCGGGGTGTGTGCCAACATTTCGGCAACAGCACGCACTAATACTTCAGGGCCCTTATGTGGTTGCACTCGGCCAACAAATGTCACCATAAGTGCGCTTGGTGCGATGTTGAGGTGTGCACGTGCTGCAGCTTTACCTGCTCCCACTGTAAAACGTTGGAGGTCAACGCCTGGAGTTACTACAAATACGTTATCCGGACAGGCGTCATAGAGGGAAACCAGGCTTGCGGCCTCTGCATCGGTGTTAGCAATGAGCGCGGAAGCATTTTTTACGATCTGCTCTTCACCAATTGCACGGGTTGCTGGCTCCGGTGCATCACCTTCTGCAAGATTCATATTCTTTACGCGCGCCATAGTGTGCATCGTATGCACGAGTGGAATATCGGTGCGCTCGGAGAGCATCCAACCTAATTGCCCACTTATCCAATAATGTGAATGAATTATTTTGTAGTAGTTTTTCGGAAGTGACTTAAATATTTCCATGACCCCGTGAGTGAGTGCGCCGATTTGAGAGGGTAGCTCTTCCTTCGTTAATCCCTTAAATGGTCCGGCCTCTATATGGCGAACATTTACGCCGGGCGCGATCTCGACAATTTTTGGCAAGCTAGCATCCGTCTGCCTTGTGTAAATATCTACATCAACGCCAGCGGCCGCCATCTTTATGGCGTTCTCCACAACATAGACATTCATGCCACCAGCATCACCCGTGCCAGCTTGATCGAGCGGTGAGGTGTGGACCATCAAGGTCGCAATACGGCCTTTCACAAGCACCGGCCTTTCAAAGCAGACGACCGATCATCAGAAAAGTCTATAGCGAGGCAAGATCTTGCGAAACTCGAATCTCCCCTGTGGGCTTTCCACCGCCACGAACGGTCACTTGCTCGATCTCAGTTTGTACACCCCATGCGCGCAAGATCGCCTGCAAAATTGCAGGAAATGCCCGATCTGACCCATCACTAATTTTGTAGACACACGCACGACCGTCTGGCATCGAAATGAGTTCGACGGCTTCGGCCCCATCTTTCATAAATAATCCATCAACAGCCAGCATTACGGTCGTGGTCAATCGACCTTCACCCGCAACCATATCCGGGTGCGCCAAACAAGCATGAACAATTTCTTGGTGAACTGGATCTGCTGAGACTCGCAATTTATGCGTTCCGAGTGCAAAGTTTCGAGTTGTGATTGCAAAAAGTGGCGCACCACAACCATCCACCGTTGTAGATATGACGGGCACTCCAATTAATAATTCAATTTCTTGGCGAATCGCAATTTGAAGTGGATGCTCATAATCTAAATACGTTGCGGTATCCCAACCATTTACAACACACGTCGCCAACATTCCCGCATGTTTACCACTGCACCCTTGCGCCAGTGATGTCGGCTTCGCGTCGCCCCACGTAGCTCGTTCAGCTTTTCCCAGTGGCACATCTGGAGTGTTCTTGAGGTCAGCTGTTGTAAGGCCTGCACTCTTCAATATTGATTCCACTACTTGAAAATGCTTTTCGCTACCCGAGTGGCTCGCGCAGACGATAGCAAGTTGTTGCGGAGAAAGTTCTAGTCCATGGCGGACCATTGCCGCCGCTTGAAATGACTTGATAGAAGAACGTGGATACATAGGAGCGTCAACATCTCCGATCGTCGCCCTTATAGACCCGTCAGCGTTAATTAAAGCTAGGTGTCCGCTATGCGACGACTCAACTATTCCTGCACGTACGACCTCTGCGAGAACAGCACCATGATTACTCATGAATTTTCCGATTGCCTTTCAAGTGATGACCACATATATGATTGAAGTTCATGCCCATTCATTTCCACATCGTGTGCGAAAAATAATTGACCCTCGACTAGACCATAAAGTCTGGAAGCAGATTCAACAGGTGTCCCAGAGGGCGTTGCATAACCGCGATCGAGTGCGAGTTGAATTTTGGGTCCGTCGTAAATTCCAACCCAACCTTCGCCCCTGCCGGTGTTATAAGAGAGAACTACTTCTAAAACTTTCTTAGGTTTCGGATGCCAGAAACCAACTTCATTTTCGAATCCTTCGATGATATTTGAGTCGTCATCGATGAGCCAGGTCCTGGAGTAGTAATTCAAATAATTGCGACCATCGTGATTAAAGGTCACTTCTTGCGCGAACTGGAACGCCGGTATTCCTGGATACTCCCCGCGCCCTTTGCCCCGCCAGGTGCCGATCATCCACGCGAGTGGATACAGATCCTCATGTAAACCTTCTGGGATAGTAAATGCCATTTACGATGACCTCTCTGCTTTTCTCCAGACCTTAATGGCGCCACGTAGGCCGAAGCCAATGAGAAAGAGCCCAAATCCGATGGCGGTGATTACAAAGGCATATGCAGTTACGGTCGCCATCTGGTAATCGTAACGGTTACGATTGAATTATGAGAAAGTTAGTCGTCAAAGTGATGGCAGGAGCTAACGATCCTGAACGCGCAGCGCAGGCCTTTACCGTTGCTTCCACCGCTCTGGCTGCGGGCTTTGAAGTATCTCTATGGCTCACGTCAGAAGCTTCTTACTTTGCATTGCCAGGAAAAGCGGAGTCATTCCAGCTTCCACACTCTGCCCCGCTACACGAACTTCGAGACGCAATCCTGGCCGGCGGGCGCATCACACTCTGCACGCAATGCGCCGCGAGACGAAACCTGCAACCCAAAGATTTGATTTCCGGAATTGAAATCCGCGGTTCCGCCTCATTCGTTGAAGAGATAATGGCGGAGGAGACTACGTCCCTCGTTTACTAGGTTCGTTTATTAATTCAAGCCACGTCGAGTCAGCAAGGGTTCGATTACGGCGTCACGACCACGGAAATTGCGATACATCTGCATCGAATCAATAGAACCACCACGGCTCAACAACTCCCTACGGAATCGATCGCCATTTGCTCGAGAGAGGCCACCGTTCTCTTTGAACCACTCGACGGTATCTGCATCCAAAATTTCCGACCAGATATATCCGTAGTATCCGGCCGAATAACCGTTGGCAAAAATATGCGAGAAATATGTAGAGCGATAGCGAGTAGGGACGGGAGGGTATTCCAATCCATAATCTTTGATCGCCGCCGCTTCGAAGGCCACAACATTCTCAATCTCGTAACCATCCGGGATTTGATGGAGCGCAAGATCCAAGATTGCAGCTTGCAAGTAAGCGGATGTGTCATGTCCTTGGTTAAAGGTCGAGGAATTTTCGATGTTGTCGATAAGCGATTGTGGCAGGCGCTCTCCAGTTTGATAATGAACCGCAAAATTTTCAACGACTTCTGGCCAAAAAATCCACATCTCATTTACTTGTGAAGGAAATTCAACGAAGTCACGTTCAACGCTCGTTCCAGATAAGCGCGGATATTTAACTGCAGAGAAGAGGCCGTGAAGTGCATGTCCGAATTCGTGGAAAAGGGTGGTCACGAAATCAATCGTCAATAAAGTCGGTTCTCCCGCTGGAGGTTTAGGGATGTTGAGGTTGTTTACCACGACAGGCAGTTGACCGAACAAGTAATTCTGATCTACGAGGTTGTTCATCCAGGCGCCACCGCGCTTAGAATCACGCGTATAGAAATCCCCAATAAATAGCCCTACCGGTGAGCCATCCTCGTTATTTACCTCAAAAGCCCGGGCCTCTGGGTGGTAGGTAACAATATCTGGGCGTTCTTTGAAGGTAATTCCGAATAGCTTGGTCGCGGCGAAGAAAACCCCATCCTGCAATACCTTCTCTAATTCGAAATATGGCTTGAGCACTGCGGAGTCAACGTTATATTTTTCGGCACGCACCTTCTCTGCATAAAATTCCCAATCCCAGCTCTGTAACTCAAAATGAGCACCTGAACTATTGATCATATCCTGCAAGGCAGCTCCCTCAGCTTGAGCATTTTTGGCGGCTGAGGCAGCAATTTTGCGAAGCATTGCGTGAATATTCTCAGGGCTCTTTGCAGTGTTCTCTGAGGTGATGAGGTGAGCATGGCTCTTCGCACCAAAAAGTGCGGCACGCCTGGCACGTAATTTTGTCATCGAACTTACGATTTTCTTTGTGTCATTGTCATTGTCACGATTCGCACGGGCCAATGAAGCAACCATAATTTTTTCGCGCAATTCGCGATTCGTCAGGCTGGCAAGTAGTGGGTTTCCACTGAAATTAACGGCATTGATTAACCACTTATCTGAAACGCCACGACTCTCTGCAGCCAACTTCGCTGATGCAATTTCATTCACAGAGAGGCCACCTAATTCTTGGACGGAGTCAACAACGATTGCTGAGTCGTTGGTATCAGCCAACAACTTACGCGAGAATTCAGCCTCTAGAACTGAGAGTTCTTGGTTGATTCCCTTGAGCTCCTCGCGTTGTATGTCCGTGAGATGTGCCCCTGCAAATCTGAAATCCTTGTAGTACAACTCGAGCACTCGCAAATCTTCGCCCTCCAGCCCAAGTGATTCGCGTCTTTGATAAAGGGACTCGATACGACTGAATAGTCCTGGGTCGAGCTTGATTGCATCCGAATGCGCCGCTAGCTGAGGGGCAATTTCGGCTTCGATATCGTCCATCGTTGGTGTGGTGTCACTCGAAGATTTGTTAAAGAAAACTAAAGCAACGCGCTGTAACGTGCGACCGCTCTTCTCCAACGCGACGATGGTGTTTTCAAAGGTAATTTCAGGTTGATTGATAATTGCTTGAACTTCTTTAATCTGCTCTGCCATCCCTGCCGTAAATGCCGGTAAGTAATGCTCCTCTTTAATAAGAGCAAATGGCGGGATTTCGTAATCAAGGGTGCTTACTTGCGCAAATGGATTGGAAGAGTCGAGAGTCATGGTCGCAATACTATTGAAATATCGCGAATTATTGGGCTGCCACCAAAACTTCCTGGCTAGCCGTGACGCCGGCTATATCAAGTGTCACATCAATCGGAACGGTCCGCTTTATTAGCGCAAGTGCGATAGGTCCTAATTCATAGTGCCGGGAGACGCTGCCAATGAAGCCGATTTCTGATTCACCATTTCGCACAATGGCGCCATGTTCAGGAAGCTCCACCATAGAACCATCTAGGTGCAGGAGCACTAAACGCCTTGGCGGATGACCTAAATTGAAAACTTTTGCAACAGTTTCCTGCCCGCGGTAGCAGCCCTTCTTCATATGGACTGCGGTGTGAAGTAATCCGAGTTCGTTGGGAATTGTCTTGTGGTCGGTTTCCAGCAAGATGCGTGGACGTCCTGCCGCAATTCGCTCGGCTTCAAGCGCCCACATTCCTACCTGTTTGTGACCGGCGCTCTCGTACGCAGCTTGGGTAACGAGCATGTCACTGCGCTCAACAATCGAATATGGCCCGCCGTAGAGATCCGGAGATCCCGGGATACGAAGTACGGCGAATTCAGCGGTCACATCTGCAACCCGCACATCAAGCATAAAGCGCATTCGATTCAGGTAATCAACCAACTCACTTACTTTAGATTGTTCAGTATTCATCCACGTGGTGGTGCCATCATCAACCAAGAAAAGTTGCTGTTCGATATGCCCGTTGGCACTGAGCAAGAGAGTTTCGCTCCACTGCCCAACTTCAAGAGTTAAAAGCTCCTGAGTCGTCATATCGTTAAGCCACTTAAGGCGATCGGAACCGCTTACGGTTACAACGCCGCGATGTGATAGGTCAGCCCAACCATTCCCTACAATAAGCTCGCGTTGCTCCGAATATGGTTCACCGAAATGCCAGACCGCGCCCGCGTCGATTCCGGACTCCACTAACACTGCGCTCATACGTGAATTACTTTGAAAGTTGGGAACAAGAAGAGCACGTTCCGTAAATTGCAAAGTGTGTGACATCGGTTTTGAATCCGAAATCATCATTAAGTTGTTGGACAAAAGATGCCGCTGTTTGAATTGGAGCATCACCGACGGATCCACAAATTCCGCACACCAGGTGTAGATGTGTCAGTTCTTCGGCGGCGTGATATGTCGCGCCACCATGACCTAGGTGCGTGTGCTGAACAAGCCCTACATTTTCGAGCGTCTCTAAATTGCGATAGACCGTAGATAAATTGATGCCGGGATGTGTGATATGAATTTTCTGCGCAACCTCTTCTGGAGTTGCATGACCTAAATCGCGCACAGCTTGAAGCACAAGCTCACGTTGCGGCGTGAGGCGCAACCCTTTTTCGCGTAATTCATTCTTCTCAACCATGTCTATAGCCTAAACCTGTTCTGGCCTAAACCTGTTCTGGCCTAAACCTCTTCTGAGAAAGTGAATAAGGCCTCGATGTAATGCTCACCCGTAATGCTTAAATTTTGTGCGTCCGGTGGGGCAGTCTGTGGCTCGATACAGACGCCATCGCTATCTTCTGTATAAACGACCCAATATGGAGCGTCGGATTCCACGGTAATTCGGGCTGCACCAGGCCAAACCACTGAAGGAATTCCTCGAATATCGGTAAAACAATCGTCCCAAGGCTCTTTAGGTTGCGCTACGAACTCTCCTGTAGGCAATCCATCATCACCCCGAACCATCATTCGTTCAGCGGTAAATTCCACTTCGGCCACATCTCCACGACTGAGTTCTCGGGGAAACCACGGGTGAAAACCTAGCCATGCCGGTAGATCGCACCCACCCGCCGTATATTCCAAACTCCAACGAACCGCATCATCCAAAATTTCAATTGTCTGTTCGACATACGCGCCCTCATACGGCGCCGGTAAATCTAGGCGTGCTCGCCCGATTCCAGTCTCTTGCCATGAACTGGTGAATCCAAAACCGTGAATTGCATGAGGCGGTGCCCACGAAGTAGGCAGGGTATGAACGAGGCCGGACTCTGAAGTAATTAATCCATCGTTAATTCGCCCAGCCCAAGGAGCCATTGCATACCAACCCCAAGAAAGTGGTGTGCCACGAAAAGGAACTGCAAATTGCAGGTCACGCCATTGCAGCGATGCAATGCGTGCGCCTTGATCTAAATCGATTGAAACTGAAATCTCTGCACCATCTATATGTTGCATTACCAGGCCTCTAATTCAGTAAGCATCGGTGGATTCGCACCTGCGCGCGAACATGTAATCGCAGCTGCGCTTGCGGCGCGATTGAGAGTGTGCTCGAGAGTGGATCCGACCAAATTCTCTACACCAAACTTAACTATCGCTTCAACCAAAATAGCACCGACTGTGTCACCCGCTCCGACAGTATCTACGACATCCACTTTTACACCTGGAACAGAAACCTCTCCATCTAATGTAAATCCATCGAGCCCATCGCCTCCCTTTGTCACAACAACCAGGGTGGTTCGGTCACTAATGAAATCCAATGCAGCGGTTCGATAATCCTTATCGGGATAAAGCCATTCGAGGTCATCCTCGCTTAACTTGATGACTGACGAAATGCTCGCCCACTTCTGCACGATCTCCTGGTATCGCTTGCGATCATTTACTACGGAACTGCGAACATTTGGATCAAAGACGATGGGAGCTTTGACTTGTTTCGCCCAGTGAAAAAGTGCAGCGGCACCTGGTTCAACAATCGTCGCCAAAGTCCCAACATGCAATACAGCCGGGGCTTTTGTGGGGTCAGGCAACCACGATTCGTTAAATTCGAAAGTTGCAGTTCCATCGATCAGGAATTCATATGAAGCGCTGCCATTATTATCCAATGTGACAGTTGCCAGGCATGTTGGATTATCGGATTTCAAGGCATAATCCAACTTAACGCCATCTGCTAATAATTCTGCACGTGCCATCTCGCCATAAGCATCGGTAGAAATTCCATCGATGAAATACGAATTGAAACCCAATCGCGCCAGCGCCTTAGCGGTATTTGCGGGACCACCTCCGACAACTGCAATGCGCTCTGCTCCTTGCGGAATTAGATCGATAAGGACTTCACCCGCCACCCAAATATCTGAACTCATTGATTTTCACCTGCGCGTGCAAGGAATTCTGTAATGACTCGCACACCAAAAAGGTGATCTTCAACTTGTGGCAACCCACTGATAAGGAGCACGCCTCGTAACCCTTGATCCTTCACATTAAGTGGCAATCCGCCGCCATGAATCGCGTGGGTCTCCTCTGGCTTTGAATACTCTGAGTACCAATCAATGCCTTGTTCTTCAGCTTTTACACGTTCACGCATTGTGGAGTGTCCAGTCGCTAATACGACGCGGGCTTTACGTGCAATCCAGGAAGGTTGATCGGGTTTCGCACCTGGAAGTGCGGTATGAAAGACAGTCCATTCGCCCATCAAAACTTCAATCGATATTGCAAGGCCTTCGCGTCTAGCAAGTTGAACTGCGATTTCTCCGATTTCTACCGCATCTTTGATATCAAGATGAGGTAAAACGAGGAGTTGCTCCTCGAGCTCCAATTGTTCACTCGTGAATCCACCGGTTGTCATGTGCACACTCTAATCGAGAGCCATAAACTTATCCGCATGACGCATATAACTTTAAATAAGACTGATCTGAAGGTTCACCCACTCTGCCTTGGTGGCAATGTATTTGGTTGGAGCGCCGACGAGGCACAGTCAATTGACGTGCTCAATGCCTATACCGAATACGATGGCAATTTCATCGATACCGCCGATGTCTATTCTGAGTGGAAAGAAGGCAATACCGGCCACGATAGTGAGCGCATACTCGGCAAGTGGATGAAAGAACGCGGCAATCGCAGTGAAATCATCATCGCGACAAAAGTTGCCAAGCTTTCAGCTCGCCCAGGATTATCTGCGGCCAATATTAACGCCGCCGTCGATGACTCACTTCGCGCCCTACAAAGCGATTACATCGATATTTATTATGCCCACGAGGATGACCCAACCGTCCCACTCCATGAAACTCTCGCCGCGTTCGACGCCCTTGTGAAGTCTGGAAAGGTTCGT
>Ga0164297_10000733_pt1 | contig 38704 bp, 59 predicted proteins | sample GEODES058metaG_FD_113539 | JGI IMG/M metagenome (GOLD analysis project Ga0164297, IMG submission 113539) | Dystrophic lake water microbial communities from Trout Bog Lake, Wisconsin, USA - GEODES058 metaG | ecosystem: Environmental > Aquatic > Freshwater > Lake | place: USA: Trout Bog Lake... | reverse complement strand
TACCGTGCTTACTTTCCCGCTTTGGGCATCATGTACGCTTGCACCGGCCATTTCGTACGCGGTAGTCAATTACAGTTATTACGCAGGGCATGCGATTGCACTTACACCAAGCAATACGGGTGGATCTGTTACCTCATGGAGTATTAGCCCATCAGTACCAACAGGACTATCATTTAGTACAAGCACAGGCGTAATATCGGGTGTATCGACGGCCGCGCATGCGCTTACCAGTTATACGGTTACGGCAACCAACAGCTCAGGCAATAGCACTTATACGCTTAATCTGCGCGGTTATCCCAGTAGCCAGCTTATTTTATACGGTGGGGGGCTTTTACATTAATGCGCGCTATTAAATTATTCTATATAGCATAAATTACATAATTTCTTTTTTAACTTTATTTCACAAAATCAAAACAAAAAATACGATCATGACAAATTGGAAAACAACTATCGCAGGCCTACTTACAGGTGCACCGGTATTAATCGATGCGATTCTTTCAGCCTACACTTCCGGACAGTTTACCGGTAAAACAGTTTTACAGAGTTTATTTGCAATTGGCTTAATATTGATTGGCTACCTGGCACAGGATGCCCCAATTAAAACAGCGCTTGAAGCACCCGCAGTACAGCAAGGTTTAGGTTTTGCAAATACAATTGTTGGCCTTGAAAGCGCTTCGCATCCTACCAATGTTTTGCTAAATGATGTAAAACAAACGTTAAATACCATTGCAGCAAATACAGCGCCAGCTGCTACAGCAGCACCTGCATCGCCTGCACCTGGTTCGGCTTCTCCATCAGCTTCAAAATAAACGGCCATGGCGGATTTTAAAATCGCTTTCGGTATAACCGCCCGCACGGAGGGCGGTTATAACCCGGGAGTTAATGAAAATGAAACTTTCGACGGTATCGATCGTGGGGAAAACCCTCATTGGGACGGCTGGGAAATTATCGATGCCCATAAAAAAGCAAATCCCGGGGCATCCGTATCGCAGTTAAATAAAATCTTTGCCGCAGACGAAGCTCTGCAAAAAAATAAGCTTCAGTTTTACAAAACCAATTACTGGGATGTGATCAGCCTGGACAAAGTAAATAATCAGCAGCTCAGCAACAATCTTTATGACTGCTCAGTCAACGAAGGGGAAGGCCTGGCCGCCCGTTTTTTGCAACGCGCTTGTAACTCATGCGGCGCTCATACTCCATTAACGGTTGACGGTAATATTGGACCAAATACTATATCTGTTACCAATTCACTGGATCCGGAAGCATTATTTAATAATGTAAACTCACAGCGCGCTGCTGAGTATGCGGAAATTATTGCTAAACAACCAAAAAAAGCCATTTGGAAATCAAGCTGGATGGGGCGTTTATTAACCTATAAAAAACCTGCATGACCTTATCGCCATGACAACACCCGAAAAAGACAAAATTCAAGAAATCCTGGAAATACTAGCCGGGCAAAATCAAACGCTTACCGAACAGGGCACAAAAATATCTGAGGTTCATTCTACTGTCAATGAAATGAAAGTCGGTTTGGAAGGAAGTATTTATACCGAAGGCATTGTAAAAAGGCTTGAAAAAGTTGAACAGTGGAAAGCAGAAACCCACAACAAATTAATAAGCCAAGAAGTTGAAGAGGCTGGTAAAAAAAAAGTCAAAAGGGATTTTTGGTACGCAGCAGTTGCAATCATAGCAGTCATTTACGATTTGGTGGAAACTTTTTTAGGGCTGCATTCAAAAAAATAAATATTATGAGAAATCCTTTTGTAAAGATCACCTCCATCACCCTGCTTATTGCTTTCGTGATGATCTGTTACCTGATGCTTGCAGGCTGCGCGTCTTATATCCAGAAAAGGAATATCGCTCGACAGCATCTGTATAATTATGAGTATCCCAATGAACTTGCAAAGGATTGCCTCGAACAGTTTCCAGTAAAAGATAGTGTTGGTAAAATTATATTTACGCCGGCCCTGAATGTTGATTATACTGCAAAAATTGATAGCCTTGAATTGCTTGTTAAAAACCTAAGCTTTTTGCTTGATACAAGGCATGCTGCAGTCGACTTACCGGCGTCTCCTCAAAATACCGATTTGAGTAATACCATAGCTCAATTAAAAAGCACAATTGAAACCCTGAAATCAGCTTATAAACCATGCAAGCCTGATACCGTTAAACAGCCTATTTATAGAATAGATAACGCAGCAGTAGCTGTTTGGCAGGATAAATATAAAGTTCAGCATGACAGCGTAACTACCGTAAAGGCCCAGTATTATGACAAACAGAAGTCAATGGACGCTTGGCGCTTGATTGCGATTATTTGCCTGGTGGTGATTACCGGTTCGATAATATGGAAGATTTACAAAGCTTTTAACGGCGGCGCTGTAGCAGATACCGCCGGCGCAATAATTAAGAAACTATGATCTAAAGGCCACTGTTTGGAAAAAACCGACTTGTAGCGTTTGGCTGCATACGGAACAAGTACGCTATGGCCTTTATTTTAAAATACTTTGTTTCATGGAGGGCTGGTTTAACATTGGTTTAGGACTGCTGATAATCGGCTTATTTGCCGCCTGGGCAGACAATAAAACCAAGCGACGCAAATGAACCATGAACAAGATTTGGACCATCTGGAGGCTCAGGCGTTATTGCGGTTATCGGCAGGCTGGCCGTACAGCCTATATCACTCATATTAAAAAAAATTATTAACGGAAAAGTATTTAATACCCCCAATTAAATGTCAAACCAAGCACAAATCGCAACGGGACAAGACTGGATAAAGATCGCAGCAGATCCCAAACAAAACTTACAAAAGTTTACATTAACCGACCTGGAACCATACACCAAAGAAGGTGCATTTAGCAATACAGCATCGGCCGATTTCCACCTTTTCTACGTTGGGCGGGACAATGTTCACGAAATCTTAAAGCACGTATTATCCCGGGCAACAACTTCGATCTACTTAAATATGTTCGGATATGATGATCCGGAGTTAAACGATATTTTAATGGCTAAGGCCATGGACCCCAATATTACTATGCTGATCACACTTGATAAAAGTCAGGCCGGCGGACCAACGGAAGCAGCGCTGTTAAAAGCTAATCAGGAAAAAAACCTGGAAGCCTTCAACACTCATTTTGTTGTTGGTCAATCGGCCACGCATCAGATCAGCCATACCAAGGGATTTGTAATTGACGGCAAAGTAGGTGGCGAAGGATCAACAAACTGGAGCGCCAGCGGGGAAGGCATTTTTGTAGTAACCGGAAACGGGCAGCCTGGTGGCGTTGGTTATAAAGCTCAAAATAATACGCAATCAATATTTACAGATTCTGATACAATTCAGCGCTTTACGGCAGAGCTCGTCGCTGAACATTTGGTTGCTTTAAAGCAAAGTCAAAATTCAATGGCAAAATCTTAAATTTATAGTAAAATGAAAAATCGATTGTTAATATTATTCATGATTCTTCTGGCAGGATGCCAGGCTGCGATCGCGCAAAATACTGCCCAAATATCGGCAGCGTTTTTTTCTAAGTATCCGGAAAAGCCTTCAGCATTTTGCACCGGCTGCACAATTGAAGTAAATCCTTATTACAGCACTATTACCGATAATAAACTTGGTTACTCCCGGGTAACCTACGGTAATTTTACACCCGCTAAAGAACAAGGTGTAATTGCAGCAAAGGTAGATAGGACCAAATATGGCGTATGGCATCCATACCCGGGCCAGCCCGATTTAGGTACCTACTATAACGATATCAATAAAGGGATTAAAAGTTCAACGGCAAAATATGCAAAAGGGCATTATGACGCTTATATCCTTTGTGCTTATACGGTAGAAGGAGCAGTGATCAGCTGCACGTATGTGGTAAATGAGGGACTGGAAAACCAAGGGCAAAACGCCGGCACCGAAGGAGAGGTAGAAGCTTTAACCAGGGCGCTCGTTGGTAGTAAATCTTCAGATGCTGCGAAAGTCAAATATTCGGGCCCAACTTTTCAAAAAGTTGATTATTGGAAAGGCGGTTGGGTTGATATTGGTAAAGCGCCAACTATTTTGACTGACAAAGGTATTAGCCGTGTTTATGCAGATGTGTACTGGAATTTATTGTCATATGGTGGCCAGATGCATGCTTATTGGTTTCCAAATAATATATCAGCATCGACCGGTTATAAAAACTATGAAATTCCCGTAGCCACGCTTATTCAGCGTCTGGGATTTAACCCAACAAAAGTGCTTCCAGCGACCAACTAATGCATCTGGAAGTCTCAGATAAAATTGCACTTGCTTGCTTTTTGGTAGCTGAGATCTTGCTGTGGTTTTTTTATTTTAGAGGTAGGAAAAATTACCGTTAATTTTTATAGATCAGTTTTTGAATGTGAGGCAGGGTAACGCGATGTTACCCTGCTTTTTTATTTACCATCAATTACCAATGGTAAATACTGGTAATAATCAACCCGTTTTTTGACCCAAAAAATACCGTGTTTTAACGGGTTGATTTGAAAATATACCGATTCGTATTTTGCTGGTTCACTAAACTAAACCACAATTAACATGAGTTCAAGATTGAAAATAATCTATGAAGAGGTATTGTTTTCACCGCCCATTACCAATTCTTCCCAAGCTTACCGAGAGTTTATGTCCATCTGGGACACCTCGACAATAAGAATTGTCGAAAAAGCTTATGTGCTCTTCTTAAATGGCAACAATCAGGTAATAGGGTATTATGATATCAATACCGGGACCCAGCGTGAAGTGTCTCTTCATATTAAGCTATGCCTGGCTTGTGCATTATGCTGCATGGCATACAAAGTAATAATTGCCCATAGTCATCCTTCGGGGTTATTGAAACCGAGCGAACTAGATATTCTTAAAACTAAGAAATTTAAGGAAGCCTGCGATTTGATGGATATTGAATTTGCGGATCATTTAATCGTTACTAATACCGGCTATTTCAGCTTCGTTGATAACGGAATAAAAATCTAAAAAGAGTTACTTAATCGATACATAAAAATTGTAGTTCTACAATAGATTATAATACACAAGAGTTACACAATATTTATTCTAGAAAAGCTGTTTTGAGTGGAATAAGGCAGTTTATAATCCACAAGATGGAGAGTGAGTTACTTAACTGTTACATGAAAATTGTAGAATTACAATAGATTTTTTAAATACTTCGAACATTGTCGGCGATCATATTTAAATCAACAAATAGCCCCAGATTACGCAGGTACTTGCAAGTAACTGAAAGATCAGTATGCCGGCATTTAATTTGAATAAAATAAACGTCTTTAGTATCCAGGTATGCCCGGACACAATAAGAATGTTTCCAACTATATATGGTCCAGGTCTCGTCGAGGCCTGCCATTTTCTTTATTGCTTTATACCATTCGCGCAGCGTCCATTCTGCAATCGGCGTTGGTCCGGGAACAAGTGGCCCGGGTTTTATTCGGTTAAATTTATTAGCTCCCAGATGACGATCGACGCTGAAAAGATAATGATCATCCGGATACCCTTTTACATATTCTTTAAGGCGAGCCATATATACTGAGCTCATGGGGATCCATTCGCTTCTGCCTTCTTTTGAAAGCTCTGGCCGGATGTGAATTCTGTTCTGATCAAAATCCAAATCGGCAATTTTTAAAAACCGTGTTTCTTCGTGTGGCCGGGTGCAGCTTTCATAAACCATTTCACAGAATGCTAAGATCCTGGGGTTATGGTCCAACATCAGCTGCTTTAATAATTTTATTTGAGCATCGGTATATGCCTTATTGCCACGGGTTAAATGGGGTAAATCCTTAATTCCTTTTGCCGGGTTTTTGGTTATCTCGTCTTCAAAATTGGTTTTGAAATAATTGAAGAAAGTGATGATGTTGTCTTTGATATTATTGATTTGACGGTTGCTGGCAGGCTTGCGTTTTTCGGAAGGCCGCGCTGCAGCAGCTGCTGTTTCAGATTTTTCACGGTAATCAGATAAAAATTGCATTACCTGGTGCCGTTTAATTTGATCGATGTTTAAATGGGATAATCGATTTTCTTTGATCCAGTCAATAAACCAATCTACATGCTGTTTGTATGATGCAAAGGATTTTGGCGCCAGTGATTTCTTTTTTTCCGAAAGGTACAGCTCAGAGCAGCTGATAATGTTTTTATTTAGGTACCCGTTTTCTTTACTAACAAACTCTTCAAAAGGCGAAAGGCCTGCACGTAATAATTCGTTGTATATATTGATTAGTGCTTTGCCATATTCTTTGCGCTCAGCAATTGTGTCAAAAGTATTGATGTCTCGGTAGATCGGCGGCTGGCGCTCCATCTTACCTGTGTTCGGATTTCGGTAAGAATAATAAACAAACCATTGCCGGGAAAGATCAGGTTTGTTTGCTTTTTTGGAGCAACCCATATAAAGCTTACAAGGTCGGTAATTCAAAGCAGCTGCAGTATTCGAAAATGTTTGTGAAATGTTTGTGGAAGGCGAAAAAACGCCTTCCAGTACATCTGTGATGGTGCCCGAAGAGAGACTCGAACTCGAATTCAGGCACAAAATATCATCAACAATCGCGTTTATGCTTCTATTTTGCGTTGCAATTATAGGCATTTTTTTATAAAAATGTTCGTGTAGTTTTTGTGGTTTTTTAAATTGATTCTTTTTCGTAACCAGCCATACGAGCCTGTAATTTTAAATACAGATTTTTAATAATATCAATTTCCGATCGGAGCATTGATACTTCGGTGACTAGCTTTACGTCTTCCTTGTCTGTTTTGCGACGACCCTCTCCATTAATAAACCAAGCAGGGGAGTACCCAAGTTTATAGCATATATTTTTTACCACTAAAAAATTAACCGGATAAATGCCATTACTCATTTTTGAATAACTGCCCTGATCAATTCCTAACACTTCGGCAAACTCAGAGGAATTTCTAACCAGGCCGGCTGCTTTACATTCTTCATATACTATCCGCAGGCGCTTAGCTTCCGGTGTCAGTTTTGGTGTATCCATCATAATTTTAAATGTTAAGAGTTCTTTATAAACCACCCCTCAATTAACCATATGTTATTAATTTTCTCTTTTGGAATGGTAAAATCGTCATAATTAGAATTTTCACTTTTTAATAAGAAGTAATGATCATCCATTATGTTTCGACGAATGTATTTTAGATACCGTCGCCCATCTGTGCAGGTAATCCCATAAATCTGCCCAAACTCCAAATGGCTTTTCCAGTCTTCCACCTTTGAGCCGAAAAGAATATTGCCTGACCTGATTTTGCTTTCCATGCTATCGCTGTAGGCCCTAAAAGCCGTACACCCGTAAAATTCCGGCACGTCCATAAAATATTCAGGGTAAATGGTTTCATCTTCATAATAGCTCTCTGCTACTCCAGCCATAAAATCTGCATTATAAAATGGAATCAATGTTCCTTCTTTCCGACGGTTTGTTTTATGGTTAACAACAATATCTGACCTTTTTATATATGGAGTTGTCACATCATTCAAAACAGAATTTGTTAACGGGTTTCCAATACCTGTATCAAAAAATTCCCTGTTTAAGGAAAATTCGGAAATAAAATCCTCAATAAACTTTTCAGGAATTGGGCGTTTTGGATTCAGATGATTTGAAAATAAAGCAGCACTAACTCCCATTCTTTCTGCAATTTTTCCGCTAGTAAGCTGACTATCGCTTTTCAAAAGAGCTTCAACCATTTTTATAAATCTTTCTTTATCTGTTGCTTTCACTGTTTTTGTTTATTATTTAGTAGTGTTGATAAATAATAAACAATTTTTGTTAAAAAATTTTGGAATTAACAAAATCTGTTTATATTTGTATGTCTTTACAAACAAATCTAAATAAAAATAAACATTATGGAAGCAATAGAAATGCCGAAAACCTATAAACAATTACTTGATGAACTCGAAGTTGGCGGCAGCATATTGATCTCAAAGGAAAAAAGAGATAGCTGGTCAACGAATATTACCAGAATGCACGCTGCAACAAATAAGCAATTTATAATCAAAACCAGCCGCGAAGAACCAAAAGAAACCCGTGTTTGGAGACTTAGTGATATTGTTAAATAAGCATAACCATGGCAGAGCTTGCAATCATTGATCATCATGATCCTGAAAAAGGGGTATGGCTTTTCAGAAACCCTAATGCACCTAAAATGCAGGGCCGCACTCAGGCTGAGGAAGAGAGCATCAACGGTTACTGGCAAGCTGTGATAAACCTTGCTGAGTTTGTTTTGGAAATGCAGCGGGATATACCAGGGTGGTTGCCCGAATATAAAATAATTGGATTGTAAAAATGGCGCTCAGAATAGCCTATAAAAATGAAAGTTCACAAACCATCGCTAAAACTAAAAAGCTATCGATGGATAAGGATCCCGTTTTTTTGGCTGGTTTAAGAGAGCAGATTATAAAAGATCATAACCGGAAGGTCCGGAATCGTTCTTTATCAAAATAAAAAAGCCGGTTGGCGCCGGCTTCTAAGTAGTAACAATTTTAAATTTTTTTATCAATGATTAGGACAAAGTTAGTAAATCAAAATGGCTTTTTCAATACCAACAAATTGAAAAGAGCTAACGAGGCATTCGAAAAAGCTATAGCCTCAAAGCCCAGAATAACCATTATTCAGGCAGTAGCATATCCCACATTTGTTCAGGTATATTACCTGCAAGATCTTTCTCAAAATGATGTGAGGATTTCCCTTTTAAACTTCGAAATTTTTGTTTGCGAATATTTCGAAGTTCTTCCCAAAACAAATGAGATCGACATTAATCTATCTGAGTACATCGATACCAATCTCAATGCTATTTGTGCTGCCTACCTGGCTTCTGGAAAGGAGATATCGAAATGAGTTTATTAAAAGCGCAGCTTGGTACCGATTGGACCAGAACATACAATCAATGGATTTCTGATGATCTAAATGATCCGCGTAAAATGGAACAAGTAATAGTTGATTTTACCATTGATCGGATTGAGCGGAATCAGACCCCTTTGGTAAATGCTTTGATGAAAACGAATCATCTTTTGCTTTCATTAATTCCTGATCCAAAGATTCCCGAAGATCTAAAAGGGATGATCAGGGAGTATATCTCGGCCAACAAATCTGTTTTAAAACTTAACGAGGAGGTACCAAATGAAAAACCACAACAATAGGGTAGTAGTGTGGTACCCAGGTAAAGGCCTTCGGGTTCGTAGTTGTCAAACTACAGTATTTCCTCAGGGATATAAAAGGCATACTACAGTTACCGCGGCCGAGCATGTCAAAAACTTCAATTCCTGGGCGGTATATATCCGCCGAGAACTGGAGCTTATGGTCCATACCGGTCAGGCCCAAATTGATGAAGCCAAAAGGCTGATCAATAATTCATCAAAGGTTAAAGCATTAAAAAAATAAGGCAATGAAAATTTTACTAAATACACTTATCATAAATAACTTCAAAGGGATAAAAGAACTAACTATAAACTTTGACCCTTGTAACACTAATATTTTTGCCGCCAATGAAGTTGGCAAAACAACAATTTCCGATGCCTGGCACTGGTTGCTTACCGGTAAAAACAGCAATGATCAGAAAGACTTCAATATTAAAAACACGGTCGACACTTCGCTTAACCGTGCTGATCATGAAGTAACGGCCATTATTACTGCCAATGGTACCGACGTTACCCTTCGTAAGGTTTACCGCGAAAAATGGCAGAAGAAGCGCGGCAGTGAGCTCAGCGAGTACACCGGTAATGAAACCATTTATTACTTCAACGAAGTGCCGGTACAGCAATATGATTATCAGGCCAAACTCAACGGGCTCTTTGACGAGAACGTTTTGAAGATGATCACCAACCCCCTTTATTTTAACAGCAATACCACCAATTGGGGATGGCGCAATCGCCGGGACATTCTTCTTACCATAGCCGGCAAAATAAGTGATGAAGAAATATTTGCTACCATCACGACAGACAGTAACCGTAGCGCTGTTGCTGCTATGATCGAAAAGCTTAAGATCGTTAAAACTACGCTCGATTATAAGAAGATGATCGGCGAGCAAAAGAAAAAGTTAAAGGCTGATTTGGAAATGATTCCAGCCCGAATCGACGAGGCTTCGCGCAGCAAATCGGATGAACTTGATTGGTCCGCGATTGCAACAGCAATTGAAGCTAAAAAGGCCGAGATTGAAAAAATAGATGCTGCGATTACCGACGCCAATAAAGCCGTTGAGGCTCAGCACGAAGCTTACAATAAGCACCAACAAGAAATTCATTTGCTTGCAGCCCGTAAAATAGCTATCACCAACGAAGTATCGATGAAGATCGAAAATGAAAAGAGTGGTGCCAGGATGCGCTTGAATGAGTTATCCAATAAAGTGACAGAAGCGCAACGGGCAATAGATAATGCTCAAAACACTATTAAAAGTCTAAAAAGCAACCGGGACAGTCTTGATAATGAAATACAGCAGCTGCGTGAAAAATGGGCAAGCGTGAATGAGTCTGAAATTAAATTTGATGAAGGCGCCTTTCATTGCCCAGCCTGCAAACGTGCTTTTGAAGAAGGCGATATCGAAAGTAAAAAAGCCACGCTTACTGCCAACTTCAATAACGACAAAGCCAGGCAGCTGAATAAGATCAATGAGGATGGCCGGGCTAAATCAGCCCGGATCAAACAGATTGATGCTGATTTGGCCGACATTGAGGAGCGCCTGCAGCAGCACATTTTAGCAAGAGAATCTGCCGAAAGCGAATTAAAATCGTTCGATGCCGGTTCAATCAATCCATCCAATGCTCAATCGCTTGATGATATACTGGCAGCTAATGATGATTACATTCAGGTTACCTCGAGTCTTGCTAAGCTTAATGGATCCGCGCCACAGATACAGCGTCCTGATCATTCAGTATTCACCCTGCAAAAAAATCAGGTGAATGCAGAGCTTGATTTGCTCAAAAAGCAGCTTAACAGCAGAGAACAAAACAAGCGTGCTGATGAACGCATCGAGCAGCTGAAAGCCGAAGAAAAAACACTTTCACAGGAGCTGGCAAATCTTGAGCGCACCGAGTTTTTGATCGATAGTTTTGATCGTGCGAAAATGGATATTTTGGAAGAAAGGGTAAACGGTAAATTTAAGGATGTAACCTTTAAGCTTTTTGATCGCCAGGTAAATGGAGGCGAAACGCCAACATGCGAAACAATGTACAAAGGTGTGCCTTTTTCCGATCTGAACACCGCTGGCAGAATATGGGCCGGTATCCGGATCATCAACACTCTCAGCGATTTCTTTGGTATATCAGCACCAATATTTTTAGATAACCGCGAAAGCGTTAGCAATATTCCTGAAACCGATGCACAGGTAATTAACCTGGTTGTATCTCCCGAAGATAAGCAGATCAGGATAGTAACAGGTTCAGAACAATTAGCTGTAGCCTAATTATTAACTCAATTCAAAAATTATTATAATGTCAACAGATAAAGAAAAAACAAATAATCTACCTGCTCCGCAAACTCCTAAAGCGTCGCAAAGCGAACGTTTCACCCAAATGGTGATGAATGAGTTTGGAGCCAACGCAGGGGCCGTATCGCTGACCAATTTCCAAAGGAAGCTGATACAGAATTATTTCATCAAACTGGATGCAACGCTTAAGGAAAACGAGCGCAAAAGGATGGCTAAAGCCGAGGATAAACGAGATTTGCTTGCTTTCACCTGGGAAAACGTTAACATGCAAAAACTGGCGGTTGATGTGGTTTCGTTCTCTTCGGTGGGTCTTGATCCTATCCAAGCTAACCAGATCAACCTGATCCCCTACAAAAATACGTCATCCAATAAATACGATATCACCTTCATGATGGGATATCGTGGTATCGAAATTAAAGCGAAAAAATACGGTCTCGAAATGCCTGATGATGTGGTGGTAGAGTTAGTTTATTCCAACGATGAATTCAAATCTATCAAAAAGGATAAAAATAACCCTATTGAATCCTACACTTTTAACGTTACGGATGACTTTAACCGTGGGGCCATCAGAGGCGGGTTTTATTATCACTCTTTTACTGATCATCCGGAAAAGAATAAGCTGCGCACCTTTTCGCTTGCCGATATCGAAAAAAGGAAACCGGCTTATGCTTCAGCCGAGTTTTGGGGAGGCGAAAAGGATAAATGGGAAAATGGCAGAAAGAACGGTAAGGAAACAGTCGAAGGGTGGTTCGATGAAATGTGTTGGAAAACTATTTATCGTGCAGCATATAATGATATCACTATAGACAGTGAGAAAATAGACGAGCACTTCCTGCGCACGCTGGAAGCGGATGTACGCGATAATGTTGCCGATCGTGTGAAGGGCGAAATAGCTGCAAATGCAAACCGGTCTGAATTGACATTCGAAGATGCTAATGTGGTAGAAGATAAAAAGCTGACCGAGGGTGAACCGAAAAAACCAGAGGCATCGGAGGAAAAGCAGCCTGGTTCATCCGTTCCTGAAAACTCAAATAGCAAACCCATACAACCACAAATACAATTTTAATGATACTAAAGATCATATCCTCTTCATCCGCCGGCAATTGCTATTTGCTTGTAGCTGCAAACGAAGTCCTAATCATTGAGTGCGGCGTGAAAATACAGCAGATTAAGCAGGCCCTTAATTTCGACCTCAGCCAAGCGGTTGGCGTGCTGGTGTCACATGAGCATAAGGACCATTGCTCGGCGGTGAAGGATGTGATTGCATGCGGAATGAATGTTTACGCATCTGCAGGAACAATTGAAGGTATGGGAGTAACCAGCCACAGGATTCACGCCCTGGAATGTGAAAAGCAGGTAAAGATAGGCAGTTTTAAAGTTAAACCGTTTGAAGCAGTGCATGATTGCCGGGAGCCATTTAACTTTTTAATTGAACACGAAGAATGCGGCAGAATAGTGTTTATAACAGACAGCTACTATTGCCCATTTACCTTTCCAGGTTTGAACAACATTTTAATCGAAGCAAACTACAGCCAGGCGATTTTGGACAAAAAGGTCCGTAATGGCGAATCACCAGAGTTTCTGCGAAACCGTGTATTGCAATCGCATATGAACCTGGATACCTGTATGGAATTTCTGGACGCAAATGATCTGAGGGCGGTAAATAACATTGTGCTGATCCATTTATCGGATAGCAATAGTGATGCAGCTGCTTTTAAAAAAGAGGTTGAGCAGCTGACGTTAAAGAACGTCCACATCGCTGAGAAAAACATGACTATACCATTTAACAAAATACCTTTCTGATCATGAGCGAGTTTTTAAATCCTTCGGGTACAATAAAGGAGCAAAACGAATACATACTTGCTTTAACCCGATTTCGCGCATCCAGAATTGCCGCTTTTGTTAAAGCACGAAATAAACCTCACAATGAATGCATAGACGAAATAAGCAGATTATGCCGGCAAAATGGCGATGAAGCGGCCGAGATCTTAATTGATGGTTTAGTGCCATCAGAATTACACAGCTCGAATGCTCCAACAAAACCTGATTTATCTTAAAAAATTAACGTAAAACAATATGAGTGAAATCACTATCAACAAAAAAAATGCCCTGACAGCCTTTAAAAATGCCGATGCCAAGGGTAAAGCCCTGTTAACCGATTTGCTGGGACAGGACGTATTTAGCGGCAAAATTACCGACCGCATTAAATCATTTTCGGACGCCTGCGCTGAGCTTGGCGTTGACCCTGAGGAATTATTGCCTTATCCATCATCTACCGACGATGACTTTAAGATCAGCGTAAACGCCTACGTTAAACTGGCCACGATCATTGAGGCACTTAACGAGGGTTGGGTGCCTGATTACCGCAATACCCAAGAGGCTAAATATTACCCTTGGTTTAAGGCTAACTCTTCGGGTCTCGGTCTTTCGTACTACGGCTGCGATTGCGCTGACTCGTGTTCGCGCGTCGGGTCCCGCCTTGTTTTACGGTCCAGCGAACTCGCTGAGTATGTTGGCCGGGAGTTTATCGATATCTACAACGAATACAGCAACAATTTAAAAAATTAGCCATGAGCAATATCACAGACAAAATAAAATCATTTGAAGATGCCTGCCAGGCATTAGGATTGGATCCTGCAGCATTACCTGATGTATCAAAATTAAGAGAGAAAGATCAGGCCGCTCAAATCGCCCAGTACAAGCTTTCTGTTATCGCCGAGGCGCTTAACGAGGGCTGGACACCTGACTGGAAAAATAACCGTGAATACAAATATTATCCATGGTTCGATATGGAAGATGATAATGGTTCGGGTCTCGGTCTTTCGTACCACGGCTTCGGTTGCGTTCGCTCGACTTCGCGCGTCGGGTCCCGCCTTTCGTTCGCATCCTCGGACCTCGCCCGATATGCCGGCAAGCAATTTACCGGGTTGTATGCTGATCTGTTTTTGATCAAAGCATAAAAGATAAGGTTGTGCTTCGGGAAAGCTGGCGGATGGTTCAGGTCTCAGTCTTTCGTACAACGACTACGATTACGATAACTCGAATTCGCACGTCGGGTCCCGCAATTGTAAAATATTACCCGGGGCAAACCCTGCCAGCATGGCAAAAAATTACAGGTTTAAAAAGGGCGTTGGTACCCGCTATTTAGTGGGGAACACGACCTAATAACACAAAGGCAATGAAAAGATTAAATAACTTATACTCTCAGGTCTACAGCATCGAAAACCTAATGTTGGCCGATGATATCGCCCGCAAAGGAAAGCTGCATCAATATGGGGTTAAATTACATGATAAAAACCGCGAGGGTAATATCATTGCCTTACACCAAATGTTAAAGGATAAAACCTATAAAACATCAACCTATAAGATGTTTAAGGTTTATGAGCCGAAAGAGCGCGACGTTTACGGACTTCCTTATTTCCCCGATCGTATTGCTCACCATGCTGCTATGAATATTTTGGAACCGGTTTTTGTATCCACATTTACTGCCGATACTTTTAGCTGCATCAAAGGCCGCGGAATCCACGCTGCAAAGAAGGCTGTTGAGAAAGCTTTAAAAGATGTATCTGGTACTATCTATTGCTTAAAACTTGACATCAAAAAGTTTTACCCGAGCGTTGATCATGCGATACTAAAGCAGCTGCTGCGAAGAAAAATAAAGGACCAGGATCTGCTTTGGTTTTTGGACGAGATTATTGAAAGCGCCCTAGGCATCCCGATTGGTAATTATTTAAGCCAGTACTTTGCAAATTTTTACCTTACTTATTTTGATCACTGGATCAAAGAGGATAAAAGCGTAAAATACTATTTCCGCTATGCTGATGATTTAGTAATCCTGGCACCAAGCAAGCAATACCTTCACCAGCTGCTTGAAGATATCCGCAGCTACCTAACAAACAATTTAAAATTAACTGTTAAAGGCAACTATCAGGTTTTCCCAGTGGCATCGCGCGGTATTGATTTTGTCGGATACCGTATGTACCATACCCACACTCTTTTAAGAAAAAGCATCAAAAAGAATTTTGCACGTAAGGTTGCAGCTAATGCACCGCGCGCTTCGATAGCTGCTTACCTGGGCTGGGCAAAGCACTGTGATAGTAGTCACCTTATCAAAAAACTATTTAATGAAAAATTTCAACGAATTCAATATCGAACTTAAACAGGACTACCTGGTAGGCGATAAAATAAAAATTGATAAAATACTTAACCGAGAGATTACGGTCGAAGCATACAAAATTACAGATAGTAAATACGAAGGAAAGGGTTTATGTCTTCATCTTCAGTTTTCTATACAAGAATCACGTTATGTATGCTTTGGAAGTTTCAGCAGGTTAATTGAACAAATAAAGCAGGTGCCTGAATTTCCATTTAAGGCCATAATAGTAAAAGAAAACAACATCATAAAATTCACATAAAATGTCAGTAGCAGTACAAACAGAAACCCAAGTAAGCCGGAAAATTACCCGCGCTAAAATCACTAAAACCTCAACTGTTGAAGTCGATTTTGAACCAACCATCACTTTTGAAAAAGAAGGGAAAACCGTTGAGCTCACCGGTGAGCAATCTTACAAAGGACGCAATATCGCCCACGAAGATCTTATCAATGCCTTTAAATTGACTCACCCGCATTTCGCTATTCTTTGCGATTTAAAAGAAGCTGATGACATGAGTCTTCATGATCTGGAAAACGATTTGCAATCAATTGAGCAAATCGGCGTCCGGAGCTTTAGTATCGGCGGCAGTGGCGATTCAGAAGGGGTAACTCTTTCAGGCTTTAAAAAGCTTTCTGGAGGCAAAATGATCAACTTTAATACCCCATTTATTAAATGGGAAGACGAATCTGATCCATACAACTACGTCATCGAATTAAAGCACGTAATCGACGTTATTTGCGACGAGGTTGAATTTTATCTCGATGGCAAAATCGCTCCGGATGCCCAGCTCAGCATGTTTGACGGCACCGACGAAGAATTGGACAACGAATAGTTTTTGATACATCTTAAATTAAAATAATGATCGGTACAAAAATACCAGCTGTTATAAAACCATTACCTCAGCTAACAATAAAGCTTCCTTTAAAAAAAGACCTTCGCCCATACCAGGCTCAAGGAGTGGCCTACGGAATCGAAAAGGAAGGAAGCTTCATTAACGGAGACGACATGGGCTTGGGCAAAACCTTTCAGGCAATTGCAACGATAATTGCTTTGAAAGCTTTCCCATGTTTGATAGTATGTCCCTCTGGAGTAAAGGAAAACTGGCGGAGGGAGTGGCAAAAATTTAGCGACGTAAAGGCTATTGTGCTGGAGGATTCGATCAAACATAATTTTACGGAGTATTACCGGGTAGGGTGGGCCCAGGTGTTTATTGTTAACTACGAGAGTTTGAAAAAGTATTTTGTAGAAAGCATCAATGCCGTTCCTGATGGTAAGCGCTTCAAGGTGGCCGATGTGAATTTAAAAAAGAAATTTACCGATGTGTTTAACGGTATTATTATCGATGAAATTCATAAATTAAAGGACCCCAAAACTCAGTCGTTTAAGTTTACCCGGGCGATAACCAAAGAAAAGAAAGTCGTAATGGGGCTTACCGGTACCATGTTTGTTAATTCGCCTTTGGACGTCGCTTCCCAGCTGATGTTGATCAACCGGTTAAATGATTTCGGAGGGTACAACTACTTTAAGACCAGGTTTTGCTCTGGTCCTAAAAATGCAAGTAATTTGAGGGAACTTAATGTTTTACTTAATGATATTTGTTACTATCGCAGAAACAAAACAGATCCTGAAATAAAAAAGTATTTGCCGGACAAGTCCCGCCAAATTGTAATGTGTGATTTGTCATCCGCTGCCAGAAAGGAATACAACCATGCTGTAAGTGATATGAAATCGTACATGAAGCAGTACAAAGAAGCGACTGACGAAGATGTTCAAAAATCAATGAAAGGCGCTGTGATGGTTAGAATAGGTTTACTAAAGAACATAGCAGCCCGAGGTAAACTAAAAGATGCTTTCGATTTTATAGAAGATCAGGTAAGCCAAGGTCAAAAGGTTGTTGTATTTGCTAACTTGAATGATGTAATCCAAAAAGTTCAGGAACGTTTTCCGAAATCTGTTAGAATTACTGGAAAAGAAAATTCGATTCAAAAGCAAAATTCAATTGACCAGTTTCAAAGCGATTCTAAAATAAAGGTGATTGCATGTAATTTAAAAGCAGCTGGAACCGGTGTCGATGGATTGCAAAATGTCGCAAACGTAAGCTGCTTTATTGAATTTGGATGGCACTCGGCGGTTATGGATCAGGCAGAGGATAGACTTTACCGCAGTGGCCAACATAAAAACGTAATGTGCTATTACTTTCTTGCCAAAGACACTATCGATACCTGGAACTATGAATTGATAGAAACCAAGCGAGCAATGGGCAATACAGTTACTGGCAATGATGATCAGGTTGAGACCAATATCATCGACGGAATAATGAATTTATTTAACCAATAATATGCTATAAAGAATCAATTTCATAATCATGGAAACTCAGCAAAACCACGGAAGCAATCTTGCAGCAATTAAGGATCAATTGGAGCGCGGCTGGCGCATAAGCGTTCAAAGCGTTTTACATTCGGTCGGCACTCAGGAATTAAGGCATTATATCTCGATATTGAGAAGAGAGCCTGGTATTCATATCGAATCAGTTTGGACCACGGCCGATAATGGAAAAAGGTTCAAGGAATATTTTATCGCTAAACCTAAAGCTGCATAATGGAAAATTCTAGGATTGAATGGACTGATCATACTTTTAACCCTTGGTGGGGTTGCATGAAAGTCAGCGAAGGTTGTAAAAATTGCTATGCTGAGACATTAGATAACCGTTATCATCATGCCGATCCACATTGGGGCCCGAATTCGGCGCGCAAACAAATGAGCGACAAACATTGGATGCAGCCATTTATTTGGGATGAAAAGGCTTTTAAATCCGGGATTAAAGCGAAAGTATTTTGTGCAAGTATGGCCGACGTATTTGAAGATAATGACGATTTGGTGGTTGTTTATGGCAGGAGAAGATTGTTTAATATTATCGAAAACACCCCCAATTTAATTTGGCAGCTGCTCACAAAACGTCCTGAAAACATAATGAAATTTATTCCGTTGCATTGGGCCAGTTCTCTGCCTAATAACGTTTGGATTGGCACATCCGTTGAGAATCAGGACGCCGCAGAAAATCGCATTCCTGAGCTGCTTAATGTGCCTGCACGAGTAAGGTTTTTAAGTTGCGAGCCATTATTGGGGCCTGTTGATTTATCTGCAATTTGGGTAAAATGCCATAATTGCGATGGAAGTGCGTCTGTACCTGTTGAAGGAGGTGGTGTCTCATGTCCTGTATGTTTGACTCCATATCAGGGAACTGTTCCTGGAATTAATTGGGTAATCTGCGGAGGCGAAAGCGGCCCAGGTGCGCGCCCCATGCATCCGGATTGGGCGCGGTCTTTACGCGATGAATGTAAAGTTGCCCGGATTCCATTTTTCTTTAAACAATGGGGTAACTGGCACGAATCGGATTTGGATGAAGGAAAAGGCATTGGTATTGAAAGGCGCCATTTATTTCCGGGTGGGAAGCTAATGTATAATCTTGGCAACAAAAAAACCGGGGCATTGCTGGATGGAAAAGAATGGAAGGGTTTCCCTGAATGTTAGATCATCTTTTTAAACAAACAAAATACGATTGTCCAAAATGCTATTTCCGGACGATGTACAGACTTAATGATATGCTGATATGTGATTGCGGGCATTATGAAATATACCGGTCGCCGGTTTCGGTCACTCTGGTCCCGATCAATGAAAATATAAAAGTATACCTGGATCTAAATAGAAAGTAAGTAGAACAATTTTAATAATATCATATGACAGTAGTAAAAAACAAAAACGGAAAAAGCATCGATGCGTTACTGACAGACGTCCCACCGAAAGAGGCGCCATCTTTGCAATTTGTTCAGCTTTCAGATATATGCCTTAGCATTTTAAATCCACGCAAGACAATCAATGAAGCTGAATTGAACGAGCTTGCTGAATCAATAAAAAAACTTGGGGTAATTCAACCGGTTACGATTAGACCGTTGGAGCCGAACAAATCTAATCCCCATCAGGCAAAATATGAAATGGTGTGCGGCGAGCGGCGATACCATGGAGCTGAAAAAGCAGGTTTAACCAGCATTCCGGCCAGCATACGGGAACTTTCTGACCAAGAAGCATTAGAGGTAATGATTACCGAAAACCTGCAACGTAAGGATGTTCATCCGCTGGAAGAAGCAGATGCTTTTGAATTTATGATTGCAAAAATGAATTACCAGGTACCCGATATCGCTGCCAAGGTTGGTAAAAATGATGCTTTTGTAATTCGCCGGCTGCAGCTTTCTAAATTAGTGCCTGAGCTGAAAGAAATCTTTAAAACCAACGATTTACATATCGGGCATGCCGAGCTGCTCAGCAGAATTGATGAACAAAGCCAAAACCTATGGTTTACCGACAGATATTCTTACCGATACGGCGGCGGCGCCGGCACATTAAAAGAACTTAAGAGCTGGCTAAGCAGCAACACTGAGCGTAAACTAAAAGATGCGCCATTTAATACCGATGCTCACTTTGAAGGCAAGCAATTTATTTGCTCACGTTGTACGGTTTGTCCACAAAATTCTGCTTACAACAATTCTTTATTCCCTGATACTGCTGATCAGGCACTTTGTCATAACCGGTTCTGTTTTGAAGCGAAATCAAACGCTGATTTTGAAATCAGGCTTCAAAAAGCTCTCGAAGATCCAAAGGTCATTTTAGTAAATGACGGATATGGCAATGCGGATGCTTTACAAAAAAAGCTTGAAAAAGATGGGTTTACGGTCCTTAAAGGATGGAATAGCTTTTCTAGGGTTCAAAAACCAGATTTTAATCAATGGCACGGCGAATCCGACGAAAATTTTGAGGCCAGAAAAAAGGCTGCCCTCGAAGAATATAATTCCAATAAAGCAAAAAGTGTCAAAGCTTTCTTTATTGATTCTGGTCGGTATCATAATATCGTAGTAAAAACTGCAGCTGAAGTTGTAGAGAACAAGGCAGATCTCGCCAGAAAAACTTTCATCGACGATGTTAAGCAAAAACGCAAGCGTGGTCGTGAGCTGGATGCTGAAAAAATAATGAAGCGCCAGGTAGAACATTTGAAGGAATTATCATTCGTCAAAGAACCGGACGAGAATCTGGACAAATTAACGGCTGTAGAAAACAACGCTTTGCTTTGTCTGGCATGGTCAAAAGCAGGGTATGAAGCACGCCAATTGATTCGCAAAAAGCTTGATTTAAAGCATAGTTATCAGGATGAATTCGAAGACTTTGAAGCATTAATGAAAGCACCTGATTACCTCAAAGCTTACATCATCCGCAATGCAGTATTCCACAGTTTCAACAGCATATTTCCTAATTCACTTAGCGGGGCTGTAACGGAAGCTTTAACCAAAGATTGGGCCTTAGCGGAATATCAGAAAATCGCCGCCGATCAGGCCGGTATACGTGAGCGCAGAGAAGCTAAGCTTGATCAAAAGATAAAAGATTTTGAAAACAATTTAACAGAAGAACAAGCTTAACTGTGAGAAGATCGCCTATCATATTTACGCCTGAAATGGATGCGCTGCTGATTAGCCTTTATCCTGATACTCCTAACCAGGTGATCATGGAACAGACAGGCTGGACAACAAGCAATATTAAATATGCTTGCAAGCGGTTGGGTCTAAAAAAGACCCGGGATTGCAAGGCAAAAATGGCCAATGTTACTGATTGGACAGAAGAAAGAATAACTTTTTTAAAGGCAAATTTCTTTCAAAAAACCAATCAAGAACTTGCTGAAGCTCTTGGTTTGCGCCTTACGGTTGTCAGGAATAAAGCCCGGGAATTAGGGTTAAAAAAGTTTGATCCGGATATGCCTTGGAACGACGAACAAACTGCTTACCTGGTGGCTAATTATCGCACCATGGGCGACGTTGAATTAGCTGAGAACCTGCAAAAAAACTGGCCGCGGAAAAGACTTTGGACGAAAAAACATATTAATAAAAAAAGATATCTACTGGGGCTTCATCGCACCAAAGCAGAGATTGAAAAGATAATATGGGCTCATGTACAACCCGGCGGCAGGTCATACACTATTATCAGGAATTCCAGTTCCAAAAACCTGCATGATAGTTATGTAGCCAGTTTAATCGCATGGCGTGACAAAGATTTGCAACGGGAAATAATGAAATACCCGGAACTAATCGAGCTTAAAAGACAGGAGATTTTATTAAGCAGATCGATAAAGGAGGTTAAAAATGCCTAGACAAGATAGTTGGACACCATCAATGTACGCCATGCTTAAAGAGTTGTACCCATACCATACTAATCACGAACTGGAGAAAATGACCGGCTGGAAAGTGAAGGAACTGCAATATCGCGCTGGGCGCCTTGGATTGGTTAAAACAAAAGAAACCGGACGCCGAAGCCTTTCTAAAATAGAGTATTTGGCAGATCACGAGGCATTTATCCGTGAAAACTTTAATACCTACACCAATAAGGAGTTAGCGAAATTATTAGGATTTAGTCTTCATTATATCCGGGTTAAATGCCATGGCATGGGTCTATATCGCATGGAGCTTGAATATTGGACTGATGAACAAGTTCAATTTTTGAAAGACAATTACCAGACGATAGGTGACAAAGAATTGGCCGAAATATTCAATTCAAAATGGCAAAAGAAAAAAAGTTGGACATTTAAGCATATTGAAAAAAAGCGGTTATATCTTAAATTAAAAAGGACCAAAGAGCAGATAGCTGCTATTCACGATCGGAATGTTGAGAATGGAAGGTTTGCTAACTGCCCGGTTAATCGCTGGTTGATACAAGGCACTTTTCAAGAAGGTGACGTGCGCATGTGGCGAACTTCGAGCGGCCGGTATGTGCCATATATCAAAATCAATAATCGCTTCGTTCACTGGGCGCGTTACACTTGGGAAAAAGAACATGGGCCCGTCGGTCCTGGTATTAACATCATCTTCAAAAATGACGATCCTTATAGTTATCCGCAGGGTATTGAAGTACTGGAGGCTCTTACAAACGAAGAGCTTTCGAGACGAAACAGTATCAAATCAAGCCAAGGTCTATCAGATAATTACATAGCCGGTATGCTTACCCATGGGCGTCCTGATCTGCGGGAATCGCTCAAAAAAATGCCAGAACTATTAGATCTGAAAAGGCGAGAATTATTATTAAGCAGAGTAATTAAAGAACAAAATGGAAAATCAAAATAATGAATTAGCTGTAATGGAACAAGGTTCCGGCTTACAGGCAATGGGGCAGACCGATTTACCCTACAAGACTATTATTGGTCAGACTGCTTCGCAATTATCAGAAATCCTGATGAATAATATTCAAAAGGTGCAAGATAATCCAAACTATGTACCTCAGGCCAAGGAAGTACGTGATAATGTCCGCGAATTAGTTAATCTGGCACGGGTAGAGATTGACATGATCCGGGAAGCAAGAAAAGTAGTGGTTAAAAAATCATAACGACCAATGCATTTTAACCAGGATCTCCTTCAGCAAAAATTGCAGGCTATTATGGCCAAGCAAAATGATGGCGAATATGTGCCTAAAAAGGTGAGGGATAAGGCTAAAAAGAAGAAAGAGAAAGCTATCCAGGCTGCTAATGATAAGCAAGAGCGAGAAATCAGTAAACGGGTGAGGGAAATTGCCAAGGCCCGAAAAATTAAGCAGTACGAAGCAGAAAAGGGCTCTCCTGCAGAAATTGACTATACAGTAGGCAAAAAGGCAAATTCAAGAGAAAAGCCATTGCCAACACGCAAGATAAACCTGCAGGAATTAATACCGGTGAAAATTGATCAAAAAACAACGGTCTATGTAAAACCGGGATCTGATATCGAAGCCATTAAAGCAAAGTACAAACGGCAGACTTTCGATCGGTTCGAAAGTCTGCCACCAACATACCAGTTTTAGATTATTTAACATGAACCGCATAGTCCCAACAATGACAGACGAAAAAAAGGCTAGGATTTATAAATCCGTCCAGTTTATGGCGATCATGGCTGAAATGATCAAGATCGAGCATCTTACCGATACTGTCGACGCTTATTTTAAAAACCCTTTGGTTAATCAATTCGCAAAGCGAATAGCAAGCGATGCTAAGGATATCCAGGCTAATTTAAAGCGCAATGAAAAGGTGATGATCAGCTTTCAGGATATCGATTTCATTGAGGAATATGCCGCTGAACTCTGGTCCCTTTTTCACTTTTTTATTGGTCTTCCAATCTCACAGATCAAAGAAATAATGCTGGGTCTGAGCAATGCAAAAATTGAAGTTGAATCGCCTCAATTAGAAGACCAGACCGAACTATACCAAGCTATCTACGATACTATTGATTATGCTTTAACCGGTGCCGAATTGGAAGGTGCACCAAAAGATCAAGGCATCAAAGCAGCTACAGAAACCATCTGCGATATGGTATTGCATTCATTAAACAGAAAGGAGGTGGCCGCTGCAAAATGATATTTAACCATCTACCTATAAATGCTTTTTCCGAAAAATAAATTTTAAACTAATCACAACATGACCCAAAGAAAGTCATTATCTAAAAAAATCCGGTTCGAAGTCTTTAAGAGAGACAATTTTACCTGCCAGTATTGTGGAGCTAAAGCGCCCGATAGAATACTTGAGATTGATCATATTACCGCCGTTTCAAAAGGTGGAAAAGATGATATTATGAATCTTATCACGAGTTGCTTCGATTGCAATAGAGGAAAATCCAATAGGGAAATTTCGGATAAATCTATTGTGGAAAAACAAAGAATGCAGATTGAAGAATTAAATATTCGCCGCCAACAATTGGAAATGATCCTTGAATGGCGAACCGGTTTAGATGAATTAAAAAATCACGAAACACAGGCAGTAAATGACTTAATATCAAAAATTACTGGCAGTCGTGTGATTGACGAATCACTGGAAAATTTAAAAAAAGTTATAAAGAAATTCGGGTTTGCGATAGCGATTTCTGCTACCGAAAAAGCCTTTCAACAATATAGCGACGACAATGATTTTTGGGAATGTTTTCGCAAGATAGGGCCAATAGCCAACATGCTTTCCCAACCAAAACACCTGCAAAAAATTGCTTATGCAAAAGGAATATTGAGAAACAGAAGAGTTGATTTTCATGAAAGTGACATTCATGAAAGTATGCTCGATTACTATAAAGCTGGTTTAGATATGGATGATTTAATAGCGTTTTGCAAGACCGTAGAAGAACCAGAAGACCTTTTTCAATTCATTTTTAAGGCGGTATATTAATATGGCTTATAGATTTTCTGACACTTCAAAATGGTCAGATGAATGGTTCATCGACCTTAATGCACATCAAAAATTGATGTTTTTATACCTATGCGATAACTGTGATTTGGGCGGATTTTTCGAGTTATCAACACGAAAATTAAGCTTTGACCTGGGTTTAAATGAAAGTGAAGTTAAAGGGGCTTTGAAGGGGCTTGAAAGGGGCTACATTTTATCAAATGATAGGCGTGTTTTATTCCTTAAAAACTTCATTAAACACCAAAAGAATTTGCCCTTAAATCCCGAAAATAAAGCTCACATAGGCATTTTTAAGCGCTTTGAGAATTACAAAGAAAAATTTTCGATTGATCTTTTAAAGCTGGTTAACAACGAGATAAAGCTAAGTGAAAAAGATATAAAATCAAGTGAAAATCATGGGGCTTCAAAGGGGCTTCTAAGCCCCATAGGTATAGGTAATGGTATAGGTAATAAAATATATAATGGAATCGATTTCGAAAATTTTTGGAATTTATATGGCAAAAAAGTTGGCGATAAAAAGGCTGTTTGTAAAAAATGGATGGCTTTAAAAATAGATGTTCAAAACCAAATATTAAGCATCCTCCCAGCTTGGAAAGCCCAATTTTCAGATAAACAGTTTCAGCCATTTCCTGAAACATTTTTAAATCAGCAACGATGGAATGACGAGATAATTCCAGGAAATGGTCCGAACAAAATTGAAAATAAAGGTCATCCGGATTATTACAGCAGGCAATATGAGGCAAAACTTGAAACGAAAGATTTAGCCGGGTATTGGGCTCATTTAAGAAAACTTGGTTTTACTGCCAAACAGAACACACTCGGCAATACCACCGAATGGGTAAAACAAAACTAAAACGATGATTTTGGAAAACGAAAACAATAAAACAACCAACAAGGATAGGAGATCTAGAATATCCAATCCTACCCCATACTCAGGTATGGGAAAACTTCCGCCTCAGGCTACTGACCTGGAAGAAGCTGTATTAGGCGGCCTGATGCTCGAAAGGGATGCATTATCATCGGTCATTGATATTTTAAAACCTGAGGTTTTTTATAAGGATAATCATCAGAAAATATTTGCGGCTATTCGCTTTCTTTTTGAGAAAAGTTTACCGATCGATATTTTAACTGTGACCGCGCAGCTTCGCCAAAAAGGCGAATTGGAAATGATTGGTGGAGCTTATTACATTACCCAATTAACAGAACGCGTTGCATCAGCTGCTAACATTGAATATCATTCCAGGATCATCCTGCAAAAATTTATCCAGCGGGAATTGATCAGGATTTCGACGGACGTAATCAACAATGCTTATGAAGACACCACCGACGTACTCGACCTGCTTGATTATGCTGAGAAGTGTTTATTTGACGTAGGCCAAAGCAATTTACGAAGAGATGCCAGGATGGTTGATGATTTGCTTAGGGAAACATTGGCCAATATTGAGTTGCTTAAAGACAAGAAGGACGGCCTTACCGGTATACCTTCTGGTTTTCTTTCTCTCGATCGATACACTTCTGGCTGGCAAAAATCAGATTTAATAATAATCGCAGCGCGGCCGGCTATGGGTAAAACGGCTTTTGTATTAACCTGCGCCCGCAATGCTGCGGTTGATTTTAATAAGCCGGTAGTAGTTTTTTCACTTGAAATGTCTTCGGTGCAGCTTACAAATCGTTTGGTATCGGGAGAGGCAGAAATAGAGCAGGAAAAAATACGCAAAGGTCAATTGGAAGATTGGGAATGGAGTCAGATCCATAACAAAATCGGGCGCCTTGATCAATCGCCGTTAATTATTGACGATACTCCGGCATTAAGCATTTTTGAGTTTAGAGCCAAATGCAGGCGCTTAAAATCTCAGCACGATATACAGCTGATCATTGTTGACTATTTGCAGCTGATGCAAGGAAAAACTGACGGGAAAGGCGGTAATAGGGAGCAGGAAATTGGGGCTATTTCCCGGGCGTTAAAATCTGTGGCAAAAGAATTAGACGTACCGGTGATTGCACTATCGCAATTGAGCCGGGCCGTTGAAAGCAGACCAGGATCATCAAAACGTCCGCAGCTTTCAGATCTACGCGAATCGGGGTCCATTGAGCAGGATGCGGATATGGTGCTATTCCTTTACCGGCCAGAATACTACGGACTTACAGAAGACGAAAACGGTATGCCTACCCAGGGCGTTGGTGAGGTAATCATTGCCAAACACCGTAACGGGGAAACTGGAATAGTACGCCTCAAATTCATTGGCAAGTATGTGAAGTTTATGGATCTGGACACTAACAGCTATTCCACTGATCATAATGCCTTCCGAAACTTAAACCCATCTACTCAATTTGACCCGAATAGCAATTTTATCATTCGGCCAAACAAAACCGATGAAGCAGACGACGAACCTTTTTAAAAAATAAATATGAGATATAAAATTACCGGCATAGTAACCGTAACGGCTGATTACGAACCAGGTTCGCAAAAGTCAACCCATGTAGCGACAGATTTCAGATTGGAAGTGTCAAAAAATCTTGATCAATCACAATATAATGATCATCGTGGATTGCCAACTAAAGGCGGAAGCCATGCATTAACACAGGCATTTGTGCAAGGTTTAATAGGGAACATACATCATGCGCATGAAAAAGGTTTCCGCGACAGCGCTGAGAACTTGAGATATATCATAAGTGAATTGGAGCGAGGATTTATTGCAGTTGGATATCCAACTGAAGGTACAATGGAAAAATAAAATTAAGTAACGATGGCAATTTCAGACGAAAAATTCAAAAAATATATTGAGCAAATCAGTGATCAATATGAAGAGTTAAAAGACTTGGTGATAAAGCACGTCGATTCCGCAGAAGGAATGATGGACCTCTACGGCAAACTGGCCGATTTTAGAGACACGGCCAGTATCGCATTACGGGATTCACACACTACAAAAAACTTTGAAAACAATTAAAAAATAATCAATATGAGCAATAACCAAAATCAAAATCCTTATTCGAAAGCTTGTGAGCTTTTAGGGATTACCCCGCGCCCTGCGCTGAAAGACAAAATAGATGCTGACTTAGTAGCTGAAGATGCATTTCACCGGCTTACTATCTGCATAAAAGCCAAAAATTTAATTGATGGCAAAGTATGGACTCCAGTACACGATGGATCGGAGCGCCATTATTATCCGTGGTTTTATAAAAATAACAAAGACTCTTCGGGTCTCGGTCTTTCGTACGGCGACTACGATTACGGTCTCTCGAATTCGCTCGTCGGGTCCCGCCTTGAATATCGCACATACAAATTAGCTCGTGAAGGCGCTGAAGAGTTCAAAAAATATTATGCAGATTTTATGACGCTGTGATATGAACGAGCAAACTAAATTTTGGACAGTAGTGGGGATACTGGTTGTGATCACCACTATTCTTTTTATCTGGCTGGGGCCAATAAAGTAACTTATGAAAATCAGCAATTTTTCGCTAATCTGTATAGTAGCTATACTGATGGGCATGTGGTTTCTGGAACACATTCAAAAGAACCAGGTAATGCGCGAAAAAGCGGCACTTGCGACCCGCGACAGTCTGGTAATTGACAGCCTCAAAGATCAGTGTAATACCGGAAAATGGTATGAGGCCGCCTTTGATCAAAACATGGATGAAAAGGAGGCTAAGCGATGAAGATAAATCTACAAGCCTACCTGATAGGCATTATTTCTCCCTTTGTTGTTTTTGGTGTAGTCTGTTTAACAATGCTGGTAATCGGTGGACAGCCTATAAAAACTGCTTTTACGTGTGATTATTTAAGCGAAAAAAACCGTGAAATAGCATCGGTTCAGGCCGACTTTAAAGACAGTTGCCTGAAATATGTAAATAACGCTGGTAAGTTCAATCGCTTCAGAGACAGTGTGAACAAATACTATGACATCTATCAATTCATGAATAACCCCAGCCATGAAAAGTAAAGAGAGAATAATTAGCGATTGCATAAAAGGGTTTTATCCGGTACTTGACGAAAATGGACAGAATATCCCTGCATATTCACATGATGACGTTCTCGAAGCAATGGAATCCTACGCCACCCAACAAACAGCCGAACTTCAGCAAGAGGTTGAGAGGTTGAAGGGTTTATTCAAAAGCATGGAAGATGAAATTGCTTTCTCCGACCGAAACTCTATCAAAGAATCACAAAGCACAATACGTGGCATTCTTAGATTAATTGAATTGGCAATTTATAACCCCCCAACAAGATGAAAAAACTGGAAATTAAACACTTAGCGGCTTATTTGCCTTATGAGTTGAAGTTCTTTTGGAAAACTAAACCTAAAAAATTATGGGAACTTGCAATGCTTGGTGATTCAAAAAAATCATTCCCCGGTATTCATGTTTTGATTACACAGGGCGAAGAATCTCAGCAAGTGATTATTGGGGTAAAAAGCAAATTAATCAAACCCTTACTCATTCCTTTAAGTGAGTTCAACGATAGTGAAGCTGACAAGGAAATATTTGAATATCAGGGTGCATATACCAGCGTAAAATTGAACGCCATAAACGAATTACCTTATTGGCAATTTGAGATACTGGTAAAGCACCACTTTGACGTATTCGGCCTTTTGGAATCCGGCCTTGCATTGAACAAATTAACCTGTTTACAAGATGAAAATGGAAGATAGTAACAAGATGATAGCGGAGTTTTGTGTTATAAATATAACACCAGTAGGACTGCGAAGAAACGTTATGCAAAAAAGCTATTTTGTAGATGAACTAAAATATGATACTTCATGGGACTGGCTTATGCCCGTATGGATTAAAATTCTTCAATGGGGGATGCAAGAGTACGGTATCCAATGGAGGCAATCAATAGATCAGGATTGTGTTTCAATAATAACACCTAATAACTTGATTTATATTCAATATTTAGATAAAAAAGGTGAACTGCCAATCGAGGCCGTTTACCAAGCCGTAGTTCAATTCATTCAATGGTACAACACCAATCATTAACACATAAAAAGAAAGAGATATGACCCTATTTGAACAATCGCTTGATAACGCATTTTTTACATCCGAACAAAAGCAACGGCTATTTGCTGTGCTTCGTGAACTGGCAACCGATATAGAAACGGTTGCAGGGGTTACATTCAATCAGGCTTTATCTCAACTCGTAAGCAAATGATACATGGTAAAAAAATACTTCTGATTAATTGCTCGTTTCCTCATTACAATTTGGCAATCGAAAAAATGAAGATTTTTTACGGGTCAAATGCAGTAGAGGTTAGGTCTGTTACAGATATATTTCATCAAGATTTTGATGGGGTTTGTTTATCAGTTATTTTTTCATGGGATGTTGAATTAGCTATTAAAGAAGCAAAAATAGCTCTCGGCATGGGGCGCATGGTTATGATCGGCGGCGGCGGTACGCAACAGCTACACAATTACATAAAAAAGGAAACCGGAATAGAACCTCATTATAAAATACAAAGCGATTTAGAAGCTGTTTACGGACGTTTTAAGATGGTGTACTTTACAAGGGGATGTGTTCAAAATTGCTTCTTTTGCACCGTTCCGCGAATAGAGGGGCATACTGTTACACTTAATAAAGCAAGTAACCCGGCAAAGGTATTGATGGACAATAACTTATCTCAAATTCCGTGGGATTACAAAGAATACATTGTAGATAGGTATTTGTCTGAAAAAATTAGTTCGGTTGATTGTAATAGTGGATTTGAGCCAAACGGTATTGATGAAAAAACAGTAAAGCTATTTGATAAGTTACCCTTAAGATGGTGGCGTATCGGATTTGACGAAATTGGTGAAGAAAAGCAGTTTATAGAGGCTGTAAAGACCGTTCAGGCGTTTAGTAAAAAGAAGATAAGGGCTTATTGTATGATTGGACACGAACCAATTGAGCAATGTATCTATCGGTGCAGAAAGATTATAGAATTAGGTTGCGAACCATTGCCACAAGCATACATTAATCTCAATGCTACCGAAAGAGTGCCAAAAATTATGCACGATTGGAACGAACAGTATTTGCGAGATGTGCAACGGTTTTATTATCAACCCATGTTATGGCGAAAACTTAAACTGGAAGATTATGCTCCACGTGCTAAGTTAAAAAATGCCGATCAGGTTATTATGAATTTTTAATAGCAACACGAAGTTGCTATTTTTTGAACCCGAAAGGGTTAATAAGTATATAGTTACGTAATCAAAAATTAGTAAAATTTCCAAACATAAAACCATGACAGCAGAAACCTACACAGCAAACAACCGGGAAGGTCAGACATGGCTCGTGGCTGATAACCCATATCCTGAACACATAGAATCAAAATGGTCAACTACAGGCAGAATGGTCAATCCTGAATGGATACAATTTAGACGTGATCACCCTGCCATTCTCTTAACCGACCACCTACCTGACGGTACAAAGGTTAGGGGGGATGAGATAGATGTTAAGTGGCAGTATTATTCAACTGCATCCAAAATATGGTTAAATGACCATGACCATGAACTTTCAGAAAGCCTATTTACCCCAACCCGCCAAATCGCCACATTAAAGCATCCCGATAGCTATCGGGAGATGGAAGTGGTGGAGGATTCCAAGCTGTACACCGAAGCAGAGGTTAGGCAAATTGCTATCGCGTTTTATTTATATTGGAAAATCTCAAGCTCTTGCAATATTGAGTCGGCATTTGATGAATGGTTTGCTAAACAAAAGCTGGATAAACAAAATTGAGTTATGAAAAAATACACAGGCACAATATTCGGGATTGACTTCGATGGAACAGTAGTCACCCATGAATTTCCAAAGGTCGGTAAAGATATTCCCGGCTCAGTTGAAACCCTTGATAAAATTGTTCGGCATGGTGGAAGGTTGGTATTATGGACAATGCGGGCTAATCACACTAAAAAACCACAGTCACATGACCCTGATATTCATACCGAAGCCGCAAATTATTTGGATGAAGCAATTAAATGGTTTGCAGATCGTGAATTGCCATTATGGGGCGTAAATCGCAATCCTGAACAAGATAGCTGGACATCAAGCCCTAAAGCATATTGTCACATTTACATTGATGATGCAGCGTTAGGATGCCCGTTAACACATGATACAGACATATCCAATAGGCCTTTTGTTAATTGGTCAGTAGTTCACAATATCTTATTTCCTTAACCTTCACCACCACAATCAAAGAACACGAAATGAAAACCTACGTAATAACAATATCCAAAACATTCCCGGCCACGCATCCGCGCAAGGGCGAACCTACAGGCTTTGAAACTAAAATATCCAGCCGAAAGAAAAAGCATACGATCCGGGGCAATTATGATCTTTGGAAAAAGCGCATTGACGAAATCAACGATGGTGCCGCGGTTTTATCTGTCCGCGAATGGACCGGCAAACCATACGCCAGCAAGCAAAAGGAATTGTTTGTCTTTGGCAAAGGCCAGATAGGCATTCAAAAGTGTTCTATTCAAATTATTGAAGACGATATCAGCGATATTGTAAATTTTCAAATAGATGGTTATCTATCCCTTAAGCTTGAAAAAGCTAATGAGGTGATGGCAAATGACGGCCTTGATCGCTTAGATTTTATAGCCTGGTTTAAAAAGCCGTTGACCAACGGATGCATCATTCACTTTACTGACTTGAGGTATTGAAAACCGTAAACAGTCTTTCCGGTGGCAAAACGTCTTCTTATATCGCAGCTCATTATCCTGCTGATATTGATGTATTTGCTTTAGTATGCATCGATGATCATAATGCTAATGCCGGCAGCAAGACTTTTAAAGTCGACCAGCATGTAAGGCAAATGGTAAACGATAAGCTGCAAAAGTATTGCAGTCATGAAAATGAGTTTTTGGCAACAGCAGAAGATCCTATCATCATCAAAACAATGTTTGAATTAGAGCAGCATATCGGGCGTGAGATTGTATGGGTTCGCGGACCCGGTTTTCAATCATCCAGTTTCGGTAAATCAATGCTTCCCAATAAAAAGCATCGCTGGTGCACAACTATGTGGAAGATCGAGCCAATATTCAAATTCTTGTTTATGTACCATGGGTTACCGGTGAAAATGCGAATTGGGTACCGGGCCGACGAAGCCGATCGCGCTGACACATTTAAAGACACTTTTATTTATTCAACCCACTGCGAATTTGTTTATCAAAAAATGGGCGATAAGGTACCTGGTAATATGAAATCTGTTATGCTGCCATATATATCAAAGACTGGCACTGTTAACCCGGATTTTTATAGAGGCAGCAGCCATCCTCACCGTCATCGTTGGCAGGAAATCCCGTTCAGGATTGGAGAATTTCCATTGATTGAAGCTGGAATAACTCAAAATGACGTGCAGCGATACTGGCAGGATAAAAACGTAACATTTGCCACAGATAGTAACTGTCAGTTTTGTTTTTGGAAAAAGGCAATGCAGATAAGAGCAAATTATGATCAGAATAAAAGCATCATTCTTGCAGCTGCTGTAGTTGAAGATATGCAGGACAGTACTTTACGATCAGATTTTTCAATGCGTGAAATTAAAGATATAGCCCCACAACTTGAATTATTTGGGCATAAACAAGCGGGATGCCATGGAGGATATTGCACATCATGAAGCGCGGCGCCACTATATCGCTGAAAGCATTGAAAGAAGCCGGCTTCATTGAGTACGAACCCGATAAGTTTGCTCCGGCCTCTCGCGTGCAACAAATGCCTAAAACCGTAATAAAAAAACAAAAAAGCGTGTTGAAAGCACCTAAAATTGATTTGTTTGCAACTCTTTGTGAAATAGAAGGCATACCAAAGCCTGAAACTGAATATCGCTTTCATGCCAATCGCAAATGGCGAATGGATTATGCATGGCCGGCGAAGAAAGTTTTTTTGGAAGTTGAAGGAGGCGTTTTTAGCGGAGGCAGACACACCCGGGGCAAAGGATTCGTCGCTGATATGGAGAAGTATAATGCTGCAGCTGCTGCTGGATGGACGTTGATACGCTGCGTTCCTGATGATTTAAAGAATGGGAAGGCGATTCAGATTATTAAAGAAACAATGAAATTATGAACATAAAAAACTACACTTCAGAAATCCCGGCTGCAACATCCATGTCTAAAATTGAAAAGAACCTGGTAGCAGCTGGTGCCCGTGATATCATGAAACGATACAATGATTCCGGCGAATGCATTGCAATCTGTTTTGTTTTGCACATGGATGGCAAAATGCTTACCTTTCAACTACCGGCCAGAATAGAAGCGATCTACAAACTTTTGATTGCTACTTATACTAAACCCACCGATAGAAGCCATGAAATATGTTGGGCCCAGGCTGAGCGCACTGCATGGAAAACTATTTCGGAATGGGTAGAAATTCAGCTTTCAATGATTCGTCTGGAACAGGCCGAGGTTTTGGAAGTGTTTTTCCCTTTTTTGTCAGATGGGCAAAAAACCTACTATGAAAAGTTAAAGGCAAACGATTTTAAACAATTAACGGCATAATCACATGACTAGCCAAAACCTAATCAACGGTCAAAAGCCTGAATTTGGCAATCCATCACATATCAATTATGTAAAGTTGATGGAACGCTACATGTCGGGTGAAATAAATTTTTACGAAATAACCTGGCAGCATGCATTGTATATCGGAGGCGGAGATAAAAGCAAACCACGATTTAAGTTTTGTAGTCCCAGCAATGCCGATTGCCTGCTTGATTATATTCCCTGCCCAAGATGTAAACGGCAACATATATTGCTCGTTTGCATTGATCCGGACGGTGTGCCATATGAGCAAAGCTTGGTTGCGGACGAGGGTAGTGCTGAATTTAATTGCTGGAGCTGCGGACTTGAATTTGAAACTGAAAATCGATGTGTATACGTCAAACAGCCTGTTAAATGACTGAACGAATAATTCAACGCCATCTTAAACGCCTATTTGGTAATTACAATTACCCAATCTGCAATGCATTTATCTTTGGTTGGGAAAGCGATTTCTTTGCAATTAGCAAAAGCGGCTATTGTGTAGAGGTAGAAATAAAAATCAGCCGTGCAGATTTTAAGAAAGATTTTACCAAAACCGACAAACATTATTTGCTCGCTAATCACAAGAAGAATGCTATCATGGAGAAAACGCCGTGGGAGGGATATACTCCACCAGGGGCAACCGAACCAATAATGAGAAATGGAGCATCATCCGGTATCTATTTTAAATGCCCAGCTGACCGGTTACCCAACAAGTTTTATTATGCCTGTCCTCAGGGCTTATTGGCACCCGAGGAAATTCCTTCATATGCAGGCTTGCTTTATGTAACGGCCGGAGATATACAGGAAATCAAACCGGCGCCGTTTCTGCATAAAAAGAAGAATGATCACACAAAAGCTTTATTGCAGAAATTCTATTATAAGTGCATTAATGATCGGCGCGATATTTATATGATTCTTAATACGCTCGAGCGCTATAGCATGACCGATGACCAAAAAGAAGCAGTAGCCCGTTTGGAAGAAAAGCTTTATGAATAACTATAAGTGGCTAGCCGATTTGGTCGGCGACAGCAAGCCATCCAAAAACTACTCTGTTAACGAAATCATCTTTCATCTGGAGGTATTGCCGTTGCATAAACAATCAGCAATTGGTAAAAAAGACCGCCGCGAAAAAAAGCTGGTTAAAACTGATTGTAAAATCTGATAATTTTCATCTAACTTTATGCTGTAAAGCATATAACGCATAAGCATAGATTATTGCACCGGTTTCGATAAAAAACAGAAATATGTTATTCAAAAGCATCTAATTGATTATTGATAATTGCAATGTTTTCAATTAGTCAATTTGCACTATTGCACAATATAAAGGGCCTGAAACAATGAGCACGTTAAAAAAAGACTCCAGAAGCAGAAAGGTGCAACAAAAATCTTTCCTTACCCAGCTCGAACAAACTGGCAATATTACCATGGCTTGCCGGAAAGCCAAAGTAGCTAGAAGAACTATATACGATTGGTTACAAAAGGATAGTCAGTTTAAATCGGCATTTGACGAATCAGTTAAAATCGGTATCGAACTTCTTGAAGACGAAGCTCAGCGCAGAGCATTTCATGGATACAAAAAGCCGGTTTACCAAGGTGGATCATTGGTTGGCTATGTTCAAGAATATTCAGATACTTTGCTTATTTTTTTACTTAAAGGTAAAAAGCCTGAGATTTACAAAGATCGGCAGGAAGTTACCGGCAAAGATGGCGGTCCTCTCCAGACTGAATTTGCGATTAAAGTAGGATATGGCTCCAAAACAGAAGATTCTGAAGTTTGACTTCAACCCTAATCTTTTCAATAACGTTTATTGGCATTTACGCGATGCTTTCAATAATACCTTAATCCGCTATATCTGGTTGTATGGTGGATCTTCTGCATCAAAAACCTTTAGCGTCGTTCAAATTCAAATTATCCGAATGCTTGAAAGCAGCAAGGAAAATACGCTTGTGCTTCGGAAGTTTCACGTCGATATCAAGGATAGTATTTTCGCTGATTTTAAAAGCGTTATCTCCGACTGGGGGCTAAACGAATATTTTGTTGTCCAGCAAGACTATATCAGATGCACATTAACCGGATCCCATGTTCGGTTTCGCGGTTTGGATGACCCTGAAAAGATTAAAGGGGTGACTGGCTTCCGGCGCATTATCCTGGAAGAAATCAGCCAGTTTGATGAAGCGGATCTAAAGCAAATTCGTAAACGTCTTCGCGGTATGATCGGCCAGCAAATCATTTGCATATTCAACCCGATCAGCGAGGATCACTGGATAAAGACGAACATCTTCGACACCGAGATATTAACTGAAGTAGATACCAACATCGAATGCCCAGACACTGATCACCCCATCCCCATTAAAGGCATGTGGGTTAATGAAACAGGCAACCTGGTGATCATGCAAACCAATTACCTTGATAACGTTTTTGTTATGGGACGTTGGAAGGATGGCAAACTTGTGGGGGGCTTCGTCGATCAACACGTAATAGATGACTTTGAAAAAGATAAAATCACCGATTACAACTACTATCAGATTTACGGATTAGGTGAATGGGGTAAAATCAGGGTAGGGGGTGAGTTTTGGAAAGACTTTAATAGCAACATTCATACCGGTAAAACATTTTGGAACGAAGCATTGCCATTGCATATATCCTGGGACGAGAACGTTAATCCATATCTTACCTGTTTGGTTTGGCAAATACTACCGGTTGAAAATGGATTTAAAGCTGTTCAAATTGATGAAATCTGTTTAGAAGACCCTCGAAATCGTGTGGCCCATGTTTGCAAAGAGTTTAGAGAACGCTATCCAAATGACAGGGTAAAGGGATTATTTGTCTACGGAGACCGGACCAGCATAAAGGAAGACACAAAGCTGGAGAAAGGAGAAAACTTTTTTACTAAAATAATACAGGATTTACAAATTTATTCGCCAAATTTACGAATGCAAAGTGTGAATCCATCTGTGGTTCAAAGCGCTGCGTTCATTAACCGAATATATGCCGGAGAAATATCAAATCTGACCATTGAGATTAATGAAAAATGTAAAAAAAGCCGTTATGATTACCAATACGCGCTGGAGGATAGCGACGGCACTTTAAAGAAATCTAAAAAGACCAATCCTGTAACGAAAGTAAGTTATGAGGAATTTGGTCACCCGAGTGACGCCAAACGTTATTTTATAACCATGGCATTTGCGGATGAATACAATAAATACCTGCGCGGCGATAAGAAAACAACGATAAGAACCGGTAAACCGGTGCACAAGCATGTTTCAGGATATTAAGTAAAAAGCAATGCCATACCTAATTCAAAATGATTTTATCAAATCTATCCAGCCTGGAAATCTCAATCAGGTAATTGGCTCAAACTATTCGATCATCAATTCATGGCTGCTGGCTGCTCAGGAAAAAGCTGCTTCTTATCTTCAGCAGAAATACGATGTGGCCAGCGAGTTCACCAATACCAACGCCTGGTCATTTACAGCGTCATATCAAGCTGCCAATCGGGTTTATCTGGATGCGCCGGCTTACAGTCAAACTAGCGCCTATAACGTTAATGATCTAACACTGCAAGGCGGTAACGTTTATATTTGCATTGCTACCATCAGTTCAGGGGGTGAGGCATTCAATCCGGCTCATTGGACATTATTGGGCCCGCAGTACACGTTGTACTTTGCAGCTTTTCCATATCCGGTATTTGATGTCTATGGCACCTACAATGTGGGGGATCAGGTTTTTTATAAAAACAATATTTACACGGCCAATTCATCAACCACCATATCCAATGATGATTATGTGCTGCAGTATGGCAGCTATAACAATATCCCGCTTAATAACTATTTTCCGGATGCGCCAAATCAAACGCAATGGACATTGACAACCACCGGTTATACAGTTCCTGCCGACACGCTTATTACAAATACCACGTACTGGACGCTTGGCGATAACCGAGGCCAGCAAATGGTTCAAACATTGATCAACCTGGTATTGTATTATGCGCACTCGAGAATTTCACCAATGAATGTTCCTGAGCATATCAAGAATAATTACCGTGAAAGCATTGATTGGCTGAAGGACGCAGCTGATGGGTTGATTACTCCAAACCTCACCAAGCTGCAGCCGAATAAAGGCAACAGAATTCGCTATGGGGGGGATGTCAGGCTTAATTTGCGATACTAATTTATGCTTTATAGAATTGAAAACATAAACACGATGAATCACCAATTGCATCAAAACCACGGCACTCACCTTCAGCACTTACGTAGCCAAATTCAAATGGCTGATAGTATGCTGCAAAAACAAAATTATTTGGATGCCGATCGGCAGGAAGCTGTAAGCCAGTCAAAAGCCATCATGCAAATGCAGTTTGAATATGGTGCTAAAGCATTTAGTAAACGATTTTAACTTTCATTAACCCT
>Ga0164297_10000732_pt1 | contig 38754 bp, 21 predicted proteins | sample GEODES058metaG_FD_113539 | JGI IMG/M metagenome (GOLD analysis project Ga0164297, IMG submission 113539) | Dystrophic lake water microbial communities from Trout Bog Lake, Wisconsin, USA - GEODES058 metaG | ecosystem: Environmental > Aquatic > Freshwater > Lake | place: USA: Trout Bog Lake... | reverse complement strand
TGTTCTTTAAATTGTGAGCTCATTGACCAGTTCCCTAAAGTTATCAGTTTGTAAGTATGCTTTGTCCATAACGTGTATATTTTGATATGGTAGTACCAAGGCCTTGTCAGCTAGGTGTACATGTATCTGTGTGTCGGTTGCTGCTATACGTTCAATTGGGCTAGACACAGTAAACATTCGCCAAGGTATGCCCTGTTGTTCGTTAACGTGATATCCGCTCATGATAATATTGGCAATAGCAAAGGCATAGTCATTACGATAGTTGCCTTCTCTAATGTTGTAGAGCAAGCGATAATAGTTGTAGTTGCGTTGTATCTTACCTACTAGCTCAAACAACATTTGGGCTCGAGGGCTTTTTCTAAATAACACCACTGTGGCCCAAATGAATGGCAAACTGGTATTGCCCATCTGTTCATAGCTAGGCCCATTCTCATCACTGTTGTGGTGCATGAGTCTATAGTCCCAATCTGTATCAAATAATTTGAGCAGGCTGTCGTCAAGCACAAGGTAGTCTGTGTCTAGTACAATAGTTTCATCGTAGGGACTGAGTTCGTAGGCAAGATAACGACCAAAGTTACGCCACTGTACACTGGCATCTTCTGTGCGGTAAGTTGCGCCCTGCGGATCAACTCGCACAATTTGATCGTAGGCAAACACAGGCACCGCATCGTGGTCAGTAACCAGTGCAATGGGCAGGCCCAAATTCTTTTCAATAAGCCTACAAGTTTGGTCAGCAATGGCCACATAGTCAACTTGCGTATTAAACGCAAAGACCACAACACCTTTAGACTTTGCGGATACGTTTGAGTTCGTCATGTGCTTGATGCCAACGGTTCATTACTTTGTGGTAGTGTTGCTGTGCCTGTACCAAAAATACCTGCTTATCAATTTCTACAGGATTTTGGTATGTGTCTTCTAGATATAGTTCGTCAATGGGCCAAGTGGCTACAAATGCCAATAGTTCAGGGGTGACTTTGAACAAGCCGCCATTGTGGGCAAAATGTAAGTCAGTTTGGATTTTCTCTCGCAGAATCTGTTTGTTCTGCTGATAGCTTGTGGCTTGTCGGATTTGGGAAACTAATTGTTCGGTACTCATCTACACAGTATAACGCAATACTGCGTAGATGTCAAGTCAATTAGGAGATAGTTACTGCGCCCCAAACGTTGCTGAGGTTGGTAGTTTCTGGATAGACTACGTCAATACGGTGACTTACTGTAACGTTGATGGTGTCGTTAACAACTGTGTTGGTTGTTGTTGTACCAGTTCCTGGTGGGTTAGCAGGAGGAGCAGGCAATGTTGGACGTGCAGCACTGTACATGGTTAGAACAACTGTAACCACCGATCCTTTGTCACCGTTTGAACCTTGGGCGCCATTGCTCTGTGTTGCAAGAGTTATATAATCGCTTGTATAACCACTGGTAGTACTAGTGATGTTAATAGCTGTTTGTGGGCTAGTAGTCAAAGAATAGTAATAAGGTGGATTGTTAAGTACTACAGTACCGCCGGTTCCTGTTCTACCGCCAGCAGCTAGTGCAACTATTTTATTTACTGATGCCAAGTTAGTAGCAAGTAATGTGACCATATCACCACTACGACTTGTACCGTCGTTGTTGGTAACTCCAGTGATAACAAAGTTTATTTGTCCGCCAGAGTTAAAAAAGTAACGTGCTTGATCGCCACTGGCAAATGTTATTGTACGTGTGATTGTAAATGTTGCTGCGGCCTGCAAGTTAGTGTAGGTTTCTGCTGGGGAAAATACTGCACCAGTTACTGTAGAACCTTGGCTGTTAAAACTCAATGCGCTGCTGTATGCAGTTGAGATTGCGCCGCTAAATGTGCTCAGATAGGCAACTAAACTGCCTGAAGTTGGAGCGCCAATACCTGTACCGCTACCTGTTTGGTGTGTCTTAATACTGTTCAGTGTGTTAATTGCGCTGGCCCATTGCGTAGCAGTTATAAGACCTGTACCGCTAACTTGGCTAACTGCTGTTTGGCCGTAGCCATATTGCCCGTTGCCTGCTGCCCAAATTGTATTAATTGTGTTTGCTGTGCTGCTGGGACTTGTACCAACGAATCCGTTGTAATCTGCTGCTGCAATTAAACCACCTTGACTGTATGCCATTTCTTATTCCTTATGAATTCAATTTCACTACGGCTTCAACTACACCTTCGCCGATTGTTGTTTTATTTTCTAAACTACGCCCGATTACATTCCAAGTGGTAATTTCACTGCGTAATCCTGCTCTAGCAAAACCATTTCCCGCGCTAACTAGACGGTCGCCTTTGCGTACTGTACCAATTACTTTAACCGGAACACGTCCTTGTACTGCAATTGGGGGATGAGTTAAATCGTCGCCTACACGGCTATTCATAACAAAGGCTGCTCTAGTACTTATGACTCCAAACACATCTTCGCTTAAATCATCTACCGCAGCAGTAATTTCAGCAGATCCGCCTAGTTCAACCACTGTGCCAGGATCATATACTGCATCTGCTTCAAATCGTTCTGCCAAGTCAGCGTACTGTGCGTGAATACTTGTTCCGTAGATATTATTCCACCAATTGGTGATACTGCCTAAATTATAGCTCAAGTTTGCACTAGGTGTAATGCTTGAACTGATATTACTAAATGTAGTAGAATTTGTTGGGAAAGTCAAGTTTCCAGTAAAAGTAACATTACCACTTACATTCAATGATCCACCAACAGAAATATTTGAAACTCTCAAATTGCCCGATATTGTAGAATTAGAAGCTGAAACATTGGTAGCAAAGACATTACCGGCTGTTGTTATATCACCAGCTGATACTATGCCAGTAATCATATTCAATCCAGGGTAGATTGTAGACAGTCCGCCGGTCTGACTTGGTGTAGCTGGATTAAATGCTGTCGAGTCGCTGCTAAAAATACCTGTTAACTTGTTGTTGACTGTGATGTTACCAACATAGTGAGGCGCTACCCCGTCAGATACTGTAAATGCCTGTAGCGATGTTTGTGCTGCGCCTGGAGGGGTTGCTGGCCCAATGCTAACCCACTGTGTTCCGCTCCAAACGTTTAATTGTCCTGTACTGCCAGTATTCCACCAAAAGTCACCTGTTACAGGATTGACTGGAGGGGTAGTGCCAGTTTGACTATTACTGATGACTTTCCAGTTGTTACTGCCTTGATATACTTTCAGTTCTTTGTTGGCGCTGTCCCACCAAAGCTGTCCTAGTAAAGGATTAGTTGGTGCAGTATTGTTAGAAAAATTTTCAAGTAATTTAATAAAATTTTCGTTTTGTAATAGTCCAAAACCTGAAAAGTTGCGGCCAATAAGATTTAGACTCGTAGTATTAGAATCTTGTGTACCATCAGCTAGAGATAGTAGGGCTGTGCCGTTTGTCAACGTAATAGTGTAGGACATGAATTAAATTTCCGTTTCTTTACTTATTTATCCTTAGTCACCCCAGATTATTACAACTGCTCCAGGGTTGCCGTCGCTGCCCTGTGATCGCCCTACATCTGCACCGTTGCCGCCCTGTCCGTAGGGACCAAGTACAGTAGTGCCAAAAGTTATTGTAGCTTTGTTGTCGCCACCTGCTCCGCCCGCAGTAGCATTCTGTGTACCCTGCGGTTGAGTTTGTCCGTTTGCTCCAGCTGCCCCGTTTGGGCTACCGCCTGCTCCACCTGTTCCACCTGCCATGATAATTCTCCTTATTTGTTATTTAATTCAGTCCAGTAATCTTTAAGCATTGGGTAATGATTTCCAAATGCTGATTGATCTCTTAAATTTGCGCCCTCGATGGCAGCAAGATCATTTAGATCAAGTTGAGTTATTTCAATTGCTGGGCCAGACAAGGCTAATAATTTTCCAGTAAACTGTTTCAGTGCTGATTCAATTGCTGCAGGGCGCGGTACTTTGCTAAAAATTTCTGCCAGTCTAGTAGCATCTTCCCCGGCAGCTGCTGCCACGCGATCTCGCTCGCTGTAGTCCAATCGATCTTTCCATTGGTATAAATTTGTGCCAAAAATGCTGTGTATCGCGCCTGCATTGCAAACATACTGAGGTTGCCCAATGGCTTTTAAATAGTCGTATGTGCGTAGAAGATGTCCCAATAGGCTACTGTTGTTTGCATGTGGACCAGTGTCTGCCTTAATTGACATTAAAAATTCCTGTAGTCGATCTCGATCACTATCTATATCGTCCTGCTTGGTAATCTTAAACATCAGCGTGACTCTGAGACTAGGACACAGTCGTGTGACGCCTTTGGCTACATGACATATTTTACCATCAAAAATCAAACCTTTATTTCTTTTAGGTAGTTCTGCATACAGTACTGTGTCCTTGTCATAGAACATGGTTTCGCCGCCCCATTCTCGTTTCCATACATCGTTTAGATATACCAAGACTGTGTGCCCGTTGCGTATAGTATCTGTATGTGGATAACCCTCAACGCCATAGGTATGTGCGTTCATGTAACATCTAACCAATGACGCTCCGGGGCAGTAAGTAGACCTAATATGTTCCCACGCTTTTGCAATAGCACCATCTAGCTTGTTGCTGAGATCAAGTCCGTTTTCTGCATCAACTCCAGCAAATGTGTTGTTCCAATGTGCGTAGGGAATTGATTGATCGCGAGAGTTGATGCTTTGCCAACCGTAGCGGAATCCGTGTTGAGAAATATTCTGATTAATTTCTACCAAAATTTCTTCAGGTAGAAAATTATCAAATGTTTGAATGTCCATGCTTGCTCGATTAATTGTTACGCCGATGCACCACCGTCACCGCTCGCAGCGCCAGTCGCATCAGAACTGTTGCCGCCAACACCAACACCAACGCCAACGCCAGTGCTAGCATCCCAGCCCCCACCATCGTAAGAATAATATCCGGAAGGTTGTACCCCGTCGTTATAGGCTCCAGTGCCCGGTGATCCACCAGTGCTACCGTAAGTACCAAAGCTGCCCGATATGATTGTGTCCCCGCCAGAAGATCCAACTGTTGGGTTTAATAGAGATCTAGTGGTCCATATCACGTTTGAGTTTGGATCTGTAATTGTCAGTGCAAATCCACCAGTGCCACTATAGTTAACTGACAGCATGTGTATGTCATGTTTACCTGGAGTTAATGATAAAGTTTCAACTGTTGATGTAGTTGCCGATCCTGCAATCAATAACTGTGTGCCGTCAACGACCACATACATGTTATTATCTGCTTGGGCAGTAAATGTGTAAGTGCCTGCAATTGGAGCAATAAACTGTCGATCAGATACTACATAGTCGCCAATTGGCGAAGCTCCGTCAGGACTAAACCAAACTGCATTATCGTTCATGAAACTGCTCCATGAACTGTTATAGTTGGTTACATAAAAAATATTGACGTTTTGACTGCCGGTACCGCCTGGAGCTCCAACTGTAATTGTTAGAAGTTCGCCGGGTGTAACTTTTAAATTTTTGTGTGTTTGGTATCCGCCACTACCACCACCACCGCCACTACCACCTTGTAATACGGTGTAGTTAGACACACTAGATCCACCGCCACCCCCACTGCCCACTATGAGCATTCTAAGGAAATATACGTGCTGCGGAACTCTCCAAGTATAGGTTCCTGGAGTGTCAAATGCTACAAATCCGCTGGGCTTCTGTACGTTTACCGTGACAGGAATCGTCAAGTTGGCTGCATTTAATGCGTCACTGGTTACTATCAAATTGTCTTGATATACCCCGGCTGGGAGAGTAGTAGCCCCTAGATTTATGACTGCTGAATTTCCTGTGTTTGTTGAGAAATTGTATCCAACCACACTTGGTAAAGCAGGCAAAGCAGAAGGCACACAGTAACCATTTTGACTAGTATAATTAGAAATACTCAAGTTTTTGCCGTTACCAGTATTAGTGATAGTAAAAGCATTTTGGCCTTGGCCAGTATAGTTGTAGGGTTTTTTGACTACTTCAATTATTTTAAATGATCCAGCGTAACTTGCAACATCAGATGTTCCATTGTTAGTACCATACGACACTGCAAAATTTGCAGGCACAAGATCAGCTCCGTCACTGCCGCTGTTGGCACCCGTATCACTAGATGGTACTGCACCTCCTGCACCGCCGTAGTTACCGCCACCGCCTCCACCTGCACCGCCGCCAACGTTGGTATTAGATGTGCCAACTGCACCAATATTGCTGCCAGAACTAGAATAAGTTGATTGCGGGTTGCCTGGCCCGTTTGAACCTGCCCCACCGCCGCCACCGCCTCCGGCTGCTACAGCAATCACTGCGCCATTTTTTTGTAGTACAGACGCTGCTCCGCCACCACCACCACCGCCTCCATAGCTGTTTGGCCCCGAATTTGATCCAGCGCCCCCGCCATAGCTGTTATAGCTGGGGCCGCCAACCCCACCTGCACCACTGACTCCAGTTAGTCCAAATTGTCCGCCACCGCCAATGTTAGCTACTATTACATCGCCGGCTGTAACTGATAAGTTGCCATAGAGTTTATGTCCAGGGTTACCGAATGCGCCAGGGTAGTTGCTAGAGCTAGCACCACCGCCGCCACCACCGCCCTCTAGTTCTACATAGATACTAGTAACACCCGATGGCACAGTATAACTGAATGTGCCAGGTTTTCCGTTGCCGTAAACATTGGTAAGGTCGCCTTCGTATGCAACAAGATTAAATGTAGTGATGTTGGCTGCAATACCATTATAGTCTGGTATCACATTGGCAGATACCGGATATACCACATTGGCATATCCAAGATGTCCAGTGTACAAGGTAAAACTAAGATTACCGTTGATGTTGGCTGCAACATTATTACCGTAGATTGTAGTGCTGACAGTGGTAGTTGCCCCTGGTACTAGTGTAATGGGTGTCTTTGGAAAAACATTAGATAATGTGGTGTAATTGCCGTTTACGTCATCATTGATGCTGATAGAATTAATGGTGAGATCATAATCCCCGGTGTTGGTAATCAGTGCAACTGTAGTATTGGCAGTATGGTTTTGATACGTGTTGGCTGATATGAACGGTATGTTGGGAGTAAACACCCCCGCCGGAGTTGGATAAATTCTTTCCCAAGAGCCGTCGTCGTGACATACCCATCCAGTTTTTACAGGATGCCAAGTACCATCTGCATTTTTAATCCACATACCTTTAAGTGGGTAGTAGGTATTGGCACTGTTTATGTATGTGGTACCTAGACCATATTTGGCTGCTGCTGAAGGAATAGTCATATGTTAGATTTGGAACCAAAAGTCGCCAGGATTGCCTTGGCCGTTAGTAGGTAAACTTGTGCTCACTGTCTTTTGACTTCCTAACCAAGGTGCAGTATTTCCATTAGTAATAGCATTTTGTACTGACGCCATTGATGCAACCTGTGCAGTATTTGCGCTAGCCAACGCCACGTTAGGTGCTGTAGGTATCCCGCTAAATGTAGGACTATAGCTTGGTGCTAGTGGAGCGATTGCTGTAGCAATGTTTGTATCAACATAGGTCTTTTGAGTCAAACTGTAAGCATTAGTTGGAGTATAGGTACCGACTGTAACTTCTCCAGTAGCACCATTAATGCTAATGGCAAGAGTGCTTGCTCCGCCAATGTTGGCATAAACGCTAACGTTACCATTTAGTACAGTATTTGATATCTTAGCAGTGCCAACTCCGCTGTTGGTTGATATAACTAAATTTCCGCCGCCAATTGAAACATTACCATAGAAAGTACTGTCAATATCATTACGAGCATAGTTAACTGCTGCAATATTGCCCAACTGTTGTGCATTAACTGCGGTACCATGGAATAGGTTATTGGCTACTCCTGTGGCCAATGTAAATCCAGGATAGATTGTTGAGAATCCTGGTATTGGGTTAGAGGCATTGAGCGTAAACACAGTATCGTAGCTGCTGACTGCTACCACGTTATTATTGTGATAAAATTTAATAATAGTGTGCTGTGCTGATGTTGTGTCTAGTACGTCGGCAACAATAGATCCACTAACACCATCCGGTGCTTTGTATCCTGGACCAATCAAGCTCCAGCCGGAACCGTTCCACATGTTTAGCTGATAGTTTGTGCTGTCCCACCACTGTGTACCTACTAGTGTTGTAGTAGGTGCCGAGCTAGCAACAAACAGTGGACTAACTGGAATAAAACTTGTGCCGTTGTAGACTTTTAAGATGCCAACGTTGAGGTCGTACCAAAGTTCTCCCTGTAGTGGTTTACTTGGTGCAATAGTGTTAGCAAAGTTCTGTAACAGCTTGATGAAGTTTTCGTTTTGATATTGACCGTATAAAGGGTAGTTTTTACCAAATAGGTCCAAATCCGTAGCATTTGCACCAGCATTAATATCTGGACCGTCAGCTGTACCATCTAACAGTTGAATTAACAGTTGACCAGTTGTTGAGTTGATTAAGTATGACATTTATTATCCGATCGCGCTTAGGTTAGTTAGAGTTTGAATACGGACTGTGTAGTCAACTTGAATAAGTCTGTTTAGAGATTTTTGTACAGGGTGGAAAACCACGTGTGTCAACATGAGTCCTGTTGTTGTTAGTCCGCTAGTACCGTCAGTGCTGCGACCAAACAAGCCCAATTCATCAAAAGTGTAAGTATCTGTTAAAGTTTGACTGTTATCAAACGCACTTTCGCCAGCTGGTTCGCTGTAGTCCAACAAACAACTTACTAGAATATCTGTATATACCTGTCCAGGAATATGACGCACTTGAATGTAATTTTGTGCAGGGTTACCGTTGGCTGCTGCGGTATCGTCAACAACTTTACTGTATGTTGCGTTGTATAGGTTGCTACTTTGTCCAGTAGTGTTTGGAGGCAAGTAAGTGATAACGCCAGTTGGGTCGACACTGGTACCGCCATTACCAAAGTGCATTTCATAAATGAAATTTTGTCCTTTGTTTGCCAACATGTAGCCCAATGCTGTACTAATATTCTCATAGTGGATAGCATTGCGTTTGTTGATAAAAACTTCACCTGTTTCTGGATTGAAGATCTTGATGTGGCCTGCTACATAAATTCCACTTAGGTCGTCTGGTTGGCGTACTGTATCTTTGCTCATGTTTGGTTCTCTGGTTATTTTATATTTATCGTTAAACTCTGCCCACAACTACTTCTATCACACCAATTTCTGTGCTGTTGTAGTTGCCCAATGCTTTACCAATTACTGTGCCAATTTCAGGATCATTATTGGCCATTGCCACACCTGGAATTGAACTGGTTACCATGCGGTCTCCGCGTTTTACTGTGCCCACAACACGGCAGGGTACACGACCTGTTAGAGCCAATGCTACAACATGATCGGCAGTTAACTGTTCATTCATGAGGTACGCAGGGTTGGTAGAAACAACTCCGGCTACTGCTGGATCGTTTGCAGTTTGACTTACTGTGACTTCTGTATCTGTACCAAAAATCATCACAGTACCAGGAGCATAGGTAGCATCTGACTCGTAGCATTCTGCCAAGTCAGCATACTGTGCGTGTGTACTTGTACCGTAAATTGTGTTAAACCAACCGCTAGTTGATCCAAGATTAACTGATGCATTGGCAGTTGGGTATAGTGCGCCGATGTTTAGACCGCCACTCATGGTCACGTTGGCGCTGGTACTTGCTCCTCGAGCACTTACTGTACTTAGGGTTTCTGATGCTGCAACCCCAGTTGTTGCCCAAGTTACTGTACCGTTGGCGCTTTGTGTAATTGAAATACCGCTACCAGCATTGTAAACTGGTTGACTGGTCCACCAGTTGTTGCCTGATTTTGCAATTAATCCTAATGTAGCGTATGGAGGTACTACTGTGCCTGCGTTTGCAGAATTATTTTCAATACTGTGTCCGCTTGCTGGGTAGACTGTAATATTGCTTCCAGTATTGTTTGTAATTGATATTTCTCGTCCAGCTACTGCTGAAGGTAACAGTATGCCACCAGTTCCACCTGTAACAAATACGTTATCTGCAGAAACTGCTGTAGCCGTCCCTTGGTTAGTTCCTGCTGCACTGACTGTAGCAGAACTGAACAGTATGGCGCCCGACATTGACAAATTACCGCCCAGTGTTTCGTTTCCGCTTACTGCTAAATTGTTAGATATATTAGCGTAAGTAGCATACAAATTACTAGCGTAAACATTGTTGGTCACTACTACGTTAGCCTGTGCAGTTATATTAGCAGACGCCGTAATAGCCCCTATAGTCAGTGTTGCCGCAGAAATCGTAGAAGCAGATACGGACGTAAAACTACCAGTTGTAGCAGTTACACTGGCAAGAGATGCTGATGATAGGTAAGATTGTAAAGAAAGTGCAGTTATATGCCCGGTGATCCCACTGGTTTCTACAGGAATTAACGTTGTATCTTGGACCGTACTCTGTAACGGTAAATTGGTAATTGTAATTGTCATGTCAAATCTTTACGCCTTTTGTATATTTATTTAGGTCAAGTTACTGATAAATGTAGCTTGTGCATTTACCGAGTTTTCTAGACCTTGTCCGTTTGTTACTGCGCCATTTGATGGGCCTTGTGTGTACAGCACATTTCCAAGATTGTCCACAATGGTCGTTCCAAAATTATCAGTGATGATCTGCGCTGCGCTAGTTGGTAAATCTAACCAAGTGGTTGTGTGTACTATGTTTCCGCCAGGAATCAGCTGGTTTGTACCAGCTTCTACCACCGATGTGCCCACTGTGTACACGTTGGCCGCTCCGGTTCCGTCCACTGCTCTGCGGATGTTGTACAGCACATTATTGTTTAGATCTACGCCCCAGAATACGATTTTCTCACCGTTGATGTAAACTACCCCGGGTATCAATTCTGAAGGACCCGGCAGCGATAAAGCACTGGCATTTGTAACATGAATATTACTGTCAGTAGAGTACAAGTTTGCTGCTAGTGTAGTAGTATGGCTTGCACTTACACCGTAGTACTGTGGGAACACTAGGTAATTTGAGTTGCCGGTATTGACCACATTGTTGGCCCAAGTTGGCAATGATGGGTCAACTTTATACCCGTTAGTTGGGTTGGTATTCATGTTGTACACAACACGATAACTCATTTTTGCACTATTGTTTCTTATGTTGGTAGTTACCAACATATTCAAACTATCAAATGTAGCACCGGGTACCAATTCTTCAGGAGCATGACTGCTATAGGTGTCATAGAATGCACCGCCATCTAGGTTAATAGCAGTATTGCTATTGGTATAGGTATTTTGGATAATGCTGTCAAGATACAACGGATTGTTGTAATCGTAGTACTTCAAGGTCAAATTAGCACCCAATGGGGCTGTTGGTATATTACCGCTGACAATAATTTTCCAGTTGTCAATTTCTGTGATTGTCAGATTATAGTAAGAACCAGTATCATTATTTGTCAATACCAATGGTTGACCAACACCGTAGTTTAAAGTTGTAAAATCAACTAGATTCTGTGTGGTATTTTGAATAAACGATGATGTACTGGTGACCTTAGTTGCCAAGTTTGACGAGTCGCGGAAGATATAATGACTGTTATCAAATGTGCCAACTACGTTGACCAATGTAATAGCGTTACCTGTGCTGGTGTTATAGACTACACCCGTTGCACCTGTAGTTGCCTGTGTGATAATATTTCCAGTATAGGCTATCACAGAATTTGCAAGGGTCAAGTTTTCACTTGGGATAGAAACATTAGAACTATAGATGGTACTGGTATTAGCCCAAGTATAAATCAAGTTACTGTTGAATATACTGCTGTTTGCCTCAAAGGTAACCCCGTCAACTTGCACTCCTGGATAGTCAATCCCGTCCATTAGCTGTGCCAAATCTTTACCAGGCATTCCCACAGTAGGTTGATAGTATGCTGCAATACGATCAGCTGCTGTTCCTACTTGAGATGAATTCAGCAAGGTATATTTGCTGTGATCAAACAGATTATTAACTACAATTGGACGGATACCCGTAGGTGTACCGTTAACCGATATATTACCTGCGCGGCGTACAAAATTGCTAGTCAAGTTACCAACTGTGATCAATTGTAAATTGCTGCTGATTGAAACAATTTGAGCATTTGCTGTAGTATTTGCTTGAGTAATGTAATTGCCAACGCTGGCGCTGATATTTCCGCTCAGTGTTAGAATAGCGGTACTGTAGACATTTGCAGTTGCTTGATATGCTTGTCCGTTGTAGCTTACAATGCTGCTATTGCCCACAGTAATATTTGGTTGCCATGCAATAATATTACTTGAATAGCTGACACGGTCAAAGTTTAGAGTAGTTGTAATTGAACGAACAGTATTGTAACTACGGTTAACAAATTGTGTAAAGCTGCTGGTAGTTGTTACATTGGTATTCAAGTTAGCTGCATCACTGTAGATGTAGTCTGTAGTATTGAATGTACCATTAGTGTTAATCAACGTAATAATATTACCGGTGCTAGCGTAGTACACAGTGCCGTAGGCATTGGTGTTGGCTTGACTGATAATGTTACCAACATAGACTGTAACATTGCTGTTGGCAGTTAGTGTTGTAGTTGGCAAACTATCAATTTGATAGTGATTTTTAAGTTGAGCATAGCCTTTAGCGCCTGTACCAGTACCGTTGATAAAGATAGTTGGCTGACTTGTGTAGCCAGAACCTGGGCTATGTACAACAAATGATGTTACTGCACCATTGGAATTTATTATGGCTTCAATATTCGCGCCTGTACCGCCACCGCCTACTACAGTAACAGTAGGTTTGTAGATATAGTTGGCACCAGGGCTGACTACAGCTACATTACTGATAATATAAGAATGGTTGTTATACCACTGGTTGTATTGTGGTAGTGTGCTTAGCCAAGTAGAATCAAGTGCATTGCTTCCGTTAGGACTGCGGTATCCGCCAAAATCATTGATATATGTGCTTGGAATATCAAAGTCTGTTGTATCACCCTTGTATTGATCAAGACTTTGATAATCTAACTTATACTCACGAATACTTGTTCTATAAGGTTTAACCTCATTGATGTACTGTTCGTAGTAGGTTTGATTATCTGGTACATAATTAGCAGGTTGATCTAATGTACGGAACTTATGCAAGATACTGATAAAGCTGGTTTTAAACGCCCAATCAATATTTGGTTGTTCTGTCAATATATAGTTGATCAAGAAGAAGAACATGTTGTTGAAGTTGACCTTCAAGGTATCAACAAAAATGTCATTCATTATAGTATCAAATATAATACGTATTTCATTGGCAGCAACAGTGGTAGTATAGAGATTGCTATTTAACTGTATAGTACCGTTTTCTATTCCTACTAGGCTTGTAGTAGCGTCGCTATTAACACGATAAACAACAAATTGTCCATTGCCATTGTTTGTTACCTTGACAGTGTTGCCAGGCACCAATGTAAGAGATGCAACTGCTGAGTTGGTTTCAACTACATAAGTAGGCAATACTGTGCTGTCGTATGTGCTGTCATACCAGTCTGTCTTGCTCCAGTAGAATGGTGTATAATAACTCTGTATGTTGGTTTGTTGCCAACTTGATCCGTTCCAAGTATAGGTAACCCATAGTCCTTGGTTTGTTTCATCTGCTGTAACTAATACCACATAGCCCACGGTTAGATAATTGGTTTCTACATAACCAAGTTCAGCGTAGGTTGCTACTTGTAAATCATATGTTGACAAATCTGGCAACGGTGCAGATTGATATAGTCCACTGATATTGAATTCTTCAACAATAGGATACTGTATCAATATACCGTTTACATATTCTACCCAATTTTTCAATGCGTTCAAGCGATTTACGAATAGAGTTTGATTTGGATATACCCCAAGTCCAATACTGCTTTGTGGTGCAAGACTTGTGTCAGGAACCGCAAGACCGTTGAAGTCAATTCCACTTAGACTGTCAACAAGTTTGTCAACAATGCGTGTAGGTATTGGACTATTGGCATTGCCCTCTTGTACCAATTGATATTCGCTGTGAATGATATTGGTATTTTTAAGAGTATCGTAGTCGGCGTGCAGAACAATACTGTTACCGCTTAGATAATTGCTAATTCCGTGCAAACTGATAGTATCGTCACGCAACACAGTAGCATAAGGAATACTTTGCGCCTGCGGATTAGCAATTAGATCTTGTATAGTGCTGACAGTGTTGAGGTGAACGCTTTCTGGTTCGATACTGTCTTTACCGTAAACCCAATAGTAATAGGTAGTTGTTGCCAATTTGGTATTGGGGTTGATAGTAGTAACTGCACTATAGGCGCTGTTGTCTAGGTACAGCGGGGTTCCTAGTCCATTATAGGCACTTGGAGGCATACTGCTTGCTACCCATTCACAGACTTGTATTTGGCTTCCAGGGAAAGTACGACCCCAGTTGTTGGCACGATATGTTAGATTACCTTGTTCGTAATCAATATAGCGCATTACACCTGTATTCCACCAGGTTTTTGTAAGCTGTTCTGGGCCCCAAAAATCGTCTTGATAGTTGGCCAAGTTTGGTACACTGTCTGCACCACCAACTGAATTATATACAGCTGGGTCGTATGCTGTGATATAGTCAAGATCTTCTTGAGCAACACCAAGTATCTTGCCTTTGGCAGGATCAATGTAGTCCAAGTTAGTTACAATCACATTGGTGTTGGCATTGTACAGATACATTCTTCCGACGCTGTTAATATCAACTTTGTCAGTTTCTTGATCAACAATATCCCAACCTACGTTACCGCTAAAGTTGTTATAGGTATAATAAGTTCCTGCTGCGGGAATGTTCACTGAAACACCGCTCAATGGATCTTGAGTAGTGTGATTGCTATCGCCAGGTGCTCCAACAATCATAGTAGTGGCGTTCATTGCAACACTATAACCAAATTGGTCGTTTGGACTTAGACTGTTGTTTTGCAAACGTTGTACTAGTACATATTGATCTTGTGTAGTGCTTGAAAGAGATCCGTTAACAAGACCGTACACATACACCATACCAGAGCCTAATATTACATCTACAAAAATATCTGTAGTATTGTCAAAGGTTGTAGTTGCAGAATCAAACGTTGTGATGTTTTGTGTGCTGCCACCATTGGCTGCAACCACTAGACTTGTGCTGTCTGGGCTTGCAATAACTTGACTTCCATACTCTGCTACGCTGTCTGATTCAGGGTGTTGTAGTGTTTGAACATTGTTGTAAACCATCATGCCCAAATTAGCCAATAGGTTGCTGGATCCGGATCCAATTACTACCTTTTGGTATGGAGTTACAATGTTGCTTGTAATAGCCAAGGCATTGTAAACAGTAGTTGACGCTGTAACTCCCGGAATGTTTGCGCTATTGATTGTGGCTGCAAGGTTAGCAACTGTGTTGCTCTGTGACACAATCTTAAATCCGTTAATGCGGAAGTTGTCTCCCGGATTAATTACAGGGCTGTAGTTTGTGCTGCTGATTGTACCATAGCTAGCGCCTTGGTTTACAAAGCGATATACAATACCACTGTAATAACCAGGTACGCTGTAGCCAGGGCTTGCAACATAGACATCTGCATCGTTACCTGCAATATAGGTTGTTGTACCAAATGCTGCTCCACTAGTCGGAGTTGGGGCGGTTAGTGTTTCCAACAATTGAATTTTATTAGTTTCAACTGTAATCAAACTACCAATAACAGGTGCTGTACTAAATGTTAGTGTTGTGGTACCAGTGCCAGTGTAGCCACTGGTTATAACGTTACCGTTTACAGTAATACGGCTAGTAGAGCCAATTGTGTACTGTGTTGTATAAGTAGTACCGCTGGCAATAAATGATTCTATGCTGCGATCAAATACATAAACTGCACCCGCCGCACTTACACCGTTCACTGCTTGATAAGGTGCGCCAATGGCCACTTGTCGTCCATCGCTTGTGGTTTTAATTTGATATCCAAATTTTGCTGCTGCGCTGCTGCCTACAGTGATTGTATTGGCGTATGTATAGAAGCTGGTTGCATTGGCTTGATATACATAGACATTGCCTGCATTAGGTGCGGACACGTACAACCAAGTTCCGTCGCTGCTTGCATCAATACTGGTACCAAAAGCGTCACCGGTATTGCTAGTCCATGGGCTTGACAATGTCTGAGTCCAAGGGAAGCTGACGTTGCCGTCAAATTGATGAATGTGTACACGACCGTACTGTGAGCTGCTACCTGGGTTACCAATGTACAATAGGTTACCTGCTGTAGCAAGACTTGAACCAAATAGTGTATCGCCACTGTGTTGGCCAATATTGGCCACTTTTGTTAAAACATTACCGTTGGTGACGTTTGCCACAAACGCAATAACGTTACCGTTGTTTAGTGTTGGCAAACCAGCAACTGCAAAAGTGCCTGCGGTATTGATTGCTGCAACTGTACCAAAACCCTGTCCAGTTGCATAGCTGTTGGCATCTAGCATCATGCTTGGATTCAAGAAACTTACGTTACCAGTCCAAGGGGTACTCTTGTTGTATACAGCCCAACCATTGGTTGCATCATCCATGTCAACCCAAAGTTTGTCATTATCAATCCAGCCATGTGCAGGACTGATACTGCTGAGATCAGTAGGGGTGCTGATACGAACACTTTGTAGTTTGTATAAAGGACCAAGGCCGTTTATAGTGATAGCCTGTTTGATCTGTGTTGAGTTCTGTCCGTAGAACACTACGTTGAACGTGTAAGCGTCAATGACATTGAATACTCTATAGAATCCATCAACTCGACCATCAAAACCCTTGATCATGATGTTGTCATTGAATACTAGATTGTGTGGATTCTTGGTTACTACAATACCGATATTGTCTATGCTGTATTTGACGGTGATCACTGAATTGTCAGTTTCACTCACACGATAAACATTCCATTTTCCACTAACATCTGATGCAGTCCAAATAGTTGAGCCAATGCCATACGAATAGATGTTTGCGCTCAACTGTCCCAAGTTGCTTAGAGTGCTGATATCAAAAACAGTGGTAGTTACATCATTGATGTTAACATATCCAGCAGTCTGTATGTCATTTTCATAAATGCTGGTTGCATCACGATTCAAGTAAATGCTAGGTGTATATGCACCTTCAGTACGATATAACTGATTAGGCTGTATGCCAATGATACTGCTGATACTAGATCCGTTGTTGGGCAATAGTGTAAATGTTACAGGGTCGCCGTTGAACGTACCTTCAGTTAGGATCAGATCAATGCTACGGTTGTTGTTTAACGCACCGTATTCGCCAACACGCATACCCCATTCTTCGTATACATTGATGTCGCTGGTAATGCCGTTAAAACCAGCTGCTGTAAAAGCATTGACTGCGTTCAATGTTCCTTTTTCGCGGATGAACCCTTGATAGAATTTGGCCTGTGTGACCTCATCAATACCAAAGTTTGTCATGTAGTCACGAGGTTGGAAACCAATTGCACTGTCACTGTACAAGTGGAAATCACCTAGCAGTTCAGGATTATCAATATCGTTGAAGCGATTAAATTTCTCAGCATTATAGCTAAAGTTTGGCAATAGGCCAGTTTTTAATTCTTGTGCTGTAACTTGAGACCATTTGGTTGTATCAAATGTGTTTGAAGCCACAATATCCTGTAGTGCTGTATAATTCTTGCTCTTATACTGTACTAAACTACCAAACAGATAATCGGTGCCGGGTTGCCATTGGTCAACTGTGTTGCTGTTGTAAACAAATCCTGGAGGATTCATTGCTCCCGTCCACGACCCAGTTTTCTTACCAACTAATTTTAATCTGTACTGTCTATTACCTAATTCAGGAACATAGATAACATCATTGAAAATGTCAATGTTATCAAAAATCATAACATGTTCATATTCAACTACGTCTAGTTTAACTAGGGCCAATGTTTGTCCAGTGTTTGCTGTGACATTGAATGTGTTGCCATTGGCTGTGCTTAATCTGTTTACGCTGAGTTGACTATACTTGACAAAGTTATAGTTGGTATCAATTACACAGCTTTGGCCTGGTTGGTTTTGAATTTTGTCAACTATACCGCTGGCTGTAACCACAGTTAACTTGTTCAAGATTGGACTTAGTACCAATACGCTAGTTGCTTGCCAACCCTGTTGCGCCCATGTCATAAATTCTTTAACACTCAACAACCAATCACGTTGAGTTCCTAGATCAGGGTCAACATCAGTAAAACGACAACCAATGCCGCGCAAGTATCGTTGATAGCTGACCAAGAAGTCAACTACCTGTTGACGATTAGTAAATTCAAACCCATAAGGTATATTAACCTTGTAGCGCTGATAATTTTGATAAATCACTGCGTTGTCATTAAGCACAGGGATGTTATAACTCTTGTTATTTGCTAAACTTGGTATGATAGTAAAATAAGGCGAGGTGTTATCAAATCCGCTAACAGTATAACCAGCGGCAGTTTTTTCTACAATAACTGCGCTATAGGTTACAGTTTTAATAGGAGTTGATTTGTATAGCTCAATGCTATAGCTTTCGTTGGGAATTACAACTCCGCTGTTTGTACTGGCTGGGCTACTTTGTTCTGCAATAACCTGCATGAAGCTTTGATCTGTAAAACCAGCCATTTTGTAAGCAAGTTGAATATTGACATTGTCAAGATATTCATACAGTTTAGTTCCTGGATCAATGCCTTGGTTACGTAGGTATTCAGCAATCCAATTTAGATAGCCCGCGGCACGTAGCGTAGTAGTTCCACCGTTGACTGTTCCGTTAATATTGATGCTGGTAGGTGTGACACGTTGTAGTGTATCACTTAGAACATACTGGTTTAGTGCTGTATTTTTATAGTAACGACCAATGTCCATCAGCGTACCAAAGTAGAATGCAGGATGGCTCAATGCCAAGGCCTGTTGCATTGCATATGGAAAATCGCTGCTGCGACGCCATGCAGTTTCTACTGGACCTTGATCACCAATTTTAAAATCTGCACTGGCATCGTTACTGTTGAAGTTTTTAACCATTACTGCACTTGGCGGCAATAGTGCCCCAGTATAATCTACTGGAATAATCTGTTGCAGTCCGGTACGAACAAAACGTTCATCTACATATGAGTTGCCGTTGTTCCAAATCACACCGTTGGCCATATCGTCCCACAGCACCATGTTACCATTGGTATAAGGGGCTGGACCGTAACGTGTTTCCCACCATGAGGGTTTTTCAGTAAACCCAATCATTTCCCAAGGATTGGTGTGAGGACGATCTGTATCGTAAAAATATTTGTAAATTGCTCTCCAGTAACCCAATAAAGGTTTACTGCTTATAGAATTAACAAATCTGTTGTAGTTCCAAGTAAAAGGTTCGCTGGCTACAAATGTAGTGTTGGTAATATAGTCAAGTCGATTTCCACCTACCCATGTCAAGAAACTATCTGTAAGCAATTGAGTGAATTCAGTGTTGCTGTAGTCTGTAGATCTAAACTTGCCAGGTAAGAAATTGTAGATGTCAAATACATTTTTAGCGTAGTCTACTTTGATGTTGTTGTAGATACGTAGTTCAAATTCCAATAACAATTGATCTCGGTAGTCACCAAATGCTGGCGTAATACTACCATCGTGACCTTGGATTACATTTATTGGAGTTTGATATGTAGTGTCAAGATATATAGTTGGTGTAAACTTGGGATACAGTCCTAATTTAGTTGGCGTTTCAGGAATAAAGTTTCCGTCAGTGCTGCTGTATTCATTGATGGTAATCACGTCCCCAGTCGACAATGTAGTCAACATTGTGATACCAGAACGATTGGTATCAAATTGATAATCAATACCTCTAACCAATTGTACATTATTCTTATAGACTAGTACAGCTTGGTTGCTGAGAGTGGTTTCACTGAAAATATTGCTGATCTCGTAGTCAACAATTTCTGGACTTAGTACTGTATAGGTGATAACATTTTTAATATCACCGTAAGGAACCATGTCACTGTAGTACCAAGCAAACGATTTGTTTTTGACTGCATTGATATTTTTCAATAGAGTATCAAGCAGTACAGGAATATTAGTATAGTCAAGACCCTGTGTTCTAGCACTAAGCTCAAGAATTTTGTTTTTAAATTTGCTGTATTCGTGTCTTGCTAGATCCAACGCATTGATAAAATTGGTGTTGTCGTCAACCAAGAATAGTTCGCTGTAGAGTACAGGATTTGCATGTTGTAGGATGCTGCCGCCTTGCGCTTTGACTGGCAAGTCACGTAGGTTGCTGCTGCCAGGAAAGCTGCCCACAACTTGATTGCTGTTGGCAACCATTGTGCTCACATGGTTACGTAGTTGTCCTAATGTTAGGCTACTAAAGTTAGCATTTTGACTGTTGAAATCCAAGTTCTTAGGAACTTCATAATAACCCAAGCTGCTTGGGGTAGTGCTGTTATAGATTAAGATGTCAATTTCGTCGCCGGCTGCTAATGAAGAATCAGTAACATAGACGTAGGTAACAGTTCCAACAGTGACTAGTTCCCAGCTGGTAATTTGTAATGCGTTTTTATACACACGGAAATAAGGAATCGTAACTTCACTATCGCTGCTGATGTCAATCTTAAAGTAGGGATTATTACCGTCATAGACCCCACTGATGATTTGGAACTGTTTACTTTGTTCAGTATTGGTTGTCCAGCAGTTTCTTAGCGCAAATCCAGTTAAACTGGTATTTTGCTGTAGCGTACCGACGGTGTTAATCTTTACTCCAGTTAGGCTATTATCAGAACTATCAGTGTAGTTGAAGGTGTCAGTATCAAAATTATTGGTAAACTGTATGTCACCAATTTGATTAAAGTTTCTGTAGCTTAGTGGGAAACCAAGCGATGTATCATTGGTGCCAGTGCCAACGGTATAGCTGAAAATTGGAGTGCCGCCAACTACTGTGCCAAGATTATTTTTATTTGTAGCAAATGTAGAACCACTGTAGGTACCAATGCTTAGACCATTATTGTCAATAACATCAAACATAGGTGTTTGATTTACTGCTGTTTTCTGTTGGCCATTGTGCCAATTGGATCCGTCAAACCAATATTCAAGTCTCTGCGCCGCTGGACCATTTACAACTACAAGGTTATTACCTGCCTCTACTAGAGAATCGTCGGCCAATGTCAAGTTAATAACATTATTGCCTAGACTTGCGATGTAAACTATGTTGACTACAAAGATTTTATTTCTGACTGTAGGATCAAAATCTTTTGTAAAGACAACTCGCATACCTGACGTAAGCACAACACCATTAATTGTAAAACCTTGAGGTTGTAATTCAACTGTGTTACGACTATCTGTAGTAGTGGTGTCAAATATATCAATTGCTCGTTTAGCAACTCGTCCACTATTGTAAAGTTGTATGCTTGGCTCAAATTCAATGATTGGTCTATTTGCACGTAGGTTTTGATCCAATATTGGAGTGACACCATTGTACTCTGCGGTCTTGTTGATAATGTCAATGTGGAACCAGCGGTTGCTGCGAGTCCAAGCGTTTAGATCTATACTTGCTCGATTAATAGTAATATAGTCAGGGCTAGTTAATCCCGCCGATGCATAAGATTCAGGAGTTACAAATGTGGTAACATCTAACAATTTAATTGCGCTGCCAACACCTTCAACATAGTAAGTGTTCCCTGCATAAGTGCTGGGATTGGCACTAGAATCAAATGTAACTTTTAAACCGTTAGAAAATACAACTCCGTTGGGACTTGTGTAACTGTTTGCACCAACAATTTCAGTTTCAATATTGATTGTTGTTGTAACAGGATCTAGTAGATTGATTTGACCAAAGTAGCTAGAACTTACACCATCCTGATAAAATATAGTAGGCAAAGGTGCTGTGATGTCTGGCATCAAATTAAACAAGTTCAATGACAAATAGTCATTGGCCAAATAATAAGAATTTCCAGCACGAGTTAGACCGCCGCGTACAAATACTTTTTGCAAGGCATCAACAACGAATGGTTGTAGCGCTGGGCTTAGTGTAACAACGGGATCAGCATCATTACTGAGTGTAATTAACCATGCGTTTCTACGTTGAGCGACTGGGATAGTGCTGCCGTTAACTGTCCAAAAACTGCTGTCAAGATCAGTGCCTACAAATATCAAAGATTTCAAATTCAATTGATTTATAGTATTGACGCCGTCAAGCCCGTTCTCACCGGCTGCAATAACTGCACTCAAACGTTGTCCGTGTACTTGATTATAGTGTAGGGCAGTACTTAGATCTGCGCTGCCCGCAAGTGTCATACGCACAAAGAAATCTTGTGCTGTTGGCAATGGCACGTTAAATGTAACTACACCAACATCAGTACCGTTGTTTGTAACTCCAAACACATCACGGCTAGATAGATTGCTTTGGCTAAGTTTGTATCCACTTGTGCCAGGATCAGTCTGAATCCAAAATGGGTATCCGGGCTGATTGACCACGAATTGATAAGTACCGCCGTGTGCTAAACGTATTACTGGATTTTCAACACCAGCTGAATTGCTAAAACGATAGGTACCGGTTGAAACATCACGTGTAACTGTAAAAGTTTCTTTAACAGGAATTTCGCTGCCGTAGACTGCTACAGTATCTGGGCCATTTTCTAACCAGTAGTATTGGTTAAAATTAACAAATTTATCAAAGTCAAACAGGCCATCGTAGCTGTAATTTTCCCCAGCAAACAATCTTGTTTGATTGTTGTTAATTCCGCCATAGTGACTAACTTGATTCAACAAGTCAATGTAACTACTAAAGAAATCAGTTGTACCTGTTATCTTGTTTTTAACAACAACGCTGGGTTCAAGTTGATAGTTCTGACGTAAGGCACTGGGCTCAGGTTGATAGTTGTCTGTGCTCTTAAATGTAGGTGCAAATTTACGCCCAATATAACCATTGACGTTGCGTAGGTCAGGCTGAGTTACTAGTTGGTCTAGTGTAGCATTTAAAAACTTTTGGTTAGCATCAGTTCTAAATACTTCTGGTAAAAAATTTGCTGTCTTTATTTGTGCCATATTAAACTACGATTCCCAATCCTGCTAAGGTTTGATTAATTTGTGCTGCTGTAATTGCACTGATGATTTGTACATTGTTTGCAGTTGCAGCGCTAACCATGATTTCATTAGGGTTAGCATTGATTTGCAACAGTCCGCCAAAAGCAATATCTGTGCTGGCTGGCACAATAATAATGCTAGCTACGTTAGGTGCTAGTTGATTGTGAAGATATGTGCTGAGTTCACTGAAATAGAACGTGTCACCAAAGTCCCAATTTGCTGTGTCAAAATAGGTATTGAGTGCAGAAACTACTCCGCTGATAATGTCGTTGTCGCTGACATTAACATTAGGGTTTTTAACAACTTTGAAGGTTGCTTGTAGACTTGGATCTGCTTTTGCACCAAACAGGGGTTTGTATTTGCCTGGGTTATACACAATAGTATCGCTAATGGCCTTGTAATTTTCAAGACTGTTTGCTCCAGTTCCGTATTCTGTTTTTAACTCATCGTTAGTAGGCAGGCTAGGCTCAACTACTGTACCAGTTGTATCTCTTATCCAAGCTAGATAGTCTGTGCTGTACTGTGTAGTCAAGATGTAGAGATCCATGATGTTGTTTGGAGCTGGATCAATACGACGATCATTAGGACTGCTGTGACGATATTGGAACTGTATTGCCTGGCGACCAACTTCGGCAATATAGTTAGTAAGCGTAGTCAATGTTCTAGTTGTTGTACCGTTGTTAGTAGTAACATTCAGCTGATAAAATTTGTTTTCACCAGTTGCGTAGAAGATTTGTCCGTTTAGATACAGAGCCCAGTTTGTAGTGATTGCTGCTTGAGTTGCATAAGATGTCACAATGGTTGCATTGTCAACTGGTGCTGTAGTCAAGAAGTTTGCAGCGCCGCTGTTGACTTCTTGGAAGAAAACGTATTTCTTAGAAGAATTTACAGAGGGAGCTACAATATTAGTAAACAAATCAGGATCGTTTGGAACGCCATCATTGTTGGTCATAGGGAACGTTACCAATACCTGTGTATTGTCAACGTATCCATCAGGATTTACCACATTGTCATAGATGTACCATTGCTGATCTTGGCCAATTGGATTTGCGCTGTCGGGCTGACTATTAGTCTTTAGTACGTTAATTTGATCATTAATGGTCAAGCCAGTTTTACTGTCAAATGTTTTAACATCTGGATCAAAGTAAAAACGTGTTTCGCCTGCGCTTTGGAACACATATTCAAGTCCGCGGTTAGCAATATTATAACTGATACCGTTGTAGGAGAATGCAATTAACCAACTGCTGTCTAGTCCCATGCCAGTTTTATCGCCTTGATGTGTGAGGCTAAATGCACCCAAGTTTAAGTCTTGTGGTAAAATAATTTGCCAGGATTGTGTTGTACTGTTGTAGCTCAACCCAATGTTTTGATAGCTTTGCAACAGGCGTACTGTTTGATCTATTAGAGCACCTGATGGTAACGCATTTTTGAACACAGGAATAACTGTATCGGCTACTGCTCCACTAGGGATATTTTTGCTTAACTGTACATTAAAACCTGGGTTAGCGCTTACAACGCTGGCCCAAAGATAATTGTTTTCCCCAGGGTATGTTGCTGTACCAGTTTGTATTTGATTCTGTGCGTCAAAGTAATTACCTGTGCCTGCATTGAATTGCACCATGGATCCAGTAGAAATATATTTTAGATTGTTGCTAACTCCAATACCAATCTGTTGAGTATTTCCGCCGTTGCTGAAAACCCCAGTGCTACTATTGCCGGTTGCAGTACTTTGACTCCATGTTGTACCACTCGGAGGAGTATAGCGTGGGAAGTTGGCATAGTAATACTGCAACACTGGTTTGCTGGCAACCAATGGAGCTACAGTATTGTAGATGGTTTGATAAATGTCTGTGGCTATAACAAAGCTAAATGTTGTACTGGTGTTGGGAGCTTGGCTGTACAAGATGCCATCGCTACCAAAAATGTTTGTGCTGCTGTACTTGCCAGTTACGTCTAGCACGTCCAAGAAACGACTTGTGCCGCTGCTTTGACGGTTAACTGCCTTAACTTTTAAGATGCTGCTAAAGTTTGTGTATGGGAACAGGCTGTAGTCTTCGCCTGTGATCATACGGTTTTGTGTATAGTAGTTGGCAGGAGCTTTGGTACGAATGTCGTCAATGCTCTCACGTGGCTGACTATTTGATACTGTATAGTTCAAACTCACAGTCATGGTCAATGTCTCAACTGTGTTGTTGCGACTTACATAAGGAAAGCTCAGTGTGACACTCTGTATCTCATCTGGTGTAATCTTATAGGTATATCCGTTGCTGGTTCTGTAGTACAAGCGGAAAACACCTTGCGGGATGTTGGCAAAAGCGCCGTCACCAAACACCAAATCAATTTGGTCATTGCTGCGACTGTTGATCTGATATAGATTACGGTTACTGCTTTGATTGTAGATAACGTTGATGCCTGCAATCGCTGGCACAGATGGCCAGTAGACAGATGGGGCTCCAGTGGAATCCAATTGGTATAACCATACGTCATCATTGTTAATACTGTTGTAGTTAACGTTGACCACACGATTTGGCAAACTTTGATTTAAGTTGAAATCTTGTGTGCTCAATGTACCTTGTTTGAAGTAGACAAAATAACCAGTATTGATACTGTTGTTGCCTAGATTATCGTTACGATACAAGACATTGAATCTGCCAGTGGGAACTGGGGCAGGCTCATAGATGTATTTTTGCCCAAAACTTGTAGCACTGACTGCTTCAAAATTCATGCTGCTGTTTTCAACAATAGCAGTGAAACTTTGTCGAGGGATGACTCCGGGAGGCAAATTAATGCTGTATTCGTCGTTGATGATACCGTTGATGGTATTGCTATTTCCTGGCTTGCCTACTACTTGATTACTGACTAAGGTGGCATTTAGAATAGTTGTGAATTGTTCTTGCCAATCTGGGTTAGCAGTATCGTTCCACGAAATTAGTAAATTGCTGAGGTTTAGCCCGTTGCTGTCAAATAGATTTTCAGTGGTGTTTAGACTGTCAATTTTTAAATAGCCGCTGGCACTGACGTTACGAGCCGGATTGTAACTAATCAGACGTGCTAGTTTAAGAATACTGTCGCGACGTTCTGCTGTGTCAAAGAAGTTTTCACGTGCATTCATGTCGCCACGGAATGCTAAACTTTGTCCCAAGAAAGCAATAAGGTCAATTAAGGCAATGTATTCGCTAGACTCTGTGAAGTCGTTAAAGTCTTCAGGGTAGTAGTTACGCAAGTAGTCAATCATGGTCTTGCGTAGTGTTTCAAAGTCATAGCTGGTAAAATCAGCTTGCTTAAAAGTTTGATAAACTGCTGTCCAGTCTTGGTTTACTAGCAGGTTAGTCTGACGTGTAGTGGTTGACATCTAAATACATCCGTTATTATGTATTTATAATAATCAAAATCTACGTAGTTAATTAGTAGGAACCCTTTGTAGTCAGTGTTTGACTGTTTGAATCAAAGGTCATGGTCATTGATGTAGTTTGGTTTGTGGGGATAAACACAAGGTCTAGTTCAATTTGAATACCATAATCTTGGGACGTGATAGTGATGTTGCTCACGCCCAAACGTGGTTCGTATCCAACAATCTTCTTAACATCGTTAACTATAAGTTCGTTCACGCTGTCAGTTAAAGGTTCAAACAATAAACTCCATATGATACTGCCAAAGTTTGGCTGCATGAGTTTTTCGCCTTTGCGTATACTGAAATGATTTAACAGATCCTGTTTAACCAAGTCAATATCGCTAGCACGAAACTTCTTGCTGCGGTTAATTGTACTGAAACCTTTATAGATAATTGCCATATTCTATATTTATTGTAATTGGAAGTTGATTAATTGTATGTGAACCGGGTCTGCCTTGCTGAAACCGCCTTGACTTACTGGAGCCCCGCCCCAACGTAATCCATAGGTTGCTAGATCAACAGTTCTTGCTACCAAAGGCATTTGTCCACTGTCAATTGCTGCGCCCTCAGTGTGTGCGCTCTTCTTCAATGATGGTGTAGTAATACCGCCTGCTGTAGGATTATTTGGACCGCCCCCTGCTGCATGCCAACGATCTATTAGCGACTGTTGATAAGATTGACTACGATAAGCGCTACTGATAGCAATCTTAGCACCAGTTTTAGCTTTAAAGTCTTGTGCCATTTTGAGAATAGCGTCTTTAAATTCGCTGCTGAGTTGATCAAAGTTGTCTCTTGTGCCTGATCCAGAGCCGGTAAATGTAAACACATCATCAGGATTGATACCTGTAGTATTAGCACCACTGAGTCCCACAGTTTGAGCGACGCTGCTAACGGCACCGCCTGCTGCTAGAATATCAATAGCATAACGTCCGTGATTGTAAAATACTTCTCCGCCAACTTTGTTTAGAGGATCATTTGCAACTCCGGTATCTCTCCAATTTTTAGCGGCAGCGCTGCTACGCAGTTGGTAAGCCACAAACATCATGCCTGCTGCTGTACATACATCATCTGCAGGCAGTATACCTCCATTGGCCAACAGCTCTGTATAATACTTGCTGAGTGCAGCATACATGATAGAGTCTTGCAGAGCAGGACTATTAAAGAAGTCGTCTTGACTTGTTATACCATCTTTACCAGTCCATGCAACTGGTTTACCTAGTGTGCTTGCACCAAATGTGCCAACTGCATCGGGTTTGATATAACCGTTTGTAGACAAGAACTGTGCATCCATACCGTATTTGCCAATGAGTTGTCGATCTGTACTGACAAAGCTGTAGTTGAATTGGCTGATGTAGTAGCCCAATTCTGCCATCATGGCCTTGGCTTGTGTGGTGTTTATGTTTGGTGTGGTTGCACCAAAGTTTCCGGCCGGTGCGTAGGTGGTTGTTTTTGCTAAAACTTCTGCAGGGCAGTTTGGTGATGTAACTGCTTGCCCTCCGGCCAATGCAATACCAGCGTCTTTAGTAACGGTGCTGCTTTTTACTACTTCGCCTGATCCAGACCTAATAGGATGTCCAGATCCGTCTAGTATAGCGCCAGCTGGCGGTTGTGCAACTTGACTTGTTTCGCCTGCGTTAGCCAGTGCCTGTTGAATTCCAGGCAACCAATTGGCTGCTGCTGCACCAACTGAGGCACAGGTAATGCTACCATCTGCTGCTTGTAGTCCTTTATTGGACTGTGCTTGATTGCTGCCTGCTGCATTGATAATAAAATTGTCAGGTTTGCCTACTGCTGCTGGCCAATAGATACACAAGTACAAATCTTGTAGTTTAGGTGCAGGTGCTTTTTGTGTCAATTTTTGCAACTGGAAGAATTTCAATACCCAGTCCATTTGATCAGCACGATTTAACTGACGTAGTGCATCGGTTGTAGTTCGCAAATCAGTTGCTGCTGCTTTACCAAACTGTATCAAACCAGTGTAGCCCAAGCTGTTGGTAATAGCTGGATCAAATGTTGCGCCAGTTTCGTTGGCCATACAAGCCAACAAGTCTATGTAGTTACAGTTAAGTGCAGCGGCAGTAGATTTAACTTTGGCCAAGAAAGCAGTATCTGTTGACCAAGGTGCTGTTTGACCGTTGACCGTACCTTTGTCTGCTTTGTTGCCGTTAGGAGGAGGTAGTGAGTAGGCTGCAGGTACTGTGGGTGTTCCTGAAGGCGGAGCGCATACACTAGAACCTGCTTGTTTTACTAATGGTGCAGGCTTGCCTGTACGTGTCCATGGTTCGTGGCTTGGTAGTATTGTAACAACGCTGTCTACACTTTGCGGTACGCTGTTCCAAAGTTTTGTTACTTCGCTGTCGTATGTGGTGTCGGCTAGCTTGTTCTTTTCCAATGTTGGGAAGCTGATGCTGTTGCCACCTGCACCACCATTAATATCAATTGTAGCACCACTGACAGTCATTGCCCCGCCACTGCTGACAATCAACTTTCCGTCTGCACTCATAGTAAGTTGTCCGGCGCCTATGTTGGTTTTAGTGCCGTACAGCAATAGATTTTCACTACCGCCAATTTTAACTGCTGCGCTATTGACTGTAAAAGATTCATCGCTGGCAATATTGATTGCGCCACCGCTTTGAATATTAATATCTTTGTCAGCGTGTAAGTTAAAGTTGCCCTCGCTGCGTACACTGAAATCGCCAATAGTGTACATTTTAATGCCAGTGTCGTCAATCTCTATCCAACTTGTACCATCTTTGTGTGCAATGTACATAGTTGATTGATCATCATTCATTAAGATTTGATGTCCATTGGCAGTACGTAATCTAATCAAGTTGTCTTTGCCATTTACGTCACCATCGTCCATGACAAACGTGTGCCCGCCTTTGCGTGTAGGAACGCTGTATTGATCGTTTGTAATACCGCCTGCTGCTACTCGGGCAGCATAGCCTGGATCATCTGCTGTATCTTTAGTTAATGCACGACCAGGAGTGCTAATACCAAATACATGACTAGGAGTTTCACGTTGACTGCTACTGCTGATAGCACCACGCACAGGATCACGATCTAGACCCTGCTTGAACAAGATATTGGCTTGAAACTCGTGTATAGGTTTCTTGTTGGTATAGAATGTGCTGCTTACTGTGCCATCAATGTTTTCGTTGAACTCGGCAACAGGTAGAACCTGAGGTGGAACATTGTTGTCAGGCAATATGCTGGGTTTTATGTCTACACTAGCAGACTCTTTGTCTACGTTGCTGCTGGATCCAATTGCTGGCAACATCCAATTACTAAGCACTCCCGACACACAAGCAAACCAAAATCCACGATCTGGGTCACCGTTGACAAATGTACACAACACTTGGTTGCCAATGTCGGGAGGAGTAAACCACATACCATAGCTGTGTACAACTCCAGTATAGTTGTTGTTTAGACTAGTTGTGGGTTGATAGGTAGTGCCCATGTAGGGACTAGCATAGTTTACAGTACGCCAAAAACTGGGATTAGTTTCGTCTCCGCCAAAGTCTGGAATCCATACTCTCAATCTTCCATCGCGAGCAGGACTGATATTGTCTTTAACAATACCTAACATAGTGGCTGTGTCAAATTTAATACCCGGAATGTTTTCCCGGTTGTAGTTTTTTGACGTTTTATTGCCTGTTACCTTATCCTGTGCCATATATTATCCTGTAATTGCTGCTAGAACATTTTGTTGTGTCTGCGCCAAGGTTGGCGCATTTTGAATTGGTACTGTATTACCATCTGCACTAGTTGCTTCATCAACTGTTTCTGGTTCTTCAGGTGCTTCTGCTATAGTTGATAAGTCTTCGTCTTCGGAGTCTGCGAAAGGATTTTCATCACTGGGTACTAGTTGTGAATTGGGCAGTTTTGCTTCTGGCGGCAATTCAGGTTCAGATTTTGCATTTTTGAACAAATTGGTTCCTACTTCTGGTTCCACATCTTTTTCCAAATCACCGCCAGACACCGCTGGATTATCAGACGGTGTTGGTGCTGCGTTATTTCTTGGATTGAGTCCTTTAGGCAAATCTTGTACAGGTCGTTGGTTAATAAGTGGCTGTTTAGGTTGGCGAATTAATTCAAGATTTTGTGTAAACTTACCAGATCTAAATTCACTTTCAACACTGATAATTCTGTAGTATCCACTAAACTCGCTGACTGTATATTTGTTTTTGCTGTCAAGATCATACAAGCCAGTGTCAGCATTAAAATCCGAAGGACTTCTGAAATTTATCCAACAGTAGATTTCTCCACTGTCCATGTTTAAACTTCCGGTACTGCCTGCATATTTTCCTGTGCCTGCTTGGATTGGATTAATAAAAAGATCGTCTTGTTTGATAAACTCAGGATCTCCAAGTATGTGCAATTTGCACTGCAACATATCCCCACCAGCACTGGTGTACATACTTTCTTGTGCTGCGCTTGAAGCATTTTGCACGTCGCTACGTTGTGTTGCACCGCCAGCGCTGGTTTGTTGTTGTCCCGAATTAGGGTTTATTCTATACTGGTCAATAGTTTTTGACTGTTGGTTGTCTATTTTATCACTATTTTTATTTTCGTCACTGGTTTGTGCTGCACCTGCTGCCGCGGCACCGTTACCACGATCTGCACTATAAGCAGTATAGTACAGACAGTTAAAGTTAATATCAAAATCTATGATACTTTTATTATGTCCAGTGTAGGTATAGTCATAGCGTTTTACAGGTGGAGGTGGTAAACTTTGAGGCAAACGATCATCTTTTGTTTGAAATGCTAGATACGTTTGGATATAGAATGTGATATTTTTACCCCATTGATTACGAACTGCATCAAAATCTCCAAGTGTAATACGTGGTACTATTTTCCACATTTTGACTGGAAGATTTTTTGCAGATGCTACATTAACAATGTTGGCTGCTGTTTTATCATCTACTTTATACTGATCCGCTGCGTTCTTACGCTGTGTAGCAGGATCAGTTGTTTGATCTGACAAAAATTTACTGTTGGTCAATACCATGTTAATAACATCATTGACCGCAGTACCGGCCTCAAGACTTCTCACTGTGGCTTGGAAGTCTGCTGTAGCAGCCGGAGTTGCATCTTTGTTGTCACTGGTAGATTGTGCATTTGTTTTTGCATCAGTTTCGCCAACTTTACGTGCTGGATTTTTCTTAGGTTCAACTATTGGACTGTTTGCTAGTGTATCGTCTAAGAACACAAAATCTATAGTATCTGCAAATTTTACATTGCCATTTCTGTATTCGTATTTGTTCCAAGCGTTATAAGCAGCAGTGAAGCTTTTTGTGTTGAGTACCACTGGTGTGTTGGGAACCCCGGGATCTGTCGGCTCAACTTTTTTAGGTTTACGTGTTGCTTGTTCTCCGTAATTTTGACTACCTGTGCCTTCTGGGTCAAACGGTTGTTCTTCTTGTTGTTTATTTTGATCAGCTACTTTTTTATTTTCAGCTTCTTGACGTGCTTGAGTATCTGCTTCGGCTGCTTTGATTTTTGCCTTGCGTTGTGTATCCTCATCAATTACTGCTTTAACAGCCGCTGTTGCTTCTGTCTCTCCACTAGACGAAAAATAATCAATGACTGTTTTTGCTGTAACTTCAAACCTAGTTTTGATTGCTTGTATGCTTTCTAACATGGCCGAATGATTAAACGGGATAGCATCAATCTCGTATTCAGATCCCTTAACACTGGCTTTGATCTTCATTCCAGTTAATTTTATTGGAAACCATTTAGTATGTGCGTCAATTTTGCCTATGTTTCCAGAATCATCAATACCAAAGAAATTGAGCTCAAGTAGATAAGGCATGTCAAGATAGTTTTTACCATTAAGGCCTTCGTTGTTGACTCGCATGATACGATCTATTAGCGTCAACCCGTAGGGCTCAACAATAGTAAATTTAAAGTCAATGGCATTGGTACCACGGTTATTAGAGTTTAATCCAACCAAGGTGGTCATTTTAAAACTATCAAAGTAAAAGTCAAGATTAAATTCTGGATCTCTACCGCTGACAAAATTACCTGCGGCATCAACAAATGTTTCGCTGTATCTGTTTGCTGTGCTGATTAAAGTTTTAGTGGGCTTGAAATTTACAGGATCCTCGGTCATTGAGTTGTAGTCCTCACGAGTCAACACATGTAGAGTAAGTCCATAGGTGTAGCTAGCATAGCTGTCTAAGATATTTTCACTTACATTAGAATAGAGATCTTTATCTGTATAGCTTGGCGTGCCAACTTGAGTAACTATACGCGATGCAGCTTCATCGGCAGCATTGTAACCAGTATAAGAGCCACGCCCGCCACTGGCACCGCTGTAAGCAGGTCCTCCGAGTACCACCGCATCAGGTTGTTCAGTATCTTCCTGATTGCTGTCTTCTTCGTTAGTAACAGGATCAGCATGATCTCCGCTGTCTGTGCCAGTGTTTTGTGTTGGCGGATCAGTATTAGTTGTTGCTGCATCACCGGCTGTTTTTTGAGATGCTGATGCTGCCGTTTGCTGAGCAGTAGTTAAATTCTGTGCCGCAGTTGCAACGTTATTATTGGCTGCGGTGACTTTCTGCTGTGCTGCCGCTAGTGCATCTTGTGCATCTTGTTGTTGTGCCAATACACCTTGATAATATTGATATTCAGCACTGTCTGTGGTCTTACCCAAAGTAGCTTGTCGAGCAAGAGACACAGTCTGGTCTAGCTGGTCTGCTAACTTTTTACGGTAAGCTAGGTCGTTGTTGGCTGCGGTGGCTGCTTCGTTTGCAGAAGCTAATTGATCTTGCGCTTGAGCGACACTTTGTGTATCTGCCATCTATTAGAGTCCCAAGTTACTTACTAGAGTTGTTTTCTTAGGTATTGAAATTGTAACACCTGCTTGAAAATCAAAGATAGGATCGTCTAATACGTTGGCGTTGCGAGCACGGAATACCCACCATAAAGCACTATCGCCATACAAGTCAAATGCCAACAAGTCTGGACGATACTCGTAAATTTTATCTATTGTATATGTAACATCATCTACCTGTTTATCAATCGTACGGTAAACCAATACATCAAGAAACTGCGTACCCCCAAACGTATTTGTAGAAAAATAGGGACTTGCTTTAGAATATTGTGCTGTCATATAAATCCTCTTCCTAACAAATGTCCTTTGCTAAATTCAGTCAATGACATACGGTCGTGTACGGTTTTTCTACTGTAAACTGGTTGTAGAGTTACAGTGATTTGACTTGTAGTAGGCAGTCTCGCAATTTGTTGTTGTGTGTTGCTGACTTCGCCGCTGCCTTCGTATGCTTGTCCACCTTCGCTATAATAAAATTCCAGGTAGTCAACATCAGCAGGCAAAGTGTGTTGGAAGCTGGTAATCACGCAAGGCACTTCTGGAAAGTAGTAGTCCCCGTAGCCATTTAGCGTAACCAATGGGGGCGGGTTACCTGCTAGGTCGTCTTGTCCAAAAAACATTTTTGTACAGCTTCTAAAAAAGTAAACTGTAGCCAATAGATATAGCGCTTCATCGTGATTTTGTACTGTGAAGTCACCAGTAACAGTGATGGCTGCAACATCGCTGCCTTCATAAAAATAATTTTTATAGTTGCTGTGCTGCAACGACTGCTCTTGATAACGTGCATTGTGGGTTACACTGATATTAGGAGTGTAAGGAAATACCACCCCGTTAGTCTTATCGATCAAGGGTGCAAGCAATTTGTTGTTTGAAAAAACTGACCAATCCAACATGCCTACTCGTACTCGCCAATCAGTTTTCAACACATTGTTTGGACTGTTACTGGATGTGACATTGATACTGGGAGGTACGTTTTTGTTAAACAGGGAAGCTACACCTCCGTCAAACAGACCAGAGATCTTTTTGCGTATGCCTGATGGATCTACCAAATTTAGTAGTGTGTCGCCAATACCTTGCCCTGTGGCTAGTCCATTGTTTGCTGTTGGGTCCGAAGCGCCCGCTGATGGTAAAAGTGCCATAAGTAATGTATCCGTTTGTAGTATTTATTACCAAATATTAAGTGCTAATATTATAAAAAGGTTGACAAATTCTGCAAACTTTGTTATTATTGTTCAAGTATTAGGAGATGCAAAATTAAGCACAATTACCTCAACAACAAGGATATCTTAAAAGAAATCCACAAGAGCAAGACAACCTACTGCACCTACACTCGACCCGAATATGCAGATTATGATATTATCTTAGAAGATATCAGCAAATTAAACAAAAAGAACACACTAGAGGGCAGGCGCTTACGTGCTGAAAGACTAGCCAAATTGGCACACGAAGCAGCTACCAGTGATGGAACCAAGCGCAAGTTGGACGAATTTGAAGTCAAACTTAAGGACGTTCCTGCTACAGATGTGGTGTTTAGGGTAATGACACGTGATCATATTCCGCTTGACGATGCTAAAACACGCAAGGCACGTATGGCAGCACTGGAAATTGAGGACGAGGAAGATCCCCTAATCTTGGACTTTGACGAAGCTGATACTGAACATAACAAGTATGTCAAGGTCAATTTCCCTCCGTTCCAACACTATAAACTCAACGAAGACGGCGAACCCTACTGTGTGGGCAAGAGCCATTGGCGCGGTGATTTGGACTCGGGCGAGTTCTGTAAAGATCATGGCAAAATGACTCACACACTAGCCAACATGTTTATCAAACTGTGTGAACGCTATGCTACACGTAGCAACTGGCGCGGGTACACCTACAATGATGAAATGCGGGCACAGGCACTGCTACAATTGACTTACATTGGGTTACGGTTTGACGAAAGCAAGAGCCAAAACCCATTTGCCTATTACACAGCGGCAGTGACCAACAGTTTCACTCGTGTTCTAAACATCGAAAAACGCAATCAAAATCTACGCGATGACATTCTTGAAATGAATGGACTGAACCCAAGTTACACTCGTCAGGGCATGAGTGGTGGCTATGTGTCAGTTGACGGCGGACATGACGACTAAAAAAGATACTGTACTGTTACTTTATCCCCCGGGTGCTTACGGAACATTCATTGAGTGGTGCGTATGTTATTTCTCGGGGCAATTAGAAAATGATGATTTACCGTTTAACACAAACGGTAATGCACACAAGTATCTGGGCACAAAACTTGACAATCCTTCGCGAGAGCGATTTGGTATTAAACACTATGTTGAGAGCGACAGCAATGTTTACATAGCCCGTTGTCATGCCAGTGGCGTTGGCATTCCTATTACAAACCAATTTGTTGATCAGTTCACTCCATATTTTAGAAAAATCATTGTAGTTCGTCCTGATCCCACTGTTTCTCTACTGATACTGCACAATGTGCTAACCAAACTTACCTACCCAGAATCATTTCAAAATTGGTTATTGGGCACCTATACTGAAGGACCACTGTGGCACAAACGTGAATCCATATCCTATCAGTTGTCTGCTTGGTACGATTATTTGATGCTGTGGAATCAGTTCAGAACTAGTCATGCAGATGCAGTCTATATTGATGTCTGTGACTTTGTACAGGAACCAAGTAGCACAATTGATTTTTTGCTTGCCCAACTTGGTTTGCCAAAAATCAAAGATCGTCCCGAAGTTTTTGTGCATTGGCAGCAAAATCAAAAATTTTTACGCACAGATCAAACCTGCAGAAACATAGTGCAAGCCGTTGTAGATCAACAAGACCTCGATTGGTCACATGAACAACTAGACATCTACGACGAAGCCTGGATACAATGGGCATTGAGAGTCTTGCATCAGCTTGACATAAGATGCTATAATCTAGATGTGTTTCCTACAAACACAAAAGAATTACGGAACTATCTAATAGATGTCTAACCTATTTAAAAAAGCAGCAATATTTACTGATATACATTTTGGACTTAAATCAAACAGTCAACAGCACAACGAGGACTGTTTGAACTTTGTTAAATGGGCTACTGCCAAGGCCAAAGAGGAAGGTTGTGAAACCTGTATGTTTCTTGGCGATTGGCACAACAATCGTGCCAGTATCAATATTGTTACACTCAACTACAGCCTCAAGGCATTGGAACACCTAAATGACAATTTTGATCGTGTTTACTTCATTCCTGGCAATCATGATCTTTATTATCGCGATAAACGTGATATCCAATCAGTTGAATGGGCTCGTCACCTCCCGAATATTCAAATTGTTAACGATTGGTTCGTTGCTGATGATGTGGTTATTGCTCCTTGGCTTTGCGGAGACGACCACAAACGACTCCACAAGCTCAAGGGACACTACATATTTGGTCACCTCGAGCTCCCGGGCTATTTAATGAATGCCATGGTCGCCATGCCCGATCATGGTGACGTCAAGCGTGAAGACTTTGCTCACTTTGGACATGTGTTCACCGGGCATTTTCATAAAAGACAAACCAAGAACAATGTGACCTACATTGGCAATGCGTTTCCACACAATTATGCTGATGCTGGAGACGACGACAGAGGATTAACCATATTAGAATGGGGCAAAGAGCCCGAGTATCATGCCTGGCCTAATCAACCAAAGTATCGTGTATTCCAGCTGAGCGATGTACTCAAGAATACCGAAGTTATGTTGCAGCCCAACATGCACATTCGTGTAAACTTAGACATAGATATCAGCTACGAGGAAGCCAGCTTTATCAAAGAAACCTTTGTAGGACAGTATAACCTACGTGAGCTTACCTTAATCCCTGCTAAGGTCACTGACTTGACCGAATACGAAATACAGGGCAATATTGAATTTGAAAGTGTTGACCAAATTGTTACAGGTCAACTTACTGCACTAGAAAACGGCAAGTTCAATAAAAATCTCTTGTTGGATATCTACAGAAACTTATGATATCAACCGCCAAATGGCTACAAGTTGAGGCTACAACCAAATGTAATGCTTCCTGCCCTGGATGCGGGCGTAGTCGCGGAGGGTTTGGCACTATCCCCGAGTTGGTGATTGAAGATCTCAAAGAAACAGTATTTGAACAGTATCTACAGCAAATGCCTAACCTTGAGGCTATTGATTTTTGTGGGACTTATGGAGACGCTATTGCTGCATACAACATCAAATTGCTAACAGAAATTGCCAAACGCTATGCTAAAAAGATCATTGTGCGAACCAATGGCAGTTTACGCAATACTGTTTGGTGGGTGCAGTACGCCAACATCTTAAAAGATCACGATCACGAAGTATGGTTTTGTTTAGACGGACTTGCCGACACTCACAGCATCTATCGACAAGGCACAGACTTTGATACTGTGCTTGCTAATGCACAAACTTTTATGTCTGCCGGAGGAGTTGCAGTATGGCAGTTTATTCCGTGGAAGCATAACGAGCATCAAATCAAAGACTGCATACGCATGAGTCAAAAATTAGGATTCAAGCGTTTTGAATTTGTGCGTGATGTACGCAAAGAGTTTCCGTTTAGGCACTATCAAACTGGGGCTGAACTTGACATAGTAACTTGGCACAACGACAATGCCATGAGCAAATATAAAAAGATTAGACCAATTATAACTACCGAATACTGTCGACATTTGTCACAACCTAGTGTATACTTGAATGCTAATGGAAAGATTAGTCCTTGTTGTTTTCTCAACACCGGACTGTGTGCTGACCGTTTTGAAGACTTGCCCGACATAGCACACCAACTAGAAAATAACCCTAGCGCTGAATGTATACATCATTGCAGCCGATAATTTATGTTTAAAATAAAAGACCTTGCAGTTAAAAATTTCATGAGTGTAGGCAATGCTACACAGGCCGTAAACTTTGATCGTAACGATTTAACCCTGGTGCTAGGCGAAAACCTAGACTTGGGTGGAGACGACAGCGGCGCACGTAACGGTACAGGTAAGACCACAATCATCAATGCGCTCAGTTATGGGCTGTATGGACAGGCACTAACCAATATCAAGAAAGACAACTTGATCAACAAGACCAACGGCAAGGGCATGATGGTTACAGTTGATTTTGAAGTCAATGGCATTAACTATCGCATTGAACGTGGACGCAAGCCCAATGTGATGAAGTTCTTTATCGACGATACTGAACGTGAGATCACGGACGAGAGTCAGGGCGATAGTCGCGAAACACAGGCAGAAATTGAACGCATGTTGGGTATGAGTCATGAAATGTTCAAGCACATTGTGGCACTCAACACCTACACAGAGCCGTTCCTTAGTTTAAAAAGCAACGATCAACGGCTCATGATCGAACAGTTGTTGGGTATCACACTACTCAGTGAAAAGGCAGAGCGACTCAAAGAACTAGCCAAAGCCACAAAGGATGCTATCACTGCTGAAGAATTTAGAATTAAAGCAGTAGGCGATGCAAACCGACGTATACAGGATCAAATCGATGCACTCTTACGACGCCAGAATTTATGGAACAGCAAAAAGACAAACGATGTTGCAGCGTTGCAGACAGCTTATGATGAACTTGCTAAACTCGACATTGAAGC
>Ga0164297_10000730_pt1 | contig 38803 bp, 30 predicted proteins | sample GEODES058metaG_FD_113539 | JGI IMG/M metagenome (GOLD analysis project Ga0164297, IMG submission 113539) | Dystrophic lake water microbial communities from Trout Bog Lake, Wisconsin, USA - GEODES058 metaG | ecosystem: Environmental > Aquatic > Freshwater > Lake | place: USA: Trout Bog Lake... | reverse complement strand
TGGCCAATTGCTTGACCGCCGTCTTGAACAGCACGGCAGTGTCGCACATCGCCAGCGCGTCGCTCCGGTACAGGTTGATCTCGATCTGGCCCTGGCCCCATTCGGGACTACAGCCCTCGATCTGGTCGGGAAAGCATTCCCGCAGCTGCGATATCAGCGGCTCGTGGAAATTGCCCTCGTACAGTGAGTAACAATGGATGTCCTTGCTCGCCGGCGCCAGGTTCGACCAGCGGCCGCCGCGGATTTCCTTGACGTCGTATGGGAGCAGATAGAATTCGAGCTCCAGGCTCATCAATTCGGAAAAACCCCGGGCATTCAGGCGCGCGACCTGCCGTTTCAACTCGCTGCGGGTGCAGAAGGGGTGCGGCGTGCCGTCCGGATACGTCCAATCCATCAGCACGACCGCCGCGTGCGGTTCCCACGGGGCCACCCGGAACGTCGACAGGTCGGGGGCGCCGCGGACGTCCGGGATGCCGGTGTCGAACAGTCCCGGCAGCACCTCGTCCATCATCGTCGTGTACAGGATATAGGAGGCGAAGGTGACGCCGGATTCGGCGATCTTCAGAAAATAGGGCACCGGCACGCGCTTGCCGCGCTGCACGTTGCAGCTGTCGGTGCCGATGAGGATCACGGTGCGAATTTCGTGCACTTCGACGAGTTCTTTGATCTGTTTCAGGTCCATCAGCGCATGTCCCCTGTTTGCCGGCCTTGTCGAGTCAGTTTCATGCCCACCACGATCAGCGCCACCGAACCGGCAATGACGAGCGTGCAGATCGCGTTGACTTCGGGTGTGACGCTCCGGCGCAACATCGACCACAGCGTCATCGGCAGGGTGTTCTCACGTCCCGTCAGCAGGTAGGTGACGGCGATCTCGTCGAAGGAGATCGAGAAGGCGATCAGCATCGCACCGGCGAGCGCCGAGCGGATGGCCGGCAGCGTGACATGCCGGAACACCTCGAACGGTGTTGCGCCGAGATCGAGGGCGGCCTCCTCGCGGCTGCGGCCGACCTGCTGCAGGCGCGCAAAGACTTCGGTCAGCGTCACGCACAGCAGCGCCGTGCCCTGGCCGAGGATGATCGTGGCGAGCGACAGGTTCAGTCCCAGCCGGATGTAGAACAGCAGCAGCGACACGCCGGTGATCACGCCCGGCAACACGATCGGCAACATCACCAGGCGGCGGAACAGCGCCTTGCCCGGAAAATCGTAGCGGTCCAGCGCCACGGCCGCAGGCAGCCCGAACAGCACGCTGAGCGCGACCGAGCCGATCGCGACGACGATGCTGTTCCCGATCGCACGCAGGATCTGCGAGTCGTCGAAGACCTCGGCATACCAATGCAGCGTGAGGCCCTTGAACGGCAGCCCGGTGAACTCGCTGTCGTTCAGCGAGAACACCATCATGACCACGATGGGCAGGTACAGAAATAGCAGGACCGCCCAGGACAGGGTCCACAGCAGCCTGCGGTTGCCGATCTCACGCATGGCGCCTCCGGTTCACAGGCGCACCCGGCCGCGCTCCTCGATGTAGCCGGAGACGGTGATCAGCGTAAGGCCCATGCCGATGACGACGATCCCGATCGTGGCGGCCATCGGCCAGTCGAAGGCGACGCCGAGGAGGTTGATGACGATGTTCGAGATCATCACGGCATCCGCGCCGCCCACCAGGGCGGGCGCGACGAAGTCGCCGAAGGACAGCGAGAACGTGATCACGCCACCGGCGATGACGCCGGGCAGGCTCAGCGGCAGGATGACCCGCAGGAATATCTCCCAGGCGCTCGCGCCGAGATCCTTTCCGGCTTCGATCAGCGAGTTCGGGATGCGCTCGAGGGCGGCGTAAATCGATAGGACAGCGAAGGGCGTGAAGATGTAGATCAGCACGAGTGCTACGCAGGCCTGGTTGTAGATGAGGAAGGTCAGCGGTTCACGGATCAGGCCGAGCGCGGTCAGGCTCTGATTGACGAGACCATTGGTGCCGAGGATGGTCTTCCAAGCGTAGGCCTTCACGAGGTACGCCGCCCACCACGGCACGATGACCAGCAGATACAAGAGGTTCTTGTTGCGCTCGGAGCGGGTGTGGAACGCGAGGCAGAAGGCGAGGGGGTAGCCGACGAGGCTCGACCCGATCGCGGTGATGAGGCCGAGTTTTAGGGATTTCAACAACACCGGCAGATAGGGGGCGGTCGTGAACAGGCGGATGAAGTTATCCGCCGAGAAGCCCGGCTTGAAGGTCATGTAGTCGACGCTGCCGGCGCTGTAATAGAACAGCAGACCGTACGGAACCAGCATGAACACCGTGAACCATGCCAGCGGCGGCGCAAGCCAGAACAGCATCTGGCGGCGGGTGCTTGCCCGTTGGCTGGGCGGCGCCTGATCGCGGGCGGTGGCGTCGGTGAACATGTCGTGGCTCAGGCGGCGAGCAGTCGCACGTGCTGGGGCCGGATCGCGAACTCGATGCGCGCACCGCGATCGACCGGAGCCCGGTCATGGCGAGTGTCGATCAGCGACAGCGTCTCACCCGATCCGCCGAGCCGTACGTGGTATTCGACGGAGCGGCCCAGAAACAACCGTTCGACGACTTCGCCGGCGAGCCATGCCGCGTCCGCGGGCGCCGACGGTTTGTCCATCAAGAAGTGTTCGGCCCGCATCATCAGCGAGACCGCCTGGTCGCGCGTGCACCCGGTGTCGACGGCTGCGGCCGCCACGAGGGCGCCGTCCCGCAGGCGCACCAATGCGGTCGACCCGGTCACCTGTTCCACGACGCCGTTGGCGATGTTGGCGCCGCCGATGAAGCGGGCGACCGCGACCGAGTTGGGCCGCAGATAGATGTCCTCGGGGCTGCCGACCTGCAACAGCCGCGCATTCTGCATCACGGCGACCTGGTCGCTCATCGTCATCGCCTCATCCTGGTCGTGCGTGACATAGACGAACGTGCGCCCGAGGTCGCGGTGCAGTCGCTTCAGCTCGATCTGCATCGTCCTGCGCAGGTTGGCATCGAGTGAGCCCAGCGGTTCGTCGAACAGCACGACCGGCGATTCGGCGGCGAGTGCGCGCGCGAGCGCCACTCGCTGCTTCTGGCCGCCGGAGAGCTGGGCGGGGAGCTTGTGCTGGTGCTCGTCGAGCTGCACCAAATCGATGTAATGCCGCGTGCGGCGCGTGATTTCAGCCGGCGTCACACGGCCGCGCATGATGCGAAGCCGCAGGCCGAAGGCGACGTTGTCATGGACGGACAAATTCGGGAACAGCGCGTAATCCTGGAAGACCATGCGCAGATCCCGATGCGCTGGGCCCACATCGGTGATGTCGCGGCCGGCGAACACGATGCTGCCGGCGTCGACGGTTTCGAGGCCGGCGATCAGCCGCAGCGTTGTCGTCTTGCCGCTGCCGCTGGATCCCAACAGCGTCAGAAACTGGCCCTCGCCGACGGCGAGACTCACCGTGTCGACCGCCTTGAAGCGGCCATAGGATTTGCAGATCCCCCGCAGTTCGATGATCGGCGTCATTGGCGGGTCCCGGCGCGCATCGTTCAGAGCGCTTTGATCTGGTTCCACACTTCCAGGTACCGGCCGCGGCGCGGCGCCGATTGCCACCAGTCGATGCCCTTGAGGATCGCCGGATCATCGAGCTTCAACTCCCGGTAAAGCGCCTTGTTGTCCGCTGTCAGCTCGTCCGCCATCTTCGCATTGGCGAAGCCATAACCCACCACGGCATAGGCGAGCGCCTGTGCCTTCGAGGAGGCCGTCCAAGCGAGCCACTTGTAAACGCAGGGGTTCGATCCGGCGCCTCGGAGCACCATCCAGCTGTCGGACCAGCCGTTGCGTCCTTCCTTGGGCACGACCTCGACGATTTTGATGCCCGATTTGCGCAGCGAGACGATGGTCGGTTCCCATGAGTTTCCCGCGACCACCTCGCCCGTGGCCATCAGCGTGCCCATCTCGCCGGTCGTCCCCCAAAATTTGCGGATGTTCGGCTTCAGCGCGACCAGGCGGGTCTTGACCTGGGCTAGTTGCTCGTCGGTCAGCGTGTAGGTGTTCTTGTAGCCAAGCAGGTGGGCGGTCATGTAGATCGCCTGCACGTCATCCCAGACCGACACCCGGGCCTTGAATTTCGGGTCCCAGAGAAAGGCCAGGGTGTCCGGCGTCGCCGTGACCGCGTCTGCGCGCACGATTGTGCGCACGATGCCCCAGCCATAGGGCACGCCGTAGAGGCGCCCGTTCTTGGTGAGCCAGGGCGGGGATTGGAAGATGGGAAAGAAATCATGCATGCCGGGCACGCGGTTGGGATCAATGGGCTCGATGCGGTCGGCGTCGATAAGCCGCATCGTCGTGTCGTTGGAGGGGGATACGAGGTCGTAGCCGGCGCCGCCGCTCATGACTTTCGCGACGAACTCATCGTTAGTGCCGACGTAGGTGGCCGATACACGGCAACCGGTCTCCTTTTCGAAGGGGCGGGTGAAGCTCGCGTCGGCATAGCCCTCCCAGGTGAGGAGGCTGAGCTCACCGCCGTGCGTCGCCGGCGCGGCGGCGACCATAAGCAGCAGACAAGGGCCGGCCATCCAGGAGCGGAGTCGTGTGCATGACATGCGCTTTCGTTTCCTCATAGCGGACCCGCCCGGCGGTTTAGATTCAGAATCCTTCTTTAGTATATTGCCAATATATTGACTCGGCTGTAAAGTCCGGCGGCGTCCCCAAGACGCAGCCGGCCGGCAACTGCGGGCCGGCCATCGGTGCGGAGGGAGAGATGGGCCTTCTACCCAAGGTGTGCATCATCGGCGCAGGATCGAGCGGCATGGTGGCCTGCAAGGCCTTCGCCGACGCCGGTATTTCGTTCGATTGTTTCGAAAAGAGCGATCGTGCCGGCGGGAACTGGGTCTTTAAGAACTCGAATGGCATGTCGGCGGCCTATCGTTCGCTGCACATCAACACGTCGCGCGACAAGATGTCGTTCGCCGACTACCCGATGCCCGCGCACTATCCCGACTTTCCGCACCATACGCTGATCGCCGAGTATTTCGAGAACTATCTCGATCATTTCGATTTACAACGCCGGATCACCTTCCGAACCGAAGTCACGCGGGCCGAACGGACCGCAGACGGCATCTGGCGGATCACGCTGCAGAACGGCGAACAACGGTACTACGATGCGCTGTGCGTCGCGAACGGACATCACTGGTCGGCGCGCTGGCCCACCCCGGCTTTCCCCGGGGAATTCGCCGGCCCGCAGATTCACAGCCACCAGTACACCGATCCCACGGATCCGGTGGACTGCATCGGCAAGCGCGTGCTGGTCGTCGGCATGGGCAACAGCGCCCTCGACATCGCCTGCGAGCTTAGTCGCGCAGGGGTCGCACGGAACGTGTCGCTGTCGGTGCGGCGCGGGTATTACTTTATTCCCAAATATTTCGGCGGCGAGACCCTGGATCAGGGCGATCCTCATCCGAGCGAAGACCCCTCCTGGCTGTACCGAATGACGCCGACCTGGTATCGACGCTGGCGCCGGCTGAGGACAATTCGGAAAGTCGTGGGGCGACCATCCCGGTACGGCCTGCCCGATCCTGACTATCCCTACGGCTCGGTCCATCCGACGATTTCGAGCGAAATCGCCATCCGTCTCGGCTCCGGCGACGTCAAGCCGGTCGCCGACATCGCGAAGCTCTGCGGTGACCACGTGCGCCTCGTCGACGGCAGCGAGATCGCGGCCGACGTGATCATTTATTGCACCGGCTACGACATTCGCTTCCCGTTCTTCGATCCGCACTTGCTCGACGTCAAGGACAACGCCGTGCCCCTGTTCGAGCGGGTCATCCACCCGCAGATGCAGAACCTGTTCTTCCTCGGCCTCGTACAGCCGCTCTGTGCCATCATGCCGGTGGCTGAAGTCCAGGCGAAGTGGCTGGCCGCGCTGTTGACCGGCGATTACGCCTTGCCCGATGCCGCCGTCGTGCAGCGTCGCACGGTGACCGATTACGAGAGGACGCTGCGCGGTTACCTGCGGACCAGTCGCCATACGATCCAGGTTCCCGATTGCGCGCTTTATTGCTACGGCATCCGTGAGGAGTTGGCGCAAGGCCGCAAACGCGCCCGGCGCCAGGGACCGTCGACGGCGATTCCGCGCCGCGCAGCGGAGCTGGAGGCAACGGCCGCGGCGAGCCGGTAATTGGTGGCGGGGAGCCCAGCGTCCGCCGCGCTCGCCACTCGCGCTGTCCGCGGGCTGCTGTCCTTGCCCGAGCCGGTCATCGCCGCGTTTGCTGGGCCTTACCGCCCCCCGCCCGGGTTTTCGCCTTTGGATTTGCGCTTTCGCGCGTATGCGCGGCTCGTCGGCTGGTTCCAGTCACGCGGGCCGCTCGAACTCGATGCACTGCGTCGCGAACCTTTGTTCGGTCTCTCCCGGCTAGATGGGGATCCAAATCCGGCGGTGCGCATCGACACGCTCACACTCGAACTCGCTGACCGCTGTTTGGCGGCACGGTTCTATCGACCGCCGCAGGCGGCGTCGCCGCCCCCGCTGTTGCTGTTCTTTCATTTCGGCGGCTGCGTGATCGGTTCTCCGCTGCTCGCCGAGACGGCATGCGCGACACTCGCCGCCGCCGCCGGCGTTGCGGTGCTGTCGGTCGCCTACCGCCTAGCGCCGGAACATCCTCATCCCGCCGCGCTCGACGACGCGACCGATACGTTTGAGTGGGCCTGTGCGAACGCCCAGCGGCTGCAGATCGACGGCGAGCGCATCGCCGTCGGCGGGGATTCGGCGGGGGGCTGGCTCGCCGCGGCCCTGTCGGTGCGCCAACAACATGGCGGCCGACGGTTGCCGGCGTTGCAGATGATGCTGTATCCGGTCATCGACTGGGATCGCGGGCGGGCGCTGCCAACGCCTTTCGACGACTACTATCCGCTGTCGCGAATCTTGATGGATTGGTTCGCCCGCCATTATGTCGGCGCGCCGCCTGCCCGCGACCCGTTGCTATGCTTATCGAGACTGACGGTAACCGCCGGGCTGCCGACCGCACTGATCGGTCTCGCCGCGCATGATCTGTTACATCGAGAGGGTGCGGCCTATGCGCAGTCGCTGCGCCGCGGCGGCGTGGCGGTGGAAGTCCACGACTTTGCCGACCTGCCGCACGCATTCTCGATCATGACCGGCGCCCTGCCGGCGGCTGCACTGGCGATGCAGCGGCTTGGTGAGCGTTTGGGTGTGCTGCTGCGCCGGCGCTAGCGCTAACTGGCGGCCGCGTCGCCGGCAAGGTGTCCGCGCGTGTTGTTGATGCGCTTGAAATGATCGATGTCGATGATCGCGAGCGCATGCTCGTTGCGTTTGGCGTTATCCATTTCGCGCGCCCGATGCGTCCGCCGATCTGCTCTACCAACTGCTGCAAATCGCTCGACTCTGGAGTCGCCACGGGCCCGTCTACCGCTGCATCGACTTCAACGTCTACCGGAAGTCGAGCGATAGCAGGACCCGGAGCACATAACGTTCTGGATGCCGTGGTGTTCCCAGCCTTAGGGGAGACTAGCATCAGGAGTACCTCGCCAAGAATCCAAACGGGTACTGCGGGATCGGGGGCTGTGGAGTTCCCCTCAAACTCGCGGAGTTAGAGGTGCGCTGGTGTGGGTTTCCGCATGAACGCTGCGATGCCGACGTGGGTGCTGTCGGTTGCGACTACTCTTGCTGATAATCTCAGGATAAGGAGGAAAAGCTCTTAGAAACACTTGCAGATGCTCGAATTGCGAGCGGTAGAAATTCGGTAGAGGTCGGCGGCAGATTTGAAGTGTTTCTATATATCGTAGCTAAGCTACGATACGGCCAACTTTTCTAAGTTGACATTCATTTGAAAAAGTGCTATAAATCGTAGTGTGGCTACGATACCGAAAAACAAGCTAAACGACCTATACAGGCAATGGCCGCCAGGGACTCCCATGGCGTCCCAAGACCTGGCGCAACGGGGTATATCGGCTGATCTAGCCGTGCACTACGCCAAGGCGGGCTGGCTAGTCCGCCTCGCGCACGGCGTCTATAGCCGACCAGGCGACTCTCTAGCGCTGCATCCCTGCCTACGATTCTTGGAGCGAAAGGCATTGGGACTGCATGTTGGTGGAAGGACCGCGCTCGATTGGTATGGCATACGGCAATACGTTTCGCAGCGATGCGTCACCCAGCTCTATGGCTGGAACGCGGCGAGACTTCCCGAGTGGTTCACGAAGGAATTTCCCGCCGACTACCACCGAAAGCGCCTATTCAAGGAAGAGCCCAACGCACCTCTGCACGCGACACCGTTCGAAAAGCAGTCCGATGCGGCCCAGGTATCGGAACCGGAAAGGGCGCTACTCGAAGTGCTGAGCGATGTGGGCGTGCGCCAACCGTTGCAAGAAGCGCGGGAGCTCGCGCAGAGTACCTACACTCTCCGCGCCAATGTCCTGATGGAGCTTTTACGCTTGTGCGTGAGTATCAAAACCGTGCGTTTGTGCCTAAGTCTTGGTAAGGAACTCAGGTTACCGTGGTCGTCGAAACTCGATACAACCGAATTGCCGCTGGGTAGCGCGCGTCCCTGGGTGTCCCGTTCGTCCGATGGCTTGCTTGTTCTGAAGCGATGAATCGCGAGTACCTTGAGACCGCGCGTTTGCTGATCCAGGTAGCACCACTGGTGTTAGTTGGCGATCAATTAGGGCTCAAAGGTGGTACAGCGATCAATTTGTTTCTTCGGGACATGCCGCGATTGTCCGTCGATTTGGACTTGGTCTTTACCGATCACACTGTCGGACGGAAGGAAGCGATTGGCCGAGTCAGCGCCGCTGTCAGAGACGCGGCAGATCGATTGCGAGCACGACGATTCGAGGTTTATGTGCCGGAGGCCGGGAGTGACGGCGAGACGAAGCTGATAGTTCGAAGTGGCACTGCAGAAGTGAAGGTCGAGATCAACACGGTTATGCGCGGTACGATTTATCGCGTGCGTCGCGCCAACCTGACGCCCTTGGCCCGCGATACCTTGCTCGCCGACATTGAGATTCCAGTTCTCGCATCCGAGGACGTGTACGGAGGAAAGCTTGTTGCTGCTCTGGATCGGCAACACCCCCGCGATCTCTTCGACGTCATGGAACTTTTCAAGCATGAGGGGATTACGCCCGGCATTCGGCGGGCTTTCGTCGTCTATCTTGCAAGTCACAACCGCCCGATTCATGAGGTTCTCTTTCCGGAGTTGCGTGATCTTGAAATGGACTACGAGCGGAATTTCCAGGGAATGACCTTGCAACCGATTGAGCTTGCCGTGCTTCTCGAAACTCGCGATCGAATGATTGAGGAGTTGCACGCTGGTCTCGACGCGGACGAACGCCGCTTCTTGCTATCTCTGGTGAAGGCGGAGCCCGAATGGGAGTTGTTGGGCATTCCGCACGTGAGTGAACTCCCGGCGGTCCGCTGGAAGCTTCAGAACCTAGCGCGACTTCGACGCGAGCGGGCCGGGCAATTCGAGCTGCAATACACTGCGCTTGCCGGTCGGTTACACGTGTAGGTCTGCCAGTGACTGAGCGAGCCGTACCATTTGCCTCATGACCTCGTGACGCATGCCGATGTCTGATCAGGAATTACTCGCCAAGCTCCAAGCCGAGAACGCCGGGCTAATCTCGTTGTTCGAAGCCCGCGGAGTCGAATGGTGCGCGCCGGTGTCGTTGGTACCAACGTCTGAACCGTCCAAGCTATCTGCTGGCGACAAGGTCGCGCTGTTTCGCCACCTATATCGCGGGCGGACGGATGTCTACCCAGTCCGCTGGGAGAGCAAGACTACCGGCAAGTCTGGGTACAGTCCGGCTTGTGCCAACGAGTGGCGTCCCGGGGTTTGCGAAAAGCCGCGCATCAAGTGTGGCGACTGCGGCAATCGCGTGCTGATTCCGGTATCCGATGCAGTCATCTACGGTCATTTGGCTGGCGAGCACACAGTAGGCGTGTACCCCTTGCTGGCAGATGACAGCTGCTACTTTGTCGCCGTTGACTTCGATGAGGCGGAATGGCGAGAGGACGCCCGGGCATTCATGGCGTCGTGCGAGGCGTTCGGTGTGCCCGCGGCGCGTGACGATTACCGACCAGTGCTTCTCATCGATCTTGCCAATTAGCAACCAACGGGGTTCATCCATCGTCCGCGCTGTAACCTCCACCAAGTGCGCGTCGGCCCAAAGCCGCTACGCTTCGTCGAAGTCGATACCATGTTTGCGCTTGTTTTCGGCGCTCTTTTCAGCATGTATTCGAAACTCATGGCGCTGGACTCGGCCGTTGAAGCGGTAAATAAAAGTATAATAACTATATTATCGATTTCGAGAGTCTCCAATGGGATCGGCGATCGGGTCTACCGCCGGATTGACGTTGAGGTCTACTGAAAGCCGGCCGGCAGCGGCCACCGGTAGGGGTAAACGCCGAGATCACGTGGGATTTCCACGTATCGGGCGTACTATCACCAGCAGTACCTCGCGAAGAATCCGAACGGGTACTGTGGGCTGGAGGGTATGGAGTGCCCTTCAGCATTTTGGGGGGTGGCTTCCATCCGGAAGCCAAGGGGTTACCCAATCGATCAGTGTTTTTTTGGTCGAAAACGCCGCGTTTGTCTCGGCACTTGAGAGTTGATCGCTGAGGTCGGTTTCTTCAGGGTCCGACGTAGTCGATGGATAGTGAATATGAGTGCACAGGATCATTCAATGTGAAATACGTTTCAAGCGTCTGGACGCTCGAGCGGAAGCACTGACTGCCTGAGGCAATCCACGGACTTTGGCGGGCATATCTGTCTTTGGAGGATCTCCATGAGAAAATTCGGCTACCGGTTTTTGATGCTTGCAGGCAGTTTCCTGTACGCGTCACTTGCAAGCGGCGCTGACTTAGCCTGTCAGGGGGTCGTCTTCCCGGATTCGGCGGTCGTCGACGGGCACAGCCTTGTGTTGAATGGCGCTGGCGTCAGACTTGCCACATTTCTGAAGATCAAGGTTTATGTCGCGGCGCTGTACCTGCCCTCACGAGTGCATGAGGGAGTGCAGGCGATCCGGGCGGACGGACCCGCTGAGCTCAAGCTCGTGTTCGTTCGTGATGTCGGGGTCACGGATATTCGAAAAGCCTGGCGCGAGGGGTTCGAGAAGAATGCCGGCGCGCATGTGGGCGTTTTTCAGGAGCGCTTGGATAAACTCAACGCCTGGATGACCGATGTCACGAAGGGAGATCGAATGATGTTTGTCCGTCGGCCGACCGTTGGGCTCGAGTTGAGCGTCAATGACCAAAGGCGTGGCGTTATTCCCGGTGATGATTTCGCCGAGACATTTTTCAGCATCTGGCTCGGCGCCTCGCCGCCGAATGGTGAATTGAAAGCCGGCCTGCTCGGTGCGCCGTGCGACTCGTGACGAGGATTAGTGGACGGGCGTGCGGTTTCGGAAAGAGTGACGTATGAGTAGCGGTTGGTCAGGTCTGAGTCGACGTGATTTCCTTGGGGGCGCCACGATGCTCACGGCGTCCGCTATGTTAGGTTCACGAGCAGCCGGTCTGGAGGGGCGGTCAAGCATGGATAAGACGTCGGATCCGCTGCTCGAGCTGTCAGCCCGTGACGCGGTTCGTCATATGCAAGAAGGCTCACTTCGGGCGGAGGTATACGCGCGCGCCTTGCTGGCTCGATGTGCCGAGGCGTCTGCGCTCAATGCGTTTATCACGCTCGACCCTGAGCGCGTGCTTCAGTCGGCACGTGCGGCGGATGCGTATCGCGCTGGGGGTGGCCGATTGGGTTTGCTGCATGGGCTTCCGATACCCATCAAGGACAGCCTCAACACGGGGGAGTATCCAACAACCGGTGGTACGCCGGCGTTGCGCGCCTTTCGCCCTGCCAGTAATGCGCCGGTTGTCGAGCAGTTGGTGTCGGCAGGCGCCATCGTGCTCGGCAAGACAAATTTGCACGAGCTGTCCTTTGGGTGGACGAGCAACAATCACGCTTTCGGCGGTGTCCGCAATCCTTACGATGTCTCCCGTAGTCCCGGCGGCAGTAGTGGCGGCACGGCGGCTGCGGTCGCGGCTCAGATGGCGCCGCTAGGGGTCGCCGAAGACACCGAGGGGTCGATCAGGGTACCCGCGGCGTGGTGCGGCCTTGTGGGGTTTCGGCCGACAACTGGGCGCTATTCCACTGAGGGCGCAGTTCCGATCAGCCCGCTGTTTGATCAGGTGGGCCCTCATGCGCGGAGCGTCGGCGATATCGGCCTGTTCGATAGGGTGGTGGCAGCCCATTCACAGCCTCTAGACCCAAAGCCGCTCAAGGGCATTCGGTTAGCAATCGGGCGGCGCTATTGGTTTTCGAATCTCGATGCCGACGTGGAGCGGCTGACCACGCAGGCGCTCGCCAAACTTCGTGATGCTGGCGCGATATTGATCGAGCAGGATATCCCCGATCTCGCTGAGCTCATCGAGCGGATCACCGGGCCCGTTCAGAATCACGATGTCTCGCGGGCGCTACCGGCGTACCTCAGTCGTTATGGCGCCGGCGTGTCTTTTGAAACGCTGGTTGAGCTCGCCAGCGAGGATATTCGAAGCGTATTCGCGAGCGATGTACTGCCGGGCGGTGCCCGTTACGTCACCGAGACGGCCTATCATGCGGCGGTCAACACCTATCTTCCCAAGCTCAGGGAGGCTTACCGGCGGTTTTTCGCAACCACGGGTGCGGCCGCGATCGTCTTTCCGACAACGATGATCACCGCGCCTCTCATCGGCGATCCCGACACGGTGGATGTCCGCGGAAAGCCGGTGTCCTTTGAGGACGCTGCATCCCGCAATATTGCGCCGGGAAGTACTGCAGGGTTACCCGGCCTAGTGCTGCCAGTCGGTCTGTCGGCCGCCGGGTTGCCTGTGTCCCTAGAGTTTGACGGTCCCGCGGGTGCTGATCATGAACTGCTACGGCTGGGACTGGCGGTGGAGCCTGTGCTCGGTTCGATCAGACCACCAACGCTGTGATGTCCTACCCGCGTTCGCCTTGCGTGGTGGAAGAGGCTGCTAGGCGCATTCTTCGGTGCGTTGTCGTGCCAAGTTGGCTAGAGTGAAGCGGCAGATTTAAATGGATTTCCCGGGGGATGACTCATGTTGAATCGGATGCCTGTCGTGTTGTTCGCGCTCACGTTCCTAATCCTAGGTTCGGCAAAAGCCGCAACGACGCCGGATACCCTCTACCTGCATGGTCACGTGTACACCGCGGATGCGAAGACTCCATGGGTTGAGGCATTTGCGGTTCGCGGATCGCGGATCATGGCGGTGGGCAGCGACAAGGAAGTACGCGCGAAGGCTGCACCAAATAGTGTGGTGGTCGATCTGCGGGGCAAAACGGTCGTTCCCGGGCTGATCGATGCGCACATGCACATGCTCTTTGGGTCGATGGAAATCGCCGGCTTCAGTCTGTCGGAGCCAAAACACAGCATCAGCCCGGAGCATCCCGACGAGTTGGTACAGGCGATCAAGGCGTTCGCCGACAAGCATCCCAACCAGTCGATCCTGATTGGCCGCGGTGACTTCAGTTCGGTCCCGCCTGCCGCACCGAATCATGCGCTGCTCGACAAAGCCGTATCCGACCGACCGTTGATCGTTCACAACTCGACAGAGCATTGTCTTTGGCTCAACGCGGCGGCACTGCGATTTGCCGGGATCACCGATGAACCGGTTGCTGATCCCGAGGAAGAGCGGAACATCATTCGCGACGCGAGTGGGCGGCCAACGGGCGTCCTGCTCGAGGCGGCTCAGGAATTGGTGGAGCGCGCCGTGATGAAGTCGCTGACGACCGATCAAAAGTTGGCACTGTTGCGCGAGGGGATGCGCTATTTGAACGGCTTTGGGATCACCAGCGTCGTCAATGCCACAGGAGATCTGTCGGAGATAGAGTTGTACGGGCTGCTTCGTGATCGAGGGGAGCTTACCGTTCGTACCCGGACGGCGTTCGGTGCTGTCGCGGTGCCTCATCGGCTAACGGCGCAGTTTCTGGCGGATCTGGAAACGGCACGCAGTACTTTTCACGATGAATGGGTTTCCGCGAACCTCGTGAAGTTCTTCGCAGATGGCAGCACGGGAGCGCTGCCGCCGCTGGTCTATCGTGCGGGCGACTACCGCCGATTGGTGCAGGAGTTGGATCGCCGCGGTTTTCAGATCATGACGCACGCCGAGCGTCGGGATTCCGTCGATATGGTGCTTGATGCTTATCAGCGAGCGGTGGCGGCGAATGGTCCGCGGGATCGACGGCTACGTATCGAGCACGATTTTGTCGTCGCTGACGACGCGGTCGTCAAGCATGCTGATCTCTCGGTGATCGCCGGTATCCAGCCGGCATTTTGTTGTGGGGAGACCGGTACCAGTTACGACCCCACGGATCCGACGCCAGCCGATCGCTGGAATACGCTGTTGTCGCGTGGTGTGGTGCTCGCGATGAGCAGTGACTGGCCGTGCATGTGGCCCCCGGACCCTTTCGTCAATATGCAGCAGGCGGTCACTCGCCAGGTCTGGCGTTCGCCGGATACCGAGGGCATCGAAGGGGCGCCTTTGGACGGCGCCAATCAGGGTGGCGCGGTGGCGGTCGCGGGACACGTCTACGGCCCTGGCGAGGCGATCACCATTCGGCAGGCATTGGACGGCTATACGGTCGGTGCGGCCTACGCCGCCTTCGCCGAGGAGCGGGTGGGTTCGCTGACACCCGGGAAACTCGCTGATTTTGCCGTGTTGTCGCAAAATCTGTTCGACGTACCCAAGGAAGACATCGCGGCCACCCGGGTCGTGATGACAGTGGTGGGCGGCAAGCGGGTCTTTGGTGCCGCGCCGATGCACTGACCAGACAAACTTTCCCTAACGGGGGTTTACAGTTCCCAACCGGCGATTAGGCCCTCGTAAATCGCCTCCTCGGCGGTTCGTGCCGCGAGGGCATCGCCGATCATCCGGATGGGAATGCCGGTCTGCGAAAGCCCAAGCGCGAGGCTGTCATCGGCTTCGCGGCCGGTGGCATTCACAAGGGTGTTGATGCTGCCAATTTCCACGAGTTGTTGACTGGCCGTGTGGCGGAAGTAGACGGTGTCGTCATCGACACCTACCAGCCTAAGGTACGGTTTGATCTCGACCCCGAGCCGGTGCAGGCGGCCGATGATTTCGTCTCGCACGTAAAAAGGCAGCGCCTCGCCGGCATGCGTACCCGGAAGTGCCAGGGTCACCCGGCAGCCGCGTGTCGCCATGAGTTCCGCGAGGCCGACGCCCACCCAGTCGCTTCGGAGATCGTAAATGACCACCGCTGCGCCGACGGTTTCGGGTGTCTGTAGCGCACTCTCCGCATGCAGGATGGGCATCGATCCAAGACGCTCGCAGGGCGGGTGGTAAGGTCGGCCGCCACAGGCGATCACCACGGCTTCGGGCGCCAACGCTTGAACGCTCTGCGAATCCACCCGAGCATGGGTAAGAATCTGCACGTTAGCTCGGCCGAGTTCGCCGAGCAGGTTGGTGATCAGTCCACCGAACTCCGCTCGACGCGGCAGCCGTTGCGCCAAGCGTATGGCGCCTCCCAGCCGCGCTTCGCTTTCATGCAGGTGTACGTCGTGTCCCCGCGCCGCGAGCGTCAGCGCCGCCTTCATTCCGGCAGGGCCGCCACCGGCGATGAGAATCTTCATGCGCGTCGGGGCGGGTGACATCGTTCCGAAACGCAGCTCACGCCCGGTTTCGGGTCGTTGTATGCAGGATACCGGCGCACCCTTGTGGAAGTGACCGATACAGGCTTGATTGCATCCGATACAGGCGCGGATCTCCTCCAGACGACCTGTCAAGGCTTTGGTCGGCATGTCGGGATCGCTGATGAGCGCCCTCGTCATGCCGCAGAGATCGGCGCGTCCCTCCGAAATAATGGATTCGGCGATCTGCGGTTGGTTGATCCGGCCAGTGACGATCACCGGCTTGTCGGTGAGCTGCTTCACGCGTGCCGCGAAGGGTGCGAGATAGCCGTTCGGATACGCCATGGGCGGCGCGATGTGTACCGCTCCCCCGAGGGTCGCCGAGGTGCCGGAGACAACATGAAGATAATCGACCGAAGGCGCGACGACAGAGATCGTCTCGAGGACCTCTTCGGCACTCAGCCCCTCGTCATCCTGATCGCTGCTCGAGAGGCGAACACCGGTCACGAATTGTGGAGGCGTGTGGTCGCGAACGCTGGCAATCACGTCGGTGAGAAACCGGAATCGATTCGCGCCATCCGCACCGTAGTCGTCCTTCCGGCGATTGATTCTGGGATCGAGGAATTGCCCCGGGAGGTAGCCAAAGCCGGCAAGGATCTCAACGCCATCGAGGCCGGCCTTTGCCATTCGGCCTGCGGCGAGCCCGTAACACCCGATGATGTGCTGTACTTCGTCACCCGACATGGCGCGTGGCATCGACCGGAATCGTTCGCTTGGTGTGGCCGAGGAGGACAGTGCCGGGAGGAGTAAGCCGCCTGCGCCCTCCATCAGTTCGCGGCCGGGATGAAAAAGTTGGATGAAGATCTTGGTCCCGTGGCGATGGCATCGCTCGGCAAGCTCCGCAAGGCCGGCGATGCAGGCGTCGGTATCCGCCATCAACATGTGCGAGGTGTAGCGGGCCGAATCATCGATCCCCGCCACTTGAACGATGATCAAGCCCGTTCCTCCCCGAGCGCGCGCCTCTTGGTAGGCGATCAGCGCCGACGTGACCAGACCATTCTCGGGCATGACGGTGTCATGACCTGTCGAGACGATTCGGTTGCGAATCTGCACGCCACCGATGTGGATGGGAGAGAAAAGGTGGGGAAACATGTGCGACAAAGTTCACGCTCACTGACGGTAGGATGGCGTCGAGGCACTACGATTCCGGACGGTACGCGAATTCCGCAACCTCGTCATCTGCTGCGGTCAAACCGGTTTTAACGGCATTGCTGAACGTCTTTCGCTAGACTGCACAGGCTCGTTTTTAACTTCAACTGCAGGAGTACTCCGATGGCTGAGCCTATTTTTGTACACCGTGGCGCGCGCGCCGTCCCCGAAGTGGATGCCCCATGGCCTGGCACAGTGCTGTCGGGTAGTCCGCAGACCGTGACGATGAATGGCTACGCGTCGGAGGATGGGAAAAAGCTGATGGGCACCTGGCAATCGACGCCCGGCACTTGGCGTATCGACTACGACAGCTGGGAGTACTGCCATTTTCTCGAAGGGTATTCGATCATCACGCCGGACGGCGGTCAGCCGATCCACTTGCGCGCTGGCGATATCTTTATCATTCCGCCGGGCACCAAAGGCACCTGGGAAGTGGTTGAGACCGTGCGCAAGTACTACGTGTTCGTGTTGTAGTACGAGGGTGGCCTGTGCCGCGACCGCGGTACAGGCCACCGGTCGCTAGGGCGACAAGGGTATCGATCCCAGCATGCCGAGAATGCGGTTGAAGGTTTGACTTGGGCGCATGGCCGCCGCGCACTTGCGAGTGTCCGGGTGATAGTAGCCGCCAATGTCAACGCGATGACCTTGTGCAGCGTTCAGTTCGGTGACGATGGCGGCTTCGGACGTCGATAGTTCCGTCGCGATCGGCTTGAAACGCTGCGCCAGTGGGGCGTCGCGCGTTTGCGCCGCAATCGCCTGTGCCCAGTACAGCGCGAGGTAGAAATGGCTACCGCGCACGTCGAGCTCGCCGGTCTTGCGGGACGGCGATTTGTCTTGTTCGAGGAACATGCCGTTGGCGGCATCGAGCGCGGCCGCGAGTGTCAGGCCATGCACATTGCCTGATTTTCTGGCCATATCTTCCAGAGAAACCTGCAGCGCGAGGAACTCTCCGAGGGAGTCCCAACGGAGGTGACCTTCCTCCACGAACTGTTGCACGTGTTTTGGCGCCGATCCGCCAGCACCGGTTTCGTACATGCCGCCGCCGGCGAGCAGCGGAACGATAGACAACATCTTGGCGCTGGTGCCGAGTTCGAGGATCGGAAATAGGTCGGTCAGGTAGTCACGCAACACGTTACCGGTCACCGAGATGGTGTCGAGGCCTCTGCGTAGCCGCTCGAGACTCGCATGCGTCGCCTCAATCGGTGAAAGAACTCGGATATCGAGCCCTGCGGTATCGTGCGCTTTCAGTTCGGTACGGACCCGCTCTATCAACAGTCGGTCGTAGGCGCGTCCGGAATCCAGCCAGAAGATCGCTGCTGCCCCCGTCAGCCGGGCGCGCTGCACCGCAAGCTTGACCCAGTCGCGGATCGCCACATCCTTGGTCTGGCACATTCGCCAGATATCCCCGCGGCGCACCGTATGAGTGGTGAGCACTTGGCCGGTGGTGTCCACCACACGCACCGTGCCATCCGTTGAGATCTCGAAGGTCTTGTCGTGCGAGCCGTATTCTTCGGCGGCTTGAGCCATCAGACCGACGTTGCTGACGCTACCCATCGTCGCGACGTCGTACGCGCCATTGTTGCGGCAATCGTCGATGGTTGCCTGGTAGACGCCCGCGTAGCTGCGGTCGGGGATCATGGCCACCATGTCGTGCGGCTTGCCGTCGGGTCCCCACATCCGTCCGGAGGTACGGATAGCCGCGGGCATCGATGCGTCGATGATGACATCGCTCGGCACGTGCAGGTTGGTGATACCACGATCGGAGTCGACCATCGCAAGCGGCGGATTTTCGCTGAATACGGCCTTGAGGTCCTTCTCGATGACTTCTCGTTCGGCCGTCGACAGGGTCTGGATCTTGGTGATCAGATCGCCGAGGCCGTTGTTCGGGTTAACGCCGAGTTGTGCAAGCGTTGCGCCGTGTTTCTCGAAGACGTTTCGGAAGAATGTCTTGACAGCATGGCCGAACATGATGGGATCCGAGACCTTCATCATGGTCGCCTTGAGATGGAGAGAGAGCAGCAGTCCCTGCTGCTTGGTCTTGCGGATCTCGTCCTCGTAAAAAGCGGTCAATGCACGACAGTCCATGAAGGTCGTGCTGATAAGTTCGCCGGGGGATGTTTTGATCCCGTCCTTGAGGACGGTGTGGGTGCCGTCCGCAGCCATCAGTTCAATACGCAGGCTCGTGCCCTCGCCGAGTGCTGCTGCCTGCTCGTGTCCGTAGAAATCACCGGCCGACATATGGGCGACACGGGTTTTAGAATCTTTGCTCCACTGGCCCATCGAATGCGGATGCTGCCGAGCATATTGCTTGACGGCATTGGCGACGCGACGGTCGGAGTTGCCTTCTCGCAGGACCGGGTTGACGGCACTCCCGAGGACCTTGGCGTAGCGCGCTTTGATCGAACGAGTCGTATCGTCCTGTGGATCCTCCGGGTAGTTCGGCACGGCGAACCCCTGCGTCTGCAGTTCCTTGATGGCCGCTTTCAGTTGCGGTACCGAAGCGCTGATGTTGGGGAGCTTGATGATGTTTGCGCGCGGGGACTTGGCGAGTTCGCCGAGTTCCGCCAGATCATCGTTCTGGCGCTGCGCTGGCGTCGGTGCGTCCGGAAAATGGGCGAGGATGCGACCGGCGAGAGAGATGTCGCGCGTCTCCACCGCAATGTCGGCGGCGCTTGCGAAGGCCTGAACGATGGGAAGCAAGGAATAGGTGGCAAGCGCAGGGGCTTCATCCGTCAGCGTGTAGATGATCGTCGCGTCTTTCATGGGCATCCTAGGAGGATGCTCACGACCGTGCGTACGCATCCGTATGGGCTTTCGAGCCGCGAATTATATCAAGTCGCCTCGCCCTGAGGTGCCGGGCTGGCGGTACGGACGGCGACCGAGACAGTCGTGGTCGGCCGCTGGACGTGCTGCGAGGCGCCGACGGCCTCGCAGCGCTCATTACCGTCCTAATTAACGGGGTTTGGCGTCGTCCAGCGGGTAGCTGGTGGCCGCACCGGACTCCAGGCCGCGACCGCTTGGCGCGGCGTCTGAGGGCACGCTTGCCGCCGGCATGGCGGCAGGCGCAGGCGCCGGGGTCGGCGTGCTGTTTGTGATTCTATCCAAGGCGTCCAGAAGGGGACGTGCCGTTGCCGGCAAAGGCAGGTTTTGTGACAGGATGTCTGATCCGAGTAGCCCTGTGCGGCCATAGAACGCGCTGTTGGCGCCGTTATCGATTGTCAGCACAGACCCGTCGATTGCCAGTCCGGCGAACAGGCCACGCGACCGCGAATAGCAGTACACCTCCGATAGGCCGATGTCGGTAGCCGCCGAGGCCTGGCGGCCCACCGGCCCGGCAGCGACCGCAGCGTCCACGCCCAGTGTCAATTTGCCGCCCGTTACACCTTCCAGACTGCGACGGGTGGTGAAGACCAGGATGATATCGCTGGTTTCGATACCGGCTTGCCAGCCGAAACTGCCACCCGCGAGGGTGATGAACATCGGGTTGCTCCAGCGACCTTGAACGTCGCGAACGGCAAGGACGCCTTTGCCACCACGTCCGCCGAGCACGAGTCCCACCTTCACGACGGTGGGTAGTACGGCAATGCCCTCGGCCCGCTGAAGCAGCCAATTTGGAACCGATTGGTCGGGCATGCCCTGTGTTTCGGTGAGCACCGCCGTGGCGGTGGCGAGGCGAGAATCCTCTCGCGGACCGGCAAAGGCCACGCTGGCGAGCGTGCCGAGTAGGATCGTGCTGACGAGAATGCGACGTATCGTCATGTGTTGTTTCCTTTGGCTGATGCCTAGCCACAGACAGCGGGACTCGTCCAGAGTTCCCAGTGCTTATGATAACCCAAGGGCGTTGCTCAGATCGGATTTACCGTAGGCGGTCATCAGCGGTCTTGGTCGTGCGGCGAACCATCCAGAGCGCTACGGACGATCGCGCTCCCGTGGCTTTGCTTCGGCTTACCGAGTTCGAGATTCAAAATTCCGGCCACGATGAGTGCAACCCCAATCCACTGTGGAGGGGTCAGGTGCTCGGCGAGGAGCCAGTTGCCGAGCACGATAGTGATGGGGGGTCCCACGGTGCTGACGATCGAGGCTCTGGGAGCGCCGAGTCGCCTCACACCTTCGCCCATCGCGAGCATTGGAATGGCGGTGCCGAAGGTCGCGAGCCCAGCCATCAGGGCAACGCCTTGCGAGTTCCATACGATCGTGTGACTTGCGGGTAGCAGCGCAGCGTGCACGATCATGCACAGCGTGGCCGACGCGAGCGCATAAAGGGTGAACGTGATGCTGCCGGCGCCCGGCGTCCAGCGGTCACTGGCGAGATAATAGAGCGCCGAAGTCACCGCGGTCGCGAGCACTAGGCTGGCCCCCGCCAGATTGCTCTTGAGTACGGTGAGATCGAGTCCAGTGACTACCATCAGGATGCCGCTGTAGGTCAGGGCGAGCGCGACCAGGACATGCGTTTCCGGCCGTTGTCGATAAATGAACGAGTAGAGCACGACGATGATGGATGGATAGGAAAACAGCAGCACGCGCTCGACGCTTGCATGGATCAGTTGCAACGCTTGAAAATCAAGCAGTGCACCAAAGTAGTAGCACAGTGCGCCCGCGATCATCGCGCCGATCACGACTTGCGGTCGCACATCGATCAGTCGTTTCGCTCCTACCATCCAAAGTGCCCATGCCGCGACCAAGGGGAGGGCGAGAAACGAACGTACCGTCAGGACGGCATCGGTGCTCCACCCGTCCGCATAGAGCAGTTTGGCGAATACACCTTTCGAGGCGAATCCGGAGGCGCCGATAATCGTGAGCGCCATGCCCCAGAGAGTGCTCCCTGCGGGACGTCCGACGGCCTTCATCGCTGCATCGTCCCGGTGTGCCAGCGAGTGAAGTCATCGACGTCGAGGCGCTCGGGTCGATAGCCATGTACGGCTGCAGCGGTATCTTCGAAACCAACAGCCATGCCGCAGAGGAGCGCCTTGTCGTTCGACACCCCAAGGCAATCCTTGATGATGGTGTGAAAGGGGAGCCACACCGCCTGCGGACAGGTCGACAGCCCATGGTCGAGTGCAGCCAGCATCACGGCTTGCATGAACATGCCGCTGTCGATCCAGCTGCCGAGCCCGAGATCTCGGTCGACGAAGAAAAAAAGCCCCACCGGCGCGTCGAAAAACTGCAGATTTCGCAACTCGTGTGCACGAGCGGCCTGTCGATCACCCTTGGTGATCGCAAGTCGCGAATAAAGCCCCCATCCGCAGGCCCGGCGCCTTGCGAGATAAGGCTCGCGCCAGTGCGTGGGATAGTAATCGTATTCCGTCGTCGGCCGCTGAGTCTCGTCCAGAAAAGCCGCTTGGACGCGCGCGACGAGCTGGTCTCTGGGCTCGCCGCTCACCACGTGTACTTGCCAAGGCTGAATGTTCGTGCCACTTGGCGCGTACCGTGCGGCATCCAGAATGGCGCGAATGGCGGCCATCGGTACGGGCGTGTTCAGAAAGGCGCGCACGGAATGCCGCCGCGCGAGCGCCGTTGAAACGTTCATTGCGAGTCTCTGTCGATCGATAAGACAATGTAAGGGATTTACACGTCCGCTGCACGCGGGTCTGTTCCTCGAGCGGCGCGCTTTATTGCGCAGCATTCTAGATTTGTTGTGCAGCCGGGTACGCGCCGGGCGGCGCGTGGTAGTGCAGCACGCTTGGGCCACCCGGCAGCCTGCTATGATGGCCGTGGTTAAATGTGCCTACCCACTTATGTACCGCCAAAATATTCAGTTTCCGGCGAAAGATGCTGCGCTCCGCGAGGATGTGCATGCGCTCGGTGCGCTGGTTGGAGAAATCCTCCTCGATCAGTGTGGCCCGCAACTGTTCGATCTGGTCGAGGGTGATCGGGTCGCGGCGATTCGGCGGCGTGAAGGGGTGCAGGGCGCTGAAGCCGATTTATTGGCGAGAACCACGGGCCGGCAGCCGACAGAGGCGAGAGATCTCGTGCGCGCCTTCTCCACTTGGTTTCAGGTGGTGAATCTCGCCGAGAAGGTGCACCGGATTCGCCGTCGCCACGAATACCTGAATCACTCTGACCAACCGCAACCGGGTGGCCTCAAGGAGGCCTTTCGCAAGCTGGCTGAAGCGGGGTGGAGCAAAGCGCAAGTGGATGGCTTGCTCGGTCGCCTATGCTTGTATCCGGTGTTCATGGCTCATCCGACGGAATCGACGCGTCGAACCATCCTGCGAAAGCAGCAGAAAATTACTGAGCATCTGCTCGCTCGACTCGATCCCTCGATGACCCCGGGCGAGCGTAATGCCACCTGGGAGCAGATCAGGACGGAGTTAACCTCCGGTTGGCAAACCGAGGAGCATCCTCGAAGCCGCCTGACGATCGACGATGAACGAGAGCACGTGCTTTTTTTCCTGGTGGAAGTGCTCTATCGGGTGGTCCCTGGTTTTTACGAAGAGCTGGCGGCTGCCGTCGCCGAAGCGCTGTCGGTGACGGTGACCCCTGGTGAACTGCCGCGTCTGCTGCGCTTTGGCTCATGGGTGGGCGGCGACATGGATAGTGCGCCTGACGTCCATGCGACGACGGTAAGAGACACCCTACAGCGTCAGCAAGCGGTGATCGTCAACGCATACTTCAAGGAAGTCCAGGCACTGGGAGAGCGTTTGTCACAAAGCGCCAGTCGTGTCTCGGTGTCGAAGAGCCTTCAGCAGCGCATCGACGAATATGCAGCCTTGCTGCCGGAGGCGCAGGAGAACGCATCCGCCCGACATGACAGGATGCCTTACCGGCAGTTCTGCGCGCAGCTTGCCGTTCGTCTGCGCAACACCTATGAAGGCCGTGCGAATCGCTACGATGGCGCGGCGCAGTTCGAGGCCGATGTTCGGTTGATGGCGAGGAGTCTCGCTGAGCACCAGGGCAAGAACGCCGGCTTGTTTCACGTCGAGCGCTTGCTGAGACGAATAGATACGTTTCGGTTTCACCTTGCCACGCTGGATGTTCGACAGCATGCGGATGTGCTGCGTGCTGTTGTCGGTCAAGGGCTGGGTGATGAGGAATTCGCAAAGCGCAGTGCGGTTGAACGCCTTGCGCGCCTGCGTCTCGCGTTGGAGCGCGACGAAGGGCCGGTGAGTGCGCTGGCGGCTCTGGGCCGTCGAGCGCTCTCCGTCTTTGAGCAGATCATGCATTGTCGTCATCGCTTTGGCATCGAAGCGGTCGGTGACTTCGTGGTCAGCGGTGCGGAGGGTCTCGACGATGTGTTTGCCGTGCTGTTGTTGGCGCGTTGGGCGGAGTTCGTCGACAAGTCCTGCGGCGAAGTGCCGCTCGACATTGTGCCGTTGTTCGAGTCGGTAGCGGCACTCGATTCCAGTGGGCACCTCCTTGAGACCTTGTTCAACGAGCCGGTATACCAGCGCCATTTGCAGGCGCGGGGCCGCCAGCAACGAGTCATGATCGGCTATGGAGACAGCTGCAAGGACAGTGGGTTCATGGCGTCCCGTTGGGCGTTGTACTGCGCGCAGGAATCCATGTGTCACGTCGCGGCGTCAGCCGAGATTGAGCTCACCATTTGTCATGGCCGCGGAGGCGTTACTGGCCGCGGGTCGAGTCGGGTCGCCAATTTGCTCGGGTCCGTTCCCCCGCGTAGCTTTCGCGGCGTGCTGCGATCGACTGAGCAGGGTGAGCGGATACACCAGCATTATGCGCTTCGCCCGATCGCGATGCGCACCCTTGAACAGGCCCTGAGTGCCGCGAGTCAAGCGCTCGGTGCCGAGTCGGTGTGCCAGCCCATGAGTCCGGAGTTCAAGGCCGTGTTGCATGATCTGCGTGCGGCAAGTGGGCGCAGCTACAAGCTCAGAATCCGCGAGGCGCCTGGGTTTTGGGAGTACTTTCGAGCAGCGACGCCGATCGATGTGATCGAGCGCATGCAGATCGGGTCGCGTCCGACCGCGAGACCCGGGAAAGCAGGTATCGCCGCCCTGCGCTCCGTGCCGTGGGGGTTCGCGTGGAGTCAGAGTCGGCATATGATCCCGGGCTGGTTTGGCTTTGGGGCAGGACTCGATGACGTCATTCAGCGCCATGGGTTGCCATTGATCGAACGGTTATTGCGTGAAGACCGGTTTTTCGCGTCGTTCGTGGACGACGTGGAGTTTTCGCTGGCGACCGCCGACATGGATATTGCCGGCTGGTATGCAGGACTTGCATCGTCCGCGCAGCGCGTACATTTCGACAATGTGCGCGAAGAATATGCCCGTAGCTGTGATTGGGTGCTGAGGCTACGGGGCGAAAGCGCCTTGTTGGACGTGGAGCCCTCGATTCAACGCGCGACCAAGCTACGCAACCCGTACATCGATCCGATGCACCTCATGCAGATAGACTTGCTGAGGCGCTGGCGTGAGACCGGCTGTGAGGATTCGGACATGCTCGATGCGCTCATCGCGAGCATCGGCGGAATCGCCAAGGGGTTGCAGACGACCGGCTAGTGGCGTCAGCACTCCGGGACGTTGACCGCGAGGCCGCCTTGGGACGTTTCTTTGTATATGGTGGACATGTCTTCGCCCGTTTGTCGCATGGTGGCGATGACCTGATCGAGCGACACCTTGTGGCTGCCATCACCCCGCATTGCCAGGCGCGCGGCGTTGATGGCCTTGACGGCGCCCATCGCATTCCGTTCGATGCACGGGATCTGAACGAGGCCGGCGATGGGATCGCAGGTGAGGCCGAGGTTGTGCTCCATGCCGATCTCTGCGGCATTTTCGATCTGCGCATTGGTGCCGTTCAAGGCGGCGACCAACCCACCGGCGGCCATGGAACAGGCCACGCCCACTTCGCCCTGACAGCCCATTTCGGCGCCAGAGAGCGAGGCGTTCTTTTTGTAAAGTAGTCCGATGGCGCCGGCGACCAGCAGAAAACGCAGGACGCCCTGGTCGCTCGCACCGGGTTCAAAATGCCGGTAGTAGGACAGCACCGCGGGCACGATACCGGCTGCGCCGTTGGTCGGGGCGGTGACGACTCGCCCGCCAGCCGCGTTCTCTTCGTTCACGGCCAGCGCGTAGGCGTTGACCCAGTCCATCGCGTACATCGGACCGTGTGGGTCGCTTTCCAGCAGTTGGCGACGCAATTTGGGCGCACGGCGTCGGACCTTGAGAACGCCCGGGAGTAGTCCCTGCGAGGCGAAACCACGCTCGATGCACCCTTGCATCACGGCCCAGATCTTCATCAATTGCGATTCGGTCTCGGCGCGCGGTCTGAGAAGGTCCTCGCCGACCAAGACCAGTTCATGCAGTTCCAAACCCTTCTCTGCCGCCATCGAGAGTAAGTGGTCTGCCGATTCGAATGGATACCCTTTGACGACAGTACCTTCCGAGCCGGTGGCATTCATCTCGTCGGCTCGTACCACGAAGCCGCCGCCGACCGAGTAGTACTCTTCCTGCAACAGCACACCTTGCCGAGCATCCAAGGCGGTAAATCGCATCCCATTCGAGTGCAGCGGTAGCGTTTGATCTCGATGCCACAGCAGATCCATGGGCTCATCGAACTGAATTGATCGAACGCCGCCCAAATTCAAGGTATGACTGCTGCGGATGCGTTGTAGCGTCGGTTCGACCACGTCCGGGTCCAGTGTGTCCGGCGCATGACCTTCAAGACCCAGAAGGACGGCAAGATCCGTGCAGTGACCGCGTCCGGTGAGTGCGAGCGAGCCGTAAAGCTGGATGCCGACCTGGGTGGTCTCATCGAGTCGACTCGATTGTTGCAGTGCGCTGACGAAGCGGCGCGCGGCATTCATGGGTCCCATCGTGTGGGAACTCGACGGCCCGACGCCGATTTTGAAGATGTCTAGAACGCTGAGTGTCATCGGCGGATTTTGAGCCTGTTTTCCACGCGCCGCAATCGTCGAAAGCGACCTTTGGAGTGCTTTGATGCGACCCTGTCCTGAGAGGATGCGGCGTTCGGGGGCTGATCGATAGCTCGTGCGTCTATGCGTCGCGCCGCTGCTCGAATGGGCAGGCTTCGGGTATCGGCAGCAGTCACCGCGGTCTTGTGCGTGCGGTCGGTGCGACGTTTCGGGAAGGCACGCGATTTGCTCGTGGCGTGGGCGACTTTCCCCCAAAAACGGCTACGCTAACCGCTCCGATCGAATGTGGAGACGCTATGTCGAATCCTATAGATCATGCCGTGAGCGTGTATTGCGCCTCAAGTGCCGACTGCTCCCCTGAGTTTCATGCGGCAGCCTATCGGCTCGGGGAATTGCTGGCGCGCGATGGGCGCGCTGTCGTCTATGGAGGCGGTCGCTTTGGTTCAATGGGTGCGCTGGCCGATGGCGCCTTGGCGTCGGGCGGGCAGGTGATTGGCGTGCTTCCCGAATTCCTCCGCGCCTTGGAGCTCGCTCACGATCATCTGACCGAGTTGCATATCGTCGAGGACATGCGCGTCCGAAAGCATCAAATGCTGATGCGGGGTAGTGCGGTGGTGGCGCTGCCCGGCGGTTGTGGCACTTTAGAGGAGCTCCTCGAGGTGATCACGCTGAAGCGACTGGGTGTGTATTTCAAGCCGATCGTCATCGTGAATACGCGGCGGTATTTTGATCCGCTGATCGCGCTGTTTGCTGCCGCCGTGGAAGAACGGTTCATGGAGCCGCAGCACCTTGCGCTCTGGCGGGTCGTCGATACGCCCGAGGAGGCGCTCTCGTTCCTCGCGTCGACATCGTCGGCGCAGGATCAGCCGGCGACCTGATCTTGACGGTACGACCGGTCGACCGTCCATGAGCGATGGCGCTCTTCCCCAAGGCATCGAAGACCAGGCGGCTCGAGCGGTGGTGTCGGGTGCTTCGTCAAATACTGATGGGAGGGTATCGAGAATCGGGGCTAGATGGACGAGTGGTCGTGCAAACGCGCATCGCGGCAGACCCCGAGTCCACGCGGGCGTACGTGCGACGATGGCATAATGACTTGCGACTTGATTTGGATGGGTGGTAGCGCGGAGGCGCCCTACGATGACTGACAAGACAATGGCGGCGCTTTTAGAGGATCTCCATCAGCGACTGACTCACGGTGCCGCTGTGGATCCGGAGGCGAGGCGGCTCGTGCAGGTGCTCCTCGCGGATCTCGGTCGAGCGGGTGCCGTCGAGGAACATCATCGCAGTCTTCGGGAGCTCGCGGTCGTGTTCGAGATCGAGCACCCTGATCTCGCGGAGGGGCTCAGACGTCTTGCGACGATGCTTTCAGGCGCGGGCGTATAGGCGGTGTCCTCGGCAGCGGGCGACGTTCGCCTCAGGGCGGCTCACCCCGATGATCTGTCGTTTGTGTATGCAACGGAACGCTTGGCGGGGTATGCGTCTCTCACCGCCCAATGGACACTCGATGAGCACCGCTCGGCACTGCAGCGCGCCGATACGCGCTACCTGATCGGGGAAACGTCTGCGGGCATTCCGGTCGCTTTCGCCATCCTCCAGCCGGTGGGTGAGCGGCACGAGGGTACCAAGCTCAAGCGAATCTGCGTGACGACTCCGGGTGCCGGCGTCGGCGGTTACTTTCTCAGGTTACTCGTCGACGGGGTGTTCAGAAGTATCGACCACCACCGGCTATGGCTCGATGTCTTCACGTACAACGAGCGTGCGCGTCGCGCCTATCGACGCGTGGGCTTCCGAGAAGACGGTGTCCTGAGAGGAGCCTATCGGTTGCCCGATGGAAGGGTGGCCGACCGGGTGATCATGTCCGTGCTGCGATCGGAGTGGACCTTTTTGTGATCTCGGTCGCCAGGTATCCGTACGCGCTGCTGGCGATGGTGTGGATGCTGTGTGCCGAGGCTCACGGCGTCCCGGCAACCGCCCCTGACGTATGGCCGTCGTCGGTACGGACGAGACTGACTGCCCCGGGCAAGGTGGTTGCGCTGACCTTTGATGCTTGTGAAGCCGGCGAGCGCATGCAACTCGATACCCGGATCATCGAGTTTCTGGTTGATCGGGAGATCCCCTTCACGGTCTTTGCGGGCGGTCGTTTCGTGCGCGACAACCGTGATGCGATGGCCGATCTCGCGCGTCATCCGTTCGTCTCCATTCAGAATCACACTTGGAGTCACCCGCGTGACCTGCGCCTCCTGACCGATGCCGAGGTTCTAGATCAGGTCGGTCGCGCCCAGGCGATGATTGCGGCTGTGACGGGTCGTACGCCGCGCTATTTCCGTTTCCCCGGTGGACACGCCGATGAGCGTACCGTGGCGTTGGTCGAATCCGCCGGGTTTGAGGTGGTCCACTGGCGCTGGCCGGAGGGCGATCCCGATCCACGCATCAACGCTGATGCGCTGGTGAGCCAGACGCTAGAGCGGACGCGGTCCGGCGATGTACTTATCTTCCATGTGAACGGACGCGGCTGGCATACCGCGGAGGCGCTACCCCGCATCATCGATGGTTTGCGGGAGCGGGGCTTCCGATTCGTCACCCTCGAGGAGGGATTTGTGCCCGTGCCGCGATACGACCGGCGAAGGGTGTCGGATCAGCCGTCCAACCCGTGACCTGCCAGTGGGCGGCCTGTTGCCGTCGCACGAACCACGGCTTCGGCAAGGTAGTCGGCCTGGCCCGGCGTCTGAGCGCGCTTTTCGGACACTTGAGTCACGACATGAGGATCCGCAGCACCGGCATGACGCGCAGCTTCGAGAGCGAGTTCGCGGGCGACCTGCTCGGCATGGCCAATGGCGGCATCGGCATCGTCGAAGTCTCTGGCGCCTGCCGGGTCATGTACGCGAAAGAGCTTGAAGGTCGGTTGGTTGACGACGACGTCTATCGTCGTGCTGACGACGCCGGCGACGGCGCCCACAGCATTGCAAACGGCGGCGTGCTTTGGGATCGAAAGTGACGTTCCCAAGCGCTCTGCGACGGCCGGATAGTACGGGCCGACAGGCGCGCCAATCGCGATCAGTGGTGTCGCAAGCGACAACGACCCTGCGACGAGTCGCGAGAAGGGGGTGCCGGCGATGGTGTCTTCCATCAAGCGATCACCCAGAACGCCAAAGCGGTTGTCGCGCGTTTCAATGCCGGGATCCTGCGCCAGTGCGGTCTCCAGGATGATGCGCGCCGATTCGCGGACGACATGCTCGTGGGTCCGCTTGCTGATGGTCTCGGCGGTGGCGGCCGAGCGCAGTGCTTTGCCATTGCGTTCCTCGATGCCGAGGATCGTAGCCCCCAGTTCGGCAGCTTCGATGTTCCAGGCGCTCTGCAGGCCCAGCACATGCATCGCGTCGCTCGGCGTGAAAGCGGCGATCGTCGCAAGTCCTGCGTCAGCCAGTCGGCGCAACGCTTCGAGACCCGCAGCATTACCGACGACCTCCGATGCCTTCTGCGGAGTGGTCGTCAACGCGTTCCATATTCGTCGATCGATGCCCTGAACGCTTTCGGGCGCATCGCGGCCTGGATTTCGAAAAGCGAACTGAGCCGGAAAATCGGGTAGCCGGTCTTGTGCCGCGAGGATTCGTAGATCGGCAAGAATGTCTGGGTGTTGATGTGCCAGCAGGCTCAGTGGCATCGCCTTGCGGGGGCCGACTCGAAGTCGAGTTTCCCGGTCCATCAATACCTCACTGTCACCGCCGAGACCGATGGTGCGAACGTCCACGGCTTCCACCATCGTTCGCCAACCGCCGATCAGGGCGCCATCCGCACTGATGACCGGTCGCCCATTCCTGACCACGGCGACATCGGTGGTGGTGCCTCCCATGTCGGAGACCGCGAAATCCTGCAGACCCGTCAAAAATCCCGCGCCGACCACGCTCGCCGCCGGGCCTGACAGTACGGTCTCGACGGGGCACTCGAGCGCGACCCCCGCCTTGATCAGCGAGCCGTCTCCCTTGACCAGCATCAAGGGTGCATCAAGCCCTTCTTCCTCAAGGACATGACGCAAGGCTTCCACGAGATGTCGGATCTGGGGCGTGAGACGGGCATTGAGCGCGGCCGTCAGCGCGCGGCGGGGGGCATCCAGCTTGGAGCTCAGTTCGTGCGCGCAAGTCACGGACTTGCCGGACAGTCGGCGGATACGCTCCCTCGCACGGAGTTCATGCGCGGGATTTCTGACTGAGAATCTGCTGGCGACCGCGAACGCCTCAACGCGTGGGCCGTGTTCAGCGACCGCGGCGTCGATCACCGCTTCCTCGAGGGGCGCCGACTCGACTCCAGTCGCATCGTGTCCACCGCCAACACGAACCACGATGCTTCCGCGCTCGCGCGACAGACCGGAGCGTTCCTCCATGCCGTCATCAAAACCGATCAGCAGCGTGCAGGTCGGGCTGAAGCGGTTTTCAACAACGGCATTGGTGGCCAGGGTTGTCGAGACCGACACGAGGCTGACATCGCTTCGATGGCTCCCCTCGGGCAGGGTGGCCAGCACGTTGCGTATCGCACCGCTGATGCCAATGCTGAGATCCCAATGCGTGGTGAGCGACTTTGCCGAGGCGACGACCTGTTGTTCGGCATTCAACAAGACGGCGTCGGTGAATGTTCCGCCGGTATCGAGACCGAGCCAGAGGTCGCGAGATCGGGGGAGATGGGTATCGGCAATCATGCGGTATGGATGCTTTATTGAGCTTTCGGGCGCGGCTGGATCGGCGGCGACCGAGACCAAACGACGACGGAAATCCTAGCACGCACCTCGACTGCGCTCCGAGTAAATTATTTGAATCAACAGGTTAGTAATTTGCCTCCGCGGCGTTCCCCGTCGGGCGTTGCGAGGCCGACCTGCGAGCCCTACTTGGCGCGTGCGAACAGTACTCGGCGATTCACGAGTAGGATTCCGGCGAGTACCAAGAGCGCTCCGGCGCCGAATTGCGCCTCCAGCCGATCACCAAGGAATGCCGCACCAAAAAATACCCCGATAAGGGGTGTCAGCAGCGAGAACAGCATCAACCGGGAAGTGAGGTAGTGGCGTAGCAACCAGAACCAGATCAGGTAGCTGATGATGGAAATGATCACGGTCTGGAAGACCACGGCGCTGATCGATGCGAGTGACCAGGTGATCTGGTTCTGTGCCGTCGTGCTCGCGTACAACCCGAGCAGTACGCCGGCGATAGCGACTTGGTAGCACACGGTCTTGACGGTTGATGCGCGACTGATGCGGCCGCGCCTCAGCACCACATTGCTCGCGCCCCATGCGGCGCCGGCGAGCAAAGCGAGAAAGTCACCCTTAAGAATCTCGGCCCACGGCCGGTTGCCGTTTTCGAAGAATGCCACTGCAATGCCGCCGAAGGCGATCGCCATGCCCCACCACTGCTCCGGACCCATGCGTTCCTCCGGCAGAAACTGTACGCCCACCGCCGTGAACACCGGAGCCGAGTATAGGAAGACCACTGCGTGGGCGGCGCTCGTGTGTTGGAGTGCGCTGCCGAGAAGCAGGAATTCAAGAGAAAAGAGAACACCGAGGAGGACGCCGCTGGGCAGCGTGCCGTCTTCAAACCATCGCATGCCCTCGGAGCGTAAAACGAGCACCGCAAAGAAAACCGCAGCACAACTGAAGCGTAGCGACAGTTGCATCACGGGTGCGATGTCGCCGCTGACCGCCTTCATCGCAACCTGCTGGAACCCCCAGACGACGCACAAGAACATCATCAATAGGAATGCGCGTAGGTCGAGCGGCTTTCGTACGGTGTCGGGTGGTGGGTTGGACATGCGCTGTAAGTCAGGCGTTCGAAACGGGTGGTGGGTTCGGCTTGGTCGCCGGTTGAGGGTCGTAGGCTCAGCGCCAGTGTAGTCGGGGCCGAGCTGAAAGCCAAAACGCGGGTGGTTCGCGGTGCAGGCGAGATCGTGGCCTTGGTCAGCTGCTAAACTCACTGGAGTCGCTTCGATGGATGAACAGTCAATGAAAGTCGCAGTCAGAGTTTTCGTTTGCTTGGCAAGCATCGGCGGATGGTTCTCGGGTGGCTGTGTATCGGCAGAGCCGAGCCCCGCATCGGAGTGGGTGTCCGTCAGTAATGGTTTTACGCAACGAATCATCGATGTCGAACTCCGGCACAACCCGGAAATGGGCTCTCAAGAGGGGCTTGCGGCGTTTGATCCCTTGATCAGCCGCTGGACGTTGGCCGATCAGATGGCCAAACGCGCCGAGTTGGCGGCGGTTGCGGTGAGGCTTGGTGATGCGCAGTCACAAGTGTCGGACAGTCATGTCCGTCAGGATCTTGCGATTCTTCGGCAGGCATTGGATCTGAGATTTCGGGTCGAGGATTTCGAGTCCAAGCGTGTGGTGCCTTACTGGAATGCGAGCGCCATCGTGTTTCAGGGGCTGCGCGTGCTGCTGGACGATCAGGTCGCGCCGGAACGCCGTTCAGCGGCCCTCATCAGACTCCGTCGGTATGCGGGCAAAGAGCCTGGGTTCACCCCATTGACCGAAGTGTTCAAGCAACGCATGCGCGAGCAACTCGCAAAGCCGGGGGTGATCTATCCGTCGCGCGTGGAGCTCGCCACGGAGCTTGGCAGGAATGGCAGCTATCTCGAGGGAATGCCCGAGCTGTTTCGGAAATATCACCTCAAGGGGTGGGAGCAGACCTTCGACGTCTTGAAGCATGAGCTGGTGGCTTATGATCAGTGGGTACGTGCGGTGGTGCTGCCGCACGCCCGCGACGATTTTCGAATGCCGGCCGATCAGTACGCGCTCGCCCTCGAACAGGTCGGCATTGATATTCCGCCGGCGCGCGTCGCCGAGATGGCGCACGCGGCCTTTGCAGACATTCAGGCCGAGATGGCCGTGCTGTCGGCTCAAATCGCGCGGCAGCGCGACTATCCATCCGCCGATTATCGTTCGGTGATCGGTGAGCTCAAGACGCGCCAGCTGACGGGTGATGCGATACTGCCGTTTTATCGGCAGCGCCTCGAGGAGATCGAGAAGATTATCGTCGCCGAGAAGATCGTGAGCTTGCCGAATCGACCGGCCATCATAAGACTGGCGACGGCGGCGGAAACGGCGGCTCAGCCGGCGCCCCACATGGACTCCCCCGCGTTTCTCAACAACACCGGTGAGCGTGGCGAGTTCGTGCTGCCACTCAATATCCCTTCTGCATCGGGTGGCGAAGCGGACACCTATGACGATTTCACGTTTGATGCGGTGGCCTGGACGCTGACCGCTCATGAAGCCCGGCCGGGTCATGAGCTTCAGTTTGCCTCAATGGTCGAGCACGGCGTCAGTCTTGCGCGAGCCCTCTATGCCTTCAATTCGACGAACGTCGAGGGTTGGGGGTTGTACTCGGAGTACCTTTTGCAGCCCTACGAGCCGGCCGAAGGGCAGTTGTGTACCTTGCAGTTGCGGCTTCTGCGGGCAGCTCGCGCCTTTCTGGATCCGGAGTTGCAGGCCGGCAAGATCACGCCGGAGGAGGCCTACACGGTGCTCGAACACGATGTGATGCTGAGCCATGCGTTCGCCAAGGAGGAGGTGGAGCGTTTCACCTACCGGGCGCCCGGTCAGGCCAACAGTTATTTCTATGGCTACACGCGGATTCTGGCGCTTCGCCGGGAAGTCGAAGCGTTGCTCGGGACTCGTTTTGACGCCCGGAAGTTTCACGACTTCCTGCTCGCGCAGGGCTTGCTGCCGCCCGACTTGATGCGTCAAGCCGTCTTGGACGAGTTCGTGCCCACTGCGCTAGCGACCGAGGCGCGCGCGGGTATGCACTGACGATATCCTCGTCGCCCTCAGTGGCGGCCGATGGGTTGCAAGTGACAGCGCAGCGCGAGGACGCCAGCGAGCACCAGCAACATGAGTGCGGCGATCCCCGCGAAGAAGGTGGTCAGACCCCCGCCGAAGGTTGCCAACAGGCTGCCTGCAAAGGAGCTTGCGATCCCGCCGACGCGAGCGCTCGCGAGGCCGGCGCCCACGCCAAACGCCCGGATCGTGGTCGGGTAAGCGTTTCCGGCCACAGTGAACATCTGTATCTGTTGACCATTGATGCATCCCCCGGCGATGAACATCAGCGCCATCAACCCTAGCCGGGGCACGTCGTGCCCGATCGCGATTTGTCCGAGCATGAAGGTGCTGGCAACACCAAGGCTCGCGAGTGCGATCATCACCGGCCGTGAGCCGTACGCATTCATCGCATAGGCGCCGGCGATCGCGCCCATCACGCCGCCCAGATTGAAGGCGAAGGCGCCTTGGAGAGCGGCCGATAGTGGCAGCCCTGCGCCCGTGAGCAGCGTCGGGATCCAGTTGAATATCGAGTAAACGGCCAGCAGATTGGCGAAGAAAATCGTCCAGATCACCAGCGTGTTGTATCGATACGCGCTGACAAACAAGGCGCCAAGGCCGGGCCGTGTCGTGGTGGCCGGCATGATCCAACGCGTGTTGCCGTCGAAGGCCCGTCCGGTGACTCGCTGCACCAAGCTCGAGAGCGCGGGATGCGAGGGATCTCGGTGTGCGAGGAAACTCGGTGATTCCGGCAGCAGTGCACCCAGAAACGCCAGAAGTACGATGGGTAGTGCTCCGCCGGCAAGGAATATCGATGGCCATCCGAACTGGGGTTCGATCATCGAGGCGATGAACGCGCCGAGCATGCCGCCGGCAGGGACGCCCACGATGGTCACTGCCATCGCGATATTCCGGGTCCTCAAGGGTGCGAATTCGATCATCAGCGCGGCCGCATTGGGAAGTGCGCCGCCGAGGCCGAGTCCGGTCACGAAGCGAAAAGTGGCGAGGGATCCCAAGCTGTTTGATGTCGCACACAAGAGCGATCCGATCGCGAGCAAGGCGACACTGATGACGAGGGCCCGTCGCCGGCCGATGCGATCTCCGGTGGCGCCGAGCGTCACGGCGCCGAGGCCCATCGCGATGAAGCCAGCGGCCAAGACGGACGCAAGGTCGCTTTTGGAGATATGCCACTGTGAGATCAGTCGTGGTGCGACGAAGGCGATGGCCTGAATGTCGAAGCCATCCAGGATCAAGGCTGCTGTGCACAGTGCGCACACCAGTAATGTGGTGCGCCCGAAAGGCGCGCTACCGAGCGTGGCTTCGAGGTCTATTGTGTGGTCAGGTGTGGTCATCGCGGCATGCTACATCAGCGGTGGCGCGCGAGGCTTCGCAGGGCGTCCGCCGCGTGTTGTCCGGAGGTATCGGCACATGCTTGGAGATTGCATGCCTCCCTCAGCGGCGCGACGGCGGGGAGGCCGCGAATCGGCCCCGCCCGATCGCTAGGGGGTGGTGGTGGGGTGATCTGCCGAGCACTCACGAGGGCATCAGGCGTTACGGCGCCGTGGGTGGATGCGCCGGAAATTCAAGAAAATTCAAGGCTTAATCGTCGTGGCGGGGGGTTCGCCGGTAGCTTCGCCCGAGTGAACAGGTTTTTCTACGTGGCTTCACGTCAGCCTTATACTGCCTGCTCTGCCGATGCCACACAGGCACTGAGGTTCAGGGTCGGGTATCGGCGCTAGTGAGTCAGGGGGAGTTCAGATGTCGATATTCACGCACGTTTGCTTGGGTGCCAATGATTTGGCGAAGTCCAGCGCGTTTTATGACGCGGCGCTGTGGGTTCTCGGAATCAAGAACCTGGGCCCTATGGGTGACAACGGGGTGCTCTACGGCACCAGTGGTCCGGAGTTTGTGGTGTTGAAGCCGCGTGACGGCAAGCCTGCCACGCATGCCAATGGTGGCACGATTGGCTTTGCCGCCCCGAGCCGCGCGGCTGTGCATGCTTTCCATGCGGCTGGCCTTGCGCATGGTGGTACCGACGATGGCGCGCCGGGCCCGCGTGCTTTCACGCCCACTGCCTATGCGGCTTACCTGCGTGATCCGGCGGGCAACAAGATCTGCGCGTATTGCTTCCTGCCCGAATAAGGCGCTTTGACCAAGACACCCGTGTCCGCCTCACCGGGGGCACGGGTTCGGGTTTCGAAAGCTTGCCGCACCGAGGTACGCCGGTGATGACATTGACGACCTACGCGCCGTGCCGGGTGTTCCACCTGCTGCCAAGTTTTCTTGAGACCCGTGAGGGGCGACTTGCGTGAGCGTCGCCATCCTGGTCCTGGGATACCGTGCGCCGGAAGTGCTGGGCGCAGCCATTGCCATCTATCGAGACGCCGGCTTCGATGTGTACGTGCATGTCGACGCAACTCTCGATCTTGACGATTACCGTACGCGCATGGGACTGCTGGCGGCGGAATGTAGATTCTTGGAGCCTCGCCAGCGGGTCTTCTGGGGTGGTTACTCGATGGTGCGGGTCGAGCTTGAGTTGCTTCAGGCGGCGCGAGCGGTATCTGATTACGCTCAGTACGCACTCGTCTCCGACGACTCGGTTCCGCTGCACAACCCGCGGATACTTGGGGAATACTTCGCGGATGACCTCGATCGCATGGAGTGTCGCAGGCTGGCGCCGGGGAATCCTCTGCTGGCGCGCTACGAGGAGTTCTTCTTCCTCGACCATGTCGCCACCGCGCGCCAGCTCCGGCGCCCCGTCATGGCATCGCCGATCGACCAAGAGTTTCTGCTTGCGATGATGGATCTCGCCAATCTTCGCGAGACTGGCAAGAAGAAAATCGATGTTCACTATGGTTCTCAGTGGTGGTCCCTGAGTCGCAGAACCGCCGACCTCGTGATGCGGACGGTGACCACCGACGCCCACCTCCGCCGTTCCTTCATGTACTCGGCGTTTTCGGACGAGAGTTACCTTCAGACGATCGTGGCGGTGTACGGTGATGCCTCGAAGCTGCGACATCGCCCGATGATGGTCGATTGGTCCCGGTTGCCGAAACCCTACGAGTATCCGCGTGCCGAAGAGCTCGCCGCCAGCATGGGCGGTCAATACGCCTTTGCGCGGAAGTTTGTCCCGGAAGCTCCTGCCGAGATCGCGGAGTTTATCGAGCGCCTGCGCGCCCGTTGATCGGTCAAGGGACTACTGTCGCGATGAACTCAGGTCGCGAGCCGGCCTTGTGTTGCCGCTGGCAGGGAGAAAATCTCGATGACCTCGAACAAATGGTCGGGGTGACAGGATTCGAACCTGCGACCTATACGTCCCGAACGTAGCGCTCTACCAGGCTGAGCTACACCCCGCTGCAAATCACCAGGAGTTTGCTTCAGTAAGACCTACTGAGCGCAAATTCCGCAAGCTCCCGGAGCGCCTGTTTGTGAACCGAATCGGGTATCGGTTCGAGCGCTGCTATCGCCTGATCTGCCTCGCCCTGAGCGAGCGCTGCAGTGTACTCAAGCCCCCCGCACGATTCAATCGCCCTGATGACGGCCGGCAGATCGTCGAGGCCGCCCTTTTCGATGGCGCCTTGCAGCAGGCGTCGCTGTTCCGCCGTGCCGGTCCTGAGCGCATGGATCAGTGGCAGCGTGGGTTTGCCCTCAGCCAAATCGTCGCCGATGTTCTTGCCGAGCTCGGCAGCACTGCTGCGGTAGTCGAGCGAGTCATCCACCAGCTGGAACGCATTGCCAAGGCGTCGTCCGTAGGTCGCGAGCGCCACTTGAGTGCGCGTATCCGCTCCCGACAGCACTGCGGCGATCTCGGTGCCGGATTCGAACAGTCGGGCGGTCTTTCGATAGATGACGTCGAGATAGCGCTGCTCGGTGATGTCGGGGTCCCCGGCGTGCATGAGCTGTAGCACCTCGCCCTCGGCGATGATGTTGGTGGCATTGGCCATGATGTCCATGACTTGGAGGCTGCCGAGCTTCACCATCATCTGGAAGGCGCGCGAATAGAGGAAGTCGCCCACCAGCACGCTGGCGGAGTTGCCCCACACGTGGTTGGCGGTGTGACGTCCCCGGCGTTGCTGGGAGCCATCCACCACATCGTCATGCAGTAGTGTCGCGGTGTGGATGAATTCGATGATCACCGCCGCCGGAACCTGAGCGCCCAGTGCGCTGGCGCCCGAGGCGCGCGCCGCCAGCAGCACCAGCAGGGGCCTCAAACGTTTACCGCCGGCGCCGATGATGTATTCGGCGACCTGGTTGACGAGCGCGACGTCGCTCGTCAGTTCGCGCCGGATGGTGCTGTCCACGGCCGCGAGATCGGTGGCAACCGAGCCTCGGATCCCGTCAAGGAGGGTGGGTGATTGA
>Ga0164297_10000728_pt1 | contig 38873 bp, 42 predicted proteins | sample GEODES058metaG_FD_113539 | JGI IMG/M metagenome (GOLD analysis project Ga0164297, IMG submission 113539) | Dystrophic lake water microbial communities from Trout Bog Lake, Wisconsin, USA - GEODES058 metaG | ecosystem: Environmental > Aquatic > Freshwater > Lake | place: USA: Trout Bog Lake... | reverse complement strand
GATGGGCCTCAGTGATGCATCGGCTGGGTCATCGGCTGATGGGGCGTCGCCGAGTTCGGCATGGCGGAATGGGGCATGCCCGGCATCATGTTGGCGTTCATGTTGGCCATGATCCAGACCGAGCCGCCGACCACCAGCACCACGAACAGCACGCCGAAGGCCAGCGCCATGACGTTGTTGGTGTTGTCCGGCCCCGTCGTGATGTGGAGGAAGAAGACGAGGTGCACGCCCATCTGGGCGACGGCGAAGACGAGGATCGCCACCGGCACCGCCGGCGCCCACACGACCTTGGTGTGGACGATGGCGAAGGAGCAGAGCGTCAGCAGCACCGCCAGGGCGAGGCCGATGAGATAGCCCCGGACGCCCTTGCCGATATCCTCCTCGCCGTATTCCTCGCCCGGGGCGAGGTCGGTCTGGTGCCGGTCGAGCCCGTGCGCCCCGGCCTGATCCGCGTGGCTCATGTGATCGACCCCATCAGGTAGACGATGCTGAAGACCCCGACCCAGACGATGTCGAGGGCGTGCCAGAACAGGGCGAAGCACAGGGTCCGGCGGACGATGTCGGGCCGGAACCCCTTGGTCAGCACCTGCGCCATCATGGTGAGCAGCCAGAGCAGGCCGATCGTGACGTGCAGCCCGTGGCAGCCGACGAGGGTGAAGAAGCTCGACAGGAAGGCACTGCGCGACGGGACCAGGCCCCGACCGACGAGGTCGGCGAACTCCATCACCTCCAGGGCGACGAAGCCCGCACCCAAGAGGAAGGTCACCGCCATCGCCACCTGGAAATACAGCATCCTTCGGGCGCCCAGCGCGAGGCTCGCCATGCCGCAGGCAAAGCTCGACAAGAGCAGCAGCCCCGTCTCCAGGGCGGTGTTGGTGAGGTCGAAGATCTCCGGCCCCGTCGGGCCGTCCGCGATGCCGCCCTGCAGCACCGCGTAGGCCGCGAAGAAGGAGGCGAACATCACGATGTCGCTGAGGATGAAGATCCAGAACCCGTAGGCGACGACGATGCGCTTCGGCGCGGGGCCACCGATGCCGCGCCCGGTGGCGCGGGATTCGCCGTGCCCGTCGCGGCTGTGGCCGAGGTGGTGGGGGTCGCCGCGCAGAGCCGTGATCGAGCCGGCCGTGACCGAGCCGGGGGATGCGGTGCTGCTCATGCCGCCCTCCGCTGGCCGACGCCCTGAAGCGCTTCGAGCCGGGTCGCGCGGTTGGCGCGGTTGATCCTGGCGACCTCGGAGGCCGGGATCTCGTACTCGACCTTATCGCGCCACGCGAAGACCACGAAGGTCAGGAAGGCGCCGACAAGGCCCGCGGCGGCGAGCCACCAGATGTACCAGATCATCGCGAAGCCGATCAGCGTGGCGAAGAAGGCGCAGATGAAGCCGGTCGCGCTGTTGAGCGGCATCTCGATCGGCGCGTAATCCGGCTCCTCGCGCAGGCGCAGCTGCTCCCGGGCGCGGCTCTTGATCGCCCAGTAGGCCTCCTCGCCGTGCACCTCCGGCAGGGCCGCGAAGTTGAAGACCGGCGGCGGCGAGGCGGTCGCCCATTCGAGCGAGCGGCCGTCCCAAGGGTCGCCGGTGACGTCGCGCAACTCTTCGCGGCGGCGGATCGAGACCACGAGCTGGATGAGGGTGCAGGCGACGCCCGCGACCATCACCACCACGCCGAAGGCCGAGACCAGGATCCAGGGACGCCAGTCGGCCACGTCGTAATGCTGCATCCGGCGGGTCATGCCGAGCAGCCCCAGCCAGTAGAAGGCGCCGAACACGATGACGAAGCCGGTGATGCCGAACCAGAAGGCGGCCTTGCCCCACCCTTCGTCGAGGCGGAAGCCGAAGGCCTTCGGGAACCAATAGGTGTAGCCCGCGAAGGCCGCGAACAGCACGGCCGAGACCATCACGTTGTGGAAGTGGGCCACCAGGAACATGCTGTTGTGGAGCACAAAGTCGGCGGGCGGGATCGCGAGCAGCACGCCGGTGGCGCCGCCGACCACGAAGGTCACCATGAAGCCGAGCGACCACAGCATCGCACTGGTGAGCCGGACCCGGCCCCCGTACATCGTGAACAGCCAGTCGAAGATCTTCACCCCGGTCGGCACCGCGATGATCATCGACGTGATGGCGAACACGCCGTTGACGTCGCCGCCCGGCCCCATGGTGAAGAAGTGGTGCAGCCACACGGTGAAGGAGAGCAGGCAGATCGACATCGTCGCCAGCACCATCGACCGGTAGGCGAAGAGCGGCTTGCCCGAGAAGGTCGAGATCACCTCCGAGAACACCCCGTAGGCGGGCAGCGCCAGGATGTAGACCTCCGGGTGTCCCCACGCCCAGAACAGGTTCATGAACATCATCGAATTCCCGCCGTGGGAATCCGTGAAGAAGTGGAAGCCGAGGTAGCGGTCGAGCGACAGCATCGCGAGCGTCGCGGTGAGGATCGGGAAGGCCGCGACGATCAGCAGGCTGGCGGCGAGCGCCGTCCAGCAGAACATCGGCATGCGCAGGTAGCTCATGCCCGGCGCGCGCATCTTCAGGATGGTGGTGACGAAGTTGATCCCGGTCATCAGCGTGCCGACGCCCGAGATCTGGATCGCCCAGAGGTAATAATCGACGCCGACGCCGGGGGAGTAGGTGATCTCGCTGAGCGGCGGGGCGGGCCACCAGCCGGTCCGGGCGAACTCGCCGACGATCAGCGAGGCGTTGACGAGGAGCGCCCCCGAGGCGGTGAGCCAGAAACTCACGGAGTTGAGCGTCGGGAAGGCGACGTCGCGCACGCCGAGCTGGAGCGGCACCGCAAAGTTCATCAGCCCGATCATGAACGGCATCGCGCCGAAGAAGATGATGATCACCCCGTGGGCGGAGAAGATCTGATCGTAGTGCTCGGGGGGCAGGTAGCCGGCGGCCTTGTAGGCGAAGACGTGCTGCGAGCGCATCAGGATCGCGTCCGAGAAGCCCCGGATCAGCATCACCAGCGCGAGGAGGCAGTACATCACGCCGACCCGCTTGTGATCGACGCTCGTGATCCATTCGCGCCAGAGATAGGGCAGGTGCCCGGCGAGCACGATCCAGGCGACGACCCCGAGGACGACGGCGGCCACCACCGCCCCCGCGATGAGTGGGATCGGCTGGTGGAGCGGGATCGCTTCGAGGGTGAGCTTACCCAGCATGTCAGATCGTCCTCGCCGTGGGGAGCCGCGTCTGTCGGAGTTCGGGCCGCGTCACGAGCCGCCCATCAGGAGCCCCCCTTGGGCCGGACGTTCTCGACGCCGCCCGCCGCCGGTCCCGGCCCGGGGGGCACGGTCTGGGCGACGATGCCATCGAACAGACCCGGCTCGACCGAGCCGAAGCTGCGCGGCGCGTCGACGACGCCCTGCTTGGCGAGATCGGCATAGGCGGCCCTGTCGAGGGCCGCGCCCGAGCCCTTCGCCCCGTTGACCCAGGCGGCGAAGTCGGCATCCGAGACCGCCCGCACGGGGAAGTGCATGTCAGCGAAGCCGTCGCCACTGAAATGGGTCGACAGGCCGTAGAGCTCGCCCTCCTGATCGGCCATCAGGTTGAGCGTCGTGACCATGCCGCGCATCGTGTAGATCATACTGCCGAGCTTCGGCACGAAGAACGAATTCCAGACGCTGCTCGAGGTCAGCTTGAAGGTGACCGGGGTCGCGGCCGGGACGACCAGCTCGTTGACGCTGGCGACCCCCTGGTCCGGGTAGAGGAACAGCCACTTCCAATCGAGGGAGACCACCTGCACCTGGATCGGCGGCTTCTCGGACACGAGCGGTGTCGCCGGGTCGAGCCGGTGTGCGCCGATCCAGGCGATCCCGCCGAGGAACGCGATGGTCAGGAACGGCACCGACCAGACGACCAGCTCGATCCGCCCCGAGAAGGCCCAGTCGGGCCGGTAGAGCGCCTTGGGGTTCGCCTCCCGGTACCAGAGCGCGAACGCCACCGTGGCGATCATCGTCGGCACGATGATCGCCAGCATGATGATCGTGGCGATGACCAGGATGTTGGCCTCGGCGGCGCCCACTGGGCCCTTCGCGTCGAGGATGTTGTGCTGCTGGCAGCCCGCGAGGAGCGGCAACGCTGCGGCGAGCAGGAGGAGGATATGGCCGGATCGATGCTGCATCGGGCCTCAGGCCGCCCGGCTGCGGGCGATGCTGCGCGAAGACAGGGCCGGGACAGCATCCATGCGAAGCCTCCGATCAGATCCGGGTCGCCCCGGAGCGACCGCTGCGGCGGTCCCGGGAAAGCGGCCCGGAGCGACGTTGGAGGTACAGCAGCCGATTTAGGACAGAAATAACATCGTTTGCGTTGGGCTAATATTTTAAGAGAACATAGATTACTGCCGAAAGGCCAAGCTTACATGCAGATCAGCTCGGTCCGGTATCGATTTCCAACATGGGACAATGCACGTGCGCGCAGGGCGCGCCATCCTGACCTCCCGTCGCCAGCGCGTGCCCCCCATGCCGCAGACCCGCCACCCGAACGCGCGTCGCGCGCGCGTCCCGCACGCAATCCCCGCGACGCGCGTCCCATGACCGGACAAGCCGACGCGCTCCTCCTGGCGGCGGCCTTCACGTTCGGCTGCGCCGCGATCTACGAGATGCGGTTCTGGGCGCGGGAACTGGCCGGCATCCTGCTGCGCGTGGCGCTCTGCCTCGGTCCGGTGGTGGTCGTGGTCGCCCTCGCGCGCCTGCCCGCCGGGCCGCCGCTCGCTCAGCGGCCGAGTTCGACCGGGATGCTCAGGTCGGCCACGCCCGCGCTGCCCACGAGGCCGGTCGGCGGCGCGGAGAGTGGGCCGACGCCCCTGACGGCGCGCAGCGCCCGCTGATCGAGCGCCGGCGAGCCCGAGCTGCGCTCGATCTCGGCAAGTTGCAACGCCCCGTCGGCGGCGATCTCCACATGGACCACCACGGTGCCGGCCCTCCGGCCGGATCCCGCCCGCCGCTCCGCGCGGTCCGCGGCATCGATCCGCATGACGAGGTCCGAGAGCCAGGCCCGCGCCGCCGGCCCGGGCATCGCCCGGACGGGAGTCGCGCAGGCGGCGAGGAGCAAAGCGAGAAAGAAAGTCCGGCGGGCGGGGACAAGCGACGGCATGCGGAAACGGCGGCTCCTAGCGCGCGTGACGGTTGTATCATCCTACGCGTGCAAGGTTGCTTGGCGCGACCCCCGGGAGGCGCGTCACAGTCAGGAGACCGTGGCGGGCTTCCGGCCCCGTGGCCCGGCGGCGGCCAGCATGACCTCGTCGGTGCCGACCTCCAGACCGGTATAGCCCAGCATCTCGGCGAGCTGGGTCCGCGCCCGCCAGACGCGGCTCTTCACGGTGCCGATCCGGCAGCGCATGACGGTGGCGGTCTCCTCGTAGGTGAGATTCTCGATCGCCACGAGCACCAGCGCCTCCCGCATCGAGGGCGCGAGCCGGTCGAGGGCGGCGCGCACGTCGCTCAGGTCGAGATGGCCGCCCTGCTCGGGCAGCGACACCATGCGCTCCGCCTGCGCGCCGTCCTCATCCTGCACCTCGCGACCGCGTTTGCGGTGCTCGTTGTAGAACTGGTTGCGCATGATGGTGAACAGCCATGCCTCCAGGTTCGTGCCCGGCGCGAAGCTCGCCCGCGAGCGCCACGCCCGGAGCAGCGTGTTCTGCAGGAGGTCGTCGGCCCCGACATGGTTGCGCAGCAGCGAGCGCGCGAAGCGCTGCAGGTTCGGCACCATCTTCAGCAGGGAAGCCTGGAATTCCGACTCGCGGCCGTCCTGAGCCTTGCCGAAGGCCGCGTCCAGCAGCGTCAGGAGGTCGGCAAAGCGGGCCGCGATGGTCGGCTCGACGATGTCCTGTGCGTAGGTTGCGGCGAGCAGATGGCCCAGATGAGACTGGACGCTGCCCGGGAGCCGGGGCACCTGCGGGGAGCGTGTTTCACCGTCGGTCGCGTGTTGGAGCATGACAGCCGATCACCTGGAATGGATAAAGAGCATCGGTCCACCTATTAGTCCCCGATCCCCGGACCGATGCCGCAACATGGATCAGCCGATATCGAGATCTTACGATTGATCCATGATGTACCGGCTGATAATCGAGGATGAAATGCGCGCTCATGAAACGGTTTTCAGAGGGATGCCCGCACCGAAAATCTATCCCGCACCGCGGCGTATCTGCCGGCCCGGGCGGAAGATCATCACGGCGACGGGTCCTCAAGCGCGACCGTACCGTTACGACCGCTCGGTGAATCCGGGATCCCAGGCATGACTCGCTTATCGGACCTCGAAGACGACCCGGCTTTCCAAGAGGCCGTCCTCGCGTTGCGCGGCGCGGCCAGCACGCTGAGCGGGCGGGCCGTGACCGCCGACGAGGCGCGGTTCCTGGTCGGCATCGCGCTGACCACCTTCGCCCATGCCGGGGGGTTGCGCGAACCGAGCCTGAGCCGGCTGGCTCGCTTCTCCGAGACGGTCGAGCAGGATGCGGTGATCGCGACGCTGACGCGGCACTGAGCCCGGCGGCCGGACCATCGGATCCTACCGCGTCTCCGCCATCGCGGCGCGCAGCACGCGCAGGAGGTCGTCCAGCACCGCCTCCCGGTCCTGCGGCCCGGTCGCCAGTGTCAGAGCGGCCTCCAGGTGCTGGCCGATCAGGAGGAGCCCGACCTCACGCAGCGCAGCGGTAGCGGCCCGGATCTGCTGGATCTCGTCGAGGCAGTACCGGTCCGCCTCGATCATCGCCCGCAGCCCCCGGATCTGCCCCTCGATCCGCCCCAGCCGCCGGACCAGCGGCGCGCGCTCCGCGTCGGTGCGGGCGAGGAGGACACGACCGTCGACGAATGTTCCGTTTGTCACCGCTCTGCGACCTGACTGTTCCATCGCCGCCGGCCACGGACCGGACCCCGGTTCCGGACCGCCGCAGGGGAGGGTGCTCCGGCGCGGCGAGCCCGCCGGAGCACCGGAGCGTCACCCGATCTGCTGCGTCTCGGCCCCGCTGTCCGGACGGGCCGGACCGAGGACCGGCTCCTCGCCCATCGGCTGGTTCTGGACGACGCTGAATTGGCCCTTGCCATCGAGGGACGGCCCCTCGGTCCAGCGGCCGGCCGGCGGCGGCGAACCGTCGGCCGCGGTCGCGAAGAAGTTGTAGTTGAACTTCTGGTTCTCGTTCTCCTGCGGGAAGGAGTTCGGGATCGGCAGCGTTCCCGCAGCGCCGCCGAGTTCCTCGATCACGGCCAGCCATTGCTGCTGGTGCATCGTGTCGCGGGCGATGAGGAAGCTCCACATGTCGCGCATGCCGGGATCGTTCGTGGCGTTGTAGAGGCGCACCGCCAGGACGCGGCCGGTGCTCTCGGCGGCGACGTTGCAGTACATGTCGGCCGCGATGTTGCCGCTGGCGTAGATGTGGCTCATGTCGAAGGGCAGGCCATCGGAATTGCCCGGGAAGGCGGCCATGCCGGTGGAGAGCAGCGTCTTGTGCAGCATGCCCTCGGCGATGTGGCGCGGGTTCTCACCGCCCATGACGGCGCCGACGAGGGCGTCGGCCGCGCCGGCCTCCTGAACCTTGGTGGGGGCGGTCTCGAGATTCATCGCCACGGCAGTCGCCAGCATCTCGATGTGGCCGATCTCCTCGGTGGCGGTGTGGAGAAGCATGTCGCGGTACTTCGTGGTCGGGGCGCGGTTCCCCCAGGCCTGGAAGAAGTACTGGAAGGCGACGCGGATCTCGCCCTCGATGCCGCCGATCGCCTGCTGGAGCATGCGGGCGTAGATCGGGTCGGGGCTGTCGACCCGGACCGGGTACTGCAAGCGCTTGTCGTGATAGTACATGATGTCTGTCCCTCGTGAGAGGCACGGCGCGCTCAAGCCCACCGCACGATCGGTCGCTGGCCCCGTACTCCGCGGGAGCATGGGACGTCGCACCCAGTCCAACCCGGCTTCGGGATCGCGGTTCGGTCGAAAGACGCATTGAGAACGATAAAGAAGCTCAAAACTTGATTTTACGCAGATAAATCAGAGACCAAGCACCGAAAAATTTATAATTTCTCCGGCGAAACGCCGCCAAAAAAACTCAATAACACAAGTTAATACATCTCGATCTATGTTAACATTTAGACGCTCGGCGGCACCTGAACGACGAAAGTCCTGCCCCTCAGCCACTATGTCTATCGACGGTCGTTCGCGTACGGCCCCGGACGATTCCGGGTAGCGCGGACGACCCCAGCGCCACCCTGAGCGCTCCGGGCGCCACCGGCCGATCCATCAAGCTCAGCCACAGCTTTCACACCGGATGCACAATCAAATTGTGCATTTTTACTGTCCGATGGCGTACGGTTCGATTAAATATTTGTCGAATATTGACCAAAAGATATTGAGCAGACTTGTATTCCAAGATGCGTCGAATTCTTCTGCACGCGCAGTCCCCGGGTTGGCGCATCGTCAACGACTTGGAGTGCATGGATGCTCACCGCCCAGATCAGCGAGCTGACCGACCTCCTGAAGACGCGCCCGGCCAGCCCAGAGGGTTTCGCGCGCAGGTTCGGCCTCCCCATGCGGGAGCGCTCGATCCCCAAGCAGCAGGATCTGCTGCTGCCCGGCACCGAGCCCGATCTCGCTCATCTGCTCCTCGCGGGTCAGGCCTGCCGCAACCGGGTGCTGCGGGATGGCCGCCGGCAGATCACCGCGATCTTGATCCCGGGCGACATCTGCGATCCGGCGACCATCCTTGGTCAACGCGCTGACTATGCGGTCAACACGCTCACCCGCTGCACGGTGGGCGAGATCCCGCTGGCACGGATCGCCGCCCTCGATCACCAGGATCTGAACGCGGCCCTCAACCATCGTCTGCGCCGGGAGGAGGCCATCGCGTGCCAGTGGATTGTCAGCCTCGGCCGGCGCGTCGGCATCGAGCGGATGGCCCATCTGCTGTGCGAGTTGCACTGGCGGCTCGCGGCGGTGGGGCTGGTCATCGGGGACAGCTTCGAGATGCGGATCACGCAGAGCGACTTCGCCGACGCGCTGGGGCTGACCTCCGTCCACGTCAACCGGGTGCTGAAGAGCCTGCGCGACAGCCGGCTGATCCATCTGCACGGCGGACGACTGACGCTCCTCGACCGCCCGCGACTGGAACGGCTGGCGCAATTCGATCCCGCCTATCTGGAAGCCTTCGCCGTTCCCGTCTGATCCGCCCGGGCGCCGCCCCCGGATCGTCGCGCCGGACCATTCCCGGCCCCGGTCACAGAAACCCCGTCCGCCGGGCGAGCATCACCCCGAGAGCGAGGCAGGCCGCCACGCTGACGATCAACATGGCGACGTTCGTCCAGAACCGGACCGGCCTGCTGGAGCCGTCGATCCCGCTGGCGCGCAACCGGACCCAGGGCACGTAGAGGTAGAGCGCGATCAGCGACAGGATCAGGAACGCGAAAGTCGGCAGCCGACCGCTCGCCAGGGCGGCACCGGCCAGCACGGCCCAGCCGAGGACGAGGCTCACCATCGTGAACAGGGCTGTCGAATTCACGTCCGCACGGTCCCTTCAGCGGATGATCGCGGCGCGGCGGTTGCGGCGAGACGCCCGGCCCGAGAGTCTGCCGACACGGCGCGCGAGCCCCGGCCATCTGCGCATTTCACCTGACGATACAGGGACTTACGCACCAATGATGGCGGCATTGTGTGAGACCGCCGCGCGATCCTGAAGCCCGGCTGCGGCGCGCCCAGCGACGGGGCGCCCGCCAGCGGGCGCCCCGTCGCTGGGCACAGGGCCGCGCCGCGATATAACCGGCTCCTCGACACCGGACCCGGGCGCTGCGACCAACGCGATCTCCGGGTGCCCGGCCGCGCGGAGCAGGGATCGTCGTGAAACTCAACCTGTCACACGCCGCGCGTCTCGCGGCGGCCGTCACCACCCTGGCGTTCCCTGCGGCGCAGGCCGGCTGGCAGGGCCCCGAGGCACAGGCCCTGTTCGTCAACGAGGCCAATCCGAGCGGATACAATTACGCGCCGAGCGTGATCACCGAGGGCGGGACGACTGACATCTGGTGGTGCGGGCAGGGCAAGACCGACGTGATCTTCCACCGCACGATCAGTCAGCAGGCCGGCCTCTCGCCGGCGCAGATCGTCCTCCAACCCACGCCCGGATCCTGGAACCGCCAGTATGTCTGCGATCCGAGCGTCATCAAGGGGGCGTTCCACAACCCCGCGGACGGCCGGCCCTACGCCTACGCAATGTATTATTCGGGGTCGGACAACCCGCCGGGGTTTAACAACCACACCGGCCTCGCCTTCTCCAACGACAAGGTGACCTGGATCGATTACCCCGAGCCGGTCATCGCCCCGCTGAACCCGGCCGTCGCGCAAGGCAATTACGGCGCCGGGCAGCCCGCGACCGTCAACCTCGACGGCCGGTCCAGCCTGCTGGTGTTCACCACCGATCTGACCGGCCCGCAGGGCGTCGCGGGGTTCGGTGACCTCTACGTGCGCCGTACGGCGGACGCGGTGCATTTCGATCCGCCGATCCGCGTGCCCAACCGCACCGCCGACGGCGCGACCATCAACCCGAATTCCGATTTCGGCTACGACCCGTCCTCGGGCGACGTCTACGTGATCACCGGCCTGCCGGGGCGCGATTGCCGGCAGGTCGCCTGCAAGGACGCGGCTCGCAACCCGGACCGCGAGACCTTCCAGATGGGTCTTTTCCGAATGCCGCTGAAAGCCCTGCTCAGCGGCACCCCGGCCACGTGGAGCCCGGCCGGCTATTTGAACACGGATGTGACCGGCTTCTACCTCAACCATAGCCCCGGCTTTCAGCGCGACCCCTCGGGCAACCTCACGCCGTTCCTGCCGAACATCACCGCCTATTTCTCGGGGGGCGATCCCTATCCGGGCACGTGGCGGATCGCCGTCGCCACGGAGACGCGCGCCTCGGACCGGGCGCCGCTGAAGCGGGCGTTCGGACCGGGCGGTCACTGGGTGACCACCGGCTATATCGCCCCGGGCTATACCCTGGAGCCCGCCCTCGGGACGCTGTTCCTCCTGCCGAAGCCGGGCACCGCCCCGCTGATGAGCTGCGCGGCCGGCGCGGACCACTTCCTCAGCCGCGATCCGCATTGCGAGGGAAGGACCCCGCTGGGGCAGACCGGCTACCTCTACGAGGCGCCGCACCCCGGGAGCCACCCGCTCTTCCGCTGCCTGTCCGGCGGCCGGGATCACTTCGCCTCGACCGACCCGCATTGCGAGGGGCAGGCGACCGAAGGCCTTCTCGGCTACGCCCTCGACTGAGATCCGCAACGCCGCCAAGGCCCAGCCTCCGGGATGCCCGGTGCGGCGTTGCGCCCGGGAACGCCGCGGAGCGTAACGCCTTTCCGAGGATAACCGGCGTCTGACGCCGACCTTCTGTCCAGGAGACGTCCCTGATGCCGACTCTCGTGCGTGGTGCGGCAGCCCTCGTCGCCTGTCTTACCGCCGGGCCAGTCTTCGCCCAGGGCAAGCCGCTCCCGCCCCCGGCGAGCGATGTGATGCCACCCGTGGAACTGACCATCAGCCTCAAGGACGGCAAGCCGGTCTGCGCCCCCGCCGAACTCCGTCTGCCGGCCGACACGAATATCGCGCTTCACATCGTGAGCACCGCCAACGCGCCGGTCACGCTGACCGCCCCCGGCCAGTTCGAGAACGGCCTGGTCCTGCACGCGGACGGCGATCTGGTCCATGTGGCCAGCGAGAAGGGCTACACGGTCAAGCAAAACGGGCAGGGTACGCTGAAGCTGCGCACGATGAAGGCAGGGCAGGAGGATTACGCCTGCACCAGCACCCGCAAGGAAGACGCACCGTTCAAGGGCAAGCTCGTCCTCGTCCCGCCGGCCAATTGAGGGCGGGCGCGCCGATCGGGATTTCGGGAGGGTCGGAATCGCCATGGGCGACGCCGCATCGGGAGCGGAACTCGAGGTCTTCTACGACGGGGACTGCCCGCTCTGCCGCGCCGAGATCGACCATTATCGCGGTTGCGCGGGGGCCGACCGGCTCGCCTTCATCGATGTCGGGCGCACGGCGCCCGCGCCGGCGCTCGGGCCCGGCCTCGATCGCGCCACGGCGCTGCGGCGCTTCCATGTGCGTGCGCCGGACGGGCGGCTGTTGTCCGGCGCCGCCGCCTTCGCGCGTCTCTGGCGGACGCTGCCCGGATGGCGTTGGCTCGGCCGACTGCTCGACCTGCGCATCCTTGGCCGCCGCCCCGTGCTGATGATCGCCGAGATAGCCTACCGCCTCTCCCTGCCCCTGCGGCCGCGCCTGGCGCGGCTGGTCGCACGGCGATCCTGACGGGTGGCCGATGACGACGCGCTGCGTCCATTATGTCGGCTTCCGCGACGACCGCTACTGGAACGCCGTCCGGATCTTCGGCGGCCCTCGGGTGATCCATCGCCGCTGGGACTTCTATGCCAGCCGGGATGTCGGCCCCGACGATCTCGTGATCTTCGCCGAGGGCGATGAGACGCAGCCCCTGGCAGAGCGCAACGCCACGGATCTCGACGAGCGGTGGCTCTGACGCATCGGTGTCGGTTCGATGGCCGGAGCCCGCCCCTTATCGATTCCCGCTCGGTCGGCCGGCAGCGGCCCCTCTTCGGAGTCGGCGTGTTCGCTCCCCTTCAGGGCGCCCCCGCCCGACAGACAAGACCGCGCTTGGCTGTTGACGCGCCGCGCCGACGACTGGTCGCGGGTCAAGCACAGCTCTATGATGCGTTCGCGTGTGTTATAGTATCAGATCGAATTGTGTCACATTTAATGGATTGTTAACCATCAGCGGCGCTGGTTCGCGAGATACCAAGGGGCCTGTTCCATGATCTCCACCAGTCTCCTCGTCGTGATCAGCGCCGCGCTCAGCGCCGCCGCGGCAGGTGCCGTCCGCGATCCGCACGCGCGCAACCGCTGAGGATTTGCCGATCCGAAGCCGGTCGTGTGGTGGGCCTGCGACAGCCTCCGGCCCGTGCAGCTGAAGGTCGGGAAGACCTTCGAACGGGCATCGTTCGCCCGCATCCCGGATGGGACACTCTGCGCTCGCCGGTTCCGTCAGCGACCGCCGGTGTTCGCGCCTTCGTTCTCCAGCATCGAAGGCAGCGCGGCACGCGTCGCGTCCGGTGTGGTCCTGATCGTCGTCGACGCGCTCACGGCTCTGTGGCCCTGACTGATCGCGCCAGCCGTCGGTGAACTGATCCGCTGAGCTGCCGAAACCGGAGCTTGGCCTGTGCGGCGGGAGTGGGGGCCGCGCGATCGCGATCCGCCGCGCTCGTGATGACGAAGGCGGCCCATGCGGATCCGCAGGTCACCCAGGCCGCCGTCGCAACGCGCCGCCCGCGGGAGGCGGACAGACGTGGTGCACCCACCCGGGCGCGGCGATAGCGGGGGCAATGCTTCCCCTCGACGACAGCAACGAACATCCGGCAGGCTTTGCTCCATCGGGACATGCCCGCCGCAGCCTCAGGCATGACGGGGTGCGATCACGGCTGGTCGGCCCTCACCCCCGCAGCGTCACGGCCGCTTGAATGCACCGAGCCCCCGCGTCAGACCCACAACGACGTCCTCGCCCTTCGGCCCGGGCGCGTCTTGGGCGGGCGGAATTTCGACATTCTCCAGCCGCCGGGCGACCTCCATCACCACGTGCTCCACGGATGGCGGCCACGGCACGTCGTTGTCCAGAAGCATCCGGGCCGCGCGGACGAGCATCCGGAACTGCTCGGGTGGGATCGATGTCCCCGCCTCGTGCTGTTCGAGGATGCGATCGGCGATCGCCGCCGCCAGACCGGCGACCTCAGCCATCTTGTCTGGCCCCTCGCCGGCCCCCGTCATATACCTGAGCCCTTCGCCTCTGGTCCCCGGTGCGTATCTGACCCCGCTTGGGGGCGACCGATATCTCCGGCACGACCCAGGGCCGAAGCGCGCCGCGGACGGCCCGTTTTCACGGGACTAGATCGCCGCATACGGTCCCGGTTGCAATAAAAACAGCCCAGGCGGGAGAGTTCAAGCGTTCCGCTGCAGGCGTTCGATCAAGCGATGGCCCGCGCCACCCGGCATCGGAGCGGCTTGGCCGGCCGATCGGCGCGGGACCGGGATCCGCAACCGGACATCCATGCCCGCCCCACGAGCCGAGGGGGGAGATGACCGGAAGGCGGGCATGGAGATCGGGGGGAGGCCCGACGCGTCGTATGACGCAAGATCCATGCATCCACGCCCGCCGGCCCCCACGCAACATCCTCGAGTCGCCGGACGGGCAAGCGCCTCGTTCGACCACAGGTCGACCCGCTGGCAAGTCGGAAGGGCCGACACGAAGCCCTGGGGCCTGACCTTGCCTGGGTCGGTCGGCGACGCGGCACCTTTGCCGTAGTGCTCGGCATCCTTGTGGTGGGGATCGGCAACCCTGATGCTTGGCGGCCCAGCGAGCGGTGGGCGCATGGGCGCGATCAGTAACAAACGAGCCGCAACCATCGCCGCGCCTGCACGATCACGCCCGAGCGAGCCCGGCGGCCGGCTGGCGCCCGCGCGGATGCGGACAGGCGGCGCCGGAGACGGCCTTCCGCTTTGCACGAGGGACATACCGGCGTTCGACCGGCCATAAGGCCGGAATGAGCCGCTTCGTGCTGCGTCCTCAGCGGGCGATCATGAAGGCGACCGCAAAAAGTCCACTGATGCCGGCGAGCGCCGCGCTGGCCTGACCGATCGCGACGACGAGGGCGGCCGCCCTGTCCGGGCGCATGTTGTCGTTGGCCGCCCGACAGCGATGTGCCCACGATGCGACTTGGACATGCGCGGTGGCAGCGGACCGAGCGGGGATCGGTTTCCGGGCCGGGCACATCGTCGGTTCTCCTAGCGGCTTTGCTCACCCCAACGGAGCGCGCCGGGAAACGATCCGTACGCCGTCGCACGATGCTGTGGGCGAGACCACCCGGCGCTTCCCCGAACGCGGAATGCCGCCTTGCAGGCATCGGCCCTGCGTCTTCGGCCATGCGTATCGGGAAGCTGCCGCATCGACCTGCCTTCCGCGTCCGGGACGATCCGTGGCGATCCACGCGCGGGGCCGAACAAGGCCGCAGCGACCTGCGGCGCTGAGCGCGTGATTTGCTGCCCGGGCGCGGCGCTGCCGCGAGGCGCGCCGCAACCTGCTCTGGATTAGGCCGCGTTATGTCCTTGTGAGGAGTTCGTGTACCAGACTGCGCTCTGCCTCTGAGTTCCTACCTTGGCGGCGCGTGGAGACGGTGATCAACGGCCGTCCCGGTACGGCAAGGACAACCCAGATGGCATCGAGCGATCACGACGCCGCGCCGGTCTCCAGCGGCGTGACCGGTCTCGATCACATCCTGGCCGGCGGCTACGCGGCGCAGCGTTCGCACCTCATCGAGGGTCGGCCCGGGGCCGGCAAGACGACGCTGGCGATGCAATTCCTGCTCGAGGGCGTACAGCGCGGCGAGCGCTGCCTGTACATCACGCTGTCCGAGAGCCGGCGCGAGCTCCTGAACGTCGCGGAGCGCCATGGCTGGTCCCTCGCCGGCATCGAGATCTTCGAGCTCGTCCCGCCCGAACTCAGCCTGGACCCGAAACAGCAGCAGAGCCTCGTGCATTCGTCCGACCTCGAACTCGGCGAAACCGTGCGGATCGCGATCGCCGAGATCGAGCGGGTCAAGCCGCAGCGGGTCGTGTTCGACAGCTTGTCGGAGATCCGGCTCCTGTCGGAGGGGTCCCTGCGCTACCGCAGGCAGGTCCACGCGCTGCGCAGCTTCCTGCTCATCCAGAACACCACCGCCCTGTTCCTCGACGACCTGACCGCCGAGACGGATGACCTGAACCTGCACAGCCTCAGCCACGCCGTGATCCGGCTGGAGCAGCTCGCGCCCCTGTATGGCGGCGAGCGACGGCGCCTGCGCGTGATCAAGATGCGCGGGACGCCGTTCCGGGGCGGATACCACGATTACGTGATCCGGCGCGGCGGCCTCAGGGTGTTCCCCAGGCTCGTCGCGGCCGAGCATGTCGGCACCTTCGCCGATGAGCGGTGCAGCACCGGAAGTTCCGAACTCGATCTCCTGCTCGGCGGCGGCCTCGACCGCGGCACCAGCACGATGCTGATCGGCCCGTCCGGCGTCGGCAAGTCGACGGTGGCGCTGATGAGCCTGTCGGCGGCCGTGGCCCGGGGCGAGACGGTGCTGGTCCTCAGCTTCGACGAGACCACGAGCGTCCTGCGCCGCCGCGCCCGCGGGCTCGGCCTGCCCCTGGAAGACGCGATCGCCTCCGGCGCCCTCCGGATCGAACAGATCGATCCGGCGGAGGTGTCCCCCGGCGAACTCGCCGACATGGTGCAGAACGCGGTCGAGCAGGCGGGCGTCAGCACCGTCGTGATCGACTCCCTGACCGGCTACCACAACGCCATGCCGGAGGAGAATTATCTCCTGCTGCAGATGCACGAACTGCTGACCTACCTGAATCAGCAGGGGGTGATCTCACTGCTGATCCTGGCGCAGCACGGTATGATCGGGACGATGGGATCGACCGTCGATCTGACCTATCTCAGCGACACGGTCCTACTGTTCCGCGCCTTCGAGGCCCAGGGCCGGCTGCGGCGCGCGGTTTCGGTCGTGAAGAAGCGGACCGGCAGCCATGAGGACACGATCCGGGAGTTGCGGATCGAGGCGGGGGGTATCCGGGTTGGCGAACCGCTCCATCAGTTCCGGGGGGTCATGACCGGCGTGCCGACCTTCGAAGGTGAGCGATCGTCGCTTCTGCCTGCCGGCGATCTCGATGCCTGAGGCGGAACGGCCGACCCTGATCTTCGCGCCGCTCGGACGCGACAGCGCTGTCGCCGCGACCATCCTGGCCGAGGAGCAGATCGCCACGGAGGTCTGCGGATCGCTCGACGCGCTGGTGGCGCGCCTCGACACGGCGGGGTGCGCGATCTTCACCGAGGAGGCGCTGTCATCCTCGAACCGGCAGGCCCTGGCGGATTGGATCGCCCGGCAGCCGCCGTGGTCCGACTTCCCGTTCATCCTGCTGACGCAGCGCAACGCGCAGCCGCGCGGCGACCTCACCGACATGCTGGGCAATGTCAGCGTCCTCGAGCGGCCGTTCCACCCGGCCACCCTGGTCACGGCGGCACGCGCGGGCCTGCGCGCCATGCGGCGCCAGCATCAGGCGCGCCTGTACCTCGCAGAACGGGAGCGCACGGCGGAGCGCCAGACACTCCTGATCCGTGAGCTGCACCACCGGGTGAAGAACACGCTGGCGACCGTGCAGGCCTTGCTCGGGGCCTCGGCCCGCTCGGCGACGACCATCGAAGCCTTCTACGCAGCGTTCTCGGCGCGGGTGATCTCGCTGGCGAAGACGCACAACCTGCTGACCGAGGATTACTGGCAGCAGGCCCCGCTGCGGGACATGCTGGTGGCCGAGCTCGGGCCCTACAACGACACCGAGGGCTCCCGGATCACCCTCGAAGGGCCGCGGGTCGATCTCGTCGGCGATCTGGCGGTCCCGACCGGGATGGCGATCCACGAGCTGACGACGAATGCCGCCAAGCACGGGGCCCTGTCGGTTCCCGAAGGCCAGATCCGCATCCGCTGGAGCGTCGAGCAGGAGGCCGACCGGCAGGTGCTGTCCCTCGACTGGACCGAGCGCGGCGGCCCGGCGGTGGAGCCGCCGACCCGGAAGGGCTTCGGCTCGACCCTGCTCCAGCGCGTGCTGAAGCTTCAATGCGAGGCGGACATCGCCTTCGATTACGAGCCCACCGGCCTGCATTTCACGATGCGGGCGCCGCTGCCGGATCAGCGGATCGTCCCCACCTATTGAGGGCCGGGACGCGCGATCGTCGACGGAGGCGGAACGCGGTGCGGGCGCGCGACGTTTCAGAGCGCATTTCAATCCTGGGAGAAACGCCATGCGCGCTCTGACGATCGTTTCCGTTCTCGCTCTTACGGCCCTGGCGGGCATTGGCCAGGCGGAGGCCAAGGGCTGCCTGAAGGGCGCCGTCGTCGGCGGCCTCGCCGGCCACGTGGTCGGTCACGGCGTGGCGGGTGCCGCAGCCGGCTGCGCCATCGGCCATCACCGCGCCAACCGGGCGACGACGACCAACACAGTGCCGACCTCCACGGGCCCGGCGACCACCACCGCGCCTGCGCGCTCGTACTGATCGCCGCAGCCCACGCTTCGAGGCGCCGCGCCCGTGTCGTTCTGAAGGCCCCGGCGTGTCGCCGGGGCCTTCTTCATGTGAGGCTCAGGCAGACATGGCGTCTCGGGTGTCGGCTGTATCCTGGGCCTCCGGCTCCGACCCACGATCCGATCGGAGCCTTACGGCTCGCGGAAGGCTCGACTATCGGTCCATCGAGGATCGTCGCGCCTAAATCTGTCCGACGGGTCTCAAGCTGTGGGCACGACAAATCCCGTCGCACGCGCGCAGCCGCACAGAAGGTTCGTTCAAACCCCTGAGCGTATCCAGATTATCGCGCTAAAAGCTTGGGATGTATGGTGCTGCGAGAGAGGATTGAACTCTCGACCTCTTCATTACCAAAATCGTCGCACCCTTGACGGGGAGTGACGGGGGCGCAGCTACCGCTCTGAAATTGCTTGAGAATTGCCCGGCACCTCTTCAGTAATGGGGCAGGGAATGACGGTGGATCTGCACTCCACTGCACCCCCATAAAACCCCGACTGCCGAGGATAACCATGCCGCGTCGCGCCGAAGCTGAAAATGTCGCCCGCTTCACCAGGGGCATGCTCGCCACGCTCGCCCTCAAGCCGGGGCAGGGCGAGCGCATCGTCTGGGATGAAGAGGTGAGGGGCTTCGGCATCCGCTTGCGCGACAGCGGCGCACGGACGTGGGTCATACGGCCACCGCGTAAGGGCAAGCGGTCGAACCTCCACACCCTGGCACCGGCAGCCCCCTCGGCGGGCGCTATCGACCTCGCCAGCGCCAGGAAGAAGGCCAACGACATGTTGGCAGAGATCGCCCTCGGCGGCGATCCGATCAAGGCGAAGCGTGAGGCTGAGGCTCAGACCACCGTGACCCTCGGCAGCCTCGTCGAGACGTACATCGCCGACAAGCTGGCGAAGGGGCGACGCGCCTCCACCGTCTACGGGGTGAAGAACCACCTCAACCTGCACTGGAAGCCCCTGCACGACCGGCCGCTGTCCGGCATCACCAGGGCGGAAGTCGCCGCTCAGCACCGCAAGATCGCGGCTGAGCGCGGCATGCACGCTGCCGACCGGGCGCGCTCGATCCTGTCCACGTTCTTCGTGTGGGCGATCAAGGAAGGGCTGGTAGAGGGAGATGCCAACCCGGTGCAGAACACCAACACCGCCACCGTGCCGACGCGCCGCGACCGCGTGTTGCGAGACGCCGAACTCGCGGCGGTATGGAACGGAAGCCGAGACGACGACTTCGGCCGGATCGTCCGGTTGCTCATCCTCACTGGCCAGCGCCGGAACGAGGTGGCCTGCATGACCTGGGGGGAAATCGACCTCGGCGCAGCGCTATGGACCATTCCGGCCGAGCGGATGAAGAACCGCCGCGCGCATGAGGTGCCGCTGTCCGCTGCGGCCCTCGACATCCTCGCTGCCATCCAGCATCGCGACGGGTGAGACCTCGTTTTCGGGGAAGGGGAGGGGCCTTTCTCCGGCTTCAGCAACTCCAAGATCGCCCTGAACAAGCGCATCGGTGACGCCGCCGGCGAGTGGGGTCTTCACGACCTGCGCCGCACCGCCTCTACCGCGATGAACGCCCTCGGGATCATGCCGATTGTGGTTGAAGCGGTGCTCAGCCACGTCTCAGGCGCTCGCGGCGGCGTGGCCGGCATCTACAACCGCCACGCCTACGCCGTGGAAAAGCGCGACGCCCTTGACCGATGGGCTGAAAAGGTGGCCACCATGGTTCGAGCTGGTGCGACATCCTGACACACAATCTTAGTGCACCCGAGAATGCAAATCGTTTCACTGAGAACAAAAGCAAATTTCGGCCCAACCCAGACACGTCTGGGTTAAGCACAACTACTGCCATGCTTGCGATCCTGCTAATCTCCGTCAAGTAACGGCTCTCACCGTCACTTGGGATAAACCATGAGCACCCTCGGATCACTACCACCCGATATCGCCCGCCGCCGCGTTCTTGGTACGAAGGATGCAGCGGCCTTCCTCGGCTTGCCGATCCGCACCTTGCGGTGGATGCGGCAGCGGGGAACCCTGCCGGAGGCCGTCAAGCTCTCGGACCGCAAGATCGGTTTCCGTGTCGGCGACCTGTCCGACTTCCTCGACTGCCGCGAGGCGGGACGGGAGTGGAAGGACTGCCGCGGCACGCCGACCATCTGATCTGGTTGGCCATCTTGGAGCTGCACGAATGCGCTTACTTCCAATTGGCCTTATCGTCGTCGCCCTCTCGGGCCCTGCCGCAGCGCAGGGCTCCACCGACCGGACGCGCGAGGTGAACGCCTTGCGCGACCTCGCCAGGGCGCAGGAACGGCAGGCGGATGAGCTTCGCCGGCTCCGGCAGATCGAGGGGGATCGGGCACGGCAGGAGGATCGTGACCGGCGGGCCGCAGCGCGGGACGCCCGCTCTAACCGGCGGTTCGACCGCCCTTAGCCGCGCCGCTCGCGCTTGCGTTTACCCTTGTTGGCTGCTTCAACCAGCGCCCGTTGGGTGACAGCTAGTTCGGTTGCTTCCCCAACGGTCGGCGCCGACACCGAGAAGTCTTTCGTCTTAATGATGCACTTCCGCTTGGCCCTAGCGTGGATCCACGCGGCTAAAACTAGCGAGGCCGGCCCCGCAAACTCCTTCAGCAGGAGCACGAATTCTGGGAGTTGGTAGCCGCCGCCCTCGACGGAGTCGAACGCCATACCGCGAACAATCGGTTGGGCGCCGGCCTCACGCAGCTCTCGTGTGAACCGAGCAATAATCTCTTGGCCCTCGGGCGAATTGGGCCTCGGTTCGTCTGGGGCGAACTCTAGCCGGAAGCCGAACTCGTCGGCCTCATCGAAGTCGCTCAAGGCCCCCTCCCGCTCCGGCATGAAAACGCCAATCCGAAAAATCGTTTAAATTCCGTTACCGCATAAGGCTCCATTAGCCAGTCCGGGGCAACACTCAGGCATCACCGTTACGGGATGCCCCATGCCGGACCCTCAAACCCTGTACGCCGTCGCCGCCGTCATCACGGCGCTGTCGCCCGTCGCCATCGCCGCCATCGTGGAGACCGGCCGCCTCCTGCGGAGCCGCCGGGGACGGGACGTTCACCCGGGTGATCAGCCGGACCCTTGAGACTGCTAGACAGCCCGCGTCTACAGCTCTGTACCGAACCGATCTGTGAGGGCGACGTTCAGAGCTGCGAGCTGCCCTTCCATCTCCAGGATTTTCACTCGCTGCTGTCGTGCGACATCTCGCATGGCACCTGCCAAGGGCTGGCCATCAAGCAGATCGGCGGACCTCACCAGTTCGTCGGCGCTCATGGTCAGGTTCGTGATGCTGGTGCAGAGGGCAACCATTCGTCCAAGCATCGCCTCTTGCAGACGCTCGTTCATGCCGCCCGCGCCTCAACCCGCTGGACCTGGACCGGGCTCCACTGGCCGCCGCGAGCGGTCGGGATGCCGCGGGCGTTCAGTGCGTCGGCGACCGCCCGTAGGGTGCCGGCACCGGCCGCGCGGATCTCGGCGATGATGGGGGCGAGATCAGCCCCGCGACGGGCGGCCTGATCCTGCCGGACCTTGAGGCTGGCCACGCGCCCGTTGGCGTTGTCGGTGGCGAGGTTGCCCCGGTCCCCGCCCAGCTTCACGCCGCGCGCCTTGGCGGCGGCCAGGGCTTTCCTGGTCCGCTCCGCAATCATGCCGGCTTCCAGCTCGGCGACCGACAGCATCTGCCGGAGCATGAACTTGCCCACCGGGCCATCGGTGTTGGGCAGGTCGCAGAACTCGACCTCAACATCGGCGGCAACGAGCGTGCTCATGAAGTCCGGATCGCGCGTGAGCCGCGAGACGTTGGCCACGATCAGCTTGGCGCCCATCACTCGGCAGAACGCCAGGGCCTTGGCCAGCTCCGGCCGGACCCGCTTGGCCGTGCCGGTCTCAACCTCCGTGAAGCTCCCGGCGATGGTCCAGTCCCCGCCGTTGAGCCGGTCGCGCACCGTCTGCTTCTGAGCCTCAATGCCGAGGCCCGACCGGCCCTGCTTGCCGGTGCTGACCCTGTAGTAGGCGACGTAGCGTCCGCTCGACATGGTCATCTAGCTTACATGTTCCCCGCCTGATCGCACCTCGTTCGCCACACCTTCGGCATCAAACTCACACATGTCATGCCGATGTGACGTCACAAGCTACGTTCGATGCTTCAAATGTAAAACAGCTGCTGAGGTTACTGCAAGCGCTTTTTCAGGCCGCGCGCGAGAAATCCGCCCAAACCACACACAGGATCGAAGATGACGAATTCGGACCGTTGGGGGCCATGGGCCTCCGGCATCTCGGATTGCGAGCGGCTGGCCCGCCTGCGGTCCCTGCGGGCAATCGTGCGCCTGCTACTCGGCCCGCGTGGCGACGCGCTGGAACGGGCGATCCGGTGCGCCGAGGAAAGCCCGGTGGACCTCGACCTCGCGCACGTGGCGCTGAGCCGCCTGCCCAGCCTGGACTTCCGGCGGGTGCTGTCGAGCTACGCCGCGCTCACGCGGCCTGAGGCACCCGGCGGCGCCCCGGCACTATGGGGCATGTAGCCCGGCGCGCCTGCTACGCGCAGTCGGCCTCGGCCGTCGCCCGACCTCCCCGCGCGTCGCGGAGATCGAGGAAGGTGCCCAAGCTCTCCACCATGTCGCTGCACGCGGTGGCCATCGCCGTGTCGCCGTTGGCCTCGGCGATGACGCTCAAGGCGAAGGCCTCCTCCAAGGCGAGACGGAAGCGCTCCGAGATGTCGGGGCCAAGCTCCGCCACCCGCGCTTCGGCGCGCGTCAGAAACCCATCATCACCAGCCACGCCAACCCCCTCACGTTTTCGTGTTTCCCGTCACCAACCACGCCCAGAGTCCGCAAGCAAGGGCGCGAGTAAGTAACTATCTAGGTGATCTGTAGGGTTCGAGTTTTTTTATTGGCATGCATGCCCCTTTCGGGGAAACGCCTCTAGAAATCGCACCTATAAAAGGCCCCTTTTTCAAAAGGAGCCACCAGCAATCCGGCGACAACAAGCCGGAAGGAACAATCAATGTCAGAAACTACAGAGCTGAAAACAGCCGTTGACGTCGAAGTCCGCGGCTATGAACTACTCCATCGCCTCACGCGCGAGCTGGACACCTTCATCGCCAAGGCCAAGCAGGCCGTGGCCGCCACCTCCGGTAAGATGGCCGGCTACGGCACCGACATGGCCAAGGGCCAGGACCGGGCCAACGATGCGGTCCGGCGCGGTCTCGGCCTCCGGGTTCAGGCCGAACGCCAGCGCACCGACGCGGCCAAGGCGGAGCGGCAGGACGCCATCGCCTTCGACAGCAACGCGGTCCGCATGTTCCGCATGCGCATGCGGATGCAGCGGGATCAGGCCCGCGAGGCCGCCGCGTCCGACCGGGCACGCGAGACCGCCGCCCGCACCGCCGAACGGCAGGCCGAACGCGCATCCCGTGCGGTAGAGGCCGCCACGGTCCGCCGCGCCCGTGCGGAGGCCAACGAGGGCCGCCGCCGGGAACGGGAGGCCAGGACAGCCGAACGGGACCGGGAGCGCTCAGAGGCCCGCCAGGAACGCGACAACGCCGCCGCGGTCCGCCGGGCGATCAACCTCGACAACTGGCGGTTTGCCCTGCGGTCTCGCATGCAGCGCCAGGAAGCGGCCGAGAGCGAGCGCCACCACCGCGAGATGGTCCGCCATGGCCGCGAGGCGTGGCGCCACGGTCGGGACGGCCTGAACGGCACCATCCGCCCGGCCGGGGCCGCCGCCGCCATCGGGATCGGTGGCGCCGTCGCCGCGACCCGCCGCGTCCTGCGGGCCGAGACCGACACGGACACGGCCGAGATCAACGCGCGCGCCTATGGTGGTCTCGACGCCAAGGGCGCCCGCGAGCTGCGGGACCAGTGGGCCGCCCCCACGGCCGAGGCCTTGGGCGTTCCTTCGTCCAAGCTGATGGAGAGCTGGACCGACGCGACCAAGCTCGGCATCCCCGCCAAGGATGCGAAGGGCTTTGCAGAGCTGGCCACGAAGACCAGCGAGGCGTGGGGCGTCCCGTTCCAGACGGTGGTGGACACCCTCGGCACGATGAACACCCTGTTGACCGCGAAGGGCGAGGCGTTCGACCTCGGCAAGCTCCAGTCCGCGGCCAACGCGATGCAGTACCTCGCCGCGAAGCAGTCCACCACGCCGGAAAAGCTCATCAGCTTCCTGGCCCGTGGCGCGGGCGGCGGCGACCTACTCGGCATGTCCATGGAAGGGACGGTCGCATTCGGCTCGGCCTCGACCTCCCTGGGCAACCAGGCCGGGCAGTCCGGCAGCTTGCTCGACTACATCGCCGGCCGGGTGATCGAGATGCCCCGCCTGTCGCGTCAGAAGGGCCGCGAGGGCGATCAGGCCCGCGACCTGATGCGGCGCCTCGGGTACGGCTCCGCCGACAACATGGAGCGCATCCGCAAGGCGGACCCTGACGCCTTCCTCCCCGACCTCGTGGAGCGGTTCAACAAGATCCAGGACCCCAAGAAGAGGAACGAGGCCATCCGGTTTTTCACCGGCCGGGAGTGGTTGGGCGAGTTCGGCCGCATGGTTAACGGCCCTGAGACCTACCGTGAGGCGCAGAAGCTCGCAAAGGAGTCCAAGTCCCTCGACGCCATCGGCGACGTGTGGAACCTGCACAAGCTGAAACTCACCTTCGTGGCCAAGCAATTCACCGCCGGTTGGCTCAACATCTTAGGCGAGTTCGGCAAGGAGCTGTCCCCGCTCGCACGGCAGGCCGGCGATTTCTTCCTCGAATGGACCGGGAAACTCCGGGCCGGCGGGCTGAAGGATCGGTTCCGGGCGTTGCTCGACGGCCTGATGGAAGGCCTCGGCGTGAAGAGCTTCCCCGACCTCCTGCGGAACATCTTCGGCGACCCCAAGAGCGCCACGGGCGGCTCTATCGAGGGATGGAAGGCCGCGGCCAAGGGGTTCGGCGAGGGCATCCGCGATGTCGTCGGCACGATCCTCGGCGTGGCGAAGATGTTCACGGGCGGCAGCACCGACCCGGAAAAGCTCGGGAAGCTGACCGCTCAGGTTCTCGGGTTCGGTCTCGCCTTGGTGATGATCTCGCCGTTCGTGTCGGTCATCGGCGCGATAGGATCGGCCCTGTTGGGTCTCGCATACGCCGCCAGCATGGCGTGGAAGGTGATCGCGGGCGTTGCCGGCATCGCTATGAAGCTCGGCCGCACTCTCGGCATCGTGCCGGGCGGTGTCCCTAGCGCTCCACCCGGTGGCGTCCCCGAGGCCGGCGGCGCGGCCAAGGGCGGCATGCTCGGCCGCCTCGGCAGGGCTCTGATGCCCGCGTGGATCGCCCAGACCTTGGGCCTCCCCAAGGCGGATCAGGACGCCATGGTCAAGCGCCTCGGCAAGTGGGCGCAGGATCAGGACGGCGGGAAGGGGCTGGCCGAGATGCCGGCACCATCGTCCCCGTGGGCGGATCTCGACGCCTTGCGCGAGCGGCTGCACGGTGTCGATCCGGCCCTGGCCGAGAAGGTGTTCCCCGGTGGCGGCACGGTCCAGCGCCAGAGCTTCGACGGCGACGACTGGCGGGGCCTCATCCACCCCGCGGCGCTGTCCAGTGACGTTGTGGGCCCCCGCGAGTGGCGGGAGCACGGGCGAGATCTCGCCGATGGGTTCCTCGACCGGGCACAGCGCGGCCTCGGCGGCGCCAGCACCGACCGCAGCACCGACGCGGTGGAACGCCTACAGCGGACCATGGCGACGATGGGCAACCGGGCGCAGCTCGCCGGCCTCAACCCGGCACTGGCGGGCGCGGCGGGCGCGGCGATCGGCGGCTCGGCCGCGGGCTACGGCGGCGGCTCCGGCATCTCGCCGTCCGATCCGGCGCAGCGCTACGGGAAGCGGTTCTTCTCCATCCCCGGTGGCGGCGGCGGCTCGGCATCGTCCAACCCGGCCAACTCGGCGGCCTCGGCGGCCATGCTCGACGCCATCGCCGGCACCGAGAGCGGCAAGGCCGGTTACGATGCCGTCCTGGGCAACGGGAAGTACGGCACCCCCGACAAGCCGGTCTCGACCATGACGCTGGACGAGGCGTTCCGGTTCGGGCGGCAGATCAAGGCCCGGCACGGCTCATCCTCGGCGCTCGGCCGCTACCAGATCGTGGGCAACACGATGCGGGCGGCTCAGGAGGCGTTGGGCATCCCCGGAACCGCGACGTTCGATCAGGCGATGCAGGACCGCATGGCCCGGTGGATCGCACGGAACCAGGGCCTGGGCGCGTGGGAGGGGCTGAAGTCCAACCCCCGCGCGATGGCCGCGGCAAGGGCCGCCATGGCGCAGGGTGGCGCTCAGGACGTTCCGGCGGGGTCTCAGACGGCCTCCGTCGCCAACGCCCTCCCTGGACGTGAGCAATACGAAGGCCTCCGGCTGAAGAGCTTGGAGGCCATCGCGGGCGGCGCGGTCGCGCAGGGTGTCACCGACCTCGCACGGCAGGCGCAGGGCGATCTCCCCGGCGGGGTGGCGCGGTTCACCGCGTTCAACGACCGCTACCACCAGGGCACTAGGTCGAAGCACGCGGCAGGGCTGGCCTTCGACACGGTGTTGCAGGACGCGAGCCGGTCGCGGGAAGCCGCCGCCGCCATGCGGGCTAAGCTCGCTGCGGCCGGGCTCGACGCCAGCCAGTACAAGGTGATCGACGAGTACCTGAACCCGTCATCCCGCTCGACCGGCGGCCACATCCACACCCAGTTCAACACGGCCGAAGCTGCCAAGCGGTATCACGACTATCTGGGCGCCACGCCTGAGATGGTCGCGAAGGCCAAGCAGGGCGGCAAGCCGGTGATCTCGGCCCCGGATGATGCGCCTCCGTCCGATGCGGCTAGGGCCATGGTCCGCAACGTGCCGTTGCCCCCGCAGCGGCCGGCCGGTCTCGGCGGCTCGGGTGGCCAGGGTGCCGGTGGTGTCGTGGTCCACAACCACATCAACGGTTGGGAGAAGTCGCCCAAGGAGATCGCCGACATGGCCCAGAAGGCGACCACGGAGGCGTGGAACCACCGGGCCCACGACCTGGAACCTGAGCTGACGTGATGATGGGGGCGGTGGATCTCGGTCCGCCGCTCCCTCACACCCCTAAATTCGTCGGTCGTCACCGCTTGCGACGCCTAAGCGCGCCAGCGGATGATGAAGATCGCTTTCGCCACGCCTCTGCGTCATTTTTCAACGGCTGGGGCCACGCTTTGGAGATGCAAATGAGCGACATCGGCGTACTTGGTCTTCGGAAGCGCTTTCATTTCAACGAGACCAATGCACTGATGAGCTCTGTCGTCCAAGCACGGCAGCGCCTAGACGTACAAGAAGTAGAAAAGCGAATTGTAGCCGATCCACGATTTCAGGCTCTAATTGGCAAATTGATCGCCTGTGGAGACGCAGGTGGGAGCGTCAACGAATTCCATTTGTCGAGCTGGTGGACTTGGCGTGCAAATGAAGTGGGGCCAGAAACAGCTAATGCTGAACTGGAAAAATTCCTGGCCGCCGATGAAGTCGAAAGCCTCGTTTGCGTGTGGCTGTTCGGGGATTTTGTTCAGGAGATCACGGAGGTAATCGACGGTGTTGAATTATGGCCGCTCAGCAAATTGCCTTTCTCATGGGAGAAAATCGAATTTGCAAATCACGTCGCCGGCCCGCTAGGCCACATCATGCCCGCCCCACAGGCCGCTCTCGTCCAAAAGGTGAGAAGGTCAAAGACCTACACGTTCCCGGACGACATGCCCTCTCCGAATGTGGGGCACCGTCTAAACTGTCTCGCGCTTTTGTTGAACCTGCTTCCCAATGTGAAAGTGAGTGCTTGCTGCACTTGTAGCTATACCGCGGACGACTGGCCGCCGGGAGTATGGGGCGGCAGCGGTTCTTCATCGCCTGTCTCGGACGTGATCATGGATCGCGGCGACATCTTCAGGAACGATCAGGATATCGACATCGGCAAACTGCTCGACGCCTACATGGGCCGATCTGACCAGCAGCGCGCAGCATTACATGTAGCTCTTCAGAGAATTCAAAATGCAAAGGGCAGGATGCACAACCCAGAGAATGTGGCCCTGGATTTGGGCATTGCGCTTGAACGCCTATTGCTGGAAAATTCCAATGCAGATCAATTGTCTTTGTCTTTCAGGCTGCGCGGCGCCTGGCTCATTGGATCGGGCGATGACGACCGTATTGCGACCTACAAAGTTCTGAATGAGATTTATAAGATAAGGAGCGAAGTTGCGCATTTTGGAACGTCGAAGAGATTAAAGGATATCGCTCCATACCAAAATTATCTTGCGCCGCACATTCGGGTCGCAGAGAGAATTGCTCGTAAGATTGTTTTAGAAGGAACCCCGGATTGGGAAAAATTACTATTGGGAATGGGCCGTTAATCTGCCCCTTGTGCCTGGGCCTGCTGTCGCCCATCTCGTTATATAACGAGAACGAAGGCGGAACGGTATGGCCCTCACAAATGCGCAACGACAGGCCCGGCACCATCAGAAGGTGAAGCGCCGTCTGGCCTTGGCCGATCTGGTGGAGGACTTCCAACAGAGGATGCGGGATCAGGTGGCGGAGGCCGGGGGAGACCCGGAGAGCCCCACCGACGTGTCCGACCATTTGGGCCGGCTCATGAAGACCCAAGAGGGCGCCGAGATGCTGTTGCCGTTCCTCGCCGTGGCCATCGGCGTGCCGGTGGTGGTGGAAGGTGATGGAAGGTGAAAGCCTGCCAGCTCGCCAGCAAATCACCATCAAAAGGAAGGCCGTCGAAAATAAAAAATCACCTCCCGGCTGTATGTCGTTGCCGGACAAGGGATTTCATTCCCGAATTTTGAGAAAATTAAAGGGGCGATCCGGTCGAAATACGGGCGCCCAACCACGCAAAAGAAAACCCCGGCCACACCTACTGGGAAGGTGTGCGTGACCGGGGCATCAGGGAGCTAAGCAGATACATGACAAGTAGCATAACAACGCCCGAAAACCAAGGGGCGGCCAGCAAGTTACACGGCCAGAAGATGGATTTCCTGCGGGCAGTCCGGTTCGACAAGGCGTTGACCGGCGCAGCAATCACCGTCGCGGCCATCCTAGTGGACCATTACAACGGCGACGAGGGCATGGCCCGGCCGCCGGTCGGCCTCATCTGCTACGCCGCGAACCTAGAAGAGAAGACCGTGAAGCGGGCGGTCAAGGCGCTTGTTGCGGCCGGGTGGTTCATCGTCGAAGAGCGCCGCGTGAAGGGCTGGCAGGAGGCCAACGCCTACGTGCCGGACTGGGCGCGATCCCTCTCCCTGGCGGAGCTGAGCGCCGGTTGGAAGGCCGAGACCGGCAAGGCGCGCGAGACCCCGGCGAGGCGACCGGCTGCAAGGAAGGGACCGGCCCCCGTCGCCCCCGACGTGCAGGACCGCCAGGACGCCCCGAAGATCGAGACCGTGGGTCCGGCGCACGTCCTACCGAACGGCCAGAGGATCGAGGCCGGGCAGTACGCCGCCATAGTGGTGCGCCTGGGCGACCACTTGGGCCGGTTCCTCGACACGATCAACAAGGTCTCGGCGGGATGGTCGGATGAGACGATGCGGCAGAGGGTGGACCGGCTCGCGGACGCCTGGACGAACGAGGAAGAGCCCGCGTTCTAAGGGGGGGGTTATTTTAACCCCCCTATGGCCCACCCTATCCGGCCGATGGGGGGGGGTCATTTTGGGGTCCCCAAGGGGGGGTCATTTTGTCCGGCTAGGGGGGGGTCATTTTGGGGCCCCCAAGGGGGGGGTCATTTTTACCCCCCTAACCCTTCAGGAACCCTACAGTTCAACCCTAGAAGAAACCCTATTGGTGGTGGTGGTGTAAGTGGACCTCGCGTGCGCGTGCGAGGCAGGACGGGTCCGGCATGGTGGTGGCACCACCCTGAGCGCGATCCCCGGCGGCAGGGCGGCGGAGACGTTCCATCGCCTTCGGCGCACCACGACCATCAGCTCGACCATGCCGGACCGCCTCGACCTTGACCGGCAGCTCAGCGGTGCGGTTCCTGCGCTTCGCGCGACCACGACAGCAAATCCACTGCCGGACCAAGCATAGCGGTAGAACAGACGTGTCTTGGTTTCTGGGATATCCTTGGGGTTCCTTGACAATCCTGAAAATTGCTGTAGGATATTGGCATTCTACAAATTCTGTATCTGAGCCCTAACGCTCAGTTCCAGCCGGCTCGAGACCGGCCCGCCGCCGCGCGGATCGCGGCCATGCTCCCGTGGGCATGATCTCCGAGGCCGGCCCATCGCACGGGGCGCCGGCCTCACCACCACCCACCATCGGACATCACCATGCAGACCCGCACCACCATGCGGGCGACCGTCGCCTTCATGGCAGACGATGCGCTCGCTCGCGCCCTCGTGCGCGCCGCCGACCGAACCGGCCGTTCCCGCAGCTCCTACGCCCGCCACGCACTGGCCGAACGTCTCCGGCAGGACGGCTACCTGAAGGCCCCGGCCGTCACGGAGGCGACCGCGTGAGCGCCAACAACGTCACCTTCACAGGTGCCATCCGCGAGGCCGCCAAGGGCCTCGGCCGGACCGCCGCCGACGCCGCGGTGGACCGCCTGAACCTCATCGCCCAGACGCTCGGCGAGATCGATGCCGAGACGGGCGCCATCGCCATCCGTCACGCCCCCGACCGCACTGAGCCCTTCCAGGACTGGTTGCGCCGGGAGGTTGGCCAGTGGCCCGCTCCCATGCCGGAGAAGCCGGCACAGGATCACGGGTTCACCGGCCAGACGGCCGCCGCCGTCGGTTTGGTGGCCCGCATCCGGGCGCAGGACAATGCTGACGCCCTGGCCCACGCCAAGGCCCTGGCCGCCGGCCCGAACCCGTTCCGCCCCGGCGGCAACCTCACCCACCGCGCCATCATCACCCACAAACTGCCGGAAGTCGCGGCACGTCTCAGAGCACAGGCAAAGTAAATGTTCCCAAAGGGCTTCATCAAACGCGGAAGAATTGAGCAAGATAAGCGCGCTCAACGTGAAGCTGATCGGTCTGATCCGGCTTACGTGGCCAAACGAGCCGAGCAACAGAAATTGCTCTTTGATGCAGATGCCGAGTATCGCGCATTCAAGGAGCGCGAACGTCTGGAACGCGAAGGCCCGGCACGATCAATCGCAAATCTATTCCGCGAAAGATTTCAGAATGATCTACCTGAAATCTATGACGTGATGCAGAAATCGGACGGAATGGCGAAGGTGCTGCGCCTCTTGAAGCCGATGGTCGAAGGCGATTTGAAGGTTCGGCGGGACAAGGCCGAAGCGGTACGGATCGAGGGCGACCGCGCCAGGATGATCGCGGACGGCGAGCGCCGGGTCCGCGAGAAAGCGGAGCGGGAGGCCAAGCGCAAGGCCAAGGCGGAAGCCGAGACCACGCTGGCCGAGACCATGGAGGCGGAGGCGTGAGCGCCCCCGACCTCCCGCCCTTCGACTGGCGCGAGATCGTCCGACCGGGCGAGGTGGTGGTCGGAACCCGTCACCTCGCCGCCGACGCCCTGGACCAGCCCACCGGCATAGCCCTGGCCAACCTGCCGCCCGGCCCGCTGTCCGCGTTCGTGGCCGTGCATGACGGTGCGATCCGTTGGTCTCTCGACGGCGAGCTGGCGACCCCCGACCACTTCGGCACCCTCGCCCCAGCCGGGACCACGCTGGACGTACCGGACGCCCACGGCCTGCGGATCGTCGGCGCGGAGTCGGGCGCATCGGCGACGGTCACGCTCAAGCGGCGCGCCGGAGGCCGATAGGAGACTCCAGGACGGGCGAAAGTGGTTTTCAGCTACATCAGCGCTCTCGACCTGCCGAAGCCGCTCCTGGCGCCGGAAAACGCAACGCAGGGGCATCGTGGGTAAATCAGGAGGACAAACCTCTCTCTAGGAACGTCGTGACCCGTTCACGATCCTGTGATGATGGGGGCAGTAATTTTGCACCCCTAGTGCAACCCAGTCGCAAATCCGGGGGTGCAGCCGCCGCTATTTATCGCGCTAAGTTGTTGGAATTTATGGTGCTGCGAGAGAGGATTGAACTCTCGACCTCTTCATTACCAATGAAGTGCTCTACCACTGAGCTACCGCAGCCGGTGACCGGGGCGCCCCCGCGGGGGCGTGTCCGTCCGGCCGAGTGGGGCCATAGCGGATCGCTGCCGCGTTGGCAACGCCGCATCCCGACGTTTTACCACCGGCAGGCGGTCCGGATGAGGGCGGCCAGCCCCGGCTCGGAGACCGCCTCGGCAGCATCCGCGGGCGAGAACCAGCGCAGATCCCGTTGATTCTCTTCGGGAAAATGCTTGAGCTGCTTGCGCACCTCGAGCGGAAACACCTTCACCTGACACAGGACGGCGTCGAGGTTCTTCAGGCGCTTCTGGTAGAGATAATGCCCGATCGGCCGCTTGCCGATCGCCCCGCGCAGCCCGGCCTCCTCGTAGGCCTCCCGAGCCGCGGCCTCGAACGGCTTGCGCCCCTTCATCGGCCAGCCCTTCGGGATGACCCAGCGCCGGCTCTCCCGGGACGTCACCAGCAGGATCTTGGGCTTCCCGTCCCGCCCGAATCGGAATGGGAGTGCGCCGACCTGACGCCGCGGCTCGCCATCCTCGTCGAGGACGGTCACAGGCCCACCGCGCGGCGGGGAACGGGCCGCATCTCCGGTCGAACCGGCGGCGTGTCCGGAGCGGGTCGGGGGTGGCGGATATTCGGATCCTCGGATCTGCGGCGGTGCAAGCCACACGGTGATGGACTCAACGCCTGTCTACGGACGAACCGAAAACCGCGGATCCGGATCCGCGGTCGGGGGACTGCATCTCGATCACGGACCATGCCAGGCCGCAGGAATGGGCACGGACGCGCGCTCAGCCGGTCCTGAGCACCGCGCGATCCGCGGACTTGGAGGCCGGCAGCGCGGCCGCTGCCATCCCGGCCGAGACCGGATCCGGTCCGGAACCCTTGCCGCTGCCGGCCGGTGCCGGGGCGACGGGGGGCACGGCCGGGGCAGGGACAGGGGTCGGAACCGGAGCCGGAGCGGCTGCCTTCGGGGCGGCCGGCACCAGGACCGGCGCGGCGGGTGCGTCCGGGACGGCCTCCGGCTCGACCGGGGCCGCGATGGTGTTCGGCGGTTCCTGCCACGTGAAGGCGTCGAGACGGCCGCTGACCGGCGATACCGGGGCCCAGGTCTCGGAGGCGATGCCGTCGGCGATCCAGACCCGGTCGCGGGGCGCACGGGCGGCCCGGGCGAGCCATTCGCGAGCCTGACCCGAGGCGGTGCCATGCTCGGCCTCCTCGATCGCTGCCATCATCAGACAGGCGCGCGCGGTCGGACGGTCGGTGAGCAGCGGCTTCACGGCCTCCCGGGCCCGCTTGTAATCCCGGGCGTCGAGGGCGGCCTGACCCAGGGCCAGCCGCGATTCCGGATCCCAGACGGAGATCTTCGCCAGAACCTCGGCCCGGGCGAGCCGGTCGCGGACCGAGTCGCCGGTGCGCAGGCCGAGATAGACCTTGGCGAGATCGGGATGCGGATTGGCCTTCCAGGCCGCCTCGACGATGCGGGCCGCCTTCCTGAAGTCGCCGCGGCGGGCGAGCAGGCGGCCGGCGATGCAGGCGGCGGGGACGAGGTCCGGGGCCAGCTTGACCGCCTGCAGGGCGCGCTCGGTGGCGAGTTCGGGCTCGCCCGCCTCGCGCTCACCCGCAATCGCGGTCAGCAGCACAGCCCGCTGGCGCCGGGCCGCGGCCTTATCGATCAGCCCGAGTGACGAACGCCGCTCGATGGTCTCCAGGGCGGCCCCCCAGTCGCCGTCGGCGCTCTGGGCCTCCAGCAGGGCCTCGTTGGCCCAGGTGACGCTCGGGGCGAGGCGGGCGGCCTCTGTGGCGTAGGCGCGGGCGGACGTCTCGTCCTCCCGGCGGCGGGCCTCCACGAACAGGCCGCGCAGGCCCAGGACCCGAGTCTCGGGATCGTCGACCATGCGCTGGAAGGCGCTCTCTGCCGCGTCCCGGTCACCCGAGATCTGGGCGGCCTGCGCCTTGAGCAGAAGGGTCAGCGGCTCGGTGCCCAGCAACCGCTCGGCATCGCCTGCGTAGCGGCGGGCCGCCAGGGGATCGCCCGAGCCCACCGCCACCATGCCGCGGGACAGGGCCGAGAGGCCCTTGGCCCGGCGCCGCTCGGCGGAACCGCGGACCAGGGCCTCGGGCAGGCCGATCACGCCGCGCACGATCGCCCAGAGCAGACCCAGGACGATGGCTGCGGCGATCACCCCGACGAGGGCGACCGCGAGGCTGGTGCCGATCTGGTACCCGTTCCACACGACGGTGACGGTACCGGGTCTGTCGGCGATCCAGACCGCCCCGAAGGCGGCGAGTGCGAGCAGGGCCAGGAAGGCGAGGGCGCGCCACATGGGGTCAGTGTCTCCTGTCGACGGCCGCGCGGCGACGGTCGCTGGGTGCGGGAGGGGCGGGGCGCCGGCACGCCCGCCCGGAGGGGTTGCAACCGCGCAGCACGCGGCTCGATGCCGTCACGGTTCTATCGGCTGGGGGAGGCGGGCGGGGCGGAGGCGGGCGTTGCCGGGCCTGCGCCGGTCGGCAGCGCCTGGAAGGCGTTTCCGATGAGCGTGCGGGCCGCCGCCTCGGCCTCCGCCCGGGCCTTGAGCGTGGCGCCGAAATCGCCGGCCTCGTCCCGTGCCTCGGCCGGCAGGGCGGCAAAGGCTGCCTCCGCCCCCGTCAGATCGCGGCGATCGAGGGCCGCCTGGACCTTGCCCTCCGACTGGTCGGCGGCTTCCGGGGTCGGGGCGTCGGCCTTGCGCACCTGCACGAGGCCGTCGGCCATGCTCAAGAGCTTCGAGCGGAAATCGCCGCTCCCGACATTCGCCTTGGCCTGCTGCGCCCGCCGCTTGGCGGCGATCCGCTCGGCGATCGGCCGGAAGTCGTCGGCGAGTTGCGCCGCCGTGGGCGCCCCCTTGTCGGCGAAGGGCGCGAGCGCCTTGGCCTGGGCTTCGGTGGCGGGATCGAGCTTGCGCAGGCTCGCCAGGGGCTCCGCGTAGGCCGCCCCGGATTCCAGGGCCGACGCCACGCGGTCCGCGACGACCACGCGCAGGGCCGCCTGGACCGTCGCGGTCTCGGCGCGCTGCGCCACGCTCTTGTCCAGGGCCGCGATCTTGTCGGCCTGCTCCTGAAGCCGCCGGTCGACCGCCTTCGAGGCCTCCGCGGCCTGGGTCTGGCCGGCCTCGGCGGCGGTGCGGCTTGCCTGCGTAGCCGCCTGGACCGCCTCGGTGGCGGCCTTGACCCGCTCTTGCAGGCTCTGCTGGAGCGCGTCGAGGCGCTGGCCCAAAGCGGCGTCGGCCGCGGCGTTCGCCTGGGTCTTCTGCGCCACCTCGCTCTGCAGCGCCGCGAGTTTTTTCGAGGTCTCCTCGGCCGCGCCCGCGTCGCCCCCCTTCGCCTCCAGGGCCTTCAGCCGGGCGTCCAGATCGGCGAGCGGCTTGCCATTGTCCTGGACCGCGTTGAGCTTGGACTCCGCTGGCTGATCGCGACCCGGCTCCTCCTGAAGCGCGGCCACGCGCTGATCGAGACTGTCGAGGCGCGCCACAAGATCGGCCGGCACCGCCGGAGCCTGAGCGGCGGCGGAGCCGTCCGGCGCAGCGGCAGCAGGCGCGGGGGCGCTTCCCGCCTTGTCGAGGGCCTGCTTGGCTGTCGATTCGGCCGTGCCGATCCGCTTGTCGAGGGCCGCCAGCGCGTCCCGGGGGGCGAGCCCATCGAGACGACCGCTCAGGGCTGCGATCTGCCCGGAGAGCTTCTGGTCCAGCGCGTTCAGGCGCGGATCGGGCCCGATGCCGCTCGTCTCCGCTCCGAACAGGAGGCCGGCCCCGATCACGCCGCCGAGCAAGCCCGCCGCCGCCAGGGATCCGAAGCCGGCGCGGCCCCGGGTGGCGGGCGCGGCGGTCGCGCCACCGGTGGAGGCGGCGACTCCCGGGACGGGGCCCCTCACCGTTTCCTTGGCCTGCTGCTGAGGCTGCGCCTTCGACGCGTCCTTCGACGCTTCCTTGCCGGCGGTGGAGGGATCGGGGATGCGCTTGGCCTTCATGTCGATGATCGGACCGGCCGTGACCGTACCGGCGGCCACCGTACCCGCGGCGCCCGTGGCGGCTCCGCCCGGACGAGGGTTGCCCTGCTGGCCGGAACCCGGCTGGCCGGAACCCGGCTGGCCGGGCTTCGGCGGTTCGGTCCGCGCAGGATCCGGCCGTCCGGGCTCGATGCGGCCGCCCGCCGTCGCGGAGGCGGTCGAGGCCGACGACGCGGTTGATGATGCGGAGGATGTGGCCGACGCCGACGCCGATCCCGGCTTCGGGGGAATCGTCCCGACGGCTTCGGCCTTCAGAAGGTCGGGCTTGGCGGCATTCGGTTGCGTGGCCGGGCCGGAGGACTTGGAACCATCCACCGGGGCACCCGCCTTGGCGGCCTCGGCCTTCGGGTCGATCATCCCGGGCTTGGCGGCGACGACCGGCTCGGTCGCCGGCTTGGGCGGCACACCGGTCGTCTGCGGCCCGGACGATCCCGGCTTCGCGCCCCCGGTCGCGCCGGTCTGGGCCGCGGCCGGCCGGGTATCGCCCCCGGACGGCGTGCCCTGCCCGGGCTTGGCGGGTACCGGATCCGGCTTGCGGCCGCCGGGGCCGGGCTTGTCGGCGTCGCTGGGTGGTGGCGTCACGGGCAAGTCCTCCAACTCTTCGGCGCGGCCGCGCCCCCCTAGCACCGCCCCGGCCCCGGGCGCGAGGGCGAGATACGGCGGCCCGGCCTCCCTGTCACCGCACGCCGGGCCGGGCGGCGGCGCAAGGGCGTCCAGCAGCTCCGCTTCCCGCGGGTGCGCCGCGACGAAATGGACCGGAACACCCGCCGCTTCCAGGGGTGCGGCGACATCCGCCGACAGGCAGTAATGTTTCAGGCGGCGGAAAGCTCCGCCGTGGCCCGCGTCTTCCGCCAGCGTGAGGGCGATCGCAGCGCTGCGCCGGGAGTAATGCAGGACGGCATCGAGGTTTCCGCCGGCGAGCGCGCGGCCGATCGGATCGGGCAGGGCCGGCAGGGCTTCGGCCGCGTAGGTCACGAAGGTCGTGACCCGGAAATTAGCCGCCGTCAGCGTCGCCTCGGGCTCAGGCTTGCGCTCGGCCCCGGCCGCGTGGAGGAGACGCGCGCCGGACGGCAGGATTTGGCGCACCAGCGCGGCGAGCCCCACGGCATCGCCCGGCCCCTCGTGCACCGGCCCGAGCCCGGCCTCGGCAGCCAGCGCGGCCGTGCGGGCGCCGACCGCGAAAACGGGTCTTCCCCGCAGGTATGCGATCTCCCGCAGGGCCGGCACCGCGTTGGCGCTGGTGAGCAGCAGCGCATCGAACGGGATGACAGGCGGGCGCTCGCCGGTCGGCCGCACCGCAAGGACCGGCGCCACGAGCGGCGCGTGGCCGCGCGCCGCCAGCGCCGCGCCGGTTCGCGTCGCGCCGGGCTCCGGCCGCGCCACCCAGACGCGCAATCGTCAACCTTCCAGGGTCAGGCGGACGCCATGGCGCGCCTCCGCCCCCGGCGGGAGCCGGCGCTGCGAATCCCGTTCGGTCAGGTCGCCCGAGAAATCGGCCCAGTCGGCGTAGCCGGTCCAGCATTCGAGCGAGAGGAACGGCGCCGTGGGCTTGGTCCAGACCGCGAGATGCGGGAAATCCGCCATCTCCATGCGGATCGTCTTATCGGGCCCGGTGAAGCGCATCGCGCGGCTGCGCACGTTCCGGAACACGAAGGCCTCGGTGAAGAGCGCCGGGTCGAGGGGCAGGGTGTCGCCGGAAAGCGGGATCGGCTGCTCCTCGCGCAGCAGCAGGCCACCGGAGCCGACCTGCGGGGCGAAGGGCCGCTCGGGGTGCTCGAAGACGACCGCGTAGCCGCCATCCTTCGCCCGCGCCCCGCCCGCGAAGGGCCACGGGAAAGCCGGGTGGAACCCGAGTGCGTAGGGCAGGGGCGTGTCGCCCGGATTGGTCACGGTCACGTCGAAGTCGAGGCCCGCCGGGCGCACCCGGGCGGTGACGTCGAGCCGGAAGGCGAACGGGTAATGCGCCCGGGTCTCCGGCCCGTCGGTGAGGCGCAGGGTCACCGCCTCGGCGCTCTGCTCGACCACCGTGAAGGGCAGGTCCCGGGCGAAGCCGTGCTGGCCCATCGGGTAGCTTTCGGACCCGACCGTCACCCGCCCGCCCGCCGAAGCGCCGACCACCGGGAAGAGCCAGGGGGCATGGCGGTTCCAATGGGCCGGATCGCCGCTCCAGAGGTATTCGGTCCCACCGACCCGCCAGGAGACCGGCTCGGCGCCATGCGTGGCGAGGGCGGCCGTGGTGCCGTCCGCTGCTGTCAGCTCGATGCGCGTGCTCACGGTCATCTCCCGGTCCGTCTTGGAAAGCCGAGGTAACGGAGGCGGGCCGGGACGCAAGGGGCCTCGTCACGCGGCCGTGCCCAGCCCCGGCAGCACCGCCTCGGGCGGCCCGGAGGCGACGAGGCGCCCCGCCTCCAGCACATGGACCGCGTCCGCCCCCTCCAGGGTCGAGAGGCGGTGAGCGATCAGGATCAGCGTCCGCCGGCCCGAGAGCGCCCGCAGCGCCCGCATCACAGCGGCCTGCGTCTCCTCGTCGAGGGCCGAGGTTGCCTCGTCGAACACGATCACGTCGGGGTCGTGATAGAGCGCCCGGGCGATGCCGAGGCGCTGGCGCTGGCCGCCCGAGAGCCGCGCCCCGCGCTCGCCGACCCG